>Ga0180215_1000339_pt1 | contig 62488 bp, 56 predicted proteins | sample eDN3rd37CBELigBY_FD_128871 | JGI IMG/M metagenome (GOLD analysis project Ga0180215, IMG submission 128871) | Enriched backyard soil microbial communities from Emeryville, California, USA - eDNA 3rd pass 37_C BE-Lig BY (version 2) (version 2) | ecosystem: Environmental > Terrestrial > Soil >... | reverse complement strand
TCAAGCGAGGTGTAATCGGCTTGCGTCAGAAGTGAATCGTTCGCGGCTTCCAGCGTCTGCTCAACCGGCAGCACGCGGTAGCGGAAAGCATGGTCCGGCTTATACCGGTGCACCCAAGTCGGAATTGACTCAATTTCGGCCAGCTCCGTCACGTTGTCTGTCATATTTTTTCTAATGCTGACTTTGAAAATAACGCCGTAATCCTTCGTATCGTCACGCTGGTTCGAAATAAAATTTCCCATAGAATAAATGATAAGTGCTTGTTTCTTCTGGCCAGCGTCGTTCACGACATCGACGACTTCATAAGGCTGTACGACGTGCGGGTGAGAGCCCGCTATAATATCCGCACCGGCTGCTGCGAGCTTTCTTGCAAGCTCCTTCTGCGCTTCGCTCGGCTGGGTCTGGTACTCAATTCCGAAATGGAGAGCGACGGTAATAAAGTCGGCGCCGGCCTCTCGCGTACGGTTCATATCCTCGATTATTTTCGCTTCGTCAATCATTTCTACGATATAGGGCTTGCCTTCCGGGATCGGGATTCCGTTCGTCCCGTACGTATAAGACAGAAACCCCATTTTAATGCCATTCTTCTCCACTATGAGCGGCTCATCAGCTTCCACTTGCGAAGCGGCTGTCCCTTTGAACTTAAAGCCATGCTCCTTCAAATGCTCAATCGTACGAAGCGCGCCACGTTCGCCTTTGTCCAGCGAATGATTGTTTGCCGTTGACAAGACGTTAAATCCGGCATACGCCAAAGCGTCAAGAAGCTCGACAGGAGCGTTGAAGGACGGATATCCGGTATATCCATAGGATTCGCCTGCAACAGGCGTCTCCAAATTGGCGATTACCCAGTCGCCCTGCTCGAAAATCGGTTGAACCTCAGTAAAGTAGGAGGTAAAGTCGTACGTATTTGTCGCTTTGTCGTAATAGCCGGGAAGCTGCGGCTTGTGCATCATAATGTCGCCGACAGCCATCCATACCGCTTCTGCAATAACGGGAGCAGGCGGCGGAGTGGCGCTCGTCTCGGGTTCAGGGGTAACCGGCTCAGCTGTCGGGGTAATATGGGTGGCAATATTGTCCAGTCCATTGCGGCTGCCGTCACCGGGCAGCGACAGCTTGTCGCCGTAAACTAATACAATGAACAGCATAATAATGCCGACAGCCGACAAGGCTGCAAACAGAGCGGCAATTATTCGCGCTCGTTTTCGCTTTCGCGTTAAAGGCATGCTCAATTCACCTCATAAGATTGATCAGCGCTTAACAGCTGTGCTGCGTAATCTAGTTGATCATTGCTCCACCAGCCCCAAGCTCCTTCCGGAGCAGGGGAGGCATAGAAGGTCATGAGCTCCTTGCTGATGGGATGAGGCACCGATACCGATGTGGACCAAAGCGCCGGATCCGAAATGCCGGCAGTCTTGGCCGCTCCGTATTTAAGATCGCCGACAAGCGGACAGCCAATGTGCGACATTTGCGCCCGGATTTGATGCGGTCTCCCGGTATGCAGTCGAACGGCAACGAGCGAATAGCGACCTGATTCGGCGGCGACGGCGTAATCCAATACAGCGTCTTTCGCCTCAGGCACGGAATGATCGTAGACCGTTACTTGATTGCGTTTATTATCCTTCTTTATATAGTGCAGTAAACGTTCCTGTTGCTTCCTTGGCAGCTTGCCCTGAACAACGCACATATACGTTTTGCCAAAGGTTCGGCTTCTGACCGCTTCTGATAGCCTGGAAGCCGCTTTGGACGTTTTTGCAAATGCCATAACGCCGCCTACGCCTCTGTCCAGACGATGAACAAGGCCGAGAAACACATTTCCCGGCTTGTTGTGGCGCTCCTTTAGATCCTGCTTGAGAAGCGTGAGCATATCATCATCGCCTGTCTCATCGCCCTGAGACAAAATGCCCGGCGGCTTAATTACGACTAGCAAATGATTATCCTCGTACAGCACGGGGATGCTCATTCCTTGGACTCCCATCTTCCTAATATGCCGCAAGGAAGATTCAAGCCGGATGCGGTTATCGGAAGTCCGATCTCGCCGCAATTGATTTCTCCTCCGAATTTGCCGCTCATCGTCATATGAAGCAAATTGTGCAAGACGGAAGGCGAGAGGCCGGTCGTATAAGAATTAATTAGCATGAACAGCGGGTTATCCGACAAAATCGTTGTGCAGGTCTGCAGGAAAGGATACAGGCTCTCTTCAAGCTTCCACGTTTCCCCGCTAGGTCCGCGCCCGTATGAAGGCGGGTCCATTATAATCGCGTCATACTTTTTGCCGCGGCGCTGCTCCCGCTGTACAAATTTAAATACGTCGTCGGTAATGTAACGGATAGGAGCGTTTTCCAGTCCTGAGAGCTGTGCGTTTTCTTTCGCCCATTGAACCATGCCTTTTGCGGCGTCAACATGGCAAACTTCGGCGCCAGCCGAGGCAGCGGCCACTGTAGCGCCGCCGGAGTATGCGAACAGATTAAGCACACGGATAGGACGGCCGGCGTTGCGGATTTTGTCCATCATCCAGCTCCAGTTGACTGCTTGCTCCGGAAACAGCCCAGTGTGCTTGAAATTCGTCGGTTTAATATGGAATCGGAGATCGCCGTACGAAATCGTCCAACGCTCCGGCAGCTTGGCATTGAACTGCCACTGACCGCCGCCTGAGCTGCTGCGGTGATAGTGACCGTCCGCATTTTTCCACGGGCCCGATTCATTAGCAATCGGCCAGATGATTTGCGGATCGGGTCTTCTTAGCGTATATTGCCCCCAGCGCTCGAGCTTATCTCCGTCTCCTGTATCGATTACTTCATAATCCGTCCATTTATTTGCGATATACATCATTGAATGACCCTTTCCTGCGTTAAGTATTGTACTATAATTAAAGTCAACGATAATTATATCGAAGCGATACCAATGAAGCAATGAAACGGCAGCAAACTTGCCGTATATTTTCACGCAAAAATTAAAAAAATGGAGGGGTTGCAGCAATATGATGACTTTTGAATGCGAATGCGGCAATACGACCCGTCTTTTTGCCACTGGCGACCGGGACGAGCAGGGCAGAGAATTTATTGAAATTGAGGATGACGAAAGGCTAACGTTCATCGTCGGAGAAGGCGGCGTACTGTTTCGCTGCTCATTCTGCGGCTATACATACCGGCTAGAACAAATTGACGCCGCAGGGAAATAAATTGCACAAAGGTTATTGAAAAGCGCCTCCTTTCGGAGTATGATTAATTTGCATCAAGTTGTATGTACAAGTTAGTCAGTATTTCCGTAAAACGCCGATATGATGTCCGTACAAGTGGACATAACATTTTTAGGAGGTATGAAGCCATGTTGCAAGTTAAGCCTTACCAATTTTGGTTTGTTACAGGCAGCCAGCATTTGTATGGTCCAGAGACGCTTGAGGAGGTTGCTCAGCATTCCCGCATTATAGCGTCTGCACTTAATGATGATGCCATTATCCCGTTTGAAATCGTATTTAAACCTGTCGTTACAACTCCGGAAGATATCTATAAGCTTTGCGTGGAAGCGAAGGCTGACGAGAGCTGCGGCGGCATCATTACTTGGATGCATACGTTCTCGCCGGCTAAAATGTGGATCCATGGATTATCCGAGCTCCGCAAGCCTCTCCTTCACTTGCATACGCAATTCAACCGCGACATTCCGTGGGGCAGCATCGATATGGATTTTATGAATACGAACCAGTCCGCCCACGGCGACCGCGAGTTCGGTCATATTTTCTCCCGACTAGGATTGGAGCGCAAAGTCGTTACCGGTCATTGGGAAAATGCTGAGACGCGTGCGCGCATCGCGGGCTGGATGGGCTCGGCTGCCGCTTATAACGAAGGCCGCAGCTTGAAGGTTGCGCGCTTCGGAGACAATATGCGCCAAGTTTCCGTTACGGAAGGCGATAAAGTTGAAGCGCAAATCAAATTCGGCTGGTCCGTTAACGGCTATGGTATCGGTGATTTGGTTGCACGCATGAACGATGTGTCCGATGCGGCTGTTAAGGCGCTGCTTGACGAGTATAGCGAACAGTATGAAATTTCGGCTGACACGCGCGGCGATGCTGTGAAATGGGCTAACATCGGGGAGCAGGCCCGCATCGAGCTTGGCATGAAATCGTTCTTGGAAGAAGGCGGCTTCAGCGCATTCACGACGACATTCGAAGATCTGCACGGCATGAAACAGCTTCCGGGCCTCGCGGTTCAACGTCTGATGGAGCAGGGCTACGGCTTCGGCGGAGAAGGCGACTGGAAAACCTCCGCGCTAACACGAATGATGAAGCTAATCGCGAACAATAAAGCGACATCGTTTATGGAGGACTATACTTATCATCTGGAAGAGGGCAATGAGATGATTCTCGGCGCCCATATGCTGGAGGTATGTCCGACTATTGCCGAGAGCCGTCCGAAGATTGAAGTTCATCCGCTCGGCATCGGCGGCAAGGCCGACCCAGGCCGCATCGTGTTTGACGGCCGTTCCGGCGCTGCCGTTAACGCTTCCCTGGTTGACCTCGGCAATCGCTTCCGCTTAATTATTAATCAAGTGGACTGCGTCAAAGTGCAGCATGAGATGCCGAAGCTTCCGGTTGCCCGCGTACTGTGGAAGCCGCAGCCTTCGCTTCGCGATGCGGCTGAGGCATGGATTTATGCAGGCGGCGCCCACCATACAGTGCTTTCCTTCGCGGTTACGACCGAGCAGCTGCTTGACTGGGCTGATATGGTCGGAATCGAGGCTGTCGTTATCGACAACAACACGACAGTACGCGGCTTCCGCAACGAGTTGCGCTGGAATGATCTTAGCTATCGTATCCGTTAATTATCGCACTGTTACAAAACGCTCGACAACGCATGCAGCGGCATGCTTGTCGGGCTTTTTTTTGTTGAAACTCGTCAGATGCTTGCAGTTGGCGGCATTTTCGACGTGTTCGGCCGTTACTCTTTGCTTTTGCTATTGTTTCTGACATGATGCCCAAGCCGTTCGGCATATATTGAGGCGATAACAGATGAAAGGAAGGAGTGTGACCGTATGAACAGTCAAGTCCGGTCCTGGCATCCATTCATAAGCCCTTTGGACCCTTGCCCGCCGGTACGCGTGAAGTATTACAGTGTGGCGCCGCAGCTTTTCATCCCGTTCCAGCCGCCGGGGCTGCCGCAGTTTTCGCCGATGGAAGCTCTTAGGCACGGTACTTTGTGGCCTGCCTTATATAGTCCGTATAGGGCGAATATGGGGAGAGAAGGTGATGGCGAATGAATTCGAACTTTCCTCTGGATGAAGCTTATTACAAGCTGCTTGAGGAGCTGCAGGCGATCGACTTCGTACTCGTGGAGCTTAATTTATACTTGGATACGCATCCGGGAGATTCGGCGGCTATCCACCAATTCAATCAGTTCGTCCATAAGCGTCACGAGCTTGCCCATCAATATGAGAAGGCATACGGGCCTCTTATCAATTTCGGGCGCAGCTACTCCAAGTCGCCATGGCAGTGGAAGGAAACGCCGTGGCCATGGCAGGTATAGAGTGATGATTGAAGGAGGAGGCGTAGTCCATGTGGTTGTATGAGAAAAAGCTGCAATATCCTGTTCGGGTAGGGAAATGCGATCCGATGATGGCGAAGCTGCTGACCGAGCAATATGGCGGCGCGGATGGCGAGCTGGCTGCGGCGCTGCGTTATATGAACCAGCGCTACGCGATACCGGATAAAGTAATCGGACTGTTGACGGATATCGCGACCGAGGAATTTTCTCATCTGGAAATGATCGCAACGATGATCTACAAGCTAACGAAGGACGCTACGCCTGCGCAGATGAGAGCGGCGGGACTTGGCGATCATTATGCAGCCCATGACAACGCGCTGTTTTACAACAATGCTTCCGGCGTTCCGTGGACAGCTGCTTACATCCAGGCGAAGGGCGATCCGATCGCGGATCTCTATGAGGATATCGCTGCCGAAGAGAAGGCGAGAGCGACTTATCAGTGGCTGATTGATTTAACGGATGATGTCGATTTGCAGGACAGCTTGAAGTTTTTGCGCGAGCGTGAAGTTGTACATTCGCTCCGCTTCCGCGAGGCAGTCGAAATATTGAAGGATCAGCAGGGCAAGAAGGTGTTTTATTAGATTGAAAAAAGAGTGGCGGTTGAAATGGCGCGGCTGCTATAAGCAGGGGAATGCTCGGCTTAAGCGCAGCGCCTATTTGTCTTGCCTAGCCGATTATATGTTGCAAATTTGACATTGAGAATCGTTATCGTTATGATGAATTTATACATTCAATCATCTGGAGGTAGCGCAATGTTTATTCAATTGAGAACGATTGTAGTTGAAAAAGGCAATGCTGAGCAGGTTGTAGAACGTTTTAGCAAATCAGGACATATCGAGGGAAAAGAAGGCTTTATTGATAAAACGGTTATGGTTAATAGCAGAAGCAAGGAAACGGAGGAAGTTGTCGTCATGATCCGCTGGGAGTCCCAGGAAGCGTGGAAAAACTGGGAGAAGGATCCGGTACATATCGAAGGGCACCGCAAAAACAGAGGCCAGCAGCCGCCAGCCTATGTCGTTGAATCTTCGGTTAAGATGTACGAAGTGAAGCAGGTCAATCAAGGCACATTCGTTCAAGCATAGTTGCTTGGGCACTGGCGGACGATGTAGTGCGATTCGCAATGCTCTCATTAAGCATTCAGGTTCTCGTTTAAGAAGCCTGGATGTTTAAAGGGAGCATTTTTCATGCATATACTGTAATCGAGACCGAATACGAGCATAATAAAACGGCCTTAGTCCTTGATAATACAGGACCAAGACCGTTTTCACGACCTGCTTAAGCAAACAATGCACGCTTATTCTTCTACACGCAGACGAATAACGTTCCAGGACGCTTTGCCGAGCTCCGCCCGCACGAAGCTGTCTTCGACAACGGCGTTGCCGCCGTTATGCGGAACGACCTCGTTCGGATTCGTTTTTGAGTTGAACGCCTTGCAGTTGTCATGCTCCAGCACGACATGCTCGATCAGCGAGAGCTTCCCGAAGCTGCGCAAGTTAACTTCCAACTGAAGACCCTCAGTCAAATGGCGGTTGACGGCAAAGATCGTCACTTCGTTATTCTCCTCATTGTAAACGCTGATGGACTCCAAGTAAGGAACGTCCGTAAAATCTTTCGAGTCGTATTTAGGCGACGAAATGATCGGACGAAGCACAGTGCCTCTGCCGTGCACCGATGCATGCATGTAAGGGTAATAGGTCGTTTGCAGCCAGAGCGCTCCGTTATTTTCAGTCATAATCGGCGCGATTACATTGATTAGCTGGGCAATGCACGCCATTTTCACTCGATCCGCATGCTTCAGCAGCGTAATGAGGAAGGTGCCTACCGCGAGCGCGTCCTCCATCGTATACACATCCTCGAATTCCGGAGGGGCGATCTGCCAAAGCTCCTCGGCGCGGCTAGTGCCGATCGAGTTCCACACATTCCATTCGTCAAGCGACAGCATAATCGTCTTCTTGCTGCGCTTCTTCGCTTTCACATAGTCGCAAATCGCAGCAACGCTGGAAATGAACTGATCCATATCCAGCGACTTCGCCAAGAAGTTGGCGGTATCGTTCGCGTTATTGTTGTAATACGTATGAAGCGATAAAAAATCGACTTGATCATAAGTTAAATCCAGTACAGTGGCTTCCCACTCGGCGAATGTAGCCATGCCTCTGGACGAGCTGCCGCAAGCAACCAGCTCGATGGACGGGTCTACCCAGCGCATCGCTTTCGCTGTCTCGTTCGCCAATCTGCCGTATTCGTAAGCCGTCTTCGCGCCAATCTGCCAAGGGCCGTCCATTTCATTGCCCAGACACCATGTTTTGAATTTATGAGGCTCTTTATAGCCGTGTGAGATACGCAGATCGCTCCAGTATGAGCCGGACGGATGGTTGCAGTACTCAACGAGATTGCGGGCTGCATCGATTCCGCGAGTCCCAAGGTTTACGGCCATCATGACCTCTGTGCCGGCGAGCTTAGCCCAATCGGCGAATTCATTCGTGCCGACCTCATTCGTTTCTGTCGTCCACCAAGCAAGCTCCAGAAGACGCTTGCGCTCCGATTTCGGACCTACGCCGTCCTCCCAGTTGTAGCCTGACACAAAGTTGCCGCCAGGATAGCGAATGATAGGCACGTTAAGCGCTCGAATCGCATCAAGCGCATCGCGGCGGAAGCCGTTCTCATCTGCTGTAGGGTGACCAGGCTCGTAGATGCCGCCGTAGACGGCTCTTCCTAAATGCTCGATAAAGGATCCGTATACACGAGGATCAACCTCTGAAATCGTAAAGCTTTTGTCGATAACCATCGTTGATTTTAATGTCATATGTTTGCTTCCTCTCTTTAGAATTAATGATTTAATTAATTCTTGAATCGTGATAGTATATTTAATAATAATCATATTAAGTTATTATAAGCAACATCATAGGTAGTATTTTATTGAGGATTAACTAAAAAACTAATTCTAGGGTGATCATATGTATTTAACGACCGATGCGAGATCGCTTCTCGTATATGAGGCATTGGCAAGCGAGGCGCGGCTGCAAATTATCGATTTACTAACTAAGAATGAAATGAACATTAAGGAGCTTGCGCAAAAGCTTTACTTGAGCAGCGCAATCGTCAGCACGCATGTCTCCAAACTGCAGAAGGCGGGACTTGTTACATGCAAAATGAAGCGGGTGAACGGTGGTACCTACAAATACTGCTCACTAACGACAGAATATATGCAAATCAAGCTGTCCAGCAAGGCCTCCCCGGAACGAAAGGCAAGCGAGGTGACGATTCCGATCGGCCATTATACCGATTTCGAGGTTGCGCCGACCTGCGGCATTGCGACAGTGGACCGCATCATTGGGTATTACGACAATCCAACCTATTTTTTGGACCCTGACCGCATGAATGCGGGCATTCTTTGGTTTGCGAGGGGATATGTCGAATATAAAGTGCCTAACTATTTGCTCAGGGATCAAATCATTCAAGAAATTGAAATATCGATGGAGCTAGGCTCGGAAGCGCCGAATGTCAACGAAAACTGGCCGTCCGATATCCGGTTTACGGTCAATGATGTAATCGTGGGCGAATGGACAAGCCCCGGAGATTTTGGCAATATGAGAGGAAGATTGTCGCCGGATTGGTGGCAAGCCGACGTGAATCAGTACGGGTTAATGAAAGTGCTGCGGGTTAATGCTAGAGGCACCTTCATAGACGGCCAGCAAATTTCCAATGTAACGATTGCCGATATTAACCGCGAGAGCTCGCAATGGACGCTGCGAATAAGCGCGGAGGATGTGTCGCGCGGACGCGGAGGCTTGACGCTGTACGGCAAAGGGTTCGGCAATTACGACCAGGATATCGTTATACGCAGCTATTATGATGAGAGCAATTCAAGTGAAGAATGATGGACGAACGGTCCTAAGAAATAGGGAGAGGGTCAGCAATGGACACCTGTCATGTAATTATTGTCGATGATGAAGTGCTCGTTAGGCAGGGTATCAAGTATCTGTTGAATTGGGAAAATGAAGGCTTTCAAATTGTCGGTGAAGCATCGGACGGCAAAGAAGCGCTTGAGCTGATCGAGCGACTGCAGCCGCATATCGTCATTACCGACATCGTTATGCCTGCCATGGACGGAGCGGAGCTTACGAGCATCGTAAAGGCCCGCTATCCGCAGATTGAAATGATTATTCTTAGCAGCTTCGGCGAATTTGAATATGTCCGCTCCACCTTTCAAAGCGGAGTAGCCGACTATATCTTGAAGCCTAAGCTTGAGGCGGACCAACTGCTGGCTGCTCTGAAGCGCGCCGCAAGAAAAATACCTACCTTGCAGCTCGTCGGTGCGGGAGAAGATGACGCGCAGAAAGTCAAGCAGATGATAGACAAGTTGATGTCCGGCTATGATACGGAAGTCAATATCGAAGCGGTACGCCATATTTTTCCTTATAGCAGCTTCCGCTTGCTGGGCGCTGACTTAAAGCAGCTGCCGGGAAAAAGCATGGAGCAGCACAGTCGTACAATGTGGCTGGAGCGGATTGCCGCCGAGCTTGAAGGGATAGCTGAATTTGCCGCTTATCAGCCTGTACCGACGGATCCGAATATGGTCGCGCTGCTCATTAATATGGACAGCGGTGACTGGCAGCGGCTTTTAACTCCTGTTAGAAATCTGGCCGGATGGACAGCCGCCAAGCTGCCGGAAGTATGCTGGACGGTCGGCGATCCGTTCAGCTCGATCGGCGAGCTGTACAGCCATTACCAGAACAGCTTCATGAAGCTGTGCGCTTACCGGTTTTATTTGCCGATCGGGCAAAATCTAATAATGAGAAGCGAACTTCCGAAGCTGGCTCCGCAAGAGCCGCAGTTTAATATGAATCATTTTACGGAACAAATGTCGCGCAACCGGTTCGAGAGCGCTCTGGAGGAGCTGTTCCAATATGTCAGCGCAGCAGCCGCTTATTATGTAACCGACGTGTTCGCGTTCAAATCGTTTCTCGGTAACATTATTTTCAACATAACGATTTTGCTCGGCCGTCTGCAGCTTGATACGAGGCCGCTTGAGGAAGCGAAATACAGCTATTTCAAGGCAATCAATGAGGCGCCGCACGTATCGGTTGCGGTCAGGCAGCTGCATGCGTTCATCGATGAAGTTAATGTCGCGTTAGCGATGATGAAGAAGCAGACGAGCGGCAATCCTAATATGACGATGCTGCTTGCTTATATACGCGAGCATTATGCCGAGCCGATCAGCCTGACGGAAATTGCCAATCATTTTCATTTTAACCCGTCGTACCTATCCAGCTTCTTCGCCGCGCATAACAAGGAAGGCTTCAGCGAATATTTGAACCGGATTAGAGTCGAGAAGGCGGCGGACTTGCTTCAGGAGGCGGATACGTCCATATCGGAAATTAGCGGCATGGTCGGCTATTCGGATCACAGTTATTTCACGAAGGTGTTCAAAAAGCTGATGGGGGTATCGCCAAGCCAGTACCGCAAACAGCATCTTCATACGAAGAGGGATTTGCCATGAGAAGTTTTATGGATCGGTTAAAATATAACGGGCTGTTCATTAAAATGTTCAGCGTAATGCTCGTCAGCATCGTATCGGTAGCTCTGCTGACATGGTTTGTGATGCTGCAAATGACAGAGAAACTGTTCATCGATACGTTCAGCATTACGAATTCAAAAATCGTCAGCCAAATTCAGACGAGCTTCGAATCGTTGAACTATGCTGTTTCGATGGCTGCCAGCAATGTGACGAACAACGGCACGATTAAAGGGTTCTTGACGACAGGCGAGCAAAACGCGGTTTCATCGCTGCGCAGCTATTATGAGGTGAGCCAGCAGATGAAGCGAATCCAATCGAATGTCGCAGCTTATCCGGTTACGATTACGATAACGGGCATGAACGGGAAGGTTCATTCTACGGACAGCTCTTACTGGCCGCAGTCGTTCGAGAATTTGAAGGATAATGCATTGACAATCCGAACGTTAAACGAGCCGAGAAGGCTCCTTTATCAATTAGATACACAAACGTTAATCGGCTCCTCCAATGAGGAACCGATTATTGTTGCTTCCAAAGCCTTGCTGGAGAGAACGACTGGCACGCTGTACGGCGTGCTTTATTTTGCCATTAAGGAAAGCGAGTTCAAGCAAGTATATTCCGGCTTCACAAGCGCAGGCAATGACGTCATCATATTGGACCGCTTCGGTACGGTTGTATCCAGCAATAAGACGGAGCTGATCGGCAGCGTATCGGAAGAGCTGCTTCAGCAAGCGACAGATCTCGTCAAGAATGAAATCGGCTACAAAGAAACGAAGGTAATGGACAAGAACAGCCTTGTGCTTGCCGAATATTTGCCGACTTATGATTTCTACGTCGTAAACGTTATTGACAAGGAGATTGTGATTAGCCAAATGATGGACTTCAAGACGGTGGCGTTAATATGCGCAGCCATCGTCATTGCTGCTCTCATCATCGTTTTTGTCATTTCGCGGCGGCTGACCAGATCGTTGACGCTGCTGGCGCGCCAAATGTCTAGAATTACAAAGCGAAATTTCGGCAATTATATAACCGTCAGCGGCAGCCATGAAATTAAGGAACTCGGCAATGCGTACAACTACATGCTTGATGAGCTGAACGATTATATCAAGCGGCTTATTGAGACGCAGAAGGAGCAGCGCAATGCGGAGCTTTCGGCGCTGCAGATGCAAATCAATCCGCATTTTTTGTACAACACGCTTGCTTCGGTTAAAATTCTCGTCCAGCAGGGCAATAAGGAGAAGGCGGCTGCAACGATCAATGCGCTTATTTCGCTGCTGCAAAATACGGTAGGAAATATTAGCGAAACGATCACAGTGGAGCAAGAACTCGTCAATTTGAAAAATTATGTGTTTATCAATCATGTCCGGTATGGCGAGCGAATTCACGTCAATTATTTCGTATCGGACGACTGCAGCCATTATCATTTGCCGAAGCTCATTATTCAGCCGTTTATTGAGAACGCGTTTTTCCACGCCTTCCGTGATCGTGATGAGGGCTACATCTACTTGCTCATCTCCCGCGAGGGAGAGTCGCTTATTTGCGAGGTCGTCGACAATGGCATTGGCATGAAGGGCTTTGAAGGCATCGAGAAGCTGAAGAGCACGAGGCAGCAGTCCCGCCATTTCTTCTCCGGAATCGGCATTCGCAACGTAAATGACCGGATTGAACTGCTCTATGGGGAGCAATATGGGGTGTCCATCGTCAGCAATGAAGGCGAAGGAACAAGAGTGCGGATCAAGCTGCCGATTATTACGCCCTAAAAATAATACTAATAAATAAATTAATTACTAATCAGAAGCAGACCGTAAGAAAGGTCGCAATAGAATGACAAATCCGGACAAATATATTGCTAACGAATCAATAAATGGTGTTGCTATAATGAAATCGTTAGCCGGCAAACGCTTTCAAGAAAGCTTTCAACACGTAACGCAGACAACAAAAAAGGGGCTGAACAGCAGTGAAAAAAATGATTGCGATCATGCTCGCGAGCTTTATGCTTCTTACGGCTTGCTCGAGCAATGGAAATGAAGCTGCAAACAACGGCAACGGCGGCAATGCCGACGGCACTAAAGAGATAACGGTTTGGGCATGGGACAAAGTGTTCAACATCGGCGCTATGGAGCGCGCAAGAGACGCTTATGCGGCGAAGCATCCCGACTCCGGCTTGAAAATCAATATTGTTGAAAATGCGCAGGCAGACATTATTCAGAAGCTTAATGCCGGTCTGAATGCAGGCACGACGAAGAGCTTGCCGACAATCGTCCTGATTGAAGACTATCGCGCGCAAAGCTTCCTGCAAGCTTATCCGGATTCCTTCTTCGAAATGAGCGATTTCATTAACGCATCCGACTTTGCGGACTATAAAATCGGGCCGACTAGCCTTGACGGCAAGCAATACGGCGTTCCTTTCGATACTGGCGTAGCCGGATTATATGTAAGAACCGATTACTTAGAAGAAGCAGGCTACAAAGTGGAAGACCTGCAAAATCTGAACTGGGATCAGTTCATTGAAGTGGGTAAAGCGGTAAAAGAAAAGACTGGCAAACATATGCTGACGCAAGATCCTAACGATCTTGGCCTTATCCGAATGATGATTCAATCTGCCGGCTCTTGGTACTTGAAGGCTGACGGAACGACGCCTGATTTGGCTGACAACGCAGCTTTGAAGGAAGCCTTTGAAACGTACAAACGCATTATGGAAGCAGACATCGTGAAAATCACTTCCGACTGGAGCCAATTCGTCGGCGCGTTCAACAGCGGCGATGTCGCATCGGTGCCTACAGGCAACTGGATTACCGCATCGGTTAAAGCTGAAGCTTCGCAAGCCGGCAAATGGGCAGTCGTGCCATTCCCGGTCATGAAAGATAACGCTAGCTCCGTTCCGGCAACTAACCTCGGCGGCAGCTCCTGGTATGTTATGAATGTAGACGGCAAGGAAGCAGCTGCTGAATTCCTGAAAGAAACGTTCGGCTCCGATGCTGATCTGTACCAAACGCTTGTAACGGAGATCGGCGCAATCGGCACGCTGAAATCGGCTGCGACTGGCGAGGCATATGCGGCTGCTGACGACTTCTTCGGCGGACAAAAGACGATTTCCGATTTTGCCGCTTGGACAGAGAAAATCCCGAACGTGAACTACGGTATGCACACTTACGCGATTGAAGACATTCTCGTCGTTGAAATGCAAAACTACATGAACGGCGCAGATATTGGTACAGTTTTGAGCTCCGCTCAATCGCAAGCTGAAACACAAGTTCGCTAATAAGCGGTGATCTATACCGGAACTAAATAAAGCCCTGGAGTTTCTCCTTCTCCCGTGCCGAGCTTCTTGCGCTTGGAGCGGGGGAGGCTCCGCGGTTTTTATTTTTGTCAAGAAAGGGGTTGTGCTAACGTGAAATCAGCAAAAGCTGGCGCCAGTATGCGTGCAAAAGCGAATTTGACAGGCTGGATGTTCATCAGCTTAGCCGTGCTTTTGATTGCGACGTTTTATTTTTACCCGATGATTCAAGCGCTGCTGCTTTCATTCAAATCAGGCAAGGGCATGAATCTGTCTTATGTTGGCGTTGACAACTATGTGCGACTATTCAGCGATAAAACGTTTCTGACCGCTGTGAAAAATACGTTTATTTATTTGATATTCCAAGTGCCGGTCATGATTATTCTGGCCCTGTTCCTATCCGTGCTCCTTAACAACAGCACATTGAAGTTTAAAGGCTTTTTCCGTACGGCGATCTTTTTGCCGGCTGTTACATCGCTGGTCGCCTATTCGGTCATTTTCAAATATTTGTTTGCTGCAGACGGCCTAGTGAACCAAATGCTCATGAAGCTGCATATTATCGGAACACCGATCCAATGGATTACCGACCCGTTCTGGGCGAAAGTGACCGTCATTTTGGCCATTACATGGCGCTGGACGGGCTATAATATGATTTTCTATCTATCCGCGCTGCAAAATATCGACAACTCCATCTATGAGGCTGCCCGTATTGACGGCGCTTCTTCGGCGAGACAGTTTTTCGGCATTACCGTGCCGCTGCTTAAGCCAATCATTTTGTTTACGTCAATAACATCGACCATCGGAACGCTGCAGCTCTTTGACGAGGTCGTCAACATTACGAAGGGCGGGCCGGGCAATGCGTCCATGTCGATTTCCCAATACATTTACAATCTATCGTTCAAGTATTCTTCCGACTTCGGCTATGCGGCAACGGTATCGTATTCCATCGTTATCATGATCATCATCTTGGCATTCATCCAGTTTAAAGCGGCAGGTGATAAAAATGGATAAGCTAAAACGTATATTGATGTACCTGTTCTTAGGCGTTGCCGCCTTCATCTCGATTTTTCCGTTTATATGGATGATTGTCAGCGCAACGAACAAGTCCTCCGATGTGACGAAAGGAACGCTGCTGCCGGGCAACTATTTGATCGAAAATACGGTCAACCTGTTCAAAACAGTGGATATCGTGCCGGCATTGCTTAACTCCGCCAAAATATCGGTATCGACAACGGTGCTGTCGCTTCTGATCGCATCTTTAGCCGGTTACGGTTTCGAGATATACCGCAGCAAGGTGAAGGATGCCGTATTTTCCATCCTGCTGCTGTCGATGATGATTCCTTTCGCGGCTATCATGGTGCCGCTGTATCAAATGTTTGCAGGCTTGTCGCGCACCGTTCCGTTTCTCGGCCTGGATACCATTTCAGGTGTCGTGCTGCCGACTGTAACGACCGCGTTTCTTATTTTCTTCTTCCGCCAAAACTCAAAAATGTTTCCTAAGGATCTGTTGGAGGCGGGGAGAATCGATGGCTTGACTGAGCTCGGCCTGTTCTTCCGGGTGTATATGCCTACGATGAAAACGACTTATGCGGCGGCGGGCATTATTACATTTATGTCCAGCTGGAACAACTACCTGTGGCCGCTAATCGTGCTGCAGTCGCCTGAGAAACGGACGATTCCTATGCTCATTTCGAATCTCGGCTCCAGCTATTCGCCGGATTACGGCATTATTATGATGGCTATCGTCATTTCGACGCTGCCGACTGCACTCGTCTTTTTCTTGATGCAAAGACATTTCGTAGCGGGCATGACAGGCTCCGTGAAATAATCAAATACAATATATACAGGAAGAGCCAGACGGTGGACCGCAATGCGATAATCGCCTGGCTCTTTAACTGCACTTGGGAGGAATTAAGGATGAAGCCTAGTAACTTGAAGCCAACGCTCGACTGGCTGACGGACGTAAGCGTATTTGCGGTTAACCGCGTCGCCGCGCATTCTGATCATAAATATTATGAGACGGTGGGAGAGGCGGAAGCAATGGCGCCGATGCCGCTTCGCCATGATTTGAACGGAAGCTGGAAATTCAGTTATTCCGCCAAGCCCGCTGACCGTCCGGCGGGATTCTATGAAGCTGAATACGCCTGCGAAAGCTGGAGCGATATCGAAGTGCCGGGACATATTCAACTGCAAGGTTTCGGCAGGCCGCAATATGTGAATACGATGTATCCATGGGACGGCCGGCATGAGCTGCGTCCGCCTGCGGTGGCGATGGATGACAATCCGGTAGGGAGCTACATCAAGCATTTCAATGTGCCTTCCAATATGAAGGGCAAGCCGCTGTTCATTTCGTTTCAAGGGGTGGAGTCCGCCTTCTACGTATGGCTGAACGGTCATTTTGTCGGCTATAGCGAGGACAGCTTTACGCCTGCCGAATTCGAGCTTACACCTTATGTTACGGACGGAGAGAACAAGCTTGCTGTAGAAGTGTATCAGCGCAGCACGGGAAGCTGGCTCGAGGATCAGGATTTTTGGCGTTTCTCCGGCATTTTCCGCGATGTCTATCTCTATACGGTGCCAAGCATCCATGTGAACGATATGTTCGTTCGTGCGGAGCTGGACGATAGCTATACAAAAGGAACGCTGCGTGCCGACCTTAAGCTATACGGAGAAACGGGCGGATCGGTTGTGCTTCAGCTTAAGGATGCCAGCGGCAAGCTGACGGCCGAGGCAAAGTCGGAGCTCGGCGCAGACAGCCAGCTTTCGATCTCGGTTCATGCCGGAGAAGTCCTATTGTGGAGCGCCGAGAAGCCTAACTTGTACACGCTATTTGTTAGCGTATACGATCAAGCTGGCAAGCTTGTGGAAGTTATTCCGCAGCATGTGGGATTTCGCAAGTTCGAGTTGATCGATAAAGTGATGCATTTGAACGGCAAGCGGATCGTGTTTAAAGGCGTAAACCGCCACGAGTTCAACGCACGGAGAGGACGTGCGATAACGAAGGAGGATATGCTGTGGGATATTGCGGCTCTGAAGCGCAACAATATGAACGCTGTCCGTACCTCCCATTATCCGAACCAATCGCTTTGGTATGAGCTTTGCGATGAGTACGGCATTTATGTCATTGATGAAATGAATTTGGAGACGCACGGCTCTTGGCAGAAGATGGGGGCGGTGGAGCCTTCCTGGAACATCCCGGAGAACAAGCGGGAATGGCAGGATATTGTTATGGACCGCGCGATCTCGATGGTAGAACGCGACAAAAACCATCCTTCCATTTTGATCTGGTCTGTCGGCAACGAATCCTATGCCGGCGAAGTGCTGCTCAATGTATCGAATTATTTTCGGCACACCGATCCTTCGCGGCTTGTCCATTATGAAGGCGTGTTCCACAATCGGAAATACAACGATACAAGCGACATGGAAAGCCGCATGTATGCGAAGCCTGCCGATATAGAAGCTTATTTGAACGATAATCCGGACAAGCCGTACATTAGCTGCGAATATATGCACGCGATGGGCAATTCCGTTGGCGGCATGCATAAATATACGGAGCTTGAGCAGAAGTATGAAATGTATCAAGGCGGCTTCATATGGGATTACATCGATCAAGTCATCGTGAAGAAGGATCGTTACGGCAAGGAATTTCTTGCATATGGCGGCGATTTCGACGACCGCTCTACAGATTACAATTTCTGCACGAACGGCATTGTATATGCTGACCGGAAGGAATCCCCTAAAATGCAGGAGGTTAAATTCCTGTATCAAAATATTAAGCTTGTGCCGGATCGTGGCGGGGTAACGGTAAGGAACGAAAATTTATTCGAAGGCACCGATGCCTATGAATTGATCTTCGCCCTTCACCATGAAGGCAAAAAACTAGCGGAAGTTAATTTACCGATCGATGTAGCGGCGCAAAGCGAAGCATATATTGAGGCTCAGCTGCCTGATGCTCAGCTGCCGGGCGAATATTATATTAACGCTTCGCTCCGGTTGAAAAAGAGTGAGAAATGGGCGGAAGCGGGTTACGAGATCTCTTTTGGCCAGCATATTTTCCAAGTGGAGGACTGTGTTGCACCTGCTCCAGTCAAAAAAAGCGGCGCTTTCAGAGTCGTGGAAGGCGACGTCAATATCGGCGTTCATGGCCGCGATTTCAGCATCATGTTCTCGAAGCAGGCTGGCAGCCTAATTTCTTTAAATTATTCGGGCAGAGAAATGATTGCAGCGCCTCCGGCTCCATTGTTCTGGCGCGCCACTACCGATAATGACCGGGGGTTTACGCTAGGTTTCGATTCTGCGCCTTGGTTCGCCGCCAGCTTGACGCGCAAATGCGTATCCGTCGAATTGACGGAAACCGAGTCGGACGTAACGGTTACGTTCCGCTACAAGCTGAGCGTAAGCGAGCAGGTGTTAGTAACCGTCGCCTACACGGTATCGGAAGGAGGCGCCATTCATGTCAAATCGCAATACGACGGCGCTGCCGGCTTGCCGAAGCTTCCGATATTCGCGCTTAGCTTTAAGGTTCCTGCCGACTACAGTCATTTGGATTGGTATGCGATGGGGCCGGAGGAAAACTATATCGACCGGGCATTCGGAGCGAGGCTGGGCGTATTCCGTAACGAGGCGATCGACAATGTGTCTGCATATGTTGTGCCCCAGGAATCGGGCAACCGCACCGGCGTTCGACGAGTAACGATTACGGATGATTCGGGCAGAGGCATCGTTATAACATCGCCTGCCGCTAAACCGGTTGAATGCGGCATTAGGCCGTACACGGCATTCGAGCTTGAGAATGCAGCCCATCATTACGAATTGCCGGGTATTCATTACACGGTCGTAACGGTAGCGGGCCGGCAGATGGGCGTTGGCGGCGATGACAGCTGGGGCGCGCCTGTCCATAACGAATACCTGATTAGCGCGGAAGGGAAGCTTTCGTTCGAATTCACTATCGCAAGAGTGTAGTCTTGTGCGAGTAGAATGATAAAGGCTCGCCTTATGCAGCGTCATGCTGCTTAAGGCGAGCCTTTGCTTCTTGCGTTACGAAGGGGCTACCAACAATAATAATTTTCCCAAATTTTGCGGGAATTATGCTTGTCCTTATCCCATCTGTCTTTGTCCTTATCGTCATGCCCCTTGTCATTGCCTTTTCCTGTATTCCACCAGCTGTCTCCCCAATCCTTGCTGGAGAAAAACTTGCTGCTGCTTTGATTTTGCTGGCTGCCTCCGCTTCCTGTCAAGAAGGAGAAGATGCTGGAAATGCCAGAGAAAAAGCTGTTCTTGTTTTTGCTGTCGCTGCTTGAAGCCGCAAATGCAGAAGACGGAAACAAAATTGCGCTAACGAGCAGCACCAAACAAAGCATTTTAGCGATTTTGGACATTGAAAACCTCCTTCCTGAAATGTTTGGTAAATATAAAGAACAGAATGTTCTCTAAAAAGAATTTTAGCTCAAGTTTCAATTTTTGTAAATTAGGGAAAGCGTGATTGTAAAAGTTAGCTTACTGCTTCACTCCGATTCACTACGAATGGGGAAGGCGCTCTTTTATATATTCGATAAAAACTTTGGTTGCGGCCGATATATATTTGTTATTGCGGTATACGATGCCAACCGACCTTTGCGGCGTTGGGTTAATGATCGATATTTTACGGATCGGCTCCTGCTCAATGCCGGAAATGTACGTTTCGGGCAAAATGGTTAGCGCCGTGCCCTGCGCGACGATTTTGACAAGCGAATCCAGCGTCGACATTTCAAGAACAGGCAAAAAGGAAAAGCCGTTCTTCTTCGCCGCCCGGTCGATCATTTGCCGGACAAAAAACTTGTGCGGCAGCAGCGCCATCGGCTGCGTTTGCAGCGTTTGCAGCTCGATTTCCTTCAGACCGGCCAGCGGGTGGCTGGCAGGCACTACGAGCGCCAAATTTTCCGTATAAAGCGAGATGCTGTCAATTTGATCGTCTTCAATGGGCAGAAATACGACGCCAAGATCAAGCTCGTTGTTCAGCAAGCCGCGTTTTGTTTCCTCTGTGCTTAATTCCGATACTTGAAGCATAATGCCGGGATATTTCTCATGAAAGGCGATGATGGAGGGGAGAAGCAAATGATTGCCGGAGCAGCCTATTCGAATTTCACCTTTATTCAGCCCTTCAAGCTCGCGTATCGCCATTTGCGCCTGTCCAAGCTCGTTGAACACTTGCAGGCAATGGCGGTACAATATTTTTCCTGCTTCCGTGACGATTACTTTTTTGCCGACACGATCGAAGAGCGGGGTATCCATATTTTGCTCCAAGGCCCGTATTTGTTGGCTAAGCGTAGGCTGCGAAATACCGAGCTTCTGCGCAGCCTTCGTAAAATGCAGCTCCTCGCACATCGTAATGAAATAATCTAAATGTCTAAGCTCCATTTCCATATCCCCTAAAAGATCATTGGTAAATACTATAATAATAATTGAAATTATTGGCTTGTTCAATAATTAGAATAATCCTATAATAAAGAGAGCGTTGAGTGAAAAGCAATTGTTCAAATAGATGCATGAAATATTATTGATGAAGGAGCTCTTACAAATGAAGCAGGATTTGCGCATTGAATTAACAAGCACGCCTAAGGAAAAACCGAATGCAGGGAAGCTTGAATTCGGCAAGCTGTTCACGGATCATATGTTTTTGATGGATTATACGGAAGGGCAGGGCTGGCATGATCCCCGCATTGTTCCATACGGCCCGCTGACCTTCGATCCGTCCGCGATGGTATTCCATTACGGCCAATCTGTATTCGAAGGCATGAAAGCTTTCCGCACGAATGATAACCGTATTCAGCTGTTCCGTCCGGACCGCAACGCTGCCCGTATGAATGTATCCAATGAAAGGCTGAGTATTCCTTACGTTGAGGAAGGGCCTTTTGTCGAGTATATTAAAGAGCTTGTCAAAATTGATCAGGATTGGGTGCCAAGCGAGCCCGGCACTTCCCTCTATATTCGTCCCTTTATTATCGCAACGGAGCCTTGCCTTGGCGTTCGCGCGTCGAAGCAGTATGTGTTCTCGGTCATCATGTCGCCGGTCGGCGCTTATTACGAGGAAGGCATTCATCCGGTAAGCATTAATGTGGAGATGAATTATGTGCGCGCCGTTCGCGGAGGCACCGGCTTTACGAAAACAGCCGGCAACTATGCGTCAAGCATTAAAGCGCAAGAGGATGCGAAGCATCACGGCTATTCGCAGGTGCTGTGGCTGGATGGCAAGGAGCATAAATATATTGAAGAGGTCGGAAGCATGAACGTCTTCTTCAAGGTGAAAGGCAAGGTCGTCACGCCGGAGCTGAACGGAAGCATTTTGGAAGGCGTAACCCGCGGCAGCGTTATTGAGCTGCTTAACGATTGGGGCATTCCGGTTACAGAGCGCAAAATTTCGATTGAAGAGCTTCTTGAAGCTTATGAGAACGGCGAGCTCGAGGAAGCATTCGGTACAGGGACGGCTGCCGTTATTTCGCCGATCGGCCAGCTTCATTGGGGCGAGCATACGATGAAGATTAACAGCGGCGAGACAGGCGAGCTGTCGCAGCGCATTTACGATACGATCGTAGGCATTCAGGAAGGTTCGGTAGAGGATCCGCACGGCTGGGTAGTCGTCGTATAATAAGAATGAAGATCAAAAGCCCAAGAAGGCAGCTTCTTGGGCTTTTTTTGTTCTGTCATGATTTGCTCGTTAGGATGCTGCCTTGCCGCTTACAGCTCTTCGCCTGCTGAAACGTTCTGAATCCCAACGGAATGTTACCGCTGCGACTGCCATAAGCAGAACTGCAAAAGCAGTTAAAATAGCGAGCGGCTGCCAAAAGGAAGGGGATGAGCCGAGTTGGCTTATCGCGATGCCGAGCGAGTCAACAAAGTATGCGAACGGATTGAGCTTCGAGAGGGTTAAAAGCCAAGCAGGGGCGCCTTGCAGGCTGTAGAACGCCTCGCTCATGAATAGCATTGGAAAGCTGAACAGATTAGAGATGAGATTGACGTTGCTTTCATCCTTCGACAAGTTGGCTGCGATAAAGCCTACAGCAGTAAAACATACGGTGCCGGCTAGCAGAATGAGCAAAACGGCGAGAATGGCAGCGAAGCTCAGCTCAACCTTCAGAATGAATATGCCGGCGGCTAAAATGATTAGGTTGACGATCATGGACAATACAGCTCTTGAAGCGGTCATGGCGCAAATGAAGGAGGCAGTGGAAAAAGGCGTAATGCGAAGCAGCTTATATATGCCTTTGTTGCGCTGTGCCATGACATAAAATGCGGTTACCATCGATGAACCGACGAGTACTTGCATGGCGAGCACGCCGCCGAGCAGCCGCTGCGAATAGTCCGGATTTTCATGATAGAGGCCTAAACCGAGCAGAAGCCCAATCGGCAATATGACGGTTAGAACAATAGTATGCATATCGCGAAGCAAAGCTGCGAGCATCGTTTTGAATACAGCGTTCATCTGGATTCCTCCTCTTAGCCTTAAAGGCTTTCTCCTGTCAACTCTAAATAAAGCTCTTCCAGGCTAGCCGCCCGATGCTGCTCAAGCAGCTGCTCCGCCGTGCCGTTCGCTGTGATTTGCCCGTTGTCGATCATGACAATCCGCGTCGCCAGCTTGCTTACTTCCTCCATATCGTGCGAAGTAAATAAAATGGAAGTGCCGGCATCTGCCAATGAGCGAATAAGTCCGCGAACCTCCATGCGTGCCCGAGGATCCAATGCGGCTGTTGGCTCGTCTAGAAATAGGAGCTTCGGGCTATGCAGCATGGACATCGCGATGGAGAGCCGTTTCTGCTGCCCGCCGGACAGCTTGCCGGCGTCAATCTTGGCGGCCCCGGACAGGCCGCAGCGATCAAGGCTGGCGATTAACGTCTTATCGCTTAGCCTCAGCCCGTAAAATGCGGCGAACATCCGCATATTTTCAAGAGCATTAAATCCGGCGAAAAAAGGAGTTGATTGCAGTTGGACGCCAATATGGGGAAAAGGGTCCTCGATCCAGTATCGAATATGTCCGCGATCCGGCTTTCGCAGTCCGAGCAGCAAATCCAGAGTCGTTGACTTGCCTGCGCCGTTAGGGCCGATAATGGCAAGCGCCTCGCCTTCCTCCACACATAAATGTATGCCGTTTACTACCTTTCGTCCGGCATAGCTTTTCACAAGTCCTGAAGCTTCTATTAAAGCGGGCATACCGATCTCTCCTTTATATGCAATGTCGTATATCCAACGTTGGATATATGGGTGAAAAAATGCGCCGCGCATTGCGGCGTTGTTGGCCGTTCAAGAAACGAAGAGCGCCCGTTAACCTTGAACGATCGAAATTACTTTATGCATATAGGCAATATCTTGCTCCAGCAGGGCGATTGCGTTTTCGAACGAAGCCTGTGCGATAGGGGAAAGGCCGTATTCGCCCTTGACCTTCATACCGTGACGCCAGTGGGCCAGCATTTTCTCCAGCTGATTCAAATTGTTGCCCAGCAGCTCAAGCGCTTCCTCCTTAGGCAGCATTTCGATCCAGTTGAGCGCCACTGCAAAATCGGATTTGACGGAATGGGGAGTGATCGTGAGCGCTTCCCGAACTAGCGAGTGGAAGAGCTGTTCGCCGGCGTCCGTTATTTCATAAATTTTGCGAAGTCTGGCGCCTGTTCGTTCTTCGGCTGCCGTGCGGATCAATCCGTCCTTCTCCATCTTGTTAAGCGCGTAATAGATGGAGCCGGAAAGCAGATTCGCCCATTCGTCCATTCGGCTAATGCCAATCAGCTGCTGTATTTCGTAACCGTGCATCGGGCGGTCGCGGAGCAAGGCGAGTACGATTAAGTTCGTCATGTATGACATCCTTTGTTGTCTTAAATTGTATATCCAACGTTGTATATCCACTTATGAGTATAGAGATTGCAGTTTCGCCTGTCAACCATTATTAGTCATCTATTCATGTGCTTGTCTTAAAAGCTAAATCGCTGATTGTATATGAAAACAAACTTGCTGTTGCGGGCTGTATGCAAAAATTACCTTATGACGTCAAATCAGCAGCTTCCATACGTGGGGGTATAAAGCCTGCAAAAATACATCATTTCTTGAACAAAGTTGGGGTTCAGCCCGAAATTGTTGCGAATGTGCAGGAATTTTAGGTGAATCGAGTAAGAATAGGAAGCTTCGCCCGAAAATCCTGCACATTAGCAGGAATTTTAATTAAACAAAATTATATACTGGGAATTCCTGCACTTTTGCAGGTTTTCGTGATGTTGACGCAAAGGCAAGTATTTTCTGCATTTAAACCATGTTATTTTTCATAAAAAAAGGCTGCTCCGCAGGTCAATTTATTGACCGTATGGAACAGCCCCTTCGCTTTAGGATCAATCGGTAATATTCCTTGTGTAATACTCAATAATATCTTTCCGCCTAATGATACCGAGAAAAACGCGCTCATCATCGACGACAGGAACAAAATTTTGATCGGCGGCGAGCGTCAGCATATCATCCATGTCCGCCGTTATTGAAACGCATTCGTTGTAGATTCGCTTCTTAATATCCTTGACCGCTATTTGATCGATATTGCTAAAATGAAGCTCCGGGCTGTTCTTCAGCTTCCAGAGCAAATCGCCTTCGGACAGTGTGCCGATATATTTGCCTTCGCTGTCGATAATCGGGATGGCGCTGTAATGATAAGTTTCCAGCTGCTCCAATGCGTCAAGCATAGAGGCAGTGGATGAAATATAGGCTACCTCCGATTTAGGCAGCAGAAAGGAACTTATATTCATCTTTGTGCACTCCTTTGCTCTCTAGTCTCAATCGCCATAATACTATTAAACCACATTTATAGCAGACGGATAAAGCCCATACGCTGCATTAACCGTTCCAGGCTCATGATCATATCGTATAACAGGATATTATAGGCATTTGTGCATGCAGCGTCTGCTGCCTTTAATCGTGCCTAAGGAGGTTGAATAAATCAAATGAAAGTACAGGTCCGGCAAGGAGATTCATTGTGGGCATACAGCGGATTGTTCGAGGTGCCGCTCCGGCTCGTCATCGACTCCAATCCTTCGATAGAGGCTGGCGCGTTGCGTATAGGCGAGACTGTAGAAATTCCCGGATATATCGCAACGCAGTATACCATCGCGCCAGGAGATACGCTCTGGAAAATAGTCATTGCCGAGAACTCGCATGTCAATGCGATAAGGCTGCTTAATCCCGGTATTCAATCGGGCAATTTGCAGGCAGGGCAGACGATCGCGATTCCAAAGCGCGTGACGGGCAGAGTCGCGCTTGAGCCAAAGGCATATGATTATGCCGATTTGCAAGAAGATTTGAGCCGGCTGGCTGAGATTTATCCATTCATGCGAAGACGCTCGATCGGTTCATCCGTTATGGGAAAGCAGCTTCCAGAACTGCTTGTTGGAGCTGGAGACAAGCGGGTTCATGCTAATGGCTCCTTCCACGGCAATGAATGGATTACGACGCCAGCGCTCGTTCGCTTCTTGAACGATTATTTGCTGGCGCTGACGAATAACGGCGAGCTGCGCGGCGTGGAAGCAATGCCGCTCTATCAGGAAACGACGCTGTCACTTGTTCCTATGGTCAATCCCGACGGCGTTGATCTTGTCGTCAACGGGCTCCCGAGCGAGGAGCCTTATCGTAGCGAAGCGTTCGCGATCAATGGCGGCAGCGGGGATTTCAGCGGATGGAAAGCGAATATCCGAGGCGTCGATTTGAACAATCAATATCCGGCCCTTTGGGAAGAAGAAGCGGCAAGAGGGCCGAGCAGTCCTGCGCCGCGCGATTATGCGGGCACAGCCCCGTTGACGGAGCCGGAGTCGATCGCAATGGCGGATTTAACGAGAAGCAGCGATTTTGCGCGTGTATTGGCATTCCATACGCAGGGCAAGGTCATTTTTTGGGGATTTGAAGGACTGCAGCCGCCGGAATCGGAAGCAATCGTGAATGAATTCGCCCGGGTAAGCGGGTATGAGCCGATTGAATATGCGGACAGCTCGGCAGGCTATAAGGATTGGTTCATTCAGGATTGGCGCAGGCCGGGCTTCACCGTAGAGCTAGGGCAAGGAACAAACCCGTTGCCGCTGTCGCAGTTTGAAGAGATATACGATGCCGCAGCAAGTATTATGCTTGCCGGATTGTATATGTAAAAGAAGGGCCGGTCATTAAAGACCGGCCCTTCTTTGCTTAGCTGCGATTAACTCTTTTTAATATATACCGAGAGCTTGCTTTGCACATCCGGCTGTGCAGACTCCTTGTCCGCCGTTTTGCCGGCATCCTCTTCCTTTGCTTCTCTGGCAGCTTGCAGAAGCTCTTCCAGCTTGCCGCTTTCAATATCTGCAGGCGTAACGGAATGAATCATAATGAGCGTTCCGTTCGCCTCCGAGAACAGGCCGTATGAGACGAAAACGCATTTCTCTGCAAGAAGCGCAGCATGAGCCTGCTTCAGCAGCTCCGCAATTTCCGCCAGTGAATCGCTCTCTAGATCGGCGCGGATCGTCATGGACATATCGATCGGCAGCTGCTTGTCGAACTTCATGTCAAGCCGGATGTTATCGTTCGCTTTCTCGTACTCCCATTTTTCAATTTGAACATACGAAGTATGCTCTTCCAAACCGTCGATTTTGGACAGGACCGGCTTAATATAATCGCTATATTCGTCCTCCCAACGGGTCAGCGTATTGAATTTGCCCAGCACCGAGCCCTCATAGTCGTCCCAGGTTATTTTGCCGTTCCGGTAGTAGATGTTGAAGTGAGTATCCATACTCGTCCTCGATTGCGCCAATGCCCAATATTCACTGAACTTAAAATTGTACTTCACCTCGCCGATCTCAAGATTTAAGTCCGAATAATGTTCCTTTACATACTTATCCATTGCTTTGCCTGCCATGTAAGAAGAAATCGGATTGCCGACAAAGGCGTTCGCGACAAATAATATAAGGCCGATCAACGCCGCTGCAGCCAGCAGAGCGATGATGCGCAGAGCAAGCTTTCCCTTCTTTTTCATTGGTTGACCTCTTTTCTAAAAGCGTAATGGAGCAGCGCCGCAATAATAACGCCAACGATGGCGAGTACGCAATAAATGCTGCTGAACAGCAGCGGGACCGTAAACAGGGCAAGCTGAGAGCCTTCGGACAGCGCGCCGTCAACAATGTTTTTAATAAACTGCCATAAATAACTAACGGAAAAAATCGACATTGGCGCAAAAAACCATTTGCTCTTCAATATGAAGTAGCTCCCAATGCCGATGAATGGCATAATGATCAAATTATAAAACATGCCGAAAGTGCTCGTCAGCGAAATGCCGATCAATGCGCCGCAGCCGAGGAAGGCGAGTGCAATGAAGAACAGGCGCTTCTTTATTTTGGACAGCACGGCTTTGTCATTGGGAGCAGCGTCATGGCCGGCATAAGCGCTCAACTGCTGAAATGCTTCCGAACAATCGCTGCATCCGGCGATATGCGCCATAACGACGGCCTGACTGTCTGCGCTTGCGACTCCGTCGTGAACGAGCGGCATCAAATCGAGACAAATGTCGCAGCTTATCGTTTGCTGGTCTCTTTTCAATGCAATCCCTCCTTCATCAAGATAGACCTGATCCATTTTTTTACCCGGAAATCGAGCACCCGAGCCGAGCTTTCGGATAAACCGAGCTTTTCTGTTATTTCACTGTATGAGAAGCCGTCGACCCGCATCCGTACCAGCCTCTGCGTACGTTCATCCTTGGCTGCGAGCAGCTCGTTAATTCGCTCGACAGCCTCGCGGGTCAAGTAATTGTGCTCTGCACTTTCCGACATATACAGTTGCAGCAGGTCGTCATATTCGACTTGGGGCTTTACGCTTCGCAAATGCTGCAGCCACAAATTTCGGGCGATGCCGAACAGCCATGTTTTGACCGAAGAGTTGTGTTTAAAAGAAGGAAGCGCATGAATAGCTTTCAAAAAGGTTTCGGATAACAAATCCTCGGCGAGGGAGGGATGATGCGTCAAGCTCATCAAGTACCGGTATAGATCGTCTTTATACTGCTTATAGAGCGTTTCGATGCTGAGCAATGCGATGCAGCCCTCCTTTACGCTATATCAGTCGCAAAAAACAGCCTTTTGTTACATGAAAATAAAAAAATGTCCGTAAGGAATTGTAAAAGGTAACAGAAAACTCTGGCTATATGTTATCATATGGAACAAGCTTTGGGAGAGAAGGCAATAGGAAGTGTTAACGATCGCATTGTTTAAAATTCGCAGCTTTAATTTCAGCTATTTTTCATTATTCGCTATATTTTTATCTTTTTTGCCGGTTTATCTGTCCGCAGTCCATTTATCGGAAAGCCAAATTGGGCTTATCGTCGGGGCTGGCGGCGTGATCGGCATTGTAGCGCAGCCGTTCTGGGGCTTCGTCAGCGACCGCATGAAAACGATCAAGCGGGTGCTGCTTCTTCTGATCGCCGTTTCGATATTCGCCGGCTTCGTTCTGTTTCATTCCTCAAGCATGGCCCTGCTGTTTGTGTTAGTGGGCCTGATGTATTTTCTGTTCATGCCGACCGATCCGCTTGTCGAAAGCTTGAACTACCAGACGGCGCAGAGGCTGAGCGTTCCTTTCGGCTCGATCAGAATGTACGGAGCGCTCGGCTATGCCGTTTCGTCGTTTGTATTCGGCATTGCAGCCGATAAATACGGCATGTCCGTTATGGCTTATTTGTTCGCAGGCGTAGGAATAGCAGCCTTGCTGCTTGGAAGCGGGATTCAGGATGCTCCTGCAGCGAATAGTTCCTTGAAGCTTAGCGACATGAAGCGGTTTTTGTCGAGCAAGCAGACGATCGCTTTTTTCACGCTTGTCTCTGTAATCGCAATTCCTCATCGGATGAATGACATTTTTGTCGGCATCTATGTCGGTAAGCTGGGAGGAAGTTTGCAGCTGGTTGGGTACTCCTGGTCCGTCATGACGATTATTGAGTTTGTTTTTTTCGCAATCGTGCATCGCTTTTTGAAGAAGGGCAGCGAATTGGCGCTCATATCTGTTGCCGCCTTATTTTATACGGTGCGATTTTTGCTTTCCTCCATCGTTAATGACGCCTATTGGATTGTCGCGCTGCAGCTGCTTCAAGGCTTGACGTTCGTCTTCTTCTATTCTGCTGCGATCCAGCATTTGTACGCCATCATACCGGAACAATGGAAGGCGACCGGACAAACTATTCTGGCCGTGCTTTTCTTCGGCATTTCGGGCATCGTCGGCTCGGTTGCGGGAGGATTTGTATTCGATTCGTTCGGCGGAAGCGCTTTGTATCAATTGATGGCGCTGCTTTCCGCTGCGGGGTTTGCGTTATCCTTTTATGTGAGAAGGAGCAGCGCAGAACAACGACAAAGTTCATCGTAAAGGCGGGGTCGTATGGCAATTATTAGTAAAAAATGCAGCAGCGATGAGGATTACGCGAAAGTAAGTCTGTTCGTGCTGGAGAATATACGCGATATTCATCCGTCGTTCACGACGATCGATACGGTGACGCTGCTCTATTCCTATTTGACGAAAGGCTTTTTAGTATGCAGCGAGAATGAGAACAATGAGGTGGTAGGCGCAGGGGGGTATTACCTGGGCACGCCGGAGGAGGATTTTCAAAATAAAGACGTTGCGTTTGTCGACTTTGCCATCTATAGCCGGGAGAAGCGGGGGACGAGAGCCTTTATACAGGGATTGACTTACTTAATTCGAATGATCGCTGAAGAGCATCGGGAAGTCGAGCATTTTAGGCTTGCCGCATTGTCCGACAATGGTTATCTGTGCAAGCTGTACGGCAAATTTGCCAAGCCAGTGTACACTAGAACGGGAGAACTAGGAGAAGAGACGGTATTCGGTTGTCGAATATCTGAAATTGAGACTATACTATCAGCCTACCATCGGATATAATTAACCATAAAGTTACAGTTTTTTAGAGAGGAGGAATGTCGAATGGTGCCCCCAAAACCTAATATGGATAAAAACTCTGGATCAAGCAAAGTCAAAATCGAAAAGATCGTCATCGCTAACGACGCGCTGAGAGCGCAAGCGAACTAATGCCTTATTTCATCCGACGCTGCGAATTGGAAATGGACAATTTGTCTTACATAAGATTTCTTCTTCGGCATCATGATCAATTGAATTTGCCCTATTCCTTTGCAGCGAAGCTTAGCTTCATTAGCGGTCCCCTCCTATTCGGCAAGGCTTTGCTTGTTTATAGCGAGGAGCCTTACGAGGTTGTCGGGGCTGCTGGCTTTGTGTACGGAACTGGCGCTGATGAATTCCAAGATCGTGAAGTATGCCAGATTGAAGTTGTTTTCTTACGAAAGGAAGCCCGCAACGCCCTTTTATTCCGTAACTTAATGATAGAGCTGCTTCATGCGATGAAGGAAGAAGGCTTAGATGTGCGTAAGGTTCAATTTTGGGCGGTGGAGGGCCATAAGGCGTACGGCAGCATGCTGTCAAAGCTTGCCCGATTGCCCGACTCCCAAATAAAAGCCGTAAATGAACTTAGCCTTTACTCGCTTTCCTTTCAGCAGCTGGAGCGATATTGCGAGCGGATAAGCGATACGGTATGATGCAGACTATTAAGAAATTCTTGATAGTCTTTTTTTATTGTGCGCTTCGATGTTATGATAGAGTTATGAGTTATTGCAGCGAACTTGGATGAATTTGATTACATAAGGAGATTTTTAATGAAGAATATGAAGCTGTTTTTAAGGGACTTTCCTTTTTTTACCGATTTAGAGGAAGAGGATCTGGAGAAGATTGCTCCGTTCTTCATTGCAAGATCTTATGATAAAGGCGCGAATGTCTTCTTTGAAGGAGAAGAAGGGGACGAGCTCTTTATGATCGAATCGGGCATCGTCAAAATTTATAAAGCTGATGATTCTAGAGAAATCATTCTCGCTATATTTTCGGAAGGCGATTTTTTTGGAGAGATGGCAGTACTTGAAAATGAGCAGGTTCGCTCCGCCTCCGCCAAGACGATGGAGAAGACGACCCTTTATGCGTTGAAGCGCCATGATTTTCTAGCATTAATGAACGATAATCCGCAAATTACGATTAAAATAATGGAAACGGCAATGGAGCGTTTGCGCAGAGCGAATCACCTCATTACCGATTTAACGAAAATGGATATTCGTACGCGCATCGCACGCGGCTTGCTGCGCCTCGCGGAAGATCACGGCGTACGCCGCAAGGATGGCATTCTGATCGATTTGAAGCTGACGCATCAGCAGGTAGCGGATATGACGGGAACGGTCCGCGAGACCGTAACGAGAATAATGCTGGAGCTTCAAAATCAAAATATTATTAAGGTCGACAAGAAAAAAATATTTATCTGCGATATCGACAAATTTGAGAAGATGGCCGGCGCATAGTAAAGGAGACAGAATAAAAATTGATTAGGGAAGCACGTAAGCAGGATTGCAAGCAGGCAGCCGTCCTCATCCTGGATGCGATTCACGATATCGCAAATGCGTTGACGGGTGAGAGCGAGAAGGGAAAAGTGCTGAAACAGCTGGAACGGTATTATTGTCAAGAGAGAAATCGGATCAGCTACCGGAATTGTCTTGTAAAGGCGGTCGACGATTACCCGGTAGGAATCGTAGTCGCGTACGACGGGAAAGATGCGGAAGCGCTTGACGAGCCGATTCGCGACCATTTGAGGCAAAAGAGCGGAAAACCCCCGGTCATCGATCAAGAAGCGGATGCGAACGACTACTATTTGGATACGATCAGCGTCAGTCCCGTGCATGGCGGCAAAGGATACGGAACGGAGCTGCTGCAAGCAGCGATGCAACATGCGAAGGAGCTGGGATACGGCACGGTGTCGCTCAACGTCGAGGAGAGCAATGCGAGAGCCCGTCAGCTGTATGAAAGGCTTGGTTTTTCTGCCAAGAAGACGATCATGATTAATGGTCATCTCTATTATTATATGATTAAGCCGGTGTAATCGAGAAGCCGTCCAAAGCCGTCAGGGCATTGGACGGCTTTTCATGTTCACGAGGCTTGCCAGGGTCGGCAAAAGCACTGCAGATAAGTTCTATGATTTGTAACGCTCCGTTCATCTGTTGTTCATACTGCTTTTCTACAATCGAAGCAGATTGATCAATGAAATGTACAGGAGGAAGCTGCAGATGCTGAACGTATTGAACAAATTTACGGGCTGGGCTAGCAGCCGAAAAGGCGCGAAAATCGTCCTTCTCGGTTGGCTGGCCGTTATCGTCATTGTTACCGCAATTGCGCCGACAGCCAAAAGCTACTCGATAAGCGCTGGAGAAGGAAGCATTCACGAGGATACGCCTTCCGCCATTGCAAGCCGTGTGATGGAGGAGCATTTTCCGTCTGAAGACGGCTTGCCTGCGCTCGTCGTCTTTCATAACGCGGATCGGATTGGAGAACATAATCGAAAGGATATAGCAGCTTTCAGCGAATGGCTGGCTTCTTCGGATAAGCCAGAGCATGTAGGCAGCGCGCTTCCCTTTCATCTGCTGTCTAAGTCTGTGCAGGACGCTATGCTCTCTAGCGATCAATCAACGCTCGTTTTTCCATTGAGCTTGAAGAAGGGGCTTGATTCGGATGTTATTTATGATTCAATCGCGGAAATTCGGACATGGCTTGCCGAACATCAGTCAGCGCCTATGGAAGCAGAGATTACAGGGCCGGCCGGAATCGCTGCGGACACGCTCTCGCTGTTCAAAAACGCAGATTTCATACTCATGTTCGCTACGGTGGCCTTAATACTGGTTATTCTTTTGATCATCTACCGGTCGCCGCTGCTTGCGCTCATTCCGTTAGTTGCTGCAGGCCTTCTCTACCAGGTTGTTGACCGGATTATCGGTTTTGCAGGAAAACAGGGCTGGTTCATTATCGACAGCCAAGCTTTATCCATTATGATGATTTTGCTGTTTGCCGTCGTTACGGACTATTGCCTATTTATCTTTTCGCGCTACCGGGAGCAATTGAGCGAGGGCAGCAATAAATATGATGCCATGAAAGCAGCGGTGTCCCATGTAGGGGAGCCGATCCTTTTTAGCGGAGGCACCGTCCTTATTGCGATGCTTACGCTGTTCGCCGCAATATTTAAGCCATACCATCACTTCGCACCCGTTTTCTCTATTGCAATGGTCGTCATATTGCTGGGAGGATTGACGCTAATTCCCGCTATTTTTGCGCTGCTGGGGAGAAAAGCGTTCTGGCCGTTCGTGCCGAAGCGTCAATCGAAGGCTGCCGCCGGCAGCCCGCGCGGCTTCTGGGGTTCAATGGCTTCGAGAATCGTCAAGCGGCCGGCATGGTTCGCAGGCATCTTGCTTGTAATTATGCTCGCCGCTTCAGCGAGCGCTGCGACGATGAATTTCTCGTACAATCTGATGAAATCATTCCCGGATGATTTGTCCTCACGCAAAGGGTTTGAGCTGCTGGAGCAAAATTACCCGAAAGGCTCTCTTGCTCCTGTAACGGTTATTGTAGCATCCAAACAGCGGATTGATGATGAAACGATGCAGAGCCTGACCCAATTAATGGCTGTTATCGATGAAAAAGGCGGTGTCGAATATTGGAGTCCTTCTGCTGACGAATTAACGGCACGGATAGACGCGAATGCGGCACGCGGAATCATTTCAGACGATAAGCTGGCTATGAAGCTGGAGCTGACGTTGTCATCCAATCCTTATGATCAGGAGGCTCTGCAGACGGTCAAGGCGCTTATTGCGCAATCGGACGCTATGCTGAAGAGCAGCGGGCTAGATCCGGAGCAATATACGCTCCATTTCGCAGGCCAATCGGCGGAGCAGCTTGATGTGAGCGTAATGAACATGCGCGACATCACCGTCATGTTCTCGTTAATTATCGTTTTAATAACGCTTATGCTGCTGTTTCAAACCCGGTCGATTCCATTGTCTCTGCTGATGATGTTCACCATTTTGTTATCGTACGCAGCTACGCTGGGCTTTGGCTGGTTCATCTCGCAATACATGCTTGGCTATGATGCGATCAGCTATCGGATTCCGGTCTACACCTTCGTATTTTTAGTCGCGCTCGGAATCGATTACAACATTATGCTCGTATCGCGAATTCGAGAAGAGCAAGAACGTTTTGAATGGAAGGAAGCTGTTCGTCGAGGACTGGCGAGTACGGGCGCCGTCATCTCATCGGCAGGCGTCATTCTAGCCGCAACCTTCGCTGTGCTCATTACCCAGCCGTTGCAGGAGCTGTTTCTGTTCGGTATGATGATGGCGATCGGCGTTCTGCTCGATACCTTTGTCGTCAGGGGTATGCTGCTTCCTTCGCTTATGGTGCTGATCGGGCGAAAAAACGATAAGAGAGCCTAGCAGCTGCCATTGGAATACTTTACTCATTATACAATGCACGAGGAGCCTGCTATGAAAATTCAAATATTGGTTGCTGATGACGATCCGCATATCCGCGAGCTGCTGCGCCTTATACTCCGAAAAGAAGACTATACCGTGTTGGAGGCTGAGAATGGCGAGCATGCGCTACGCATCCTTGAGAAGGAAACGGTGCAGTTGGCGGTTGTCGATGTGATGATGCCTTTCAAAGACGGACTGGAGCTGTGCGGGGAAATAAGGGAGCATTACGATATTCCGGTTATTCTGCTAACGGCTAAAGGCGAATTGGCGGATAAAGAAAAAGGATTCCGATCGGGTACCGACGATTATATCGTGAAGCCGTTTGAGCCTAGGGAGCTTATTTTTCGAATAAAAGCGCTGCTGCGGCGCTACCAAGTTGCAGCTGCCAGCATGATCAAGCTGAATGGCACAACGATCGACCGAAACAGCTACGAGGTGAAATGCGGGGAAGAGATCATTTCTCTTCCTCTCAAGGAATTCGAGCTGCTTGCTCAGCTCGGCAGTCAGCCAGGCCGCATTTTTACGCGCGACCAATTGCTCGGCCTTATATGGGGGATGGATTATGAAGGGGACAGCCGGACGATCGACGTCCATATTAAGCGGCTGCGTGAGCGGTTCCAGCATCGGACGGCGGATTTCATCATTACGACAGTACGGGGAATCGGATATAAGCTGGAGGCGGGCGAGGGATGAAATCCTTATATGTTCGAATCGTCCTCACCTATATCTTCATCTCCATTTTAAGCAGCCTGATCGCTTTGATGCTGTCTAATTTTTATTTTCAGTCTCAGCTGAAAGGGGAAAGCAGGGAGAAGGCATATGCAGTCGCTAAGGAAATACGAACGCTATACGAGCAGTATCCGGCTTTTGATTTCTCGGCTTATTTGACGCATATCGGCAATATGGGCTTTCAAATTTACGCCGTAGACAGCCAAGATGCGGGCGTTTTCTATGGAGGGGCGTTCAAGCATAAGGAAATTCCTTTCGAGCGGATCGAGCAAGTTCGAAGCGGGAAAATCTACAACGGAATATTGGCTGAGCGCCGATTGCTTGTGCTTAGCTATTTCAATAATAGTATTGAGAACAGCATAGGAATACCCGTCGATGTAAGAGGGGAGCGCTATGCTTTATTTATAAGGCCTAACTTAGAGCAGCAAATAGGGGAAGTGCGCCAGTTTCTTGCCGTTCTCCTAGCATTGATTTTCATTAGCAGCACGGTGCTGATTGTCGTGTTGTCCCGATTTATTGTGAAGCCCGTTAAAGATTTGACTTCGGCTACCCGTCAAATTGTCGCCGGACGTTTCGATGTCGAGCTCAATACGGCGCGTCGTGACGAGCTGGGAAATTTGGCGAGCCATTTCACTACTATGGCTCACTCAATCAAGCGGCTGGATGCGATGCGGCAGGAGTTCGTGGCCAATGTATCGCATGAGATTCAATCTCCGTTAACCTCGATTCAAGGCTTTGCCCAGACGATTTTGGACAAAGGCGCTACGCCCGAGGAGGCAAAGCGTTATCTTCAAATTATCGCGGAGGAGAGCACGCGCCTGTCCTCCTTAAGCAAGCAGCTTCTTACGTTAGCCGCTTTCGATAAGGAGGAAACAATGCTGAAGAAGTCTTCTTACAGGCTGGACGAGCAAATTCGCCATATTCTAATCGTGACGGAATGGCAATGGAGCGAGAAAGGGCTGGACATCGACCCAGAGCTACCCGATACGATAATAACAGCCGACGAGCAGCTCCTTCATCAAGTTTGGTTCAATCTCATTACGAACAGCATTAAGTTTTCACGTCCAGGCGGTAAGATTTCAATCGAGGTGCAGGCTGAGGAGCATATTGTCGTCATTATTTCCGATACCGGAATCGGCATAAGCGAAGAGGAGCTGCCTCATATATTCGAGCGCTTCTACAAGGCGGATAAATCGAGGGGATCGGCACGTTCAGGCAGCGGTCTAGGGCTTTCCATCGTACAAAAAATAGTAGAGCTGCATGAAGGCATCGTCGAGGTAAAAAGCACAAAGGGCAAAGGCACTGCTTTTACAGTACGTTTGCCCAAACGGTAGCTGTCACCCCGGCAGCAAAGCTCTTTCTCTCCGGAGCAGCACATATTGCGGCATAATGATGCCGATGACGATACAGATGATACCGAGCCATTGCAGGCCGGTTACGGTTTCATGGAGCAGCGCAACCGATGCGATAATAGCGGTGGGAAGCTCCAAAGCGCCGAGAATGGTCCCTAAGCCAGTCCCTACCTTCGGCGTTCCAACGGCGAAGCATATTGTTGGAATGACGACGCCGAAAAAGCCGAGAAAAAGCACATATTTCAGCAAGCCGTTCTGCAAGGAGCCGTCGAATAAATAGGTTGGCCGGAAAAAAATGCTTATAATAATGACGGCTCCGGTTGCCATAAGAAAGCTCCTCATAATGGGCGATACACCCGTCTCGACCTTGCCGCTTGCGAATATATACAGAGCGAAGCTAAGCGCGGCCAACAATCCGAACATAATGCCGATCAACGAAAATTGCTTTAGCGTCCCTTCGAAGACGCCTCCGGCTAGGAGCGTGCCGACGAACAGGACTGCAATGGAAAGCAGTTTATCGGGGCTCGGCATTTTTTTATCCGCGACCGCTTCGATTAATACGCCGATCCATGTGAATTGAAACAAGCAAACGACGGCAATGGACGCCGACAGCTCCTGCACGGCGAATCCGTACAAAATGGAAGTGGAGCTGAGCGTAATGCCTACCGCCATCAGAGTGATGATCTGCTTCCGCGTCACTTTGACTCGATTGAAAAGCAAAACGATAATGAGAAGGCCGAGCCAACCGAATACATATTCTCCGCCTACAAGCTGTTGAATCGTAAATCCGTCTATAAAGCCAAGCTTAATCATCGTTGACAGCAGCCCGTAGGATATCCCTCCGAGCAGCACAAGCGATGAATACTTCAGTTTTTCCATTTTATCCTCCGGTTCATGATGCGATGCATGTGATGATCGATAATTTATACGCTCGATGCCTGACGTTCTTCGTTATATCTTTCAAAAGAGACGACATGCAGATCGATTTCGCCAAGCCCGTTCAGCAAATCATTAAAAAAGCAGCCGTGAATGATTTCCTGCCATCTTGTTTGCCCGGATTGTCCGATCATCAATTGCGTGATGTCATAATTGCTAGCGACTTCCTTGATAACTTCGGAAGGTCTGCGCCGCTCTTTCGCTTTCACGATAAAAGTTGCCCCTAGCTCGTCGCACTTTTCCTTCCATTGCTTTAAATATTGGTTCTGCTTCGCATCCAGCTCATTCAGATCTTGCGGAAGCACCGTCAATATAAAAAGCGGACAATGGAGCAGCTTCGCCAGCTTGCTGCCTCTTTGAATGAGAATATCGCCGGTTGGCCCGTTTTTTAAGCAAACCATTATTTTTTCGTTGTTGATCATGTAATAGCTCCTGTTCTGTTCTGTCTTGATAACCGCAAATAAAAAAACCTGACCGCAGAGAAATTCTGCTGCCAGGCTTTAATTCGCACATGAAACCGTGCTTCGTTAAAGTCGTAAGCCAATTCTCTCCCAATGCGCATACGAGGTTAGCTGTCGGATTCGGGTTTGGAAGTACCCGTTCTGCCAATCAGGCAGAATTCACCCCAAAGACCTGAAGGTCTTATTGGTTCCCCCGCTTCCCTGTCATCCAGGGAATTAAGCGATTTGCCGTATAAAGCTGTCGCGATTAATCGTACGCCAATTTAGCATCGTTGTAAACCGCGGCGGCGGCTACATTTTAGCGAATTTATTCGTTTTGGCAGGATGTAACCGCATTAACCTTTACAATACGCACCTTATCGCTTAAAATCTCTCGAATGCTAATCCAGCGAGCTGTTGTCGACGTGAAGCTTGCCAGTGCATTGGGAGAATAGAAAAAACCTGTCTTCGGGGTTTGAACGCTGCGCGAACTTATAATAGTTTGCGCGTCTGCGCTCCATTTTATAAGCTTATGATGAGGCGGAAAGACGCATAGAGCGGAAGGAGCATCTAAAATGAGAAGCGATGAAGAAATGATGGGCATGCTTATTGATTTTGCTAGGAATGATAATAGAATACGGGCAGCTGTATTGGAAGGATCGCGCACAAATAAAAACATCCCGCGTGATTGCTTTCAGGATTTCGATATATCCTTCTTTGTTGCCGATTTGGATTCGTTTAAAGAAAATGACAGCTGGCTTGAACGTTTCGGCAAGCGATTGATCATGCAAAAGCCTGAAGCGATGGAGCTATTTCCTCCTGAAATTGGGAATTGGTTTTCTTATCTTATTTTATTTGAAGATGGCGAAAAAGTTGATATGACATTAATCCCTATTGACGAAGTCGATCAATACTTTTTGAATAACGACGGTTTAGTTGAAATTTTGCTCGATAAGGACGGGCTTATTAACAATCAAACAGCCGCAAATGACCGCCACTACTGGATTAAAAGGCCGAGTGCAGCGGAGTATGACGACTGCTGCAACGAGTTTTGGATGGTTTCGACATATATCGTTAAAGGGCTGGCTCGAAAAGAGCTTCTGTTTGCCATCGACCACCTTAATGAAATCGGCCGTCCGAATTTGTTGAGAATGATAGGCTGGCACATCGGGGCGGATAAAGGGTACACATTCAGCTTGGGCAAAAATTATAAATTTATAAATCAACATATTTCGGAAAAGTCTTGGGGAACGCTGCTGTCGACTTACTGCACGAGCAGCTATGAAAGCATGTGGAATTCGCTGTTTACTTGTTATGAGCTGTTCAGAGATTATTCGAGATCATTGGCAGATAAGCTTGGATATGAGTATCCGAATTACGATGATGCCATTACGCAGTATACTGAACGCATATACCGGTCATTGCGTTGAATACCAAATTGGCCGTTCGTTCACAAACCGCCTACATCCTTTGCAGGCGACGTTATAGCGATTGGAAAAACTTAGGCAACCATTTCATTCAGTAACCGTAGATATATTCATATAGTCGCCTATGCGGTGACAATGGATCAACAAGGTTTATGCCTTAAGAACTAGATAAAATGAATGAAATGGTTAATTTTGTATAGCTTTGCTGCTAGTGAAAGGATAAAATTCATATATGTAGAATAAGTACAAAAAAAGCTTCGACATAGGGAAATCGATTCCGACATAAGAAGAATAACTATATGACATAAAGCGAGGTATGGTAGATGGCACTAATAGATGTAATTAAATATGATGGTTCTCCGGACGTATTCGCATGGAAGCATCCCGAAACGGAGCTGGGTACTTGGTCGCAGCTGATCGTCAATCAGACGCAGGAAGCTGTTCTGTTCAAGGACGGCAAGGCGCTTGATTTGTTTGGGGCAGGGCGCTACACGCTTAGTACGAAGAACATCCCTATTCTGAACAAAATTATTAACTTGCCGTTCGGCGGGGATTCACCTTTCGCCGCCGAGGTTTGGTATGTCAATAAAGTGAACGCTTTAGATGTGAAATGGGGCACAGCATCTCCGCTGCAGCTGCAGGATCCGAAATATAACATCATTGTGCCGGTAAGAGCATACGGGCAAATGGGCATTCAAATACAAGATTCCCGTAAGTTTTTAGTTAAGCTGGTCGGTACATTAACTGAATTTAATCAGGCGAATTTGGTTAATTATTTCCGCGGACTGATTGCGATGAATATTAACTCAATGCTCACATCCTATTTGACGATCAAAAAAATAAGCGTGCTGGAAATCAATGCTTTTATTGGCGAAATGTCAGAGCATTTCAAAAAGAACTGCGCGCCGATTTTTGCAGAGTACGGCATTTCGCTGCATAGCTTGTATATTCATAATGTGAATCTGCCGGAAGGCGACAGCTCAGTTCAGCGGTTAAGGGAAGCGCTGGCGCGCAAGGCGGAAATGGACATTCTCGGCTATACCTATCAACAGGAAAGATCCTTTGACACCCTGGAGGGGGCTGCAAAAAATGAAGGCAGCTCTCAAGCAGGCTTAATGGGCGCGGGTCTTGGGCTAGGGATGGGCTATGGCATTGGAGGTCCGATCGGCAACGAAATGTCTCAGCTTTCTAGAGTAATCAATATTGACGGCAAAAATGAGCGGGTATGCTCTTCCTGCCAGCATCACAATAGTAACGAAGCCGTTTTTTGCAGCAAATGCGGCAGCAGCCTCGTTGAACCGAAAAAGGCTCAGGCTGACTCAACAGCTACGAAATGCAACGCTTGCGGAGAACCGCTTCAAAAAGGAGCGAAATTTTGCTCGAATTGCGGCGATAAATATCATGCTTGCCCGAAATGCGGCGCAGATAATGCGGAAAACAGCAAGGAGTGCTACAACTGCAAGGAACCGTTCGATATCGCTTGTCCGAAATGCGGCGGAGCGGTGAAGGGCGGTGCCAAGTTTTGCGGCCATTGCGGCGAGGATCTTATTGTCAGATGCCCGAAATGCCGGCATGAAATTAAGCCTGATCAAAAATTTTGCCTGGATTGCGGAGCCAATCTATTGGAGGGTGAACACGGATAATGAGCTTTAACCGGTATGCATCATACATTCTGACTTTTTTATATGTCGTAGGCATAACAAGCACATTGATCATCTTTTTTCTAGTGATGGATTTTGCGGTATTATCGGTATCCTTCTGGATTTCGCTAATTGCCATATTGCTGGCGGAAACGGCTCTTTGGTGGTATGCCGTCTATATGATGCAGCGTCTGGACAGCATCAGGCCGGTGCTGCCCGGCTATTTGGCGATCGGAGTCGTCATCGCCGCTTATTTGGCGGCAGTCATCTTTTATTCGTTTTTTTCCGGCATAGCCGATCTGGCTTTGAAGTGGTATGTCGTCATCCATTTGGTTACATTCGTCATTGCTGTGTTTTTAATCGGATTGCTGCTCATTTTCAACCGCTCTCACGAGGATGACGATGACGAGACGAAAGCTCAAATTGTTAAGCTGCACAGTATCGTCATGGCGCTGCAGCAGCTGCAGCACGAGCTGAAATCCCATAACGGGCCGCTTGTAGAGGAGATAGACCAGCTGGTATCCGCCCTCATTGAGGATGTAACCTACAGCGATCCGATAACGCCAAAAGCTATTGCCAATCATGATCATTTGCTGCTGAAGGAAGTCCATCAGGTGAATGAGGAGCTCACTTTAATATTGCCCGGCAATTCCTCTTCCTATCAGGCGATACTCAAGCGTCTGCAAGATTTTAAGCTGATGCTGGAGCAGCGAAACGCACAAATTCTGCTTGCCAAGTAAGGGGAAGCTGCTGGGAACAAGGAGTTGAGTTAATGAAAAGGATATTAGCCAGATTTTTCGGTGCGTGTTTAGTACTTTTATATATCGCAACTTTAATCGCATTTCTTGTTGATTTTGATGGTATAGGCACCTTTCTGTTTGTTCTTATTGCTTCATCTATCTTCTATTTGCTGCCGGGTGTATTGTTATTAAGAGTCGGGAAGCGGCGTGAGCAAGTCCAAAAAGTTACATTCAATCAGCAAATAAACAACAGCCAATGGGGCAGTAACAATTCGAAAGGCGCAATTTCGTCGAACAACTATTTTGATCTTCAAACTTCCAAGACCGAAGTAACAACGGATTTCTTTTCTATTCAAACTGCTAAGATAGACGCATCGAATGTTAAAAATCTGATGAAGGACTTAAAGCATTTGGATGCTATGAATGCGAAGGAACTTAAGGAATTAAAAGAAATATTGGATTTGACGACAGTCGAGTTTAACTTTGAGGCAGAGATGAATGAAATTTTGGGGACGCAAAAGGAAGCGCCAGCGGCGACGAAGGAGAAGGTAACCTCCGTTCAGTGCTCAGGCTGTGGAGCCAAAGTAACGGCATCGAATATCATTTCATCGAAATGCGAATATTGCGGTACAGTCGTTCAATTATAAAGACAGGCGCAGGGGAGGGGCCATGAAAAAGTTTAAACAGTCGTTACGAAAAAGACTGTATCGAACAGCGATTCGACCAACAATAACGTCAATTTCGGCAACGATCAACTGAAAGAATTGGTCGGGAGTTTTTTTGGATAGGTGGAACAGCCGGTAAAAGGCTCAATATCGGTAGAATGTCCTGGCTGCGGCACTAAAGTAATGGTGCAGCAAGTAACCGGAAAGTACGATTATTACGGAACAGTAATTCAAACGTAAAGGAAGGCTTGGGAGCTAAATGAAATATTTTTTCGTGAGGCTGCATTAATATTGCCCAGCAATTCTTTTTCCTATCAGGCGGCGATACTCACGCGTCTGTTAGATTTTAAGCTGTTGCTGAGCAGTGAACGTACATATTCTGCTTTCTAAGCAGTTGGCCACAACAACGCAACGGGGAGTTGATCAGGTGAAATGATTAAAAATATTATGATGATGGCCGGAGGGCTAATTGTTCATCTGTTCTTTGTCGTGTCGCTTATTGATTATTTTAAGGATTATGATGGTTTAAGAGGACTACTTATTCTTATTGGCATGTTTGGCGTAATATCTTTCCTGCCCGGCTATTTACTTATTCGTGCCGGCTATAAACGGTCATTGAAACAGCAACCTGCCTTTATTAAAACGGGTATTAACGAAATAGGACAGAAAATTGGATCGGGCATCAAAAAGGTATTCGGCGTTATTCTAATCATTTCTGCTGTCATTTTCATCAGTGTGTTTATTATAGTAGCCATTGATTATATCAGAACGGAAGGCTCGACGAATATGACTAACGCTTATATGAATATTTGGATGCCAGGCATGCTTATGCTGCTAATCGGAATCATTCTGATCAAACGTTCCAAGCCTGCAGCCTCGGCGATATTTGCGATGAACGCGAATCTATTTAATGAAATGAACAATGATGAAATAATGGATTTGACGTCAGTCGAGTTTAACTTTGAGACTGAGATGAATGAAATTTTGGGGACACAAAAGGAAGCACCAGCGGCAACGAAGGAGAAGGTAACCTCCGTTCAGTGCTCAGGCTGTGGAGCCAAAGTAACGGCCTCGAATATCATATCATCGAAATGCGAATATTGCGGTACAGTCGTTCAATTATAAAGACAGGCGCAGAGGAGGGGCCATGAAAAAGTTTTTAGCTGTCATTTTGATTATAATAAGCGCATTTCTATTTTTACTATTTTTAATAATCTTAATTGTGGCAGTTGGTACAGATGATGTTTCTGCAGATTTTGTAGGGATTGGAACCGTCATCCTTTTCATTCCGGCGTTACTGCTGCTATTAGGCGGGAAAAAGCTTATTCGTTCCAACAATGAAGGAACAAGCGCTAATCGCCACCCTGTTTACCAGAACCAAGCTGAGGCGAATAATTACTTCGAGCGGTTTAATAACTTTGATAAGGATACGATGATCGATACAGTCGTTACGAAAAAGACTGTAACGAGCAGCGATAACGTCAATTTCGGCAACGATCAACTAAATGAAATGGTCGGGAGCTTTTTTGGATCGGTGGAACAGCCGGTAAAAGGCCCTGTATCGGCAGATTGTCCTGGCTGCGGCGCTAAAGTAACGGTGCAGCAAAGTAAATCCGGGAAATGCGATTATTGCGGAACAGTGGTACGGGGATGAATAGTAGCTGCCGTCCGAAGGAATGTATGGATCATTCTAATAAGCAGCAATGCCCGATCTGCAATGAGCCTAATTTATGCACGGTTGAAAGCGGCAGTTGCTGGTGCTTTCAAGTGAACGTTCCACTGGAATTGTTAGAACGAGTGCCGAGCGAGAAAAGAGACAAGGCTTGCCTATGTAAAAGCTGCATAGAACGAGCGCATTATAGCGATTCGAACAAAGCATGACTCTCCCGGGGTCATGCTTTTTTGTCACGAGGCTGTAAGAATTGGGAGGTATGCTAGGAGATATAATAACAATTTATGAAGGAATGGGGCTAACAGCATGGGCATATTGCGAACCGTTGATCTTAAAAAAATATATGGCAAAGATGCAAACCAAGTAAAGGCGCTGGACGGGGTAAGCATTGAAATTGCGGAAGGAGAATTCGCGGCGATTGTCGGCACATCGGGAAGCGGCAAATCAACGCTGCTTCATATGCTGGGAGGGCTGGATCGGGCGACGAGCGGCCAAGTTATTGTAGACGGCAAATCCATCTTCGATATGAACGATGAAGAACTGACCGTATTCAGAAGAAGAAAGATCGGATTCGTATTTCAACACTACAACCTTGTGCCTATTCTTAACGTATATGAAAACATTGTGCTGCCGATTGAACTGGATGGCAACAGTATAGATAAGCCGTTTCTGGAACATATCATTAAGACGCTCGGCTTAGCGGATAAGCTGGATCAGCTGCCGGGCCAGCTGTCGGGAGGGCAACAGCAGCGCGTAGCTATCGCAAGAGCGCTGGCGACGAAGCCTTCAATCATTCTAGCGGACGAGCCTACCGGCAATTTGGACAGCCGCACGAGCCTTGAAGTCATCGGGCTGCTCAAAGTAACGAGCAAGCGGTTTAATCAGACGATGGTTATAATTACGCACAGCGAGGAAATCGCGCAGCTTGCCGATACGATTATCCGGATTGGAGACGGCAAAGTAGTCGGAGGGAAGCGGTCATGATGTTTCCTAATACGAATAAAGGCGTTATTAAGAAAATGATCCGCCGAAGCCTGAAGGCGAATCGTTCCCGGAACCGTTATGTCATTTTGGCGATCGTGATGACAACCTGGCTCATTACCTCCGTATTCAGCATTGGGCTCAGCTATATTAAATCGTTCGAAATGGAACAACAAAAAATGATGGGAACCAAGGCGGACGCGGCACTGACGAATCCGACAGATGAACAGCTTGCACAATTAAAGCAGCTGCCGTACGTGAAGGAAATCGGGCTCAATACGAAAGCGGCGGAAATCGTCTCTCCAAACGGCGACGAGCTGAAAGCGAATATGCATCTTTATGATGCAGTTGAATGGGAAATAATGAAATCGCCTCTCATGGGCAACAAAATAAATCTTTATCCGCAGCAGCGCAACGAGATCATCGTTCCAACCTGGATATTGGAGCAAATGGGCATTGAAGAGCCTGAGGTCGGAATGCCGCTGAATTTGACTTATCGGACTGCTGATAGCGAGACAGCGGAAGAACGAACAGAGCCGTTCATTCTATCAGGCTGGTATACGGATTATACGCAGCTCCGCTTGGGCGAGCCGGGCGTTATTCTTGTTTCGGCTGCCTTTGTTGAGCAATTATCGGATTCAGGGGCGGAGAGAATGGCTTCTATCGCATTTGATAATGGCAGCAGAACAATGTCCAACATCGAGCAATTGGAGCGAGAGCTGAAGCTGGGGCAGGGCCAGCATGTCATTAGCTATAGCCAGGGATCTGATAATAGTTCGAAGGCTTCGACGTATGCGGGCATTGCTCTTATTAGCGCTTTTATTATGTTCAGCGGATATTTGCTAATCTATAATGTGCTATACATTTCTGTATCTAACGAAACTAAATTCTACGGGCTTCTAAAAACAATCGGAATGACGCGTAGGCAAGTGAAGAGGATGGTTAATGGACAAGCGATTCGGTTATCCTGTATTGGCATTCCAATTGGCCTAGCAGCCGGAGCTATAACATCATTGGTTGCGGTTCCGCTTGCAATCGGCGTTTTCGCGCTGGAGACCGATGTTGAAATATCGTTCCATCCGGTCATTTTTGCGGGATCGGCGCTCTTCTCATGGATTACTGTGATGGCAGGCTATCGGAAGCCGGCTCGAATTGCGGCAAAAATATCTCCTGTCGAAGCATCGAAATATGTGAGAGCCTCAGGAAAGAAAAGCAGGGGCGGCTCCAAGCTGTACCGCATGGCGATCCGCAATATTTTTAGAGATAAAAAGAGGGCCCTTACTGTATTTCTTTCGTTATTTCTCGGCCTTACTACCTTTTTAACGATTAACACATTGATTCTTAGCATGGATACAAAAAACTTCGTTGCGTCCTATGTCGAAGACGATTTTTCAATCGTAAATAAAACGGCGGAATTAGGGTTCCAAGGGGAAAAGAAGCAAAAGCTGACCGATGAGCTTGTTCATACCATCGAGAGGATGAAGGGCGTGACGAGCGTTCGCAGCACGTATATTGAATCGATTCAAATTGATTACTCCGCTGAGGTTTTCGGCAAATACGTCGATGATTTCGTGAATAAGTACAATGCGGACAGGCCTTCTGATGAAGATTTGCTGCGGCAAGAAATGTTTTGGTCGCTTATTATCGGTCTGGACAGCAGATATATTGAGGAATTGAACAAGACATTGGAAACGCCAATTGATATTGAAAAGTTTGAAAACGGCGAAATCGCGTTGCTCGGCGACAGCTCAGGCGCCTTGACAATCGGCGACAGCTTCCGGGTGAGCGTTCCGAATTCGGCTAGTCAATCGTTTTATATAGGCGGAACCGTTTCTCCGCAATTTATGGCGCCTTATGGAGGGATGGCGCCCAATGTATACGTTAGTCAAAACGTCATGAAGCAATTGATCAGTGATCCGATTATATATAAAATGAGTGTGATGGCGGAGCGAAACCAATGGAGCGCCATTCAGGACAAGCTGGAGGCGCTGACCGCTGCCGACCAGGGACTGACGGTCTCCTCTAAGCAGCAATGGATGGATATGCTGGATTCCGCAAAGACGATATTTTATATTTTAGGCGGGGCGATAACACTTATTCTCGCATTAATCGGCATTTTGAACTTTGTCAGCACGATGTTTACAAGCGTTCTGGTACGCAAGCATGAGCTGGCCATTATGGAGAGCATCGGGATGACGAAGAAGCAGCTCAGGAAGATGCTAATGCTCGAAGGCGCAGGATATGCCGTCATTTCGCTGTCGTTGATTGCTACTTTCGGCACACTTATGAGCTATGGCGCTTATTATTTGTTCAGTCAGGAAGCGGATTACGCCATTTACACTTATCCGACAATTCCTCTACTTATCGCATTTGCGCTCGTAGCCGGTGCATGCCTCGCCGTTCCGCTGATCGCCTTCAGCCAGTCGAAAAAGCTAACCGTCGTAGAGCGTCTGCGTGAGGTTTAAATATTGTAAAAAACGTATAAAGAGAGGAGGGACCTCATGGCTACACTATTAATTATTGAAGATGACCGGCAGCTGAACGACGGACTTTCTTTTGCATTAAGAAAAGAGAACTATGAAATCGTATCCGCGTATACAGCGGAAGAAGGCTTGCATGCCTTTCGCAGCCATGAGGTTCACCTCATTATTTTAGACATTAATTTGCCCGATCTTAACGGGGTGGAGATTTGCAAGGAAATTCGGCTGCTGTCAAAGGTGCCCATTCTCTTCTTAACGGCGAAAGACACAGAGCAGGACATGGTCGAGGGTTTTCAAGCCGGGGCGGATGATTATATTTCCAAGCCTTTCAGCATCGCGGTTTTGATGCAAAGAGTCAGGGCGGTGCTGCGAAGAGGCGGAAGCAGCGATCTTGCTCAGTTGTTCATCTATAAGGATTTGACGGTTCATTATGATAAGATGAAGGTGTACAAGCGCAATATTGAGGTTAAGCTCACAACGACAGAGTACAAGCTGCTGACGATTCTGACTCAAAACAGCAAGCAAGTATTGACTCGCCAAATCATTCTTGAGAAGCTGTGGGATATGGACGGCATGTTTGTCGATGAAAATACGTTAAGCGTCAACATAAAAAGGCTTCGAAGCAAAATCGAGGATGATCCGAAGCAAACGGTCTATATTAAAACCGTGTTTGGGATCGGATACACTTGGGGAGAGTGACGGATGAGAAGCACCTTTACCCGCATTATTATAATGAGCTCAGGGCTGTATGCTATTGCATGCGGCCTGTTTCTATATATGCTGTGGCGCCTTGAGGCGAACCACACGATCCTCGCTGCGGCTTTGCTTTTCACGGTGGCTGGAGCAATTGTAATGGCGGGCTTCATGCTGGCGATTCGCCGCGAGATGTCATCGATCCTGTTCAAGCTGTCGCGAACGATTCAATCGCTGATCGATGCGGAAGAGGAGCCGAAGTTATTTTTTGCCGTCCGGGATGATATGCTGTCCAAGCTCCAGGAGCAGATCGTGAAGCTGTCGAGAAATTTGAAAATGCAAAAGAAAATATATAAACAGGAGAGCGATGAAGTGAAATCGCTTATTTCGGATATCGCCCATCAGCTGAAAACTCCTCATGCCAACTTGAATATGTATTTGGGACTTCTGATGGACCCCGAGCTGGACGCTGGCAAGAGAGAGCAATTCACCGGCATACTGGCAAAACAAGTTGAAAAGCTAAGCTGGCTGATGGAAAGCTTGATAAAGATGTCGCGGCTGGAAAGCGGGGTAATTGTCATTCAAAAAGCGAAAGAGAGCATAGATAATACCGTGCTGTCGGCTATTAAACAGGTCTTTCCTCTCGCCGAAGCGAAGGGCGTGGACATGAGCTTCAGCAGCAGCGAGAGGATAGAGCTTCTTCATGATGCGAGATGGACCGGGGAAGCGATTGGCAATGTGCTCGATAACGCCGTTAAATATACGGAAGCGGGAGGGAGAGTAAGGGTAACGGTGCTCAAGTATGAGCTGTTTGTAAGAATAGATATTGAGGACAGCGGGATCGGTATTTTCGAAAGCGAAATGAGCGATATTTTCAAACGCTTTTACCGGGGGGCAGGCACGGCGAATACGGAAGGAGCAGGCATCGGCCTTTATTTAACGAGGAAAATAATAATGGAACAAGGCGGGTATATGAAGGTCAGCTCTGAACGGGGGGAAGGGAGCTTGTTCTCTATCTATCTGCCGATGAACAGTTAACCATTTTAAGAGATTGTAAATGTATTGTGCAGTTCGGCTTTGCTTCGTATAATCCAAAGTAATAGGAAGACTAGGAGTGGGGGGACAGCGTGAAACAAAGTAAATTTCGCGATCTGATTGAGGTTCTAGCCGTTTCCACCAAGCTCGGGCTCTCTTCATTCGGAGGGCCGATTGCGCATCTTGGCTATTTTCATAATGAGTACATACAGCGCCGCAAATGGATGGACGAGCGCAGCTACGCGGATTTGGTCGCGCTATGCCAATTTCTTCCCGGTCCCGCCAGCAGCCAGGTTGGCATCGGTATTGGCATGATTCGTGCCGGCTGGCTTGGCGGACTGACGGCTTGGCTAGGCTTTACGCTGCCTTCCGTTATTGCGCTTGTTTTGTTTGCTTTTCTTATGCAAGGCTTCGCTATCGGCGATGCCGGATGGATTCACGGCTTGAAAATCGTCGCCGTTGCAATCGTCGCTCAAGCAATTATCGGCATGGGTCAAAAGCTGGCTCCGGACCGCAGCAGAGCTACGATCGCAGTACTAACCGCTTCAGCAGTCCTTATGTGGGAGTCTGCTTTCAGTCAAGTATCCGTTATCGCTCTTGCTGGAGCTGCTGGAGTCATTCTTTATCGCAAAATATCGCTACCGGAGGCGGTAAGCCTATCTGTATCGATCAGCCGGCTCTCGGGGATTGTCTGCTTGTTGCTGTTTTTTGTACTTTTAATTGCATTGCCGCTCATAACGCCGTTGGTTGACGCTGCTCCGCTTGCTTTGTTCGATAGCTTTTATCGGGCTGGCTCGCTTGTATTCGGAGGAGGCCATGTCGTGCTTCCGCTGCTGGAAAAGGAAGTCGTAGCTGCCGGATGGATTAGCAGCAGCGATTTTTTGGCCGGCTATGTAGGCGCGATGATAAGCGGTTGGCAGGGGGCATTGGTCGCTACTACTGCTATATTTTTGCCGGCGTTTCTATTAATTGCAGGCGCGCTTCCCTTTTGGAATACGTTGCGTCAGCATGCTAAAGTGCAGGGAGCGCTTCTCGGGATAAACGCTGCTGTTGTCGGCATTTTGATTGCTGCGTTGTATAACCCGATTTGGACGACAACCATTTTGTCTCCAACAGATTTTGTATTAGCTTCCGTGTTGTTTGTCATGCTAGTTTTCTGGAAGCTGCCGCCTTGGATTGTCGTTATAGTTGGGGCGATTGGCGGAATGGTATTTATGTAAGACGCCGAATGGGCAGTAAAGCGAATAATTGAGTTTTCGAAATATCATCACATGCCACCCAAACAGCAGAGTCCCTTATAAAGCATGCAAAAATACATCATTTCTTGAGCAAATTGGAGGCTCGAGCCAAAAATCCTGCAGGAGTGCAGGAATTTTAGCCTAAACACTCAAAATGGGGAAGTATCACCCTAAAATCCTGCACTTTGCAGGCTTTCATGTTTGACAGATGCAACCGCCAGCAATTCCTGCACTTTTGCAGGTTTTCTAATTAAATAGACTCAAGCGCTAGTATTTTCTGTACTTTTGGATTGTTTTTTTATATACAAAAAAGGAGCTGATCCGCAGGTCAATTAAATTGACCTAATCGGACAGCCCTATTTTTTCACTATGATGATGCAGAATGTCGGTTATTAGACAACAAATTGAAACCATTTAAAATGAAATTGACTGCCGGGCAGGAAGACAAACGTTACGGTTTGAATGCCGGTAATAGGCTCCAGCTTATATTCGCGTTCGCAATAATCGTCGGAGTGCGTAAACTCAATTAGCTGTTTGGACTCGCCCTCCGGGCCGCTGAACAATATATGAACCGTATTTTTGTCAATCGGAGAATGCCCGCACAAGATAAGCTTCGAGCTGTCTAATTTGCCGAAATCCATATCGCGGAAAACCAAGGAAACATTGTTGCCGATGTTTTCTATCGAATGTTCAGCTAGCGTAAAGGTATCTCCGTAGATCCCGTCATTGTCTAGCGCATTAAGTTGTTCGAAAGCCTTTAGCTTTCGTGTAAATTGAAATCCTTTTAGATGAATCTTCTTGCGCAAGACGAAGCTAAGCGAGGTAACGCCTTTTAATCGCTTCGGCAGCCGGTAGGTTTCTTCCTGATACACATTCCATTTTGACGGCTTCTGATAGACTACTCGGGTGAGCAGTGCAGCATCTTCCTCTCCCGGAATCCCTTCCCATATTTCGATAGGGCACGGTTCGCTGTCCAGCGAGAAGATCGGCAGCGTAAGCTCATCTGAGCCATAACCGCCAAAATCGATTCTGTCGAAACATATCCAACTTTCTTCGTGCCTGCTCGTAGCGGCGCCACGCTCGTTGCCGTTCGTCAAATTGCGGCTTTTGCCGCTATAGAAGCCGGCCGATACGAACTCGTACGGATTTAAGCAGGCCTGCCCAACGCCGCTAATGCGCAATTCCATATGCGAATAGAGACGGATGCGGTCGGAGCCGTTGTTCGTCCCGCATCGGATATAGATGTCGCCGTCGCCCAAAGCGGTTACAACGGCTTCGGAACCGCTAGCATGCAGAGAGGCTTCATAGGCGTCTATCCCGGCAGCATTCGTCATTCGCCATTGAACATCTTCGCGATAGGTGGCGTTGCTCGGATGAACGCTGACCTGTACAGGAAGCGAGCGGTTATGAGGCGTGAGCTCATTTCCTTGCGGGCAAACGATTTCCAGCTTGCGGATGGGGATCTCATCGGCATCATACTGGCTAGGCTGAGCTTCGCCGGTCATTGCATAAGCGTAGAGCGGAAGCTCTTCGTCCGAATGGCCGACATTACTTTTCGGAGCAACGGCTTCCAATGTAATTTCACCGGAAATCAGCGAGTTGGAAGCAGCTTTGACCGTTATAATGCCTGTATCCAACGTTGCGGCAACGACGGCGAGCAGCTTGCCGCTAAACATTCGGCGATTGTCGCCTTTATAAGAATCATAATCGGTGCTGTCTCCATTATCCAAGCCTACAAGCCGGCCGGGACCGTCGATCGATAGCCGTACGCGATTGTTCGCGTTTTGTACCGTTCGGCCTTCCTCATCAAAAGCCGATATTTCGATAAAGATGAGATCTGAACCGTCAGCTGCGATGACGGTTTTGTCCGGAACCATGGCAAGCCGGGCGGCGTCGCCGAAGGAGCTTTTCGTATCCTCGGCAATCGGCACGCCATTCTCGTCATAGGCGACAGCGAGCAGTACGCCTTTTGCATAAGGGAGCTGCCAATCGCCAATCAGCTTCTGACCGCGCTCATGGTCGATCGAGAAAGTGCCCACAGATGCGCCGTTAAAGAACAATTCAATTTTTGGCGCATTGGAGCACACTCTGACGTCGATCAGCTGGCCTTCGGAAAAGTCCCAATAAGGAAAAATATGAACCATCGGGCTAGTCCTGTAATCGGTCCATTCCGCTTGGTATACATAGAAGGAATCCTTTTTGAAGCCGGCCGTATCAAATTGTCCGAAGTATGAGTTTTTCGTATGATACGGCGTCGGTTCGCCGATGTAATCGAAACCGGACCACAAAAACTGGCCAAGCGAATAGGGGGCATCTCGGTCGGCGATAATGCAGCGCTCTGTACTTTTCGCTCCCCAGCTTGTCGAGCTGTTGCCGAGGGAAGAGCATTGCTCGTCATCATCCGACAATACGGATTGGGCAAGCGGGAAATGATAAATGCCTCTGCTCTGCACCGTCGATGACGTTTCGCTGCCGTAAATGATCCAATCGGGATGCTGCTCATGATGAAGATCATAATGCTTCTCCGCGTAGTTATAGCCGGCAAATTTGACGATATCGGCGCATTTTTGCGCATTTTCCCACGGCATATAGTTGGAGCCGATCGTCACGACAGCATTGCCCTTCGGGTCATGCTTCAGCACCATATCCCGCAGCTCTCTCGTTAATTGCTGACCCCGTTCGTCGGCATGCGTGTCATAGATTTCATTGCCGATGCTCCACATCAGCATGCTGGGATGGTTGCGATCTCTGCGAACCCAGCTCGCTACATCCTTCTCCCGCCATTCCGGGAAAAATCTCGCGTAATCGTACGGCGTTTTGGCCCGTTCCCACATATCGAACGCTTCGGATACGATTAAAACGCCCATTTCGTCTGCCAGCTCCATCAGCTCAACAGCAGGCATATTGTGTGCGGTTCGTATGGCGTTAACGCCCATTTCCTGCAGCAGCGCGATTTGCCTTCTTAGCGCAGCTTTATTGACGGCAGCTCCTAAACAGCCCAAATCGTGATGCTGGCAGACGCCGTTAAGCTTGAGATGCCGTCCGTTCAGGAAGAAGCCTTGCTGGCTGTCGTATTCCATCGTACGGAATCCGAACGTTTCCCGTTCCTCCTGCGTGACAAATCCGCCTTCGATCAGCTCGGCTATCAGCGAATAGCGAGCGGGCTGAACAATATCCCATAGAGCTGGATTGTCAACGATGATCGTGCAGCTATAGGCTAGAGTCTCGCCAGGCACCGTAGCAATCTCCCTTTCGGTTTGGGCAACCAGCGCTCCCGAGCCGTCAATTATGCTGTACCGAAGCGAATATGGAGCTGAAGGTGAAGGGCCAGCGTTCTCAGCGAAGCTTACCTCGGTATCGATCTCCACCTGCCACATTTCATTCTCCTTGCGGGCAGCGATGTAGATGCCATCCGCAACAATATGGGTTGCCGGATACGTTTTTAGCCATACGGAACGGTAAATGCCGGCTCCCGAGTACCAGCGCGAATTGGGCGCCTCGTGAACGACCTGAACATAAATGTCGTTGAGTCCAGCCTTTATGTATGGAGTAATATCGATCTCAAAGGTGGAATACCCATTTTTCCATGTCCCGGCCATCTTGCCGTTCACATACAGAAAGGCATTCATGTATACGCCTTCAAAACGCAACGACATCCGGGTATCGGAGGCTAATTCCGCTATCGTAAACGATTTGCGATACCAGCCTTCGCCGCTCTCATATAAATTGAGCGAGTCGTAGATGAGCCAGTCATGGGGGACCGTTACTGGCGCCCAATCCAAGCCGCCTTCCGCTATAGACTCCAAGCTGGAGCCAAGCGGCTGTTTTGCAAAAAACCAATCATTGTTAAATCTTTTTTTCATGCTCATCTGATAAACGCTCCTTTTCAAATGGTCATTCCAGGTTAGATTTTATGATTGCCGTGCAAGTACTTATATTGGGAAGGCGTGCATTTCTTATAGGTTTTGAATACGCGGTTGAAGGTAGGGAGGCTGCCGAAGCCTGATCTCATCGCGACCTCCATTACGGACAAGTTGGGATCGATCAGCAGCTTCTCCGCGTGCATGATGCGGTGCTCGTTCAAATAGCTGTAATAGGAGCGGCCCATAAACTGCTTGAACATGCGGGCGAAATGAAATTTGCTGAAGCCTGCCAGCGCCGCAAGATCCTCGACCTTGATATCCTCGGTGCAATGCTCGTTCATGTAGTTGCAGACCTGTAAAAATTTATCGATATACTTATGCTGCTTCTGGCTTTTCGTAAGGGGGGAGCGGCGTTCCTCGTTCATGAAATGCCGTCCGAGAATGACGAAGAACTGGATCAGCATGGAGTAAGCAGAGGCTTCCTTTAGGACGGCCTTGCTGAAATATTCGTTTACCATATTATTCAACAGCGGCTGAAGCGCGCTATGCAGCTCTTCATTTTGCTCGGCGTTAATAATCAGGCAGGGGCGCAGCAAGTGAAAGGTGGAGTCAAAGCCGGTCAAATTGTAAAGCAGGGAGCAGTCGAACTGAAGAATGATCCGTTTTCCGGTTTCCGGGGCGAACAGCTCATGCAGCTCGCCTGACGGGAGCACTAGAATGTCGCCGGGATTAAGCACATGCTGCGTATCGTCGACGATTGCGGTGTAAATATTTTCAAGCGGCATAATGATTTCGGCGTCGGTATGCCAGTGGATCGGGTAATCCTCCACTTCCTGGTTCAAATAAATGCGGATGCCAAAATTTTCTCGATAAGATACCGTTTCCTTAGCGCCATTAAGTATTTCGATCATTCGTGATCATCCTTTCTTATGAAAGATAGCAATATTTGAGAAGTCAAAAGCTATATTCACGAAGAAGGGTTACTATCAAAAAGATATAATTAAACCGTTGAAACCGTATTCACGCTGAGAAGCCATAAGTGATTCGGGGCACAATGGGGTCTTCGTCAGCAAAGAGATGATAGCACACATTATCATATTTAGCCATTTAAATGCGGAAAATATGTGATTCAATTAGGAATGGAGCGTGTATTGATGACAGAATTGGTGAAGAACGGCGAAAAAATTTCACAGTACAAAGAACGGGCGAAGCAGCTGGTTCAGCAGATGACGCTGGAGGAGAAGGTCTATCAAATGCTGCATGCCGCTCCTGCGATTGAGCGGCTTAATGTGAAAGCGTACAACTGGTGGAATGAAGCGCTGCATGGCGTGGCGCGAGCCGGCACCGCCACCGTATATCCGCAGGCAATCGGTCTGGCGGCAACGTTCAATGGCGAGCTGCTCGAGGAAATTGCCGATCGGATCGCTACCGAAGCGAGAGCGAAGTTCAATATGCAGCAGCAATTCGGCGACACCGATATTTATAAGGGACTCACCTTCTGGGCGCCCAATGTTAACATTTTTAGAGATCCAAGATGGGGAAGAGGTCATGAAACTTACGGCGAAGACCCTTATTTGTCGGGTAGGCTGGGTGTCCGCTTCATCAAAGGGCTGCAAGGGTACGACGAGAACTATATGAAGGTCGCTGCGTGCGCTAAGCATTTTGCCGTGCATTCAGGCCCTGAAGATATGAGACACCGTTTCAATGCGGTCGTTTCGACGCAGGATTTGTATGAAACTTATTTGCCGGCCTTTCAAGCCTGCGTGCAGGAGGCGCAGGTCGAGGCGGTAATGGGCGCTTACAATCGGACGAACGACGAGCCTTGCTGCGGAAGCGAGCTGCTTCTCAAGCAAATTTTGCGAGGCGTTTGGCAATTTGACGGGCATGTCGTGTCGGACTGCTGGGCGATAAGAGATTTTCACGAGCATCATAAAGTAACGTCTAACGCTATCGAATCGGTCGCTTTAGCGGTAAACATGGGCTGCGACCTAAATTGCGGAAATCTGTTTATTCATCTGCTGGAAGCGGTCAAAGAAGGCCTCGTTACGGAGAAGGAAATCGATCAGGCTGTCACGCGGCTGTTCACGACAAGAATGAAGCTGGGGCTGTTCGACGATCAGGAGAAGGTTCCGTATTCATCCATAAGCTATGCTGAAGTAGATTCGGCGCAAATGCGGTCATTAAATCTAAAAGCGGCTAGAGAATGTCTGGTTCTGTTAAAGAATGAAGGCGGGCTGCTGCCTTTGGATAAGAAAAAAATTAAAACGATCGGCGTCATCGGCCCTAACGCGAATAATAGGCGGGCTCTGGAAGGCAATTATGAAGGAACGTCTTCCCGTTACATTACCGTTCTAGAAGGCATTCAAGATTACGCAGGCGAGGATGTGCGCGTCTTTTATTCCGAGGGCTGCCATCTGTACAAAGATCGAATGAGCGGCTTAGGCGCCGTGAATGACCGTATTGCAGAGGCGAAGGGCGTATGCCAGCAAAGCGACGTCGTCGTTGTCTGTCTCGGGCTTGATGCCGGCCTTGAAGGAGAAGAGGGAGATACCGGCAACCAATTCGCCAGCGGCGACAAAAGAGACTTGAAGCTTCCCGGCCTTCAGGAGCAGCTGCTTAAGACAGCGTATGAAAGCGGCAAGCCGGTCATACTTGTGCTTCTGTCAGGCAGCGCTCTTGCTGTCAGCTGGGCTGATGAGCATATTCCGGCTATTCTGCAAGGCTGGTATCCAGGCGCGCAAGGCGGGCGGGCAATCGCGGAAGCGCTATTTGGCGAATTTTCGCCGGAGGGCAAGCTGCCGGTTACTTTTTACAGGACGACGGAGGAGCTTCCGCCATTTATCGATTACTCGATGTCCAATCGGACGTACCGTTATATGGAGGGAGAAGCATTATACCCGTTTGGCTACGGGCTCTCATATACCAATATGACGATCTCCAACGTGAAGCTGTCTTCGGAGCAGATTACCAAGGAGGGTGTAAAGGTTACCGCAGCGATACGCAACGAAGGCAAGCTGGCGGGCGGCGAAGTGCTGCAGATTTATGTGAAGGCGGAGCGCGAAGGCACGCCGAATCCGCAGCTTAAAGCATTTCAGAAGGTGCATTTGCAGCCCGGAGAAGAGATCGAGCTGACGCTGCATCTGCCGGCTGACGCTTTCGGGCTCTATGATGAGAACGGGAGGAAATGGCTGAGAAGCGGCAGCTACACCATTTATGCTGGCGCATCCCAGCCAGACCGGAGAAGCAGCGAGCTGCTCAGCACAACACCGGCCCAATTTACGCTGCGCGCCGAGCATAATATCGAACTATAGGGAAGGAGGCGCTGAAGCGATGTTTATCGAGCAAGCGTGGCTCAACTATCGAAAGGTTATGAATGAAAGCTTCCGAAAATATTTGACCGTCCTTTACTGCAATGAGGAAGATGCCGTCCTTTCTTCGGGGATTCGTGAGCTTAGGCTAGCGTTTGAGAAAATGTACGGAATCGTTGTACCTCGTCAAAACGCGGAGAGTGATTCCGGCATCCAATTGAGACTGAATTGCGAGGCGGGGCTCGGGGAAGAAGGTTATCATATCTATCCCGATGGCGAGGCCTTCATCATTGAGGGGGGTACCTCCAATGGGATTTTATACGGCGTCTTTCAGCTGCTAAGAAGGCTGCAAAGCGAAGCGGACGCGGATGCAATCAATGAACGGAAGGTGCCGGACAATCCGCTCAGAATGCTCAACCATTGGGATAACTTGGACGGCAGCATCGAAAGAGGATATTCCGGCGATTCTTTCTTCTTCAAGAACGACGAAATCATCATAAATGGAAGAACGGTCGATTACGCGCGGCTGGCGGCATCTGTAGGCATTAACGGCGTAGTCATTAACAATGTCAATGTGAAAGCGGCCGGCACTTATTTGATTACAGACCGGTATTTCGCTCAGCTCCGCAGAATGATAGAAATATTCTCTTCCTATGGCGTTAAACTCTATCTCAGCTTGAACTTTGCCGCTCCGCTGGAGCTTGGAGGACTTAGCAGCGCCGATCCGCTTGATGCTGATGTTAGCGATTGGTGGAAGCGCAAGCTCAAGGAAGTGTTTGAGGAGCTGCCCGGATTCGGAGGCTTCCTCATAAAAGCGGATTCGGAGGGCAGGCCAGGCCCGTTTACGTATGGAAGAACGCATGCGGATGGCGCCAATATGCTGGCGGAGCTGATCGAGCCTTACGGCGGCATTATTATATGGCGATGCTTCGTTTACAATTGCCAGCAGGACTGGCGGGACCGCGTTACAGACCGGGCGAGAGCGGGCTACGATCATTTTCAGCCGCTTGACGGCGAGTTTAGGAGTAATGTCGTCCTGCAAATCAAAAACGGCCCGATGGATTTTCAAGTCAGAGAGCCTGTATCTCCGTTATTAGGCGGGTTGAAAGCGACGAATCAGCTTTTGGAGGTGCAAATTGCCCAAGAATATACCGGCCAGCAGCGGCATGCCGTTTACTTGATTCCGATGTTCAAGGAAATATTGAATTTCCGCACCTATTGCGAGAAGGAAAACGATACCGTACTCGATCTGGTTAGCGGCAGAACTTATGGCCATTCGATATGCGGAATGGCGGCTGTCGCTAACACGGGCGCAGACGACAACTGGACCGGGCATGATCTTGCGGCAGCCAACTGGTATGGCTTCGGCAGGCTTAGCTTCGACAGCGGGCTGACAGCGGAAGAGATTGCGGCTGAATGGATCACGCTTACTTTCGGCACCAGTTCGGAAATTATGAAAGTTGTCCATCCGATGCTGATGAATTCCTGGCCTATTTATGAGAGCTATACTTCTCCGCTAGGCATCGGCTGGATGGTTAATCCGGGTCATCATTACGGACCGAATGTAGACGGATACGAGTATGATCGCTGGGGTACCTACCATCGGGCCGATCATCGAGGGTTGGGGGTTGACCGAAGCGGCAAAGGAACCGGCTACTCAACGCAGTATCATGAGCCTAACGCTTCCATGTATGAGTCGATTGAGACATGTCCGGAGCAATTGCTGCTATTTTTTCACTTTGTTGAATACTCCCATATGCTGTCCAGCGGGAAGAGCCTGATTCAGCACATTTACGATACGCATTTCGAAGGCGCTGATGAAGCGGCGAATATGGCGGAAGCGTGGAAGACTTTGGAGGGCGTTCTGGACCGGAACGTATATGTCCGGACATTGGCGAGACTGGAGCATCAGGCGATGCATGCGGCGGAATGGAGAGACGTCGTCTGTTCATACTTTTATCGTAAGTCCGGCGTGGCCGATGAGAAGAACAGGCAAATTTTCTGACGAGTCTAGGCATACAGAACAAAGGGCTTGGTGCGCTTAGGCTTACCAAGCCTTTTGCTTGTTTAATGAGTGCTGTTGGCGTTTCTATTTACTTGGCAGGAATAATTCTTTCTTGCTCCAATTGCTTCAGCAGAGCGGAGAATGTAAAAGGTTTTTTATCGCCTTTTTTATCAATGTTTGGTTTTGGCGGTACCATGTGCTGCACCTCCTTTCCACATAATAAGTAGAAATTATGGTTAGAAGTAGACTTCTTGCCGGAACTTCGTTGCGTAGCTTTGCCATGCGGAGAGCGAGGCTCGATATTCGTCAAGCGATCCTGCTGTTTGGGTAAGCTCCGCAACCTTTAACAGCAGCCTCTTGTATTCGGCGTTGCCGGGTACCCAGAATCGGATTTCCGCAACCTGCTTGTTCGACTGCTCGAGGTATTGCAGAAGGAATTGAAAGGAGCGCAGCAGCAGCCTTGTTTTACGATAGTGTTCTAGCAACAGCACGGTCTGAATTTGTAGGATATGGGTATCTTCGTATTGATGTTCGCCTGTTCCATGTAAGGCGCCTATGGCGCCGACGACCTCATCATCGTCATTAAAGCATAGAATCGTTAATCCGTTGTCAGCCCCCAGCATAACCGGGCTCGCCAAAAAGCTAAGCGCAACCGGAAAGGGGTATGGGAGAGCCAGCTGCTTGTAATTCTCCAGCAAAAATTTCATATATTGATGCTGGTAAAATTCCGTTAAACATACCGCAAAGTAACCGTTCATACCGTCGCGCCTCTCGCTAACATTATTAGGACATTATAATTGGAAAAGGAATTTTTTTCTGTAACTGCAGTTACAAAATGAATGTTCCAATCATGCAATTGAAGCGTAATTAATAAAAAGACTGGTCTCCCGCCGTTGCTAATCTACTAAATTGATCATCTACTATTAGGAGATTAATAGGAGGTGATACGGTTGGGAAAAAGAGAAACGACTTCAGCGTCATTTCTTACATGGAACCTATATTTTGGCGCGGATTTAACACCCTTGATTGGGGCGCCGGCGAATCAGATTCCGGAACGGGTGACACAAGTGTTCCGACAATTTCTCGCTACCAACTACCCGGTTCGGGTTAAGGCTATTGCAAGAGAGATTGTGTGGGCCAAACCCGATCTAATCGGCCTGCAAGAAGCTGCGCGCTGGCAGCTGGTAATACCAAATGTACAAAAAGTAACTTATGATTTCGTTGATTTGTTATTGAAGGAATTAAGAAATAGGGGGCTGCATTACAAAGTAGCGGTATTAAACAAAAATTTATCCGTCGCGCTTCCTGACAGCCACGGAAATACCATTCGATTTTTAGACAGAGACGTTATTTTAATCCGAAAAAATAAAAACTTGAAAATTGTCAAAAAGCAGAGCGCTAATTATTCAACGAGTGTACAGGTGCCGGTTGGGGGACAGTTATTGACGATTTTGCGTGGCTATTCGTTTGTCGATGTGAAAAAGGATGGTAAAGCATTTAGATTAATTAACACTCATCTAGAACCTGCAAGCCCTAGCGTTAGAAATTCTCAAGCAACGGAGCTGCTGAGCGGGCCCGCTCAAAAAAACATGCCAATGATCATTACGGGCGATATGAACGCCGATCCGGCAAGCGATACGTATGGGCAATTCATCACTGCCGGATTTCAAGATGTTTGGAATCAAGCCGGCAAAGGGGATGGATTTACTGCTCATCAGGATGCTGATCTATTGAATGCAGTTTCCGGACTGAACGCAAGAATCGATTATATATTCAATAAGAACGGATGGCATCCTAAGAAAGCAAATTTGATTGGAGAAAATCAGAATGACCGGACAGCGACCGGCCTTTGGCCATCCGATCACGCCGGCATTGCAGCCAAGCTTCAAATTAAAAAATGCTAGTAGTGCCGATTGAATAAAATGCAACTGAATCGGAGGATAGCCGGAAATAAATGAAAGGGCAGTGCCGCACAGGGATTCTTTTGCGGTACTGCCCTTATTCATTCAATTATTTGTTGCGGAGCATCATTTCCCAGAGCGAGCCGCTCTCATAGCCGAGCCGCCATGCCGCAACGCCGGCCAAGCTGTATTTCTTCGCGATGGCGATGCGCGCCTTGACGGTGTCTTCGGTCTCGGCCCAGAATACGTAGGTGAAGCCGTCCTTCACATACGTATATTTGTACTGTCCGAATGCGGAATCGTATTCGGCTGTCGCTTTCGTATCCGCGATAAGCTGAGGCAGCTCCTTCATAAAGATAGCGCGGTTGCTCACGAGCTTGCCGCTGCTGTCCAGCTTCCATTCACGGACATAGAACGGTATGCCGAGCATCAGCTTGCTGCGGGGGATTCCGTAATTCAAAAATTGCTGAACGCCGTCCTCGGTCCATTTCAAGCCTGCGACGGAACCCGGCGTTGTGCTGCCCTTCCAATGCTGGTCATAGGCCATAATGATGATCGTATCGACAATTTCGCCGAGCGCAGCATGATCGTAGGCTGTTTTATGATTCCAGCTTACATCGCCCCGCGGCAAATCGATCGATACTTTCAGTCCGCTGCTATGCGCAGATTTGGTTAACGCTTTGACGAAATTCGTATAAGCGTCGCGGTC
>Ga0180215_1000338_pt1 | contig 62545 bp, 50 predicted proteins | sample eDN3rd37CBELigBY_FD_128871 | JGI IMG/M metagenome (GOLD analysis project Ga0180215, IMG submission 128871) | Enriched backyard soil microbial communities from Emeryville, California, USA - eDNA 3rd pass 37_C BE-Lig BY (version 2) (version 2) | ecosystem: Environmental > Terrestrial > Soil >... | reverse complement strand
GACGAAGGCGTCGATCACCGCGCCCGCGGAGCGCTTGCCCCGCGCCGCGTACTCCGCCAGCGCGTCGACCACCGCCGGCGGCGCGTCGAGGAACATCTGGTGGACGCGGAAGGCGATGTGCCCCCGCGAGCGGCGGAAGGAGACCATCGTGGAGGTGTTGTCGGTGATGGTCAGGCGGACCCGCTCGGCGAGGAGGATCGAGAGGCGATCCGCCAGCCGCGTGGCTCCATCCAGCATGTGGAGGCGCGCTTCGTCGATCGCGTCCCCCGCCTTCCGCGCGGCGACGCGCGGCGAGTTGCGGGCGCGGGGAACCTCGATCGCCGGCGGCGACGAGCGCCGCTGCTTGCGGGTCGAGGCGATCGGCAACGCCATCTGTTTGCCCTGGTGGGACGCCATGCGCGGTAGCTCGCTCCGCCGGGGGCGGAACAAACGGAAGAAGGCCGTGCGCGCCCGGGCGCGCACCCTCCACCGCGGCGGTGGAGCGGCGCGAATCGTACCCACCCACGGGAGGGTTGCGTCAAGGCGCGTGAGCGCCTTCTGCCTGTGGAGCCGCGCGCTCCGGTTCCTGCGGCGCCTCCTCCGCGGGAAGCGCCCGCAGGAGCGCCACGCACGCCTTCGCGCGGCCGTCGTCGCCCGCCGCCTCGAGCGCCTTGACGTAGGCGGGGACGAGGCGGCGTTCGTCGCCGCCGCCGCGCAGCAGCCGTCGCGTCGCCGCGGCGGCGGCGCGCGCGTCACGGGCGAGCATTCCCTCGCCCGCCTGGTGGAGGCGCAGGCGCCGCTCCAGCTCGCTGGCGGGCTTCTCGCTCCTGCCTCCGTAGCACTCGTCGCGGAGGCGCTCGATCTCCGTCCCCTCCGCGGGCGCGGCGGCGAGCGAAGCCGCCGCCAGGATGGCAGCGACCGCCCTCATCCGCCGTACTCGAACAGGCTCTGGAACATGCGGAAGTCGTTGATGAACTCGAGGCGGTCGTTGAGCATCTGCTCCTGGTAGCGGAGCTCGTCCAGCGCGCGGAAGTACGCCTCTGCCGCCGCCGAATCGCCGGGCGCCGCCTCGTACGCCGCCTTCGCCGCGTCGAACGCCGCCTTCGCCGGCGCATAGTGGAGCTCGAGCCGCTCCTTCGCCTCGCGCACCAGCCGGTAGCCGTAGCCATGCCCGTCGCCGGTGTTGACCGCCCGGTAGGTGAAGCGGGTGTCGGGATCGGTCACCTCCACGTACTGCTCCGGATCGGAGGTGTCGACCGCGCCGTAGTCGATGTCGTCGTTGGAGCCCTTGAGCGAGACCTTGAAGTAGTTCCGGAAGTCCATCGTGTTGTCGACGGTGGAGTTGAGGAAGGCCATGCCGTAGAGGGCCGCGTACCAGCGCAGGTTGTAGGTGGAGCGCGGGAGGAGGATCGGATCCTCGTCAGCCGCGCCCCCGGGCAGGCCCCAGGTGGCGGGATCGATGGGACGCACCGGCTCGAAACGGAGCTGGTTGCCGCCGAGGCTGCGCACCCTGCCGCCGAAGCTGCGGTAGTCGTTGACGATGACGCCGCCGAGGAGGCGGAGCATCTCGTCCTTGAAGAGCCGGTAGTAGTTGATCGAGTAGTTGCTCGCGTCGCCCTCGTCCACCCGGTAGAAGCGCGCCTGCGAATCGGCCAGCGCCTGCAGCGCGAGGATCTTCTCGTAGTACGCGCCGACGCGGCTGAAGGTGTAGTGGTAGTCGTCGGTGAAATCGAGCCAGAAGGGGCGGCCCTCTCCCAGCGGGATGTCGATGGGCCGCCGCACCGACGAGCCGCAGGGGACGCCGTCCTCGGTGAAGTCGCCGTACCACGCGGGCTGGTAGGCGTTCGCCGCGGGGCAGTAGACGTAGCGCCCGTTCTCCGGCGTCTGGAGCACCTCGGCCAGGTGGTTGAAGCCCGCCACCGACGCGGCGGCGAGATCGCGGCCGAAGTCGGTGCTGCCGTAGAAGCCGCCGTAGAAGTAGTAGTACTGGAACGCCACCGTGTAGTGGTCGAAGACGCGGGTCGCGATCCTGTCGAGATAGGAGTTGGGATCCCAGTTGAAGCGATCGCGCTTGTACGCCCAGAAGGGATAGTAGTTGCGGAAGGAGTCGATCGCGCTCTGCACGATCTCCTGCTGGTTGCCGCCCTCGTCCCAACGCTTGCAGTCGAGGCTCCACGCGGCGAACTCGTCGGAGCAGAACTTGTAGGGCACCTCGCGGAGCTGCGCGTAGTCGCAGTTGGCGGTGCACTCCAGCGCCGCGTTGAAGACGGGCAGGTTGGCGGCGCGGTGGCGCATCGCGTCCGCCTCGGCGCGGATCAGCTCCTTCCACGGCACCAGCTTCCGCTTCGAGAGGTTGGCGGTGCCGCCGAGAAGGCCGGGGATGCGCAGGTAGTCGGCGAGGAAGATGCTCGACGCGACGAAGGGCGGCACCGGCACGTCGTCCTCGAAGACCTCCACGAGCAGCCCGTAGCCGAAGGCGATCGCCGCCCGGTCGTACTTGCCGAGGCCGAGGAAGTCGGAGTTGAACCTGGCGCCGTAGTCCATCACCGAGGAGGTCTTGCGCTCGCTGGCGCGCAGGCATTCGAGGGTGCTCACCTCCACGCCCCACGCCGCGGCCCTGTCGAGGCAGGCGGCGAGGCGCGCCGCCTCCTCCCCCTCCACCATCGCCAGCGCGCGGGCGGGATCGGGCGGCAGCTCGGTCCAGCGCCAGAAGGCGTCGTCGTAGTTGAGGGCGTCGCTGGAGCCGCTGAAGTTGTGGCGCAGGCCCAGGGTGTGGCCCACCTCGTGGAGCGTCACCCCCACGAAGATCTTCTCCCGCAGATCGCGGTAGATCTCCTCGCGGCTCTTCCCCGCCGCGTCGTACTCCATCGCCAGGCCGATGATCGACGGGTCGGCGAACTCGGTCATCCAGGCGCAGTGCTTCCGGGTGAAGCGGCGGATCCGCTCCTCCCGCTCGTCCTTCGCCCGCTTGCTGAAGAGGCGCACGGGCGAGTAGCGGACGCGCTCCTCCTCGGTGAGCGAGATCCCCGGGCGCCAGCCGGGCATCCACGCCGCGAGGAGGGCGTCGTCCATGAAGATCTCCCGCTCCCACGGCGTGCCCGCGATCCGCGCGAGACGCGCGTCGTAGTGGTCGGCGGGGATGGGGGTGAGCCTGCCCCCGGGCAGCCGGTCGTAGATGGCGGCGCGCTGGTCGAGGCGCTGGAAGAAGCCGTCGGGGATCCGCTCGCTGCGCGCCGCCCGCGACTTCTCCAGGTTGGCGCGGACGAAGCGGCGCATGCTCTCCCCGTCCATCACCTCGTCCTCGGTGATCCGCCCGGCGAGGAGCTCGACGATCTCGGTGGCGGTGTTGGCGTAGGTGTCGATCCCCGCGCCGTAGACGTAGGCGGTGCCGTTGATCAGCTCGCCCGTGTCCGGGTCGGCGTAGGAGGGGCCGTAGCCCAGGGGGCCGGCGAGCTGGGGGCGATCGACCCAGTAGACGAACGAGTAGCGGAGATCGCCGTTCTTCTGCCACCGGAAGCCGAGCCTCGCCTCGAGCGCGGCGCAGAGCCGCTCCTGGTTCTGCAGGTTGAGCCTGTCGATCCCGCCGATCACCTCGTCGGCGATCCGCGCCGCCCGCTTCTCCCCCGCGACGTACTGCCGCAGGTTCTCGGGGGAGCAGCCGTTGCGCTTGACGACGAAGACGTCGGGCACCTCGGCGAGCTCCTTGCCCTGGAGCGCCGCCACCGTGCGGCGGAGCGCGTCGTTCCACTGGCGCGCGATCTCCTCCGCGGCGCCGTAGAGATCCTCGGGGAAGTCGGGGTTGAGCCAGTAGACGATGGGCTGCACCTCCCGCTGCCCGTACGGAAGCGGGTTGCCCGCCTCGTCGTAGCTCGACTTCCAGATGTTCCAGCGGTTGATCAGGTTGATCCTGCCGCTCTCGGTGGTGCCCCACTGCCTGTCGTACGTCAGGCGCTCGGTGCGGAAGTAGCCGAACTTGCCGAAGACCTCCGCGCCCGCAGGCCGGCAGTCGTCGGGGGAGAAGTCGAAGTTGCGGCCGTAGAAGGGATCGCGCCGCAGCGCCTCGATCACCTGGTCGTTGCAGGCGATCTCCGTGTAGGCGGAGCAGCTCGCGGTGGTGCCGTCGACGGTCACCTGGGAGCAGATGGCGATCGTCTTCCGCACCGCGTCGTCCGCGTCCACCTTCCCGTCGCCGTTGACGTCGACCGTGCCCACCAGCGGCACGCGATCCGGATACTCCAGGGGCTCGTAGCGGGGCCGATCCGGATCGACGCGGAGGAAGGAGGATCGCACCTTGATCGTGGCGGCGCCGCAGTTGGTCCCGCTGCCGGTGCCCCACATGTCGTTGAAGAGCATCACGCAGGCGTACTGGTCCGGCTCCACGTGGAAGCGCCCCACCACGCCGATGTAGTCGTCCTCGATCTCGAAGCGGTCGGGGTTGTCGATCTCGTGGGCCTGGACGAAGTAGTCGGCGCCGGTCACCGCCACCTGCCCGATCCAGGTGTCGATCCCCATGGCGCTGGGGAGCACGTTCTTCGACCAGTCGACCCGGACGTACTCGCGCTCGTACCAGGGGCGGTCGGTGGTGTTCTCGGAGATGACGTTGGTCTGCTCGCCGGTGGCGGGGTTGTACTCGCGGACGATGTCGAAGTGGCTCTCGATCGGCCACGCGGCCACCGGCACGAACTCCGGCTGCTCCGAGTCGGTGGGCGTCTCCGCCCCGGGGACGAGGTGGCTCTTCCGGTACGCGATGAGGGCGTCCTGCTCCACCTTCCAGTGGATCTTCTCCACGTCGCTGGCCATGCCCTCGAAGAGCCAGCCCGCCTCGTAGGGCACGTCGATCACCGTCTGGCGGAAGTACCACTCGCCGGTGAAGAACGACTTCTTCACGTAGTTGGGCTGGACCCGGACCACGTCCTCCGCCCCGCTCGCGCAGCCCGCCAGCGCCGCGAGCGCGACCAGCCCGGCAACGACCGACCAACGCATGGTCCCTCCCTGCGCCGCGCCCGCGGCGGGATCAGAAGCTCGCGATCACGTCGAAGTAGAGGCCCGAGTAGTTGTTCGCCGGGGTCTCCACGTCGACGAGGGGGAAGCGGAAGGCGGCGTTGTCCGCGCGCAGCACCGGCTGGGTGGTGGCGAGCCCCGCGGAGAAGCCGATCCGCTCCGTGTACTGGAAGCTCAGGTCGAGCGCGGCGGTCACCGTGTCCGCCGCCCGCGCGGCGCCCGCCTGCGCCTGGGGCGAGGTGAGCTCGTCGTCCGGCGACGCGTAGCGCCAGCCGCCGCTGTACTGGAGCTGGAAGGTGGTGTTCCAGCGCTCGTGGAAGAACCAGGTGAGCGCGCCCCAGGCGGAGAGCGACCAGTTGATCAGGTACGCGCCGCCGCCGCACGCCGCCTCGTCGCTGCAGTGACGCGAGCGCAGGTCGCCTCCCTCGTAGTCCTCCTGGTCGAAGACCGGCGCCGGCCGCACATAGAAGTGCTTGGTGGCGAGGAAGCGGACCTGGGGCAGGAAGGCGCCGGCGGGGCGCTGCAAGCGCACGCCGAGGGTGGTGGCGCCGATCTTGTCCACCTGCCGGGACTCGTACGAGAGCGGGACGAAGAGGCGTGCCTCCGCGCCGGCCACCACCCCGGTGTTCCGCTCCCGCCACAGCGCCGGCGCGACGAGCCAGAACATCGGATCGGCGTAGTCGAAGCGCCTGCCCGTCGCGTTGTCGGGATCGGTGAACTCGTACTGGAGATCCTGGCGCAGGTAGAGGACCGCGCCGCCGGGGATCTCGTCGATCCGCAGCGACGGCCGCAGGGAGAGCGACTCCGCCACGAAGGGATCGTCGGAGGAGGTGGAGGAGACGAAGGTGCCGAAGCCGACGGTGGTGTCGGCGATCACCAGGCCGCCCCAGCGGCTGCCGCCGTCGTCCTCCTCCACCAGCAGGCCGGTGGTGGCGGGCGACTGCGCCCGGGCGCCTCCTGCCGCCAGCGCGATCACGAGCGCCACGGCGAACGGCCTCATGCCCCGCTCCCCCTCGCGCGCGTCCCGGCGAGCCCCTCGGAAGTCTGCGTGCGCGGAACGGGGCAGAGATGGGCACCGGCGGAAGGGGCGTCAAGGCGCCCCGCCGGGTGATCTAGTCCGCCTGCTGGGCGAGGAGGCGCTCGATCCGCGCCGGATCGTGGCGGTAGGGCACCACCTTCTCCTGCACGTAGAGCACCGCGCCCGGCGCGCTCCCCTTCGGCTTGCGCACGTGGCGCGCCTGGGTGTGGGCCACCTCCGCCACCGCCTCGCCCCTGGCGCCGCTGTAGTGGACGGCGAGGGCACAGGCGTCGAGGAGCGTCTCCGCGTCGGGCTCCGCGCCGCGGGCCAGCGGCACCACCACGTGGGCGCCGGGCAGGCCGCGCACGTGGACCCAGAGGTCGTTCCCCCGGGCCACCTTGAAGGTGAGCTGATCGTTCTCCTTCGATCCGCGTCCGACCCAGATCGGCCTGCCGGTGGCGGAGACGAAGGCGCGGTAGGGCGGCCGCGGCAGATCGCGCGCCTTCTGCCCCTGCTTCTTCGGCCGCGCGCCGAGGGAGGCCGCCTGGCGCGCCAGCTCGTCGATGAGCGCCTCGTTGTCCGCCGCGTTGAGCTGCACCGCCAGATCCTGCAGCCGCGCCCGCTGCTCGAGGAGCTGGGCGCGGCGCTCGGCGATCCGCTCCTGCGCGGTGCGCATGCGGCGGTATTCCTTGTAGTAGCGATCGAGGTTGGCCTTCGCGGAGAGCTCGGGGCGCAGCGGCACCAGCACCTCCTCCACCCCGTCCGCGGTGTACTCGGTGACCCGCACCGAGGAGGCGCCGCGGGGCACGCGGTTGACCACGGTCTTGAGGAGATCGCCGTAGCGGCGCAGGTCCTCCGCCTTCGCCGCGCGCGAGGCCTCGTCCTCCAGCTTGCCCAGCGCCGACTCGATCCGCTTGCGGGCGGCGGCGATCCCCCGCGCCGCGTCCCTCCGCCGCTCCGCGAGGAGCCGCTCCCGCGACTTCGGCGCGTAGACCGCCTCGATCGCCCGGGAGATCGGGAAGGGGCCCAGGGCGAGATCGGCGGCGAAGCGGCGGCGCGCCCGTTCGGGCCGTACACCCGACGGCGGCGGCGGCGGCTCCCAGGTGTGGCCGGGGAGGATCGCCCGGGTGGTGGAGGGGCTCGGCACCGCGAGGCCGAGCACGCGTCCCTGCCCGTCGAGGAGGATCAGGTTGCCGTGGCGGCCGGTCAGCTCGGCCACCAGCGTGCGCACGCCGTTCGGCCCCTCGAGGCGGATGCGGACGATCCGCTCGCCGGGCACCTGCTCGATGGCGGCGATCCGCGAGGGGAGCGCGTGGGCGCGCAGCAGGTTCTGCAGCGGCAACGGCGCGGGCGGCGACGGGGGGCGGGAGGTGGCGAGGTGGATCCGCGTCTCGTCCGGCTCGGCGGAGAGGAGGAGCTGGTGGGTGGCGCCGGGGACGCGCAGTTCGAGGATCGCCGTGCGCGGGGTGGGGGCGTAGATCTTCTGGACGGTGCCGCCCACCAGCGGCTGCAGCTCGGCGACGACGTCCGCGATCTCTTCTGCGGAGAGCGACATGCGCGCAGCTTACGCCGGGCGCGGCCGTCGCCGGGCAGAAACACGACGGGCGGCCGGCAACCGAAGCTGCCGCCGCCCGTCGCGCTGGACCCCGAGACGATATCAGGCCTGGGTGGTCTCGGTGGAGGTGGTGGTCTCGGCGGCGGGCGCCGTCTCCACGACCTTCTTCGCGCGGGGCTTGCGCGCCACCTTGGGGGCAGCGGCCGCCTTCACGGTCTTCTTCGCCGCCGGCTTCTTCGCAGCGGTGGCCTTCTTCGCCGCAGGGGTGCGGGCGGCCGTCTTCCTGGCGGCGACCGTCTTCTTCGCCGCGGTCTTCTTCGCAGCGGCGGGCTTGCGGGCGGTGGTCTTCTTCGCGGCAGCGGTCTTGCGCGCGGTGGTGGTCTTCTTCGCGGCGACCTTCCGGGCGGCGGCCTTCACCGTGCGGGTGGTGGCCTTGGCCACGCGCTTCGCACCGGCCTTGGAGGCGGTGGTACGGCCGCGGGTCGCGGTCTTCTTCGCAGCCGGCTTCGCGGCGGCGGTCTTCTTGCCTGCGGTGCGGGCGGCGGGCTTCTTCGCAGCGGCGGTCTTGGTACGAGCCGCGGTGCTCTTCGTCTTCTTGGCAGCTGCCGGCTTCTTCACGGTCTTCGCTGCAACCTTGCGGGTGGCCATACGTCCCTCCTGGGTATTCGGGGCCAGAAACCTGCGCCAATGTATTTGGGTGAAATCTTTCGTGTCAAGGAAAGGGCTAGTCGATCCCATGGGATCGGGCGACGCGACACAACTTCCGATGCATCGCCTCGCGAAGATGAGACGAGCCGGCGATGCATCGGTCACACGGCGCCGGCTACTTCAGGTGCCGATCGATGAGCTGTCCGATGCCCGGCACCGCGTCCTCCACGTTGCGCTGCGCCGCCGGACGCAGCTTCTCGTACGCGCTCCGGACGGGGCCCTTCTCCGCCCGGGCGATCCGCTCGTCGGTGATGGAGAGGAGCGCGTCCGCCACCGCCGGCGCGCGGGTGGATAGGAACTGCTCCATCGGCTGCCCCGGGGCCTCGCGCTCCCGCGCCTCGTAGAAGGGCTCGAGCTTCTCCGCGAACGCGGGGATGAGCTTGTCGAGCACGTCGGGCACGAAGTTCTGCCGCACGGTCTGCACCACCTTGAAGGCGCCCTTGAGCGCCAGGCCGGAGAGGCCGCCCTTCTTCTCCACCTCCGCCTGCACCAGGCGGGCGCCATCCTCCACCACCGCCCGGCGCCGATCCGGCGCCGTGAGCGTCTCCACCAACTTTCCCAAAGCAGGACCTCCTCCCGATGACGAAAACGCGGCAATGTAGAGCGCGCCGATCGCGGGCAGCAAGGTGACACCGATCCCGATCCATGGTGTTCCCTGCTCCGCGACGGCCCGCATCCCTGCCGGGCGGCGGCCGCCACCGTAATGCAGGGGCGCCGGAAACGTAGAGAAAGCGCGCAGCGCTCGCGCCTCGTTCGAGCGACACCTGGAGGAAGGTCCGGATGCTGACCCACGAGTTGTTCAACGTCTTCACGTATGTCGGCGCCGAGTGGGTGCTGTGGCTGCTGATCGCGCTCTCGGTGGTCTCGATCACGCTGGTGGTGGAGCGGCTGATCTTCTTCCGCCGCAACAGCGCCCCAGAGGCGGCGGAGCTTCTGCCCATCCTCGCCGCGGGGAAGTTCGACGAGGCGCGGGCGCGCCTCGCGGACAAGGAGGGGCTCGAGGCGCAGGTGGTGCGCGCGGCGATCGACGCCGCCCCCTACGGCCCCGAGTCGGTGGAGGAGGTGATCGCCGGGGCCATCGTCCGCTACCGGCCGCCGTACGAGCGCTTCCTCTCCTTCCTCGGCACCCTCGGCAACAACGCCCCCTTCATCGGTCTCTTCGGCACGGTGATCGGCATCATCAAGGCCTTCGCCGACCTGGCGATCGGCGCCGCGGAGGGCAAGGCCGCCGGCTCGTCGGTGGTGATGGCGGGCATCTCCGAGGCGCTGGTCGCCACCGCGGTGGGGATCTTCGTCGCCATCCCCGCGGTGGTCGCCTTCAACGGCTACAACCGCTGGCTCAAGACGATCGTGGCGCGCACCAACGCCCTCGGCCACGCGGTGATCGCGCACCTCAAGAAGGAGGAGCGCTGAAGATGGCTGGCGGCGTGCAGGACAACGACGAGGAGATGATCAGCGGGATCAACGTCACCCCGCTGGTGGACATCACCCTGGTGCTCCTCATCATCTTCATGGTCACCGCCACGTACATCGTGAAGGAGACCATCGAGGTCGATCTCCCGAAGGCCGCCTCCGGCGGCCAGACGGTGGGGACCACCCTCACCTTCGTCCTCGACAAGCAGGGCAGGCTCTTCGTCGACGGCGAGGAGAGCGACTTCGCGAAGGCGCGCGCGGCGGTCCGCGCCGCGGTGGCGCAGGACAAGGACGCGCGGGCGATCATCAGCGCGGACAAGTCGCTCTCCCACGGGCAGGTGGTGGAGCTGATCGACCTGGTGAAGACCGAGGGGCTGGTGAAGTTCGCGATCAACATCGAGAAGGACGCAGCAGCGTCGGCTCGACCGGAGTAACCCGTGTCCCTCGATTCGCCCCGCAGCGGGCGGGTGATCCCCGTCGCGCTGGCGGTCTCGATCGCCGCGCACCTCGGCCTCTTCGCCGCGCTCGACCGCGAGGCGCCGCCGCAGGTGGAGGACGACGAGCCGGTGGAGTTCGTGCTGGTGGAGAAGGAGCCGCCGCCTCCCCCGCCGGAGCCGGAGCCGGAGCCCGAGCCGGAACCGGAGCCGCCCCCGCCGCCGAAGCCGGCGCCGAAGCTGCCGCCGACCACGGCGAAGATCGATCCGCCGCCGCCGCCGCCGCCCAACGCGCCGCCGCCCGCGGAGCCGCCGCCCCCCGAGGCGAAGCCCGCGCCGATCAAGATCGGCATCTCGCTCTCCTCCACCACGGAGGGCGGGAGCTTCGCGGTGGGCACCGGCAACACGCTCTATGGCAAGGCGGACGAGAAGGCGGCGGACCCCGCGGAGGTGAAGCCCTACCAGGCGGCGGAGACCCGGCAGGCCCCCTTCGTCCCCTCGTCGCGGCTGAGCACCCTGCCCTCCGTCGCCCAGCAGGTCGATCCCGGCTACTCCGAGGAGGCGGCCCGCGAGCGGATCGAGGGCCAGGTGATCCTGCGGGTGAAGATCGACGAGAACGGCAACGTGACCGAGGTGCGGGTGGTGAAGGGGCTCGGATACGGCCTCGACGAACGGGCGGTGGCGGCGCTCCGCAAGACGCGCTTCAAGCCGGCGAAGGCGGAAGGCCGCGCGGTGGCCACCGAGATCAGCTACACGCTCAACTTCTTCCTGCAGGACTGATTCAGGGGATCACCGGTGAAGACGTTCGACGTACGCGCCCTCCTCCTCGCGTCGCTGCTGGCGGCGCTGCCGGGCGGCGCCGCAGCCCAGACCCTCACCCGAGCTCCCGCGCTCGATCGCTTCGTGCAGGCGGAGTACCCGCCCGAGGCGGAGGCGGCGGGGATCACCGGCTCGGTCCTCCTCGAGGTGGACATCGGCGCCGACGGCACCGTCCTCGACGCGCGGGTGATCGCCCCCGCGGGCCACGGCTTCGACGAGGCGGCGGTGGCGGCGGTGAAGCAGTTCGTCTTCACCCCGGCGGAGATCGACGGCGCGCCCGCGGCGGTGACCATCGAGTACCGCTACGACTTCCAGCTCCGGCCCCGGGCACCCGAGGCGGCGGAGGCGGAGGCCGAGGCGCCGGCGGTGGTCAACTTCCGCGGCCGCCTCCTCCAGCGCGGCACCAAGGAACCGATCGCCGGCGCCACCGTCGACGTCGACGACGGCGCGGTGATCGCGGTGAGCGATGAGCAGGGCTACTTCGAGGCGGCGGGCGTCCCGGTCGGCGAGGCGAAGGTGGTGGTGGTCGACATCCGCCACGAGCGCTACGAGACCACCGAGACGATCGAGGAAGGGAAGGTGACCGAGGTCACCTACTACGTGCAGAAGAAGCCGACCTCGCCCTTCGAGCAGGTGGTGATCGGCAAGGCGGAGAAGAAGGAGGTCTCCACCGTCGCCATCTCCGCCGGCGAGCTGACCCGCATCCCCGGCACCTCCGGCGACACGGTCAAGGTGGTGCAGAACCTGCCCGGCGTGGCGCGCGCCCCCTACGGCGCGGGGCTGCTGGTGATCCGCGGCGGCAACCCGAACGACACGCGCACCTACGTGGACGGCGTGCAGGTGCCGCTCATCTTCCACTTCGGCGGCCTCACCTCGATCTACGCCAGCGAGCTGGTGGAGGAGGTGGTCTTCGAGCCGGGCAACTTCGGCGCCCGCTACGGCCGCGCCATCGGCGGCAAGGTGGAGCTGATCACCCGCAAGCCGAAGGTGGACCGGCTCCACCTGGTGGCGGACGCGGATCTCTTCGACGCCACCGCGCTGGTGGAGACCCCTGTGGCGCAGAACCTCACCGTGGCGGTGGCCGCCCGCCGCTCCTACGTGGACGCGGTGATCAACGCGGCGGCGAGCGCCTCGCCCGACGCGTTCGGCGACGTGGGCTTCGCCATCGCGCCGCGCTACTACGACTACCAGGCGAAGCTCAACTACGAGGCGAGCGACGCGGACACGGTCAAGCTCGACATCTACGGCTCCGACGACGCGCTGGCGCTGGTGGGGATCGACTCGGGCGGCGTGGAGAACATGAGCTCGCTGAGCACCCGCACCCGCTTCCTCCGCGCCGGCCTCACCTGGGACCACCGGATGAGCGAGGAGACGCGGGCGCGGATCCAGGTGACGCCCGGCTACGACCTGTTCAACGTGATCGCCGATCCCCTCCTCTTCGAGGTGGAGCAGACGGTCGTCGACGCGCGGGCGGACCTCTACCACGACCTGTCGAAGCGCTTCTCCGTGGGCGGCGGCCTCGACCTCACCTTCGGCAACCAGCGCGTCTCTACCCAGCTCCCCCGCCCCACGCCCCGCGGGCAGATCCCCGCGCCCGACTTCCGGCAGGACCTGATCGACGCGGACTACGACATCGACTACGTGGCGCCCGGCGTGTGGATGGAGGCGATCTGGCGGCCGATCGAGCCGCTCAAGCTCGTGCCCGGCGTCCGCTTCGACTACGACTCCTTCATCGACTCCGCGTGGGTCGATCCCCGCTTCGCCCTGCGCTACACGCTGGACGAGGCGACGGTGCTCAAGGGGGCGGTGGGCCTCTACCACCAGCCGCCCACGCCGCAGTACGCCACCGCGGAGTTCGGCAACCCGGCGGTGAAGGAGGAGGGCGCGGTCCAGTACATGATCGGCGCCGAGCGCCGCATCCATGGTCCCGTGAGCCTCGACCTGCAGCTCTACTACAAGGACCTGTTCGACGCGGTGGCGCCTTCCGATCGGGTGATCGAGCGGGGCGGCGAGCTGGTGCCCGAGCGCTATACGAACGACGGCGAAGGCCGCTCCTACGGCGCCGAGCTCCTCCTTCGCTACGATCCCGACGGCCGCTTCTTCGGCTGGATCGCCTACACCCTCTCGCGCGTCGAGTACGACCAGGGGCGCGCCTCGTCCGACAACACCGGCGCCGACCAGTTCGACCAGCCCCACAACCTGGTGGCGCTGGGATCGATCGAGCTGCCGGAGATCTGGAACGGCCTCTCCCTCGGCTTCCGCGCCCGCTACACCACGGGCGCGCCGCGGTGGCGCATCGCGGGCGGGCTCTACGACGTGGACGCGGACGACTACCGCAGCCTGCACCTCCAGCGCGATGCCGGCCAGCGCCTGCCCGACTTCTTCCAGCTCGACCTGCGGATCGACAAGCGGTGGACCTTCGACACCGCCACGCTGATCGCCTACCTCGACCTGCAGAACGTCACCAATCGCGAGAACGCCGAGGAGATGGACTACAACTTCGACTACACGAAGAGCCGCTACCAGCCGGGGCTTCCGTTCTTCCCGTCATTCGGCATCCGGTGGGAGTACTGACGATGCGCGTCCGCCTTTCGATCGCGAGCCTCGTTGCGCTCGCCGCCTGCGGCGAGCCGTTCGATCCGCCGTCCCGGGTCGACAAGCTGCGCCTGCTCGCCATCCGCGCCGAGGCGCCGGAGATCGCGCCGCCGGTGCGGGGCGAGGACGGTGCGCCGCTCGACCCGCAGCCCGAGGGGCACGCCCCTGATCGCACCGCGCTCACCGCGCTGGTGGCCGACCCGCTCCAGCTCGCCGATCCGGCGCGGGAGGTGACGGTGGTCTACCTCGGCTGCACCCCCGAGCCGGGGAGCGTGGAGGCGAACCTCTGCAGCCTGATCGAGACCTACGCCGATCCCACCCAGCTCCCCGCGCTCCTCTCCGCGGGCGGCGGGAGCTGCGCGGGTGGCGGCGGTTCCGGGATGGGGCCGATCGGCGAGGGCGTGATCGGCGGGGTCAACTTCGCCGGCGTCGAGAGCTGCGACCACGAGCTCGGCTGCAGGCAGGCGGAGGTGACCGTGGGCGGGCTGCCCCTGGCGCTGCCCACGCCGACCTACGTGCTCCCCGCTGCCTTCGAGCTCGACGCGCTGCCCGCGGGCCACCCGCAGCGCACCCTCGGCGTGCAGGTAACGATGATCGCCATCGCCGTCGCTGCCTCGCCGCAGGAGCTGGTCGAGGGAGCCGACCCCGCCGACGACTGCGCCTTCGTCACGAAGGTGAGCGACAACCTGGCGCGGCTCCTCGAGGAGCGGGAGCGCCTCACCGCCATCAAGCGGGTGCAGGTGCGCGGCCCCGACAACGACGACGAGGTCAACGTCAACCCGGAGATCGCCGGCATCCGCGCCGCGGGCGCCGTGCTCCCCGCCGAGCTCCCCGACCCGCCCCCCGCCGAGGCGATCTTCCGCCGCGGCCAGGAGGTGAAGCTCCTGCCGCTCCTCCCCGCGGGCCCCGACGGCCAGCCCCTCTCGTCCGATCGGCTCTACCAGCCCTTCACCCGCTACGACGGCGAGGGGAAGCCCTTCCGCGACGAGCGCGAGGCGTGGGTGTGGAGCTGGTTCACCACCGGCGGCGCCTTCGAACGGGAGCGCACCCGCGCCGCCGACCAGGAGCAGGTCTGGTTCACCACCGGCGAGGACGACGACCTCGCCGTGCCCGCGGACGGACGCGTGTTCCTGTACGGGGTGGTGCGGGACGCGCGCGGCGGCATCGCTTGGGTGAGGCGCGAGGTGCGGGTGGAGTGACGCCCGGCTCGGACGCGCTCCGTACGCAGCGAGAGCACGCCGGGCAGCTGTCGTCTTGCGGTTCGTGCGGCGAGGGCCTGCGCGGAGGGCCAGAGGTCCGGCGCTCCCCAGCGGCCGCTTGCAAGCCCAACAGCGCCACGCCGGGCGGCGAGCGTCCGGGGATGGATCGGCTCGAACGGCTCGGCGCGGACCTGGCGCGCGAACACGGCGCGGTGGCGGAGCTTCCCTACGGCTCGCACACGCGAGGCAACGCGCGCCCGGAGAGCGGCATCGAGGTGATGATTTGGGGTCCCGGACGACGGCAGGCAGCGCCCCTCGCGCGACGCTCGCCAGATCCTCGGACCGGACGGTGAGCGCCTCGACCGGGACGGCTGGCTTCGCGCGCGATCCCGCCGAGCTCGCGTCGCTCGACGCGCGAGAGGAGCCGGGGCGCTGCGCCCCCGCGGCGCCCGGGCGCTCCACGATCCGCCGGGTTGGGGGCCCCGAATCCTCGCCGCGCTCATCCATGCCGAAGGACGAGCGCGCGGCGCTGCAGCTCGTCGGGAGCGAGCGGAGGCCGTGCCGCATCCTCGAGCCGCCCCCCGGGCGTGAGCTCGCCGCCGCCTGGCGCCGCGCGGAGCTGGTGACCGTGCTCCTGCCCGAGGCCTACCGCCTGCGCGGCTGGTGGTACCTGGGCCCCGAGCCCGCCCTCGCGGCGGCTACGCGAAGGCGGTCGCCCACACCGGCGCCCCGCGTGGCGCCGGCGCCTTCGTCCATCCCACGCGCAGCAGCCACGTCCGCGGTTCGCGGAGGCCGGGACGGTCGCTGCCCGGTCCCGCGGCGAAGGGATCGCGGGGCGGGAGGGTGATCCAGAGCCCCATCCGCTCGGCGTGCTTGCGGGAGTTGCCCAGCACGTAGGCGATGGCGTGGCGGACCTCGCGGGGCGTGGCGAGGACGCGCGACCAGAAGCGGTCGGCGAAGACGCGGCCGCTCCGCTTCGCCCGGCGGTTGATCGCCCGGGCGATGCGGATGGTGAGCCCCTGCATGCCGCGGGAGAGCGCCTCGCGGTCATCCGCCTCGACGATCAGGTGGAGGTGGTTGCCCTGCACCGAGTAGTGGGTCACACGGAAGTCGTCACGCCGCTCCGCCGCGCGCTCGAATGCCTCCACGACGAGGCGGAACCACAGCCGCCGCTGGAGATCGGGGAGCCCGCGCACGAGGCGCAGGCCGACGTGGATCGGCTCGCGCCCGCTCACCTTCGGCCGCGCGAGATGGGAGACGCCGGCGCGCTCGCCCTTCGGCTTGCGCCCCGCGTTCCTGCGCGCGCCGCCCCAGAACCGGAGCGGCAGTTCCTTCTCCTGCAGCGGCTTCGTCCTGCGCACGGGCGTCCCCTCCACCTTGATTTAGCAAATATCTCGTTGGCGATTGCGCCATCCCCGGCGCGAGGTAGGCACCTCGCGGTCCAGACTCCGAACATCCGTGACATCAGCGCACGGACATCCGTGACCACGTCGAGCCGCTGCCTGACGACCTCCGCGACACGATGGGCGAGCTCGGAGGAGGCGGCCCCGCCGGAGAACGGGAAGCCCGCCCACGGGCTGCGCGAGGGCACGAGGACGAGCGCCTTGCTCCAAGTCGGGCTTTCCGGCGGGTGGTCCATGGCCACGACCCCGCGTGTGATCCTCCCGGTGTCCGCTCACGGAACCGTTGAGGCCCGCATGCGTCGAGGGACGGTCGGGGGCCGAGAAGGAGGCTGAACCACAGCCCGGGTCGATTCAACGGATCACCGGGTGCATCGCCGGCAGCTCGGCCAGGAGCATCCCGCTGCCGCCGGCGCAGCAGCCCTGCGCGGGTGACCAAGGCGTCGAGGCCGCCTCGGATGAACGGGTCGACGTCGGCACGAAGGCTTGCACGCCACGCGCGCGGTTCGTCTCGCTCTTCCGACGAAGGGAACGGCGCGCGTCTCGAACCGCCCGCCCGCGTCACGCACCCGCCGCGTGCAGCGCCAGCAGCCCCGCGCCGATCACCCCTGCGTCGTCGCCGAGCGCGGCATCGAGGATGGTGACCTGGTCGATGTGGGCCCGGCCGGCGCTCCTGCGGATCCAGTCGATGGTCTCGGCCTTGAGGCCGGGCATGCCGCTCAGCACCCCGCCGCCGAGGATCAGCCTGGCCGGGTTGAGCAGGGTGACGAGGTTGCCGATCTGCACGCCGAGCATCTGGGCGATCTCGGAGCGGAGGGCGAGAGCCTCGGTGTCGCCCTCCTCCGCCGCCATCTCCAGGGCGGCGCCGCTGATCCGGGTGGGATCGCCGCCCGCGGCGCGGAGGATCGCGCGGGCCCTGCCGCCCGCCTCGAGCTCGCGAAGCCGCCGGGCGATGTTGTGGCCGCCGGTGTAGGCCTCGAGGCAGCCGAGCTCGCCGCAGCCGCATTTCCTGCCCGCCGGCACCACCTTGATGTGGCCGAACTCGCCGGCGATGCCACCCGCGCCCTCGTAGAGCCTGCCGTCGAGAATGAGGCCAGCGCCGACGCCGCTGCCGACGAAGACGAGGATCACGTCCCTGGCGCCGCGGGCGCCGCCCACCTGGGCCTCGCCCCACGCGGCGGCGGAGAGGTCGTTGACGATCCGCACCGGCCGGCGGAGGCGTTCCTCCACCAGGCTGCCGAAGGGGACGTTGCGCCAGCCGAGGTTGGGGCCGACCAGCACCATCCCCGTGGAGCCGAAGCACTGCCCCGCCACGCCGACGCCCACCGCCGCCACCTGGTCCACGGTGGCGCCGATGCGCTGGAGCACCTCGCCCGCCGCCTCCGCGAGCTGGTCCGCCACTGCCTCCGGCGCGCGGTCGACGAGCTTGCGCCGGGATACCTGGTGGACGTGGCCGCTGGCGTCGAGCGCCGCGACGCGGACGTTGGTGCCCCCCAGGTCGCATCCCAGCGCCAGCGTCGACGGGGCCGCCATCGTCACGCCACCTGCTTCTCGAGCCGGGTGAGCGTCCCCTCGATGAGCTGGCGGATCTCCTCCAGCCGCTCCGGCGTCTGCGCCTCGTAGCGGAGCACGAGGATCGGCTGGGTGTTGGAGGCGCGCACCAGGCCCCAGCCGTCGGGGAAGACGACGCGCACGCCGTCCACGTCGATCACCTCGTAGCCCTGCGAGCGGAAGTGCTCGGTGGCCGCCTTCACCAGCGCGAACTTCCGCTCCTCGGTGCCGGCGTCGCGGCGGATCTCGGGGGACGACCAGGTCTTCGGCACGTCGGCGAGCAGCGCGCTGAGCGGACGCGTCTCGTTGCTCAGGATCTCGAGGAGGCGCGCGCCCGCGTAGATGCCGTCGTCGAAGCCGAACCAGCGGTTACGGAAGAAGATGTGGCCGCTCATCTCGCCGGCGAGCGAAGCGTTGGTCTCCTTCATCTTCGCCTTGATCAGCGAGTGGCCCGCCTTCCACATCACCGGCTTGCCGCCATGCCTGGCGATGTCGTCGTACATCGTCTGCGAGCACTTCACCTCGCCGACGATGGCGCTGCCCGGCTCCTCCTGCAGCACAGCGCGGCTGTAGACGATCATGAGCTGATCGCCCCAGAGGATGTTCCCCTGCTCGTCCACCACGCCGATGCGGTCCGCGTCGCCGTCGAAGGCGATGCCGAGGTCCGCCCGCTCGGCGGTGGTCTTGGCCCGGAGCTCGGCGACGTTCTCCTCCACCGTGGGATCGGGGTGGTGGTTGGGGAAGGTGCCGTCCGGCTCGAGGTACATGCCGGTGAAGTCGACGCCGAGCGCGGTGTAGAGCCGCCGCGCCACCTCGCCGCCGACGCCGTTGCCCGCGTCGACGATCACCCGCAGCCGGCGCGGGCCCATCTTCAGGTGCCCCTTCACGTGGTCGACGTAGCGGCCGATCACGTCGGTCGTCTCGGTGATCGCGTGGCCCTCGGGGAAGTCGCCCTTCTCGATGATGCGCCGGAGCTCCTGGATCTCCGGGCCGTACATCGTCGTCTTGCCCACGCCCAGCTTGAAGCCGTTGTACTCGGGCGGGTTGTGCGAGCCAGTGATCATCACCAGCCCGTCGATCCCCTCGAGGACGTGGGCAGCGAAGTAGGTGAGCGGCGTGGGGACGACGCCGATGTCCACCACGTGGACGCCGGCGTCGTTCAAGGCACGGCAGAAGACGCCGCGGAAGACGGTCGAGGAGGTGCGGCAGTCCCGTCCGAGGACGACCCGCCTGCCGCCGTGGTCGCGGAGCATCCGGGCGAAGCCCCGGGCGATGAGGGCCACGCTGTCCGGGTGGAGATCGGTGTCCACCAGACCCCGGATGTCGTACTCGCGAAAGATGTGCGGGTTGATCTGCGCCATGGCGGTCGTTTTCCTCGGGTGAGAGCGGCGGGAATCTATAGACGCCCGCCACTCTCCCGGCAACGCCCGCCGAGGGCGCGGATCAGGGGAAGCGTTCCACGCCGAACTTGCCGATCGCCCGCGAGAGGCGGAGCGCGGCGACCTGCGTGTTGAGCTCCTCGGTCACCACCTGGACCCTGGCGGCGAACTCCACCGAGTTGGCGTCGGTCACGTCGAGGTAGGTGGCGGCGCCCGCCTCGTACTGGGCGCGCACCAGCTGCGCGCTCTCCGTGGCGAGGCGCGCCCCCTCCTGCGCGGTGATCAGGTTGGCGCGGGCGCTCTCCAGCTCGAGGAGCGCCGTCTTCACCTCGCGGATCACGGTGCGGGCCAGATTCTCCCGCTCCGCCCGCGACTGGCGGAGCTGCGACCTGGCCTCTTCGATGTCGGCGTAGCGGCTGAAGTCGAAGAGGGTGAAGACCGCGCTGATCGTCACCGCCCAGGTGGAGTTCTCGCCGGTGAAGCCGCCGAAGTTGGTCCAGCTGTAGGTGCCGTTGGCGGCGAGGACCGGGGCGAACTGCCAGTAGGCCGCCTTGACCGCGCGCTCGGCGATCTCCACCGCGTCGCGCTGCGCCGCGAGGTCCTTGCGCCCCTCGAGGCCCGCGCGGACCAGCGCGTCGACGCTGCCCGAGGGCACCTCCGGGGCCTGCGCCGGGGCCTCGACGGTGAAGGGCTCCTCCACGCCGATCAGCGCGGCGATCGCCAGCTTGGCGGAGACGTAGGCGTTCTGCGCCCGCACCAGGCTCTGCTCGAAGCTGGCGCGCTGCACCGCCGCTCGCAGGTAACCGACCTTGGGGATCTCGCCCACGTCGAACTGCGCCTGGGCGACGCGCTCCTGCTCCCGGGCGGTCTCGAGCTGCGCCGCCGACACCTCGATCAGCCGCTTCGAGGCGACCGCGCCGTAGTAGGCCTGGGTGAGGGAGAAGATCAGCTCGTTGCGCGCGAAGGTGATGCTCTTCTCGGTGAGCTCCACCGCCTGCTTCGCGTTGGCGATCCCGTAGTAGGCGGGCATGGCCAGGATCGGCATCGACGCCTGGACCTGCGCCGTCCACATGTTCTGCGGCTGGACCTCCACCTCCACCACCTCGTTGGGGACGGTGATCGGCTCGCCGCCCGGACCGGGCTGCTCCGAGAAGCCCGCGGCGAAGTTGGGGAAGGGGATGATCGCGCCCACCGAGTTGCGGGTGTAGGCGCCGGTGGCGGTGACGATCGGCAGGAGCGACGACCAGGCCCGCTTCACGTTGGCGTTGGCCTGCTCCAGCCGCTCGCGCAGCACCACCAGGTCCTGGCTTCCCTGCGGCGTCCCGGCGCGGCGCACCGCCTCCTCGAGGGTGAGGACCGGCGCGTCGGCGTCGGGGATGATCTGGTCGGGATCGAGGAAGAGCTCGGGCGCCTGCTGCGGCAGGTTGCTCTCGTCGCCCTGGGGAGCGGGAGCGGTGGTGCCCTCCTCCTGCGCGAAGGCGGCGCCCGGCACGAGCAGGGCGAGAGCGGTGGCGAGGGCCAGAGGCCGGCGCACGAAGGACTTGGAGCGATCGGGAATCATGCAGCTTCTCCGTCGGATGAAGCGCGGCCCCCGCGGGCTGCGCCACCCGTTCTCAGGGGGCGCAGCCAACCGCGTTGCAAGCAGGCTGTCCAGATGGTGGCCGCGCCCGCTCCCCCCGGTACCGGGCGCGGCGGCCGCACGTCAGGCGGCGAGATCCTCTGCGTGGTGGGCGACCGGCGTCGGGTGGCGCCGCTTGCCGATCCGCACCACCAGGCTGTCGACCAGCGAGTAGACCACCGGCACCACGCCGAGGGTCAGCACGGTGGAGGTGATCAGACCGCCGATGATCGCCACCGCCATCGGCACGCGGGCCTCGGCGCCGTCGCCGCTGGCCATCGCCACCGGGATCATGCCGCCGATCATCGCGACCGTGGTCATGAGGATCGGGCGGAGGCGGAGCGGGCTCGCCTCCATCAGCGCCTCGAAGGTCGACTTGCCGCTGGCCTTCACCTGGTTGGTGAAGTCCACGAGCAGAATGCCGTTCTTCGCCACCAGGCCCATCAGCATGATCATGCCGATCATCGCGAACATCGACATCGGCTCGCCGGTGAGGAGCAGGCCGCCGATGGCGCCGATCATCGCGAAGGGGAGCGACATCATGATGGTGAAGGGGTGGACGAAGCTCTCGAACTGCGCCGCGAGGATCATGTAGAGGAGGATGAGGGCGAGGGCCACCGCGGAGAGGAAGGCGACCGCCGCCTCGCCGAGGAACTTCGCCTGGCCGTCGAAGTCGGCGACCACGCCCGCCGGCAGCTCGGCGCTCCAGCCGCGGAGCATCGTCATCGCCTCCGAGAGGCTCAGGCCGTCCAGGTTGGCGAGGAGCGTGATCTGGCGCTGGCGCGCCTGCCGGTCGATCTGCGCCGGGCCCTCGCCGTCCGCCAGCTTCGCGATGTTGCGCAGCTCGACCAGCTGGCCGTTTCCGCCGCGCAGGGTGATCGCGCCGATCTTGTCCGGATCCGCGCGCACGTGGTCGGGCAGACGCAGGTTGATGTCGTAGGTCTCGATCCCCTCGCGGTAATCGCCCACCTTGTCGCGGCCGAGGAGGGCGCGCAGGGTGGTGCCGACGGTGGCCGCGGGGATGCCGAGGGCGAAGGCGCGCTCGCGATCGATCTCCACGTCGAGCTGCGGCTTGCCCGGGCGCCAGGTGGAATCGATGTCCACGAAGCCCGGAGTCGCCTTCATCTTCGCCAGCATCATGTCCGCCGCGGTGCCGAGCTGGTTCCAATCGCTGCCGCGGAGGTTGAACTGGATCTGCTGGGTGCGGCCACCGCCGACGGAAGAGGCCTCCTGCACGGTGACGATGGTGTCTGCACGCCGGACCAGGTTCTCGCGCAGCCAGGCCATCATCTCCTGCTGCTTGAAGCTGCGCTCCTTCACCGGGACGAGGCCGACGATGATCTCGCCCTTGTGCACCTCCTCCTGGGCGCCGCCGCCGGCGGAGACGAAGATGCTCCGCACGCCGGGCAGCTCGCGCACCTGCGCCGCCAGCTCCTGGACCCGGGCCTCGGTGGTCTTGAGATCGGTGCCCACCGGAAGCTCGATCGCCACCTTCAGCTCGCCGCGGTCCTGGTTGGGCATGAAGGTGAACTTGAGCAGGCTGCCCATCGCCACGGTGATCACCAGCACCACCACCGCGCCGGCCACCATCACCGCCCGGTGGGTGAGCATCCAGCGCAGGGTCTTCTTGTAGAAGCGCTCGGTCGCCCGCAGCACGTTCTCGATCGCCCGGCTGATCTTCCCCGGCTCCTCCTCGTGCTTGAGGAGCTTGGCGGAGAGCATCGGCGTCAGCGTCATCGAGACGAAGAAGGAGATGAGAACCGACACGGCGACGGTGATGCCGAACTGGAAGAAGAAGCGTCCGAGCATGCCGTCCATCGTCGCCACCGGGACGAACACCGCGACGATGGAGAGGGTGAGCGCCAGCACCGCGAGCGCAATCTCCTTCGTGCCGAGCCACGCCGCCTCGAAGGCGGACTTCCCCTCCTCGATGTGACGGACGATGTTCTCGATCACCACGATGGCGTCGTCGATCAGCAGGCCGATCGAGAGGGTGAGCGCCAGCATGGTCACCTGGTTGAAGGTGAAGCCGAGCGCCTGGATCACCGCGAAGGTGCCGATCACCGAGACGGGGAGCGCGATCGCGGAGATGATCGTCGAGCGGCCGTTGCGCAGGAAGATGAGGACGATCACCACGGCGAGGACGGCGCCGAGGGCCATGTCGAACTTCACGCCGTTGATCGACGCGCGGATGAAGCGGGAGTTGTCGCTCACCACCTCGAGGGTGACGCCCTCGGGGAGCTGCGACTGGACCGAGGCGAGGGAGGCGTGGAGCGCGTCCGCCACCGCCACGGTGTTGGCGCCCGACTGCTTGAGCACCTGGAGCGCCACGGTGGAGCGGCCGTTGAACGTCGCCGCGGAGCGCGCCTCCTCCGGCCCGTCCACCACGGTGGCCACGTCGCGGATGCGCACCGGAGCGGTGGTGGGCGCGGGGATGATCAGATCGGCGATCTGGTCCACCGAGTCGGCGCGGGAGGTGAGCTTGATGATCCGCTCACGCCCCGCCTCGGCGCTCCGGCCGCCGGGGACGTCGAGGCTCTGCGCCTGGATCGCGGCCACCACGTCGGTGGCGGCCAGCCCGTAGCTGCGCAGCCGGTCGGGATCGACCTCGATCTGGATCTGCCGCTCGCGGCCGCCGATCACGTTGATCGAGCCGACGCCGTTCTGCTGCTGGAGGGCGGGCTTGACCACGTCCTCCGCGAGCCGGGTCAGCTCCTGCACCGGCATCGGGCCGGAGAGGGCGTAGATGAGCACCGGGGTCGCGCCGATGTCGAACTTGGCGATGACCGGGCGCTCGATCTCGTCGGGCAGCTTGCCGAGGGTGGAGTCGACCTTGTCGCGCACCTCCTGCGCGGCGACGTCCACGTCCTTGTCGAGGTCGAACTGCACCACGATCTGGGAGATGCTCTCGACGTTGATCGACTTGAGCACCTCCAGGCCGCTCAGCGTGTTGATCGCCTCTTCGAGGGGATCGCTGACCTCCTGCTCCATCGTCTCGGGGTCGGCGCCCGCCATGATGGTGGTCACCGTGACGACGGGGAACTCCACGTCGGGCATCTCGTCGACGCCGATCTTCGGGTAGGCGAAGAGGCCGAAGACGACGAGGGCGCCGACCAGCATGGTCGTGAAGACCGGCCGCTTGATGAGGGTCTTGATCGGATCCATCGAACTTCACACTCGCCGGCGCGCGGGCCGACGCCCTGCGGCGCGCCGCGCGCGCCGCGGTCAAATCAAGGGACCGGTCGCCTTACCGCAGGACCTGCACGGCCATGCCGTCCGCGAGCGAGACACCGTCGTCGGCCACCACCTGGGCGGAGCCGTCGAGACCGCCGAGGACCCGGTAGACGCCGGGCGTCATCGCCTGCGCCTCCACGTCCCTGCGGCTCACCTTGCCGTCCGCCACCACCCAGACGAAGCGCTTCTCCCCATCGCGCCGGACCGCCTGCGCGGGGAGGAAGAGCCCCTCGGCGGCGGGCGCGTCCTTGGAGAAGTCCACCTCGACGATGGCGTTGGGGCGCATCGACGGGTGGCGCTCGCCCACCAGGTCCGCGCGGACCTCGACCGTGCGCGCCGCGTCGACCACCGTGCCCACGGTGCGGACCTTCGCCTCGAAGGGCGTGCCGCTGGGGTTGACCACGCCCCGGACGATGCTGCCCGGCTGCACCGTGGCGATCACCGTCTCCGGCACCGGCAGGACCACCTCGATCGAGTTCTCGTCCACCAGGCCGAAGACCGGCGTGGCGGGCATGGTGCTCACGTACTCGCCCACGTTCTTGAGGCGCGCGGTGATCGTTCCGTCGAAGGGGGCGCGCAGGGTGTGGTCGGCGAGGTGCTTCTCCGCGTTGCGGAGCGAGGCGCGCGCCTGCTTGAGGTTGGCGTCCGCCTGCTTGTAGCCCGCCTCCGCCTTCTCGAGGCCCGCGGGCGAGACGCCGCCGGAGGCGCGCAGCGAGCGGGCGCGCTCGAGGTCCTGGGTGGCCACCTCGAGGGCCGCCTCCGCCACCGCCACCGCCGCCTTCGCCTGCTCCACCGCGATGGCGGCGCTGGTGGCGTCGAGGCGCAGCAGGGCGTCGCCCTTCTTCACCGTGTCGCCGACGTCGACGAGGAGCTGGGCGATCATGCCGCTCGCCTTGGGGCCGATGCTCGCCTCGTTCCGGGCGATCAGCTTGCCGGTGGCCTTCACCAGATCGCCGCTGAGCTGGCTGCTGGGCTGAACCACCCGCACGCCGATCGTGGCGCCAGTGGTGCGCTCGGGGAGCGCGGCCTTCTCGGCGGCGCCGCCGGAGCAGCCCGCGAGGAGGCTGGCGGTCAGGAGGGCGGGGACCAGGATGCGTCCGATTGCGGGGGTCATGCGAGGCCTTTCAAGACTGCCGAATACTCGTTCGGCAAAATCGAATGCGCGTTTATTTGCGATCGCTCGAGCGGTTGTCAAGAAATTCGACCCGACTGGCGACGCGGCGCGTCTAGCGATTGGAATTACTTGGAAATCCGGGCGACGGAGAGACCGCCGAGGAAGAAGTCGAGAAAGCGCGGGAGCTGCTGGGCGAGGTCTTCCGCCTTGTCGTCCGAGCGGATCCAGCGGTGGAAGAAGCCGTGGCTGAGGCCGGCGAAGGCGAGCGCCACGTCGGACACGTTCCAGTTGCCCAGGTCCTCCGGGCTGGCGTGGGCGCGGAAGAAGCGCTCGTACTCCAGGGCGTGGGTCTCGAGGGGGCTCAGGCAGCTGGTTTCACAGCCAGCGCCGCCGATCCCGTAGGCCGCGGGCCCGCCGGAGAAGAAGACGAAGCGGATGGCGTCCTTGTGGCGGCTGGCGAACTCCAGCTGCCTGCGCATGAGGAGCTCCAGCTTCTGCCGGAAGCTCATCCCCTCGGGCATCGGCTTCTCGAGGATCGCGTGCCGCTCCGCCATGATCGACTGGAGCAGGGAGCGGATGATTTCCTCCTTGCTCGAGAAGTAGCTGTAGAGCGACGCCGCGGTGTAGCCCGCCTCCCGCGCGATGTCCTGCATGGTGGCGCTGTTGAAGCCACGGTTCGCGAACGCGCGCGCCGCCGCATCCAGGATGTCCTGGCGGGTCCTGGCAATCTCACGGGCGCGGCGGGGTGATACGGCCATCTTTCGAATCTCCGTTCGATTCGTCCGAACGGCTGATAACACCGGCGGAATTCCCGTGCAACAGAACCACCCGGGCCACGGGCTACAGGAGCTTTCCCTCGCCCCGCGCCCGAAGCGCCTCCACCACCTTCCGCACCTCCTGGGCGCGCTCGCGCTTGCAGACCAGGAGGGCGTCGCCGGCGTCGACGACGATCAGGTCGCTCACCCCGAGCAGGGCGACCGGCTTGTCCCCCGTGGCCAGGACCACGTTCTGGAGGGCGTCGAAGAGCATCACGTTGCCGCTCACCACGTTCCCCGCCTCGTCCGCGGCCCGCACCTCCGGCAGCGACGAGAACGAGCCCAGGTCGCTCCAGGTGAAGCCGGCGGGGACCACCGCGATCTCGTCCGCCTTCTCCATCACCGCGTAGTCGATGGAGATGGAGGGGCAGTCGGGGAAATGGCGGGCCACCGCCCGGGCGAAGCCGGGCCTGCCCACCGCCGGCGCGATCCTGTCGAGGGCGTCGGCGCAGGCGGGGAGGTGGCGGCGCAGCTCCGCGAGGATCCTGTCCGCCCGGAAGGCGAACATCCCCGCGTTCCACAGATAGCCCCCCTCGTCGAGGTAGGCCTGCGCGCGCTCGCGATCGGGCTTCTCCACGAAGGCGGAGACCCGGTGGCCCCCCTTCGGCAGGGGCTCGCCGACGCGGATGTAGCCGAAGCCGGTCTCGGGGCGGGTGGGCTGGACGCCGATGGTCACCAGCGCGCCCTTCGCGGCGAGGTCGACCGCCTGGCGGACCGTGTCGCGGAAGCCCTGGAGATCGAGGATGGCGTGGTCGGAGGGGAGGACGAGGAGGACGCCCTTCGGATCCCGCGCCGCCACCACGGTGGCGGCGAGGCCGATCGCCGGGGCGGTGTTGCGGGCGACGGGCTCGACGACGATCCCGCCCCGTGCCTCCTCCGGGAGCATCTGGCGGATCGCCTTCGCGTGATCCCTGCCGCAGACGGTGACGATGTCGTCGAGGCGGGCGAGGCCGACCAGGCGCGCGGCGGTGTCCGCCACCAGCGGGTTGTCCGAGGCGAGGGGCAGGAGCTGCTTGGGGCGCTTCTGCCGGGAGAGCGGCCAGAAGCGGGTGCCGCTCCCGCCTGCGAGGATCACGGGATGGATGCGCCTCCTCGTCGTACCCATGGCGTCCCTACCAGCGCACCTTGTCCCACGGGACCTCGCCGCTCGGCTCGAGCTGCCGCCCGAGGGCGAGCTCGAGGAGCTGGCGGAGCATCCGCGCGGTCGCGCCCCAGATGACGTGGTCCCCCACGTCGAAGAAGTTGATCGCCCTGCCGGTGCCCAGGGTCGCGACGCGGAGCGCGCCCGGCTCGATCAGCCGCGCCACCGGCACGGTGAGGATCGCCGCCACCTCGCCGGGATCGGGCACCAGCTCGAGGGGCCAGCGGCGCAGCCTGCCGACGAAGGGGCTGATCCTGTAGCCGGTGAAGGTGGCGTAGCGGTCGAGCTGGCCGATCACCTCCACCTCCTCCGGCGGCAGGGCCACCTCCTCCCGCGCCTCGCGGAGGGCGCAGGCGAGATCGTCCTCGCCCGCCTCCAGCCCGCCGCCGGGGAAGGCGATCTGCCCGGCGTGCTTGCCGAGGTGATCGCTGCGCTGCAGGAGGACGATCCCTGTCTCGCCCGCCTCCTCGAAGAGGGGGATGAGCACCGAGGCGGCGCGGAGCTCCGTCGCGGGCGCCCGGGGATCGGCGATCTCGCCCGGCTCCCTGCCGGCCAGCGCCTCGCGCAGCGCGTGCAGGAAGGCGGCGTCCGTCACACGTGCACCAGCACCCCCGCTCCGAGCAGCGCCAGCAGGAGCACGGCGAGCGCGATGCGGTAGGCGACGAAGACCATCACCGAGCGCTTCTTGAGGAAGGCGATCAGGCCGGCGATCGCCGCGTAGCCCACCACGAAGGAGACCACGGTGCCGGTGACGAGGGTGAGCACGCCCCCCTCGCCGATCCCCTCCTGCACCAGGTCCCAGAGCTCCTTGAGGCCGGCGCCGGTGATCGCGGGGATGGAGAGGAGGAAGGAGAAGCGCGCCGCCTCGGCGCGGTCGAGCCCGCGCAGCAGGCCGGCGGCGATGGTGGAGCCGGAGCGGGAGACGCCGGGGACGAGGGCGAACATCTGCGCCATGCCCACCACCAGCGCGTCCTTGAGGGTGATCTGCCGCTCGCCCTCGCCGAGGCGCTTGCCCGCGGAGCGATCGGCGATCGCCATCACGATCCCCACCACCACCAGGGCACCGGCGATCACGTAGAGGCTGCGCAGCTCGGTCTTGATCGCCTTCTGGAAGAGCAGGCCCGCCACCACGATCGGCACCGAGCCGACGCAGATGTAGAGGCCGAGGCGCGCGCCGGGATCCTCCATCGGCCTGCCGGAGCGCAGGCCGCGGACGATGCCGCGCGCGATCTCGGCGAGGTCCTTGCGGAAGTAGACGAAGACCGCGAGGACGGTGCCGATCTGGATCACCGCCGAGAAGGCGGCGCCGGGATCCTGCCAGCCGAGGAGCGCGGGGATGACGCGGAGGTGGGCGGTGGACGAGATCGGCAGGAACTCGGTGAGGCCCTGCACGATGCCGAGGATGATCGATTCGAGGAGCGTCATTCGTCCACCAGCCCGGAAGGGCCGCGAGACCTGCCGGGACGGGAGCGCCCGCCCCGGGCGACAGGAGCTGCGTCAGCCGGCGATGCGCACGCCGGTGAAGCCGGTGGCGTCGCGGAGGGCGTCGACCTTGTCGAGCCGCTCCCAGGTGAACTCCGGCTCCGCCCTGCCGAAGTGGCCGTTGGCGGCGGTCTTCTTGTAGATGGGGCGGAGGAGATCGAGCGACTCGATGATCTGCGCCGGCTTGAGGCCGAAGACCTGGCGGATCGCCTTCTCGATCTTCTCCTCCGCCACCTGGGCGGTGCCGAAGGTCTCCACGTGGACGCTCACCGGCTCGGCGATGCCGATCGCGTAGGCGACCTGCACCTCGCAGCGGGTGGCGAGGCCAGCGGCCACCACGTTCTTGGCCACGTAGCGCATCATGTACGCGGCGGAGCGATCCACCTTCGAGGGATCCTTGCCCGAGAAGGCGCCGCCGCCGTGGCGGCCCATGCCGCCGTAGGTGTCGACGATGATCTTGCGGCCGGTGAGGCCGGAGTCGCCCATCGGGCCGCCGACCACGAAGCGGCCGGTGGGGTTGATGAAGAAGCGGGTCCTGCCGTCCACCAGGCTGGCGGGGAGGGCGCGGCCGATCACCAGCTCGCGGATCGCCTCCTCGATCTCCTGGTTGGAGACGTCGGGGGCGTGCTGGGTGGAGACGACGATGCTGTCCGCGTGGACCGGCTTGCCGTCCACGTAGCGGAGCGCCACCTGCGCCTTGCCGTCGGGGCGCAGCCACTTCAGCTCGCCCGACTTGCGCACGTCGGTGAGGCGCTTGGTGAGCATGTGGGCGTAGTGGATCGGCGCCGGCATGAGCGCATCGGTCTCGGTGCAGGCGTAGCCGAACATCATGCCCTGATCGCCGGCGCCCTGCTCCTTCTGCTCGTTGGAGTCGACGCCCTGGGCGATGTCGGGGGACTGCTGCTCGAGGGCCACGAGGATGCCGCAGGTGTTGCCGTCGAAGCCCATCGACGAGTCGGTGTAGCCGATCTCGTTGACCGTCCTGCGCACCACCTCGGGGAAGTTGACGTTCGCCTTGGAGGTGACCTCGCCGGCGAGGCAGATGAAGCCGGTCTTGGCCAGCGTCTCCACCGCGACGCGGGCGTGCGGGTCCTGGGCGAGGAGGGCATCGAGGACTGCGTCCGAGACGTGGTCGCAGAGCTTGTCGGGATGGCCTTCCGTCACCGACTCGGAGGCGAACACGTAATCCCTCGGCATGATGAAATCTCCATGGAAATTCGGGCCGTTCGGCTGTCGAATGCACAACGGCGCGGGCCGCGAAGGTTAATCCCGGCCTGCTTCGCGGGTCAAGGCGCGGAACCGGCAGTGATAAGCCGGCCTGAAGCCGCCGTCGAGGGAGATCGTCGGCGGCGCGCGGGGATGCAGGCAGCCGCCCGCCCTACTCCTCGTCGCCTTCCTCGCGCCGGGAGCGGGGCCTGCCCAGGGCGCCGACGGCGCGCGCCTCGTTGGCGAGCGCCGCCTCCTCCTCGGAGCCGAGGCGCGAGGAGAGCGCCGCGAGCACCACGCGGATGAGCCGGCGCGCCTCGCCCCGATCCTCCAGCCCCGTCTCGATCCGCACGCGCTCCACCACCTCCGGCTCGGTGAGGCGATCCTTCGCCTTCTCGGGCGGCCGGTGGGCGTGCGCCTCGCACGCGAGGAGCTCGGGGAGATCGGCGCGGAGCGCCTCCACGAACCCCTCCACCTCCTCGGGGGCGAGGCGATCGCGCAGGCTGCAGACCACCGCCCGCGCCGCGCGGATCGCGGTCTCGTCGTCGGGGAGCCCGCCGTCCCTGCGGATCTTCTCGAGGATCTCTTCGCGCCTCACACCGGACACGGTAGGCCCGCCGGCGCCCCGCGCCAAACGGCGGGGGCCCGGTCGCCAGGCGGCGCGGCGAGGAGGCGCGGCCCGTCGCGCCCGCTCAGTCCTCGTAGAACCGCTCGCCCTTCGCCGCCTTGTCGACGAGGATCTGCGCCGGCTGGAAGCGGTGGCCGAGCCGCTGCTCCCACTCGCGCAGGCGGCGGACGATCTCGCCGATCCCCTCGCTCTCCATGTAGCGGAAGGGGCCGCCGCGGAAGGGCGGGAAGCCGAGGCCGAAGATGGCGCCCACGTCGCCGTCGCGGGGGCTGCGCAGGATCCCCTGCTCCAGGCAGAGCGCCGCCTCGTTGCAGAACTGGAGGACGAGCCGGTCCTGGATCTCCCGCACGTCGAAGCGCTTGCGCTTCTCGCCGCCGGGGAGCAGCCGGTAGACGCTGGCGTCGACGTGCTTCTTCTTCCCGTCGTAGGTGTAGAAGCCCCTGCCGTTCTTGCGGCCGAGGCGCCCGTCGTCGATCACCTTCTGCAGCGCCTCGGGCGGGCGCATCCGCTCGCCGAACGCCTCGAGCAGGGTGCGCGACGCCTTCTGCGCCACGTCGATCCCCACCTCGTCCAGCAGCATGATCGGGCCGACGGGGAAGCCCCAGTCCACCAGCGCCTCGTCCACCTGGTGGATGTCGGCCCCCTCGGAGACGAGCCACGCCGCCTCGTTCACGTAGGGGGCGAGGATGCGCGAGGTGTAGAAGCCCGGGCCGTCGTTGACGACGATCACCGTCTTTCCCTGCGCCTTGCCCAGCGCCACCGCGGTGGCCACCGCCTGCGGCCCGCTCTTCGCCCCGCGGATCACCTCGAGGAGCGGCATCTTGTGGACCGGGGAGAAGTAGTGCATCCCCACCACGTTCTCCGGCCGCGCCGACGCCTCGGCGAGCCGGGTGATCGGCAGCGTCGAGGTGTTGGAGGCGATGACGGTCTCCGGCCCCACCACCTTCTCCACGTCGCGGATCACCTGGTGCTTGAGGGCGAGATCCTCGAAGACCGCCTCGATCACCACGTCGGCCCGCTCCAGCCCCTCGTAGCCGGTGCCGCCGGTCACCCGCGCCATCACCTCCTCGCGGTCGAGGCGGGTGATGCTCCGGCGCTTCACCCGCTCGTCGAGGATGCCGCGCACGTAGGCGAAGCCGCGGCCGAGGCCCGCGTCGTCCTTCTCCTTGATCCGCACCGGCTTCTTCGCGATCGCGGCGGTGACGTAGGCGATGCCGCCCCCCATCAGACCGCCGCCGATCACCGCCACCTCGCGCACCTCGCGCGGCCGGACGTCGGGATCGTCGACGCCGGTGTCCTTCTTCAGGGCGTTCTGGGCGAAGAAGATCCGCACCAGCTGCCGCGAGACCTCGGTGGTGACGAGCTGGCCGAAGAGCTCCGACTCCTTCTGGAGGCCCCGCTCCATCCCCTCCTCGAGGCCGGTGCGCACCGCCTCGATCGCCGCGGGGATCGCCGGGTAGTTGCCGCGGCTCTTCTTCTGCGCCCGGCTCGACGCCTGGCGGAAGAGGATGCGCCTGCCCAGCGGGTTCTCCTCCAGGGCGAGGGCCATGAGGAGCTTCTGATCCGCCTTGCCCTTCTTGAGCCGCTCGACCAGCGCCTCCCGCCCGCGGGCGGGGAGCGGCTTGCCGGCGGCGAAGGCGGCGGCGCGCTGGCGCGCCACCTGGAGGAGGAGCGGCTGGGGCACCACCTCGTCGACCACACCCAGCTGGAGCGCCTTCCTCGCCTTGAGCTGCTTGCCGGTGAGGATCAGCTCCAGCGCCTGCTGGGCGCCGATCAGCCGGGGCAGCCGCTGGGTGCCGCCCGCGCCGGGGATGAGGCCGAGCATCACCTCCGGCAGGCCGAGCGCCGTCTTCTTGCTGTCGGTGGCGATGCGGTAGTGGCAGGCGAGCGCCAGCTCGAGCCCGCCGCCCAGCGCGGCGCCGTCGATCGCCGCCACCACCGGCTTCTTCGACGCGGCGATCCTGTCGAGGAGGAGCTGGCCGCCGCGGGAGAGGTCGCTCGCCTCCCGCGCCGACTGCACCTTCTGGAGCATCTCGATCTTCGCGCCGGCGACGAAGTTGTCCTTCTTGCCGGAGGTGACGACGATCGCCCGCACCCGCTCGTCGTCCTGGAGCTGCGGCCAGGCGCGCTGGATCTCGTCCTGCAGCTGTTCCGAGAGGGTGTTGACCTGGGAGCCGGGCTCGTCGAGGGAGACGACGGCCACCCCGTCGTCGCCGACGTCGATGCGGAAATGGGTGAACTCGATTTCGCGGGTCGCCCGTGCCATCACTGCCGCTCCAGAACGGTGGCGGCGCCGAGGCCGCCCGCCGCGCAAAGGGTGACGAGGCCGAACTGCGCGTCGCGGCGCTTCAGTTCGTTCAGCGTGCTGAGGATCATCCGCGCGCCGGTGGCGGCGAAGGGGTGGCCGAGGGCGATCGAGCCGCCGTTGACGTTGAGCTTCTCGTCGTCGACTGCACCCACCGGCTCGCTGCGGCCGAGCCGCTCCTGCGCGAACTTCTTCGACTCGAAGGCCTGGAGGATGGAGAGCACCACCGCCGCGAAGGCCTCGTGGATGTCGACCAGGTCGAGATCCTTGAGCTGGAGGCCGGCGCGATCGAGGGCCGTCGGGGTGGCGAAGGCGGGCCCCATCAGCATCTGCCACTTCGGATCGAGGGCGGCGAAGGCGTAGGAGCGGAGGTAGCCCAGCGGCTCGTAGCCCAGCGCCTTCGCCTTCTCCTCGCTCATCAGCAGCAGCGCCGACGCGCCGTCGGTGAGGCCGGAGGAGTTGGCGGCGGTGATGGTGCCGTACTTCCGGTCGAAGACCGGCTTGAGCTGGGCCATCTTCGCCAGGTCGGTGTCCCTGCGCACGAAGTCGTCGCGGTCCGCCACCTCGGCGTACTTCGGCGGCACCAGCACGTGCATCACCTCGCCGTCGTAGCGCCCCTCCTCCCAGGCCTTCGCCGCCCTGTCGTGGGAGCGCTTGGCGAAGCGATCCTGCGCCTCGCGGGAGATGCCGTTCTCCTGCGCCATCTTCTCCGCGCTCTCGCCCATGGTGAGGCCGGTGGAGGGCTCCTTGAGCGCGGGCGGGATGGGGAGGAGGTCGCGGGCCGAGAGGTGGGCGAAGCTGCGGATGCGGGAGGGGAGGTCCTTCGCCCGGGACGCGGCGACCAGCGCGTCGGCGAGGGGGCGGGAGACGGTGAAGGGGATGTCCGAGAGGCACTCCGCGCCGCCGGCGATCGCCACGTCCACGTTGCCCAGCGCGATCTGGTCGGCGGCGGAGGTGAAGGCCTGGACCGAGGTGGCGCAGGCGCGCGACACCGACCAGGCGTCCGTCTCCCGGGGGAGGCCCGTTCCCAGGACGATCTCCCGGGCGATGTTGGGCGCGCTCACCGAGGGGACGACCTGGCCGTAGACCACCAGCTCGATCTCCCTGCGGTCGAGGTTGGTCCGGGCGATCAGCTCGTTGACCACGGTCTTGCCGAGATCGAGGGCGGTCAGCCTGCCGAAGACGCCGTTCGCCCGTGCGAACGGGGTGCGCAGGCCCGCGACGATGGCGACCCGCCTCGTCGTCCGCCCGCCATTCCTGCCATTCCTGGCCATGGTTCCTCCTGGTACGGTCGCCGGATCTCTAGTCGGAAGTGACGCTCCGCGTCAAACTGAATGAATGGCCACTCAGGAACGCGGGGCCGCCGGTCGATGCCCGTCCTATCCCCCTCGCGGCGGGCGGGCGAAAAAAACCCGGGGCGGATTGGCGGCCGTCCGACAGAGGGGCCGGCCGGGCGCGCGGCGGGGCCCCTCGCCGGCGGGCCCGGCGGGGGGCAGCCGCCGACCTCTACCCACATAAGGTCGCGGGATCACGGGGAACCGGGGTGCGCATGCGCCCCGCCTGCACGGCGGCGGCGGGGGTCCGGCGGGGCTTGCCGAACCGGGAAAGAACGCCGTCCGCCACATTCCCGGGCGGCAGCGGTGGCTCGTGGATCGTTGATCACAACCCGCCAAGCCCTGTAGCATCCCGCCCATCATCGGTAGAAAACCGAGCGGCTTTCTTGTTCCAGGGGGTTTTTCGCGCCCTCCGGAGGAGACGGAAAGATGTCGAGTACTCTTGCAAGGGCGGCGCTCGTGCTCGCCTGTCTGGCTCTCTTCGCGTGTGGCGAAGAGACGACGCCCCCCGGGAGCGGTGGAACCGGCGGCATCACCGGGGGCACGGGTGGCTCCGGTGGAACCGGAGGAGACGGCCCCGGACCCCTGTGTGGCAACGGCATCTTCCCCGAGGGCGACGAGGAGTGCGACGACGCCAACCAGGTGAACGAGGACGGCTGCCTCGACACCTGCAAACTGGCCAGGTGCGGTGACGGCTTCATCCGTCTCTACGGCAACCTCGACGAGATCGAGGAGTGCGACGCCGGCGCCGACAACAGCGACACCCTGCCCAACGCCTGCCGCACCAACTGCAGGTTTGCCCACTGCGGCGACGGCGTGATCGACTCGGGCGAGGTCTGCGACGACGGCGAGAACAACAGCTACGCCCCCGGCGCGTGCCGCCCCGCGGGTGCGCCCAACGGCTTCGCCTGCAAGCGCGCCGGCTGCGGCGACGGCGTCGTCGACGAGGGCGAGCAGTGCGACGAGGGCGAGGACAACGGCGGCCCCACCTGCCGCACCGACTGCACCATCCCGCGCTGCGGCGACGGGACGCTCGATCCGGGCGAGCTCTGCGACGACGGCAACGACCGCGACGACGACAGCTGCACCAACGCCTGCGTGCCTGCCGCCTGCGGCGACGGCATCGTCCAGCCGGGCGAGCTCTGCGACGACGGCAACACCATCTCCACCGACTACTGCGTGTGGCCGGCGTGCGTGCCCAACGTCTGCGGCGACGGCATCCCCCTCGACGACCACTCCAACAACTCGCCCGAGCTGTGTGAGCCCGCGCTCGATCCGAACTGCCGCCAGGACTGCACCCTGCCGGGCGTCAATGACGGCGTGGTGGACATCGGCGAGGAGTGCGACGACGGCAACGACGACGACACCGACGCCTGCGTCAACACCTACTGGGCGAAGTGCGGCGACGGCGCGGTCCGCGCCGGCGTCGAGGAGTGCGATCCCCTCGACACCCGGCCGGATGCGCCTCCCTGCCGCTGGGGCCGCGGCTCCCGCCTCGACTGCACCATTCCGCGGCTGAACGACGGCATCACCGATCCCGAGATCGGCGAGGAGTGCGACGACGGCAACAGCAGCCCGTACGACGGCTGCCTGCCCGACGGCAGGCTGCCCACCTGCGGCGACGGCTACAAGAACGGCACCGAGGCCTGCGACCCCTCCGACCCGAACAACGACGTGCCCAACTGCCGTGCGGACTGCACCGTGCCCGCGTGCCGCGACGGCGTCGTCGACGACGGCGAGGAGTGCGACGACGGCAACAACGTCGACACCGATGCCTGCAGGAACACCTGCGTGTGGAACGTCTGCGGCGACGGCGTCCGCAACACCGCCGCCGAGGGCTGCGACGACGGCAATCCCAACAGCGGCGACGGCTGCAGCGGCACCGACGATCCGGCCAACGCCTGCCAGATCGAGCCGGGCTTCAACTGCACCGGGAACCCGCTGAGCGTCTGCACGCCGATCTGCGGCGACGGCAAGGTCGTCGGCAACGAGGCGTGCGACGACGGCAACACGCTCAACAACGACGGCTGCAACTCGACCTGCACCGCGATCACCACCGGCTGGCAGTGCACCGGCGGCAGCCCCACCACGCCCAGCGTCTGCAGCGCGATCTGCGGCGACGGCATCATCATCGCCGGCCAGGAGACCTGCGACGATCAGGACAGCGACGACGGCGACGAGTGCGTGCGCTGCCAGAACGCCATCGTCCCCTTCGTCTTCACCGACTTCACCACCGCCAACGTCGAGGCGACGATGCGGAGCCTGGTCAAGGTGACGGCGAAGCTCAACCCGCTCATCGCCGCGGACTTCGACCCCAACGCCCTGCTCCGCTACCGGATTACGGTGACCAAGGGGACCGCGCCCGCCGCGGGCGTCGTCGCCTACTTCCAGGCGCCGACCGACGGCGCGGACCACACCACCTGGAGCGAGGCGATCGCCACCGGCGCGGACGGCGTCGCCTGGTTCGGCCCCGCCACCGGCGCGACCGCCTCCCAGATGGGCATCGACACCGCCACCGGCACGGAGACCCCCTTCAGCGTGGTCTTCCCCACCGACGGCGCCCACACGGTCACGGTCGACCTGGTCAACGTCACCGGCGGCGGCGACGTGCTGGTGGGCTCCACCAGCCACACCTTCACCGTCGGGCAGAAGAAGCTCAACGTGGTCTTCACCGGCTTCGACGGCCTGATCGAGGCGGTGCCGTCCGACTCCACCATCAAGTCGACCCTCGCCAGCTCGGTCGCCGGCACCCGCCAGCTCCACTGGGAGGTGGTCGTCACCCGCGACGACGGCAGCGGCAACCAGGTCGGCGTCGCCAACGTGCTGGTCAACGACGAGCCCACCACCGCGCCCGAGGGCCGGGTGATCCTCCCGGGCACCTTCGCCGCCTCGACCCTCCACGGCGCGGGCAAGACCGAGCCGCTCCGCCTCAACGTTCCCAACGCGGGCGTCTACCAGGTCCGCCTCGAGCTGCGCGAGGGAAGCGTCCTCGTGGGCCACGCCACCACCACCGCCACCGTGGACTACGACCGCGTCGTCTCCACGATCGACTTCGACGGCAACGGCAAGGGCTTCGGCGCGAACATCCGCAACCTCGCCTCGCTCACCGCGGAGCTCGACGGCCGCTACCCGACCGACGCGGGCGGCAGCTCGATCAACGGCAAGTGGCAGGTGACCGTGACCTCCGGCGGCGCGCCGGTGGAGGGCGTGAAGTTCTTCTGGGCGGAGGCGGGCGACGGCCCGAGCCACAGCGACTGGAGCGGCAACGCCGCCACCGGTCCGAACGGCACCGCCGACCTCGGCGGCCTCTTCGCCCTCGACACCCTCAAGGTGACGGGCGGCGTCCAGCGGGACTACAGCGTCTCCTTCCCCACCGCCGGCACCTTCGTGGTGCGCTTCGACCTGGTCGAGGCGGACGGCACGGTGGTCGACGGTGACGAGGCGACGGTGACCGTGGCGCCGGGCGTGGCGATCACCTTCACCCCGGTGACGGCGCAGGCGGGCGTCCGGAGCCAGATCCGGTTCACCGCTTCGCTCCACGGCTCGTTCGAGTCGACCGCGCCGGTCCAGTGGAAGCTGACCCTGACCCGCGCCGGCACCGGCGAGGACGGCGTGCAGCTCTACTACTTCGTCACCGGCAACTCGAACAACCACACCACCTGGACCAACTTCGTGACCACCACCGGTGGCGGCATCGCCGCGTGGGGTCCGGAGGGCGTGGTTCCCTTCGCCCCCGTCGACACCCTGCTCCAGGATCTCGGCGGCGACGAAATCCGGCTCTCCGCCCTCTTCCCCGCGGGCAGCGAGGGCGACTACACGTTCAGCGCCGAGCTGGTGGAGGGCGCGAGCGTGACCGGCCCCGTGATCGGCGGCGGGACGACCACCTTCACGGTCTCCGCCCCGTAACCGGGACCGGAAGCTGCCGATAGACGAACGGCGCCCTCCTCCGGGAGGGCGCCGTTCGCGTTCCTCCCCCGCGCAGATCCCTCAGGGGAGCTCGGAGGCGTCGACGGGCTGGCGCTCGACCGGCTGCGCGGTCACCTCCACGTCCTGGTCCGCCGGCTGGCCGGGCCAGCGCTCCTCCCGATCCGGCAGGATGTCCTCGGGGTGGCTGGGATCCGCCTCCAGCGAGGCGGGCGGACCGCCGGTCATGTCCGCGTCCCAGGGATCGGCCCCGTTGCCCGCGTCGCCGATCTGCGCTTCGTCCATGGTGGCGTCCCAGCCGGTCAACTCCCGGGTCACCTCCCCGCGCTCCTCGGCGGGGAGAAGGGGATCCCGACGCTTCATCGCTCGCTCCTTCGGCGCGGGGCCGCAATCCGCGAGGATCGCCCCGCGCGGTACCCTCACGTTGGGGTCGGGTCGCCGCCGCCGCAACGAGGGCGCGGGCGCAGGAACCGTCGACCGGGCGGGCGCCGGGCCGTAAGCTCTCCGGCCATGCGCTACCAGCACCACCGCATCGTCGTGCAGAGCGAGCTGCTGCGCGGCAATCCCCTCGGCGACCCGACCGAGCGCGTCCTCCACGTCCTCGCCCCCGCGGCGATCGCCGGGCCGCTCCCCGTGATCTGGATCCTGCCCGGCTACAGCGGCACCGCGGAGGCGCAGCTCGCGTGGGATCCGTGGAGCCCGGGGCTCCACCAGCGGATCGAGAAGCTGGCGGCGGAGGGGATGCCCGACGCCATCTTCGCCCTGCCCGACATGTTCACCGCGCTGGGCGGCTGCCAGTACCTGAGCAGCCCCGCGGTGGGACGGTACGAGGAGCACCTGTGGGAGGAGCTGCGCCCCGCGCTGGAGGCGCGCTTCCCCTGCGGGCTCCACGGCCTGGCGGGCAAGTCGTCCGGCGGCTTCGGCGCCCTCCTCCACGCGATCCGCCATCCGGACCGGGTGGCGGCGGTGGCCTGCCACTCCGGCGACATGTGCTTCGAGTACGCCTACCTCGGCGACTTCCCCAGGACGGCGGAAGCGCTCCAGCGCCACGGGGGCGTGGAGGGCTTCCTCGAGGCGTTCGCGCGGGAGACGAAGAAGCGCGAGGGGAAGTGGATCGGCCCGCTGAGCGTGCTCTGCATGGCGGCGGTCTACTCGCCGGATCCGGCCGCGCCCCGGGGGATCGGCCTGCCCTTCGATCCGGAGACGGGCGCGCTCCTGCCCTCGGTCTGGGAGCGGTGGCTCGCCTTCGACCCGCTGCGGCTGGTGGAGGATCCCTCGGTGCGCGAGCGGCTCGCGAAGCTGCGCCTGCTCTTCCTCGACTGCGGCACCCGCGACGAGTACCACCTGCAGTGGGGGCTGCGGCAGCTCGTCGCCAGGCTCCGTGCGGCGGGCGTTCCCCACGAGCATGAGGAGTTCGACGACGGCCACCGCGGCACCAGCTACCGCTACGAGGTGTCGCTGCCGAAGCTGGTGCGGGCGCTGCGGGGCTGATCAGTTGCAGCAGCTCTGGGGGATCTTGCAGCGGGGGCAGATCTGGTGGGCGTGCTCCCACCGGTAGGCGGCCCCGCAGACCGGGCAGATCCCCTCGGTGTCCGGGACGGCGCAGGCAGGGGCGGGCGCCGTCTCCTGCGCGGGGACGGGCGGCTTCTTCTCGTGCTCGTGCTCGCTCATGGCGCCATGCCTACCACGGACGATCGGCGGCGGCGCTGCGGAAGAGGGGCCGCCGCGCCACCTCGCGGTGGACGCGCGGCGGCTCGGGGAGCGCGGGGAGCACGAAGCGCTCCCCCGGGTAGAGCGCGTAGACCCGATCGCTCATCCCCTGCCAGCGCGCCGTGCGCACCAGATCCTCGCGCGGCGTGTCGTAACCCGACCAACCGCCGTAGTAGGCCTCGAAGTGGATGGGGATCATCCACCGCGCCCCCACGTCGCGGAAGATGGCGAGCGCCTCGGTGGGATTGGCGTGCATCGGGTTGCCCCAGCTCCCGCTGCGGTAGGGCGCGATGGGGACGAAGGCCACGTCGATCTCGGGGAAACGCCTGCCGATCTCCCGGAAGAGCTCCGGGTGGTAGCCTGTGTCCCCGGCGAAGAAGACGGTCGTGCCCGCCCCCTCGATCACGTAGCCGGTGTAGGCGTGGTTCCAGATCGAGTCGAAGCCGTAGCGGCCGCCGAAGTGCTGCACCGGCACCGCGGTGATCCGCACCCCCGCCACCTCCACCGCCTCCCACGGCGCCAGCGCCTGCCGGCGCTCCTGGGGCAGGCTCCCCGCGTACGGCTCTCCCCCCGCCGGGAAGAAGAGCGCAGTGGTGGGGAGGAGGCTGCGCAGGGTCGGCCTGTCGAAGTGGTCGAAGTGCATGTGGCTGGCGATCGCCGCGTGGAGGAAGGGAAGCTCCCGCGCGCTCACCGAGGGGGGCGTGTGGCGGGGCACGACGTAGAGCGTACCGGCGAGGTTGGGGTCGGTGAGGAGGTGGACGCCGCCGAAGCGGAGGAGGACCGTGGCGTGGCCGATCCAGACGGCGCTGAACGGCGCGCCGGGATCGTCCACCGGCAGCCCGCGCACCGCCGGCGGACGATGGAGCGCCGCGCAGGCCCCCGCCGCCAGGGAGAGGAGTGCGAGGATCCAGCCCTTCCGCATCGAGCGACCTTTCGCGCCCCTCGGGCGAGGGGCGATCCGGGGAACGACGGAAGTCTGGCGCACGGGGGCCCGGACCGCACCCTTGCGCCATCCCCCGCGCCGCCAGTAGGTTTCGCGCTTTTTCGCGGAGGAGACGGTCGTGGCAGGGGTGCACGTGGGGATCGATTTCGGGACCTCCAACAGCGCGGCGGCGATCCCCGGCCCGCGCCCGGGCGCCCGCGCGGGTGGTGGAGGTCGATCCCGCCGGGGAGGACCGGCGCCTGTTCCGCAGCGTGCTCTACTTCCCCGAGGGGACGCGCGAGGTGCTCGCCGGGGCGGAGGCGATCGAGCGCTACCTCGACGAGATCGACGGGCGCTTCGTCCAGTCGGCCAAGAGCTTCCTCCCCAGCACCAGCTTCCACGCCACCGAGATCCGGCAGCGCTCGTACAAGCTGGAGGAGCTGGTGGCGGTGGTGCTGCGGCGGATGCGCGAGCGGATCGAGGCGGCGGCGGGCGGGCCCGTGGTGCGCGCCGTCTTCGGCAGGCCGGCGGTCTTCTCCACCGATCCGGAGAAGGACCGCCTCGCCGAGGATCGCCTGGCGCGGGCGGCGGAGCTGGCGGGATTTCCCCGGCCCATCTTCCTCATCGAGCCGATCGCCGCCGCCCTCGGCTACGAGGAGGCGCTCGACCGCGACGAGGTGGTGCTGGTGGGCGACTTCGGCGCGGGCACCAGCGACTTTACCCTGATGCGCCTCGGCCCCTCGCACCGCGAGGCGGCGGATCGACGCGGCGACGTGATCGCCTCCACCGGTGTCTACATCGGCGGCGACAACTTCGACGCGGCCATCGTGGACAAGCGGCTGCTGCGCCGCTTCGGCGCAGGCTCGACCTACCTCGCCCTCACCCAGCGGATGCCCCTGCCCGCGTGGATGACCCGCAAGCTCCTCTCCTGGCACGAGATGGCGCTGCTGCGAGAGCGAAGCACCATGGACTTCCTCCGCAGGGCCCACGTCACCTCCGACGACCCGGCGGCGATCGGCAACCTGATCACCCTGATCGAGGAGAACCTCGCCTACCACCTCTACCGCGCGGTGGAGGCGGCGAAGCGCACCCTCGGGGAGGCGGAGGAGGCGGCGATCTCCTTCCACGAGGGAGGGATCGAGATCGAGGAGACGGTGCGGCGGGACGAGTTCGAAGCCTGGACCGCCCCACTGCGCGCCCAGCTCTCCGCGGCGGTGGATCGGCTGCTCGAGCAGGCGCGGGGCGTGGAGCCGGACGCGATCTTCCTCACCGGCGGCACCTCGAAGATCCCCTCGGTCCGGCGGATCTTCGCGGAGCGCTTCGGGGCGGAACGGATCCGGTCCGGCGACGCCTTCACCTCGGTGGTGGCGGGCCTCGGCCGCGCAGCGGCAGCGGAAGGCCTCGACGGCGGCACGCCCGCTGGCTAGATCCCCGGGCCATGGATCCGATCACCCTCGTCCTCTTCGTCGTCGGTCTGGCCGCCCTGGTGGGAGGAGCCGAGCTGCTGGTGCGCGGTGCCGCGCAGCTCGCCGCGGTGGTCGGCGTCTCGCAGCTGGTGATCGGCCTCACCGTCGTCGCCTTCGGAACCAGCGCGCCGGAGCTGGCGGTGAGCGTCTCCTCCGCCCTGCGCGGCGAGGCGAGCCTCGCCATCGGCAACGTGGTGGGGAGCAACATCTTCAACGTGCTCTTCATCCTCGGCGTCTCGGCGCTGGTCGCACCGCTGGTCGTCTCCACCCAGCTCGTGCGCCTCGACGTACCGCTGATGATCGCCGCGTCGCTGGTGGTGTGGGCGATCGCCCGCGACGGCGCCGTGGGGCGGATCGAGGGCGCGCTCCTCTTCGCCGCGATCGTGGTCTACACCGTCTTCCTGGTGCGGAAGAGCCGGGCGGAGGAGCGCGCCGCGCGGGCGGCGGTGGAGATCTGCGCGCCGCCGCGGCGGGGCGTCCGCGCGGTCCTCCTCGACCTCGCCATGGTGGTGGTGGGCCTCGCGCTCCTGGTGCTCGGCTCCGGGTGGCTGGTGGACGGCGCGATCGCCATCGCCCGCTTCCTCGGCGTGAGCGAGACGGTGATCGGTCTCACCCTGGTGGCGGGCGGCACCTCGCTGCCGGAGGTGGCCACCTCGGTGCTCGCCGTGATCCGCGGCCAGCGCGACATCGCCGTGGGCAACGTGGTGGGGAGCAACCTCTTCAACCTGCTCTCGGTGCTCGGCCTGAGCGCCGTCGTCGCGCCGGAGGGCCTGGTCGTTCCCGCCTCGATCATCGCCTTCGACCTGCCGGTGATGACGGCGGTCGCGGCGGCGTGCCTGCCGATCTTCTTCGCCGGCCACAGGATCGGCCGGTGGGAGGGGGCGCTCTTCCTCGGCTACTACGTCGCCTACACGCTCTACCTGGTGCTCGACGCCACCGAGCACGATCTCCTGCACACCTACCGCCTGGTGATGGCGGCCTTCGTCGTGCCGCTCACCGCGATCACCCTGGCCATCCTCGCCTTCCGCGCGTGGCGACAGGAGCGCCGCGCTGCGCGGTGACGGAAAGGCATCAGCGCCAGCGCTGGATCCTGCCGGGGAGCTGGCGCTCGCCCACCCTGGCGCAGAAGGCCTCGAGCGCTTGCCTGTCGGCGCCGCGCCACGCCAGCGTGGAGAGGTCGAGGGGCACGTCGGTGCGCAGCGTCGCGAGCGTGCGGTAGAGCATCGCCGCCTCGCGCCCCGCCCGCAGCGACGCGGCCAGCGCCGCCGCGCCGCGCACCTTCACGTCCCAGACCGCCTCGTCGTCGGGGATCGCCTCGAGGTGGCCGTAGCGGGCGAGCACCGCCGCCGCCGATTTCGCCCCCCAGCGCGGGAGGCCGGGGATGCCGTCCGCGGTGTCGCCCACCAGGGCGAGATAATCGGGGATCGACGCGGGCGGGACGCCGAACTTCTCCACCACCGCGGACTCGTCGAGGACCTCGCCGGTCCGGCGGTGGAGGAGGACCACCCGCGTCCCGCGCACGCACTGGGCGAGGTCCTTGTCCGGCGAGCCGATGCGGATCTGCTCCACCGCGGGATCGTCCGCGAGGCGCGCCGCCGCGGTGGCGATCGCGTCGTCCGCCTCGAATTCCACCATCGACCAGCAGGTGATCCCCAGCGCCCTGCACCCCTCCTCCGCCAGCGGGAACTGGGCGAGGAGCGCGGGATCGACCCCTTCGCTCGTCTTGTAGCCGGCGAAGAGGTCGTTGCGGAACGACTCGATCACCGTGTCGAAGGCGCAGGCCACGTGGGTGACGCCCGGCTCGGCGAGGAGCGCGGCCAGGCTGCGCAGCAGGCCGCGCACCGCCCCCACCTCCCTGCCGTCGGGGGTGGTGGCCGGGGGCGCGCCGAAGTGGGCGCGGAAGAGCTCGTACGTCCCGTCGATGAGGTGGACGCGCATCGGATCAGCCGCGGCGCAGGCTGCCCACGGTAAAGCCGCCGCCCTGCTGCGCCTTCGCCGCGTGCTCCGCCGCCTCCGCTGCCTCCGCCTCCGCCCTGGTCCGATGGACCGTGCCGTCCGGGTGCTCGGGCGGCGCGTAGACGGTGAAGAGCTTGAGGGGCTCGCTGCCGGTGTTGACGAAGTTGTGCTCGGTGCCCGCGGGCACCACCACCACCGTGCCGGGCCCCACCGGGCTCCGCTTGCCGGCGAGCACGCTGTAGCCGGTGCCGGAGACGAAGCAGAGCACCTGGTCGAGGTCGTGGATCTCGAGGCCGATGTCGTCGCCGGGCTGCACGCTCATCAGCACGAGCTGCGTCCGCTCGGTGGTGTAGAGGACGCGACGGAAATCGTCGTTCTCCCTCGCTGCACGCTGGATGTCGGTCGAGTAGCTCATCCTTCCTCCGCTCGGACGGGGTGCCGGCGTCCACGCTACCGGGCGTGGTCCGGGAGGGCCAGAGGATCCGTTGCCGCCCCACGCACGGGTGGTCAGGTTTTCCGGGGGAGGACGACCCGTGGCGGAAATCGCATCGACCCTCGCAGCCGGCCTGCTCGCCCAGGTGCCGCCGCCCGACCAGCCCGGGGTGTGGGGGCAGGCCTGGCCCTTCGTCATCGCGGGGCTGGTGATCCTGGCGGTGGTGATCTGGGGGCTCGCCGGCGGGATCCGGCGGCGGCGCGAGGGTCTCTAGCCGCCGCCGCGCTCCACCAGCTCGATCACCCGCCGGAAGTCGGTCTCGCGGATCCGGGTGGTGCCGCGGTAGGGGTGATCGAGCACCCAGATCGTGAAGAGCACCAGCGCGATGATCCCCGCCATGAGCACGATCATCGCCGCCTGCGAGCGCCGGTAGCGGAGGCCGAAGAAATTGGCGAAGCCCACGGTCACCAGCGCGCCCGTCACCAGCACCACCCAGAGCATGTCGGGCAGCTCGTGTTCCGCGTGGAGCAGGCGCAGCCGCCGGTGATCGGAGAGCTCGTTGAGCTCCCCGAGCGCGCGCAGGTGGAGGTTCCGCTCGCGATCGTCGGTGGGGCTCCAGGAGGTGACCGCCTGCCAGAGCGCCTCGTAGGCGCGCTCGGCCTCCGGCGCGGGACCTTCGCGATCGAGCCGATCCCATTCCACGTCGGCGACCGAGCGCAGGTAGGCCAGCACCGCTGCCATCCCCCGCTCACCCGCGGGCGCCGGCGCCGCGTGCAGCAGCCGGAAGAGATCGGCGGCGGCGTTGGCTTCGTTCGCCGCCCCTTCGCGGTCGCGATCGTACTGCTCCCAGACCACCACCACCGCGAAGGCGAGGAGGACGCCGAAGACCGCTCCGACCAGCGCCAGCATGTGGCCGGCCACGGTGTGGTGGGCCTCGAGCACCGCGAGCGGAACCGTGCGCCGTACGAAGAGCTGGGCGATCAGCGCAGCCGCCATGCCGCCGCCCACCACCGCGATCGCGAAGAGCCAGGTCTCCATGCGCCTGGCGGGTAGATGCGCACGGAGGGCGGCGGCGGCCAGCCTTCACCCCCCGACGACGAAGGCGCGCCGGAGGATCGATCCGACGAAGGCGCTGCGCAGGTAGAAGCCCCGGGGCGCCACCCGCACCGGCGCGCCGTCCGCGTCGAGCCCCCAGCGGACCTGCGCCGCGTTCGCCCCCTTGGGCCGCATCTGGAGCACCTTTCCCCGGTGGGCGGTGATCGACTCCACCTCGCCCGCCCCCACCAGCTCGGCGAACTCGTCCCAGTCGGCGCGCAGGAGCGCCTCCTCCTCGCCGGCGGGGCTCCACAGAAGCGGCATCCCCACCCGCCGCCAGATCAGCTCCACCGCCGGGTCGCTCTCGATCGGCACCCACAGGACGCGGGCCAGCTTCTTCCGCACCCGCGACGCTTCCCAGGGCTGGCGGCCCATCTCCTCCAGCGCCGCGGTGCAGACGAAGGTGGTCTCCCGCGGCCTGCCCGCTACGTCGACGGGAACGCTCTTCAGCTCGATCCCCAGCGCCTCGAAGTCCGGCGCCGCGCGGCTCTTCGCGGTGGCGCCCAGCGCGGTCTCGAGGAGCTGGCCGATCCATCCCTTCGCGCGGCGGACGTCGGCGAGCGGGATGCCGTGGCGCTCGGCGATCGCCCCCAGGGGGTGACCCGCGAGGGCGCGGGCGCGTCGGAGGAGCTCTGCTTCGCTTTCCGGTGGAGGGACGGCGGTCATCGCCGCGCGAGGATACACCCGGGACCCTATATTCCGGCGGACGACGAGGTGCCGCATGACCGAGCTTCGCCCCGTGCCGCCGGAGCGGCGCATCTACTGCAACCGCACCCTCAACCTCCGCTCCATCCGCGCCATCGGCTACGACATGGACTACACGCTGGTCCACTACCGCGTGGAGGCGTGGGAGCGCCGCGCCTGGGAGCACCTGCGCCGGCGCTTCGCGCAGCGGGGCTGGCCGGTGGAGGACCTCCAGTTCGATCCGGAGCTGGTGGAACGCGGCCTGGTGATCGACAAGGAGCGCGGCAACCTGGTCAAGGCCAACCGCTTCGGCTTCGTGAAGCAGGCGGCCCACGGGACGCGGATGCTCGGCTGGGAGGAGCAGCGCGAGGCCTACGCCCGCACCATCGTCGATCTGGCCGAGCCGCGGTGGGCCTTCCTCAACACGCTCTTCTCCCTCTCCGAGGCGTGCATGTACGCGCAGCTGATCGACAAGATCGATCGGCGCGAGCTCCCCGAGGTGCTCGGCTACCCGGAGCTCTACGAGCTGGTGCGGAGCACCCTCGACGAAGCCCACATGGAGGGCGAGCTCAAGGACGAGATCCTCGCCGATCCCGACGCCTACGTGATCCTCGACGAGGAGACGGCGCTCACCCTCCTCGATCAGAAGTTCGCCGGGAAGAAGCTGCTCCTCATCACCAACTCCGAGTGGACGTACACGCGGCGGCTGATGAGCCACTGCTTCGACCGCTTCCTGCCGAAGGGCATGGGGTGGCGCGACCTCTTCGACGTGGTGATCGTCGGGGCCCGCAAGCCCCACTTCTTCACCATGCGCAACCCGCTCTTCGAGGTGGCCACCGAGGACGGGCTGCTCCGCCCGGCGATCGGGCCGATGCGCGAGAACGTCGCCTACCTGGGCGGGAGCGCGCGGCAGGTGGAGCAGCACCTGGGCCTCTCCGGCGACGAGATCCTCTACGTGGGCGACCACATGTTCGGCGACGTGCGCGTCACCAAGGACGTGCTCCGCTGGCGCACCGCGCTGGTGCTGCGGGAGCTGGAGGACGAGGTGCGGGCGGTCGAGGCGTTCCGCCGCGACGAGCTCCACCTGGCGCGGATGATGGAGGAGAAGGAGCGGCTCGAGGCGCGCATCGCCGCGCTCCAGCTCCACGCGCAGCGGATCGACGCCGCCTACGGTCCGCGGCCCGCGGGCGTCTCCTCGGAGGAGCTGCTGGCGGAGGCGGAGAGGCTGCGGGTGGAGCTGGAGGCGCTCGACGCGCAGATCGGCCCGCTCGCGGCGGCGGCGTCGAGGCTGATGCACGGCAGGTGGGGGCTGCTGATGCGCGCGGGCAACGACAAGAGCCACCTCGCGCGGCAGGTGGAGCGCTACGCGGACATCTACATGTCGCGGGTCTCCAACCTGCTCTACGCCACGCCCTTCCTCTACCTGCGGTCGCCGCGGGGCAGCCTGCCCCACGATCCGGGCGGGACCAACGTGCCGTCGCCGCCCTGAGGCGGGCGGCGACGGCCGGCGCTCCGTCAGCGCTCCTCGATGGTGATCTTCGTCACCTGCACCGGCGTCACCGGGCGATCGTTCGCGTCGGTGCGGGTGGAGTTGATCTTCATCACCACGTCCTCGCCGCGGATCACCTTGCCGAAGACCGGGTGCTTCGACGGGCCGGGGGTGAACCAGTCGAGGTAGGCGTTGTGCGCGGTGTTGATGAAGAACTGCGAGCCGCCGGAGTTGGGAGCGCCGGTGTTGGCCATCGAGAGGGTCATCGGCTCGTTGGAGAGCTTCGCGTCCGGCGGGAACTCGTCGGGGATGTTGCCGCTCGGCGGGCCGCCGGTGCCGCACCGCGGGCTGCGCGGATCGCGGCTGTAGGGGCAGCCGAACTGCACCATGAAGTCCTCGATCACGCGGTGGAAGTGGAGGCCGTCGTAGAAGCCCTCCTTCGCCAGCTTGATGAAGTTGCCGGCGGTGATGGGCATCTTGTCGACGAAGAGCTCGGCGTCGAAGTTGCCGAGCGACGTCTCGAAATGGGCGATGGGGTTGGCCATGCGGGCCCTCCGGGGCTGAGATGACGCGCCCTCGTTAGCACGAGTCGCCGCACGCCGCGTCCCCAAAGCGCCCGGGCGGCCCGCCCGGGTGCGTTGGCGCGCGGGTGGGACGCGGCGCACCTTTGGTTCCATGGAACGGCGCTGGATCGAGGGAGCGGCGGCGGGGATGGCGGGGACGGCGGCGCTCTCCGCCACCATCCTCGCGGGCAAGGCGGTGGGCCGCATCCCGCTCTCCGCGCCCCACGAGATCTCCTGGCGCCTCCACGCGAAGACCGGCCTGCCCCACCGCCCCATCTGGCTCCTCGGCCACTACGGCTACGGCGCCGCGGCGGGGCTCCTCTTCCAGGCGATCCGCCGCCTGCTCCCCCGCTCGCCGCTGGTGGCGGGGGCGGGCTACGGCCTCGCGGTCTGGGTGGCGAGCTACCTGTGGCTGATGCCGCGCCTCGGCCTCTATCCGAAGGCCGCCTGGGACTGGCCGCACCGGCGGCGGGTGATGATCGCCGGCCACGCCGTCTACGGCCTGGTGCTGGCGCTCCTGTCGCCGCGCCGCTAGTCGCCTTCGTTCGGCCCGAGGAGGCGCGCGCGCCCGTCGCCCTCCCGCGCCGCGGCGAGGCGGCGCAGGCTCTCCCGCCAGCTCGCGGCGAGCTGGGGCAGCTCGGCGAGGATCGCCGCCGCGGCGCGATCGGGCGGCCGCCGGTGCATCACCTCGTTGGCCCGGGCCACCGTCCACGCGGGGAGCGGCCGCTCGATCAGGCGCAGCTCGTCGCCCCGCGCCACCCGCCCCTCGCGCAGCACCCGCAGGTACCAGCCGGTGCGGCCGGTGCGCTGGATCTGCAGGGCGAGGTCCTTGCGGCGCCAGCGCCGCGCCTGCTTCCAGCACGGCTGCCGCGGCTGGGAGATCTGCACCACCGCCTCGCCCACGGCGAAGGAGTCGCCGATGCAGACGTCCGCCTCCAGCGCTCCCTCGAGCACCAGGTTCTCGCCGAAGGCGCCGGGCCCCACGTCCTCGCGGCCGAGCAGCGCGCGGAAGAAGGGCAGATGCTCCGACGCGCCCACCAGCACCGCCTTCTCCGGCCCGCCGTGGACCGAGGTGTCGGCGACGCCATCGCCCTCGAAGCCGGTGGTGGAGAGCCAGAGCGGCCCGTCCGCCTCCTCCTTGGCGATGGCGCTGGTCCACGGGCGATCGAAGGGATCGCGCGCGCCCTCGACGCCATAGCTGCGCGGCCTGCCCACCCGGAGGGATACGATGCGGATCGCCATGCCCCCCGTCTATCGCCACCGCGGGCGCCGCGCCAGCGCCGGGGGAGCGAGCGCTACTCGCCGGCCTCCCCGGGTGCCGGCGCCTCCGCGGCGAGGGCGAGGGCGCGCTCCACGATGCCGCGGAAGCGCACCGCGTCCACCGGCGCAGCGGGATCGTTCCAGGTGGCGATCACCACCTGCCAGCTCCCGTCCGCGTTCTCGAGGAGGAAGCTCAGGTTGAGGACGCCCGTCTCCGAGCCACCCTTGTAGCCGACCCAGCGGCGCCCGTCCCCCGCCGACGCAATGCCCGCCTCGATCCCCAGCACGCCACGGAGCGGGCCCGCCTCCCGCAGGCCGTGGTCGAGGAGCCAGGCGAAGGTGCGGGCGAGATCCCGCGCGGAGGCGAACCACTCGATCTCCCCGATGCGCGTGGGGGCGAGGAGCCGCGGCCCCTCCCCGCGTTCGAGCTTCGCCACCTGCGCGTCCAGGTAGGCGCGCCGCTGCGCCACGTCGCTGGTGGCGAGGTAGCCGTCGCCCGCCGCCTCCTTGAGGAGGAAGGCCTCGCGGGTGGTGAGGAAGGGCTGATTGCGGGCGGGCGTGGCGTGACCGGTGGCGGCCATCGTCCGCTCGATCGCCTCGCGGCCGAGGAGGCGGATGAGCTGATCGGTGGCGGTGTTGTCGCTGCGGGAGATCATCAGCGCCGCCATGGTGTGGAGCGTGAGCGGGCTGCCCACCGGCCACTTGCGCAGATCGCCTGCGGGGAAGGAGATCGCCTCCGCCTCGAGGCGAACGACGTCGTCCCAGCGCCGCTCCCCCGCCTCGATGGAGCGGGCCAGCTCGGCGAGGACCCAGAGCTTGAAGGCCGAGCCGACGGCGAGCGGCTCGTCCGCGTGGAGCGCGGCGCGGGGGTGGATCCCGTCGGGCAGCAGGTCGGCCACCAGGAGGGAGACCCTGCCCGGCAGGGTGCGCAGCTCCTCCACCACCTCGTCGAGGCTGCCGTGAGCCTTCGCCGGCGCGCCGAACCAGATCCCGACGATCCGGTTGCCGGGCGCCGGCTCCACCGCCAGGCGGAGCGGCGCGACGAAGCCGCCGGTGAAGGCGAGCTCGAACTCTCCGTCCCAGGCGCCGGCGCGCACGGTCCGCACGCCGCTGCACGAGCCGGCGGTGCGGCGCAGGTCGGCGAGGATCTGCTCCACCCGCGCGGCGGGCACCTGGGCGAGGAAGGCGGGCGCGAGGAGGCCGCCCGCCGCCGCGGGATCGTCGACGCTCCTGCACACCTGCGCCGCCTGCCGCTCGACGGGCGCCGCCTCCACGCCGGCGGTGGGCGCCGGTGCGGGCGTGGAGGCGCAGGCGGCGAGGTGGAACGCGAGCCAGGCGGTGGGGACCAGCCTCTTCACCTGAGGCCTCCGTCAGTTCGCGCCGGCGCTGCGCGCGACCGGCGGGCCGATCCACAGGCCGGTCATCCGGTGCGCGGGCTCCGGCTCCACGGCGATGCGCAGCGGCGCGGTGAAGCCCCTGGCGAAGGAGAGCTGGTACTCGCCCTGGAGCGGGTCGCCGGCGACGCGGTCGACGCCGGTGCACGAGCCGAGCTGGCTCTGCACCTGGCCGAGGAGGGTCGTCACCTGCTCCGCCGGGATCTGGGCGAGGAAGGAGGGGGCGAGCTGCTCGGTGACCAGGGAGGGATCGTCGAAGCCCTGGCACACCCGCGCGGCCTGGACGTCCGCGGGCGAGGCGTCCTGCGGCTGCCCCGCGGCGGTTTCGGGGACCGGCGCCGGCGTGGAGGCGCAGGCGATGGTGGAGAGCGCGAGGAGCGCGGCGGCGATGGGCTTGTGCATTCTTCCCCTCCGGGTGTGCGGTGCGGCGCAGGCTATCGGACGCCCGCGGCGAGGGGAAGTCTCGCATCGGTGGCCCGCGGGCGGCGGCGGCCCCAGCGGCGGTGCGCTGCGGACGGGCCGCCCGGGGCGCGCGACGCCTACGGCGCCTCGAGGAGCGCGGCGGCGCCCATGCCGCCGCCGATGCACATGGTGACCACCGCCCGCCTGCCGCCCCGCTGCTTCAGCTCGTAGAGCGCGGTGCCGGCGAGGCGCGCGCCGGAGACGCCCAGCGGGTGGCCCAGCGCGATGGCGCCGCCGTTGGGGTTGAGCTTCTCGTGGGGGATCCCCAGCTCGCGCATGCAGTAGAGCGCCTGCGCGGCGAAGGCCTCGTTGAGCTCGAAGACGTCGATGTCGGCGACGGCGAGGTTGTGGCGCTCGAGGAGCTTGCGCACCGCGGGCACCGGGCCGATCCCCATCACCTCCGGCGCCACGCCGGCGACGACGAAATCGACGAAGGTGCCGAGGGGCTCCACCCCCAGCGCCTGCGCCTTCTCCTCGCTCATCACCACCAGCGCCGCGGCGCCGTCGGTGAGCGGCGAGGCGTTGCCCGCGGTGACGGTCCCCTTCGGATTGAAGGCGGGCTTGAGCCGGGCCAGCCCCTCCACCGTGGTGTCGGGGCGGAGGATGGTGTCGTCCTTGACCGTCACCTGGTGCGGCTGGCCCTGCTCGTCGTAGACGGTGGTGGTGACCGGGACGATCTCCTCGGCGAAGCGGCCGCGCTCCCGCGCCTGGGCCGCGCGCCGCTGGCTCTCCGCCGCGAAGGCGTCCTGATCCTCGCGGCTGATCCCGTAGCGCGCCGCCACGTTCTCCGCGGTGGCGCCCATCGAGATGTAGACCTCGGGCCAGCGCTCCATCAGCTCCGGGTTGGCGGAGGGCTTGTGGCCGCCCATCGGCACCATCGACATCGACTCGGTGCCGCCGGCGATCCCCACCTGGATCTGCCCGGCGCGGATCGAGTTGGCGATGGTGGCGATCGCCTGCGTCCCGGAGGAGCAGAAGCGGTTGATGGTCATCGCCGGAACCGTCTCCGGCAGCCCGGCGAGGAGCGTGGCGATGCGCGCCACGTTCATCCCCTGCTCCGCCTCGGGCATGGCGCAGCCGAGGACCACGTCCTCGATCTCCTCCGGCTTCAGCCCCGGCACCCGCTCGATCGCCGCCTGGATCGCGATCGCTGCCAGGGTGTCGGGCCGGGTGTCCTTCAATTCGCCCTTGTGCGCGCGGGTGAAGGGGGTGCGCACCGCGCTGGCGATGACTGCTCGTCCTGCCATGTGAAAACTCCTTGCGGCTCTCGCCGTCGATCAGTTGCGCAGCGGCTTCCCCGTCTGCAGCATCGCCATCATCCGCTCGCGGCTCTTCTCCTCGCCGCAGAGGGAGAGGAATCCCTCCAGCTCCAGCTCGAGCAGCCGCTCCTCGCTCACCAGGCTGCCCGGCGAGGTGTCGCCACCGGTGAGCACCTTCGCCAGCACCTGGCCGATCTTCCTGTCGTGGGCGGTGATCTGCCCGTTCACCTCCATGTCGTAGAGCATCATGTCGATGGTGGCGCGGCCGCTGGCGCCGGGCAGCCGGAACCTGGCGCGGCGCGGCGGGCGGAAGCCCGACTCCGCCATGCCGATCACCCGCGCCTTGGCGTCGGAGAGGAGGAAGTCGCGGTTGAGGGTGATGCCGTCCTGCTGCTGCAGGAAGCCCAGCTCCCGCGCCTCCTCCGCGCTGGTGGCCACCTTCGCCGTGCCGATGGTGAGGAAGGTCTTCGCCACGAAGGGGAAGGGGTCGAACTGCTTGTCGGTGGTGAAGGGGCCGTAGAGGTTGCGCAGCAGCGCCATCGTGCCGCCGCCGCCGGGGATGACGCCGACGCCCACCTCCACCAGGCCCATGTAGGTCTCGGCCGCCGCCTGGATCGCGTTGGCGCCCAGCGCCACCTCCGCGCCGCCGCCCAGCGTCATGCCGAAGGGCGCCGCCACCACCGGGATCGGGCTGTAGCGCATCCGCTGGTTGGCGGACTGGAAGCCCTGCACCATCCGTCCGAGCGCGTCCCACTCGCCCGAGCCGATGGCCATCAGGATCGCCATCAGGTTGGCGCCCGCGGAGAAGTTCTGGCCGTCGTTGCCGATCACCAGGCCGCGGAAGTCCTTCTCCGCCACGTCGAGGGCGCGGTGCATCATCGCGATGATCGCGTCGTCGATGGAGTTCATCTTCGAGTGGAACTCGAGGAGGAGCACGCCGTCGCCCATGTCGTGGAGGCTGGCGGAATCGTTCCCCTCCACCTTCCGGTTGCCGCGGCGCAGGTACTCCACCTTGAGCGTCCGCGGGTTCTCCGCCACCGGCTCGGCGCGCCTGCCGCGGATCTCCCAGTAGGTGTCGCGCACGCCCTCCACCGCGTAGAACGACTCGCGTCCGGCAGCGAGCATCTCCTCCACCCACGCGGCGGGCTGGATCCCCAGCTCCTTCATCCGCTCCACGCCGCGGCGCACGCCGTACGCGTCCCAGGTCTCGAAGGGGCCGAGCTCCCAGCCGAAGCCCCAGCGCATCGCCCGATCGACGTTGACCAGGTCGTCGGCGATCTCCGGAATCCGCCGCGAGGCGTAGGCGAGGACGTCGAGGGTGACCCGCTCCGCGAAGCGCGCCGCCTCGTCCCCGCCTCCCATGACGGTGCGCACGCGCTCGCGCACGTCGTCGATCTCCCGCGCGGCGCCCAGGGAGTCGTAGCGGACCTTGTTCTGCTGGCGGTACTCGAGGGTCTTCAGATCGAGGACGAGGATCTCCTTGCCGCCCTCGCCGCGGCTCTTCCTGTAGAAGCCGCCGCCCGTCTTGTCGCCGAGCATCTTCCGCTCGACCATCTGCGTGACGAAGTCGGGGACGCGGAAGACCTCGCGCGCCTCGTCGTGGACGAGGGTGTCGTAGCAGTTCTTCGCCACGTGGACGAAGGTGTCGAGGCCGACGATGTCCGCGGTGCGGAAGACGGCGCTCTTCGGGCGGCCCATCGCCGGACCGAAGATCCTGTCCACCTCCTCGACGGTGAGCCCCTCGCTCTCCATCGCCCGCAGCGTGCGCAGCATCGCGTAGACGCCGATGCGGTTGGCGATGAAGTTGGTGGTGTCCTTGCCGTAGACGATCCCCTTGCCCAGCGTCTCCTCGCCGAAGCGGGTGAGCGCCTCGAGGACCTCGGGATCGGTCTCCTTCCCGGGCACCAGCTCGAGGAGCTTCATGTAGCGGACCGGGTTGAAGAAGTGGGTGACGAGGAAGCGGCGCCGAAAGGCCTCGCTCCGCCCCTCGAGCATCCCCTCGATCGAGAGGCCGGAGGTGTTGGAGGAGATGACCGCGCCCGGCTTGAAAAGCGGCTCCACCCGCGCGAAGAGCGCGCGCTTCACCTCCATCTCCTCCTTCACCACCTCGACCACCCAGTCGCATTCGGCGATGCGGTGCAGGTCGTCGTCGAAGTTGCCGATCTCGATCGAGTCGAGCGCGGCGGCGGAGAAGAGGGGCGCCGGCCTCTGCTTGCGCAGGCCGGCGAGGGCGTTGGCCGCGAAGCGGTCGCGGAACGCCTTCGAGTCGGTCCTGTCCCCGGGGCCGGGGTTGGGGGGCACCATGTCCAGGAGGAGGACGGGAATGCCGGCGTTGGCGAGATGGGCGGCGATGCCGCTGCCCATGACGCCGGCGCCGAGGACGGCTGCCTTGCGGATACGGAGGCTCATCTCGAGGCGTGCTCCCTTGCTCGACGGGTCCGACGGTTCGATGAATGAATGACCATTCAGTTGCGCGAGCCTACCTGTGCTGGCGTCCAAGTCAACGACAGGCGGCGGTGAGGACTCGAGGATAGGCAGTCCTGGCGCCCGCTTCCCCTGCCCGCGTGGGGGAAAAACGGCGCCGGCCGGCGCCGCGGGTGCGGGCCGGCCGGCGGCTGGGTCGCCCGGCGGGGCAGCGGGCTACCTGGCGCCCGGGTAGCGGGTGGCGAAGAGGAGGCGCTCCACCTCCGCCGCGCCCCGGAAGCCGCCCGCCTCCACCGCGGTGACCGCCTCGATCAGGGCGGTGTGGGGATCGGCGGGCAGGTCGCGGCGCAACGCCGCCACCGCGCCCGCCCGGTCGCCGCCGCGCCACAGGGCGAGGGCGCGGAAGAAGGCGTACTCGGTCTGGGTCGGCGCCGCCTCCATCGCCGCGCCGAAGCGCTCCACCGCGATGGGCCAGGCGCCGCTCTGCATCGCGATCACCCCCTCGAGGAAGGCGCGCCTGCCCGCCCAGGTGGAGGTGTCCACCGCGAAGGTGGCGACCAGCTCGTAGTGGCCGATCGCCGTGCGGATCGCCTGCTCGTCGAGGGGCTCGCGGGCGAGCGCCCTGGCGTGGATCCCCTCGCCCTGCTGCAGCGCCGCGGCGACGAGCCGCTGCGCCATCTCGCCTGGCCCCGGGCCGAGGAGGCCCGCGTCGAGCAGGCCCCGCAGCGCCGCGCCCGCCTCGTCGAGCGCGCCCGCCTCGAGCGCGGCGGCGAAGCGCGACCTGTTGCGCAGCACCTCTTCGCGGCTCTCGATGGGCACCAGCTTCCTGGCCCGCTCCTGCGCCTCGCAGGCGGCGAGCTCCTTCTCCGCCGCGGCGCGCTCCTCGTGCGCCGCGCCGACCAGGAGGAAGGTGCGGAAGGCGTGGCACGCCTCGGCGATCCTGCCGGCGCGGAGCTGGCTGCGGGCCAGGGCGAGGTGGGCCGGCGCCTGGTCGGGGGCGGCGCGGCTGGCGCGGAGGAGGACCTCCGCTGCGTCTGCGAACCTGCGTCGCGCGTGGAGCTTCCGCCCCTCCTCGAGGAGCCGGACGGGGTCGCCTACCGCGGGGCCGAGGAGCGGCTCCGCCGGGGCGGGGGCGGCGGCGCAGAGGAGCGCGGCGAGGACGGCTGCACGAATGTCAGAACGCATACCCGATGCCTCCCCGCAGCGCCTGGGTCCCCTCGGTGCTGCCAGCCAGGGTGAAGGAGTGGCGGTAGGCGCCCTCCAGGTAGAGTCCGTCCACCACGAAGAACGCGAGGCCGCCCTGCGCGTCGATGCCCACGTCCGCCAGGGCGAAGCCACGGCGGACGTCGCGCGGCCCGCGCAGCGACTCCACGTAGCCGGCGCGGCCGACGAAGCCGCCCTTCACGCCGAGGACGAAGCGCCACAGGGCGAGGCGGAGCTGCGGGTGGAGGAGGCGGAGCTCGCCGCCGAAGATGTTGGCGGAGACGCCGTTGGCCGGCGTGGCGACGCTGGCGAGACCGACGCCGACCCGCTCGGCGTTCTGGAAGTACGAGGCGCCGAAGGTCATCAGGCCGAAGTACCTGCCGAGCGATCCGTACTCCACGCTCACGCCCCAGAGCGACGTGCCGGGGGAGACGCTGTCGCTCTCGATCTTGTCGGACTCGAGGGCGCGGGCGGCGAGCTTGTCGTCGACGAAGGTGAAGGTGTCGTAGCTCACCGAGAGGTAGGTGCCGCGGGCGTAGATCTTCTCGGCCTCGCGGGAGATCGCGCGGCCGAAGCTGGTCCAGCCGGTGGGTTCGAGGCGGCGCTCGACCCGGAGCTCCCTGCCCGGCTCCACCTCCACCGTGCCGCTCCACGGGTGGTGGCCGTCCGCCTCCAGCAGGAGCTGGTGGGTACCCGGCGCCAGCGCCAGCTCGACGCTGCCGGTGCCCGCCACCTCGCCGTCGACGACGATGGTGGCCCCCTCGGAGGTGACGACGAGCCGGCCCGCGCTCCTGTCGAGGCGGTGGGCCTCGTGGATCACGCCGCGGAGCGGGATCTCCTTCTTCCACTCGATCGCGTCGTGATCGCCGAGCTCGAGGCGGAAGGCGCGCTCGCCCGGGGCGACGGCGGTGGTGAGCGGCGTCACGCCCACCTGCGCGCCGTCGACGACGAGCGCGGCACCGGGGGGATCGCTCTCGACGGTGAGGATCGCGTCCACCGGCGCCACCCGGACGATCACCGCGCGGAGCGCCTGCTCCAGCGAGGCGTCGGCGCTCTCCGCCGCGTCGCCGCCGAAGGCGCCCGGGCGGAAGGAGGCGGCGCGGAAGCGGTAGTGGCCGCCCTCCAGGCCCGCCTTGATCAGCACCACCGTGCGGAAGCCGTAGGCCTGGACCAGCGCGCCCACGGGATCGGGGCACGGCGCGTCGCCGAAGAGGCAGTCGGTCACCGCCGCGGTGTCGGGGCGGAGGCTGGCGAGCTGGGAGCGGCCGACGACCTCGCGGCCGGTGGGCGAGGCGGCGAGGAGCTTGCCCAGCGCCGCCTCGGTGGGGCCGACCAGGTGGTCGTGGCCGGGCGCGAGGGGCTGGACGAGCCAGAGGATCCTGTCGGCGGCTGCGTCGTCGGCGGCTGCCGCGGCGCGGGCGGCGCCGTCGGTCGTAACAGCGGGCGCGGTGGGATCGGCCGCGGCCTCCGGGGCCGGGGCCGGAGGCCCCTCCGCCGCCGGCGCTGCTGCGGGGATCGGCTCGGGCGGGACGCCTGCAGCGGCAGCCGGAAGCGCAGCTGCGAGCATCGCCGCGAGGGCGACGGAGCGGAACATGCGGTATTCCCCCGGGAAAAGCGGCCGGGCGATCGGCCGTTCATCCGCGGAGCATAGTCGGTGGAGATCGCCTGTCCATGGGAGAAGGGGGAGAAATCGGCGGTTTTCACCACGAGCCCCTTGACGAGGTATGAAAGGGTCCTACAGGCGCTGACGCTCCCGACGGCCCCAAGGAGAAGCGATGAGCGAAGGATGGAAGCCCTCCCCCGGCGAGACGCCGTACGAGCAGTTGGGAGGGGCGGAGACGATCCGCGCGCTGGTGGAGCACTTCTACGACTTCATGGAGCGCGACGAGCCGGCGCTGGCGGCGCTGCACAAGCAGGACGCGCCCGGCAAGGTGAGCCGCGAGAGCCGCGACAACTTCTTCCACTTCCTCTGCTTCTGGCTCGGCGGGCCGCGGGACTACCTGGAGCGGCGCGGCCACCCGATGCTGCGGGCGCGCCACGCGCCCTTCATCGTCGACGTGGCGATGCGCGACGCCTGGCTGCGCAGCATGTTCGCCGCGATGGACGCGGTGGGGATCCACGGCGCGGTGCGCGACTTCCTCGACGGCCGCTTCGCCCACGTCGCCGACTTCCTGCGCAACGTGGAGGAATAGGTGTGCGCACACAGCACATCCACCTCCCGTGCGCCCATGGGATGGGGCGCCGACCCACAGCTTCTCCACTCCCTGTGGATTGTCGCCGCGGGCAGCGCGCCCCCGCGACGCCGCTTCATCCGGTGTTCCGCATCCCCGCGGCGATGCCGTTCACGGTGAGGAGCAGCGGGCGGTCGCAGTGCGAATCGCCCTGGCGCTTGCGGCGCAGCAGCTCCACCTGCAGGAACGACATCGGATCGACGTAGGGGTTGCGCAGGGCGATCGAGCGCCGCAGCGGTTCGTTCTCCGCGAGCAGGCGCGCGTGGCCCGTCACCTGCCGGATCATCCGGCGGGTGCGCAGGTACTCCTCGCGGATGCGGGGCCAGACCGCGTCGCACGCCGCGGGCGGCGCGAGCCGCGCGTAGCGCGCGGCGATCTTGAGATCGCTCTTGGCCAGCACCATCTCCACGTTGTCGACGAGGGTGCGGAACGCGGGCCAGCGCCGGTACATCTCCGCCAGCCGCTCCACGCCTCCCCCGCTCTCCGCATGGCGCGCCAGCGCGCTCCCCACGCCGTACCAGCCGGGGAGGATGGCGCGGTTCTGCGTCCAGGCGAAGACCCACGGGATCGCCCGGAGCGCCTCCACGCCGCCCGCCCTGCGTTTCGCCGGGCGCGATCCGATCGGCAGCTCGGCGATCTCCTCGAGGGGAGAGGCGGCGGTGAAGAACTCCACGAAGCGCGGCTCCTCCCACACCAGCGCGCGGTAGGCCTCGCGGCCGGTGGCGGCGAGCTCGTCGTAGATGCGCGTCCATCCCTCGAGCGCCTCCGCGGGCGGCCGCTCCTGCGCGTCGAGGGTGTGGAGGAGCGCGCCCCCGACGATCAGCTCGACGGTGCGCATCGCCAGAAGCGGCCGCGCGTACTTGTGGTCGAGCGCCTCTCCCTGCTCGGTGGCCTTGTACCTGCCGGCGACGCTCCCCGGTGGCAGGGCGAGGATCGCCTGCTGCGCGGGACCGCCGCCCCGCGCCACCGACTCGCCGCGGCCGTGGAAGATCCGCAGCGGCAGGCCGGCCTCCGCCGCCACCCGGGGCAGCTCCTCCTGCGCGCGGCGCAGGGCACCGTGGGCGGCGAGGTAGCCCACCTCCTTGGCGGAGTCGCTGTAGCCGACCATCACCTCCTGCACGCCGCGGGCGCGGACGTGGCGGAGGTAGTCGGGATCGGCGAGGAGCGAGCGGAGGATCGCCGGCCCGTCGTCGAGCGCCTGGAGCGTCTCGAAGAGGGGGACGATGTCGATGCGGGCGCAGCCCCGCGCCTCGTCCCACAGCCCCGCAGCGCGGGCGCAGCGCAGCGTGGCGCGCACGTCCTCCGCGCCGGTGGCCATCGAGAGGATCACCGTGCGGCAGGCGCCCTCCCCGCTCTCCGCCTGCGCCGCGGCGATCTTCTGGAGCGCGGCGAAGAATCGCGCGCCGCCCTCGGTCTGCGGCGCGGCGCCGTCCAGCCACGCGGCGGCCGCGCGGGCGTCCTCCGCCGGCGCGCGCATCTCCAGCTCGAGGATGTGGAAGCCCACCGCCCGCACCTGCGCCAGCAGGCCGCGCACCGCGCGCTCGCCGGTGCGCGCGCAGTTGGCCTCGTGGAGCGTCTCGGCCACCAGCTCCAGATCGGCGATCAGCTCGGCGGGCCTGCGGTAGGCCCACGCCTCCACGTCCACCGTCCCCGTCGCCGGGCCGATGCCGTGGGGCTCGGGCTCCACCGGCTCCTGGCCGGTGAGGCGCGCCACGAGGCGGAGCATGTCCGGCGGCCGCTGCAGCCGGCGCCGCCCCTCCACGCCGGCGAGCGAAGCGGCCACGCGTGCCTCGACGAAGCGGAGCTTGCGCCGCCACGGCTCGCCCACGGTGCGCGGTCCGAAGCGCTCCGCCACCTCGGGCATGCGCCGCTCGTCCTCCTCCAGCGAGGCGAGGAGCCGCGGGGGCGGGGTCACGTAGCGCGACGACTGGGAGAGCATTCCGCCCAGGCGCTGCACCTCGGCGAGGATCCGGCGCAAGCCCCGCGCCTCATAGGCGCGGATCGCGTCCTCGAGCACCTCGGGCGTCACCCGCGGGTTGCCGTCCATGTCGCCGCCCACCCAGGAGTGGAGGCGGAGCGGCATGGGCGAGAAGCCGAGCGGCTCGCCGTACGTGCGCTCGAAGGCCGCCGCCAGCGCCTCGGGGATCCGGGGGAGGAGGTCCCAGAAGACGTGCTCCACGTACCAGAGCACGTTCTTCACCTCGTCGCCGACGGTGGGGCGCTCCCGGCGGACCTCGTCGGTCTGCCACAGCGCGCCGATCTCCTCGCGGATCGACTCGACGATCTCCGCCGCCTCCGCCGGGATGGGGTCGCAGCGGTCGCGGCGCTCCAGCGCGGAGGCGATCCTGTCGAGCTTGTCGAGGACGGTGCGGCGCGCCGCCTGGGTGGGGTGGGCGGTGAGGGTGAGGGTCACCTCGAGGGAGGCGATCGCCTCCCGCGCCCGGTCCGCGGGGACCCCGGCGGCGCGGGCGGTGGCGAGGATCGCCGCCAGGGAGCCGCGCTGCGGCGCGTCTCCCTTCCGCGCGTGGGCCCGCGACCGGCGGATGCGGTGGTGCTGCTCCGCCAGGTTGACCAGGGCGAAGTAGGTGGCGAAGGCGCGGATCACCGGCTCCGCCCTTTCGATGGGAAGCGCGGCGAGGAGGCGGGCCAGCTCCTGCTCCGCCTCGGCCCGCCCCTGCCGCGGGCCGCGCCTGCGCAGGATGGCCAGGCGGCGCACCCGCTCCTCGAGCTCGAGGAGCTCCGGCCCCTCCTGCTCCACCAGCACCTCGCCGAGGAGCTTGCCGAGGAACCGCACGTCCCGCCGGAGCGGCCTGTCGACCTTGCGTGTCCGCACCCACCCTCCGCAGGCCGGGAAGCCGCCTCCCTTTCCGGTGGGGGTTCCGCGGCGGCGGCGATCAAGGTAAGCAGGCCCGCCCGCGTGGACGACCGGTGAAGAACCGGGCCCGGCGGCGCGTCGATTGGCCCGAGGTGTGACGATGAACCTGGCAGGCAGCAGCGAGACGCCCATCGAGCGGAGCGAGGAGGCGGAGCCCCATTCGCCCCCCACGCCCGTGGCGGGGCGGACGCGCGCGGTCCTGCGCTGGTTCGGCATCGACCCCTCCGGCCTCGACCCCACCACCCCCTGCGCGGTCTGCGGCCTTCCCGCGGCGATCGGCTCCGACCGCTGCCCGAGCCACCGGGACGCGGAGCTCCAGCCGGCGATCCTGCCCGGGGTGCGCCTCGGCGGCGTGCTGGCGGTGGCGGCGACGCTGGCCCTCCTCGGCGTGGTGCTGGGCTACGTCGCCGCGGACGATCGCTTCGCCTGGATCGGCGCGATGGCGGCGGCGGCGCAGGTGGTGGCGGGGATCGCGCGGCAGCTCCGCTTCGCCCGCCTGGCCACCGCGATGGGTATGGTCGCGTTCTTCACCGCGCTCACCCTCGTCTTCGCGGGGATGCTGGTGGCGACCATCGCCGCGCTGCCGCTGCTGATCGAGCGGCTGCTGGGCTGAGGGGCTGCTAGAGTCGGGCGCCATGCGCACCACCGAGCGGCGGATCGTCGCCAACGGCATCGAGCACCACGTGATCGTCTGGGAGCCGGAGGGCGCGGCGCGGGAGGCGACGGTCCTCTGCCTCCACGGCTTCCTCGACGTGGGGTGGAGCTGGCGGCAGGTGGCGGAGCGCCTCGTCGCGCGGGGGCGGCGGGTGGTCGCCTTCGACTGGCGCGGCCACGGCGAGAGCGGGTGGATCGGCCCCGGCGGCTACTACCACTTCCTCGACTACGTCGCCGACCTGGCGGCGCTGGTGGAGGCGCTCGTTCCCGGTCCGCTCCACCTCGTCGGCCACAGCATGGGCGGCACCGCCGCGGCGCTCTTCGCGGGCGCCTTCCCTGCGCGCGTGGAGAAGCTGGTGCTCCTCGAGGGGCTGGGGCCGAAGGTGGACGAGGATCGGCCGCCGGAGCGCACCGCGGCGTGGGTGCGGGCGGTGCGGCGGGTCCGCGAGCGCGAGGAGACGGTGATGGCCTCCCTGGACGAGGCGCTCGCCCGCATGCGGGTGCAGAACCCCGAGCTTCCCGACGGCCTCGGCCTCGAGCTGGCGGCGCGCTCCACGAGGAAGGTGGAGGGCGGCTGGGTCTGGGCCTTCGATCCCCTCCACCGCACCCGCGG
>Ga0180215_1000336_pt1 | contig 62908 bp, 50 predicted proteins | sample eDN3rd37CBELigBY_FD_128871 | JGI IMG/M metagenome (GOLD analysis project Ga0180215, IMG submission 128871) | Enriched backyard soil microbial communities from Emeryville, California, USA - eDNA 3rd pass 37_C BE-Lig BY (version 2) (version 2) | ecosystem: Environmental > Terrestrial > Soil >... | reverse complement strand
CTATCGGGCGCATCTGTCGGTCATCGGGTACAACACGAACCAGGTGAAGAAGGAGGAAGCGCCCAAGAGCCATGCGGATCTGCTCGATCCCAAGTGGCGCAATCGCATCGTCAAGGCGCATCCGGGCTACAGCGGCACCATCATGACGGGCACGCATGCCCTGAGCGAGGCCCTGGGCTGGGACTATTTCGAAAAGCTCGCGAAGCAGCGCATCATGCAGGTGCAATCCTCCACGGAGCCTCCGAAGAAGCTGGCTCAGGGCGAGCGCTCCGTCATGGCCGACGGCAATGAATACAACATGTTCATGCTTAAGGAGAGCGGTGTGCCCGTCGAGGTTGTCTATGCGACGGAGGGTACCCCGATCGCCATCGGGCATGCGGGTGTCCTGAAGAGCCCGGCTCATCCGAATGCCGCGAAGCTCTTCTATGCCTTCATGTACTCCAAGGATACTCAACAGCTGATCAGCGACGCCGGCGGATTGCGGTCGTTCCATCCTGAAGTGAAGGAGAAGGAAGGACGCACGCCGCTGACTCAGATCAAGATCCTTTACTCCGACCCGGCCAAGCTCGAACCCATGATCGAGGACATCAAGAAGAAGTACGAGCTGACATTCGGTACCTGATGCCGATCCTCTGTAGTAGCGCGGGTTAGATTTTCGGAGCAGTGAATGAACGTCTCGATCTCTCTTCCAATGCCGGCACGGCGTGGACGTATCGACTTGTCTCGACCGATCTTCGTCGTGCTGGTGCTGGTGCTGGGCCTTCTTGTCGTCCTGCCCCTGTTCTGGCTCGGCTACTACAGTTTCCTGGACCAGAATGGCCAGTTCACGCTGGCCAATTTCTCCGCTCTCGTTACCGATCCGACCCTGCGTCGTCCATTTCTGACGGCGCTTGGAATGGCTCTCGGCGTCGGGGTGCTCTCCTGCATCATTGCCACGCCGCTCGCGTGGCTCGTGGCGCGTTCCGACTTGCCGGGGCGTTCGGCCATCAGGGCGCTCGTGACGGCGTCGTTCGTGACGCCTCCGTTCCTCGGGGCCATCGCCTGGGAGATCCTGGCTGCTCCCAACAGTGGCCTCATCAACGTCGCCTATCGCAGCATCTTCGGGTTGGAGCCGTACGAATACCTCCTCGACATCTATACGTTCGAAGGGCTCGTCTTTGCGATCGCCTGCTACACGTTTCCCTACATCTTCACGCTCGTGGTGAACGCGCTGGAACGCGTTCCCTCCGATCTCGAAGATGCGTCGTCGATGCTGGGCGGGCGGCTCTCGGTGACCCTTCGCCGCGTGACCATTCCACTGGTGCTCCCGGCCATCCTGGCCGGCACGATGATCGCTATTCTTCAAGCCCTCACCATGTTCGGCTCGCCTGCAATCCTGGCGCTGCCGGCAGGGTTCCATGTGATCACGACGAAGATCTGGAGCCTCTTCCAGTATCCGCCGAAGCCCGGCCTCGCTGCGGCCGCGGCTCTGCCGCTGCTGATCGTCACGGTGATGCTGCTCTGGGGGCAGGCTCGAATTCTCGGACGCCGCGGCTATACGACGCTCGGCGGCAAGAACAGTGAGCCCCGCATCGCGAAACTCGGCCGCTGGCGATGGCTCGCCATTGCGTTCGTCATCGCCGTTCTTCTGCTGACGGTGCTGATGCCCTATGCGGCCCTGCTGAAGACGGCTCTGACGCGGACGGTCGCCGAGCCGCTCACCTGGAGCAGCTTCACCCTCCACCACGTGAACTTCGTGTTCTTCGAGTTCTCGGCCACGAAGCTCGCTCTTCGCAACACCTTCCTGCTCGGATTCCTGACGGCGACCATCGGCACGACGATCGCTCTCGTGATCGCCTATCTCGTGACCCGGCGATCCATTCCGGGCAGTCAGGTGCTCGGCTATCTGGCGACGGCTCCCGTGGCCATCCCGGGCATCGTTCTCGGCGTCGGCCTCTTCTTGAGCTACTCCAACCCTGCCCTGATGCTGTACGGAACGTTGTGGATTCTTCTCATCGCGTTCCTGACGATCGAGATGCCCGCGGGCTACCAGCAATTGTCGTCGGCCTTCAAAAGCGTGCATCCCGAACTCGAGGAGGCGAGCCGCATTCTGGGCGGCAATCGGATGACGACTCTGCGTCTGATCACGGCTCCGCTCCTGCGCTCGAATGTCGTCGCCACCTGGTGCTTCGTGTTCATCGGCACCATTCGAGAGCTCTCGGCCACGATCCTGCTGACGACATCCGAGACCAAGCTGGTCTCCGTCATCATCTACGATCTGAACGAAAGCGGGGACCTCGGTGCGATCTCGGTCCTCGGAATCATGCTGCTCGTGATCTCCTTTGCCGTGGTCATCATCGCCAATCGGCTTCCCGTGCTGGGCGGCCAGCGGCTGCCGGCGGCACGCTGAGCAGGATGAAGGCGCAGGCCGGTTGGGCTTGAAGAGCTCAGCCGGCCGGCGTGCCTATCGGACCGAAGAGAAGCTCACGGCTCGTCAGAACATGCTCGGCCATCAGACGGGAGGCCTTCTCGCTGTCCTTGGCTTCGAGCGCATCGACGATGCCCGTATGCTCGGCGTTCGAGATCTTCATACGGCCCGGCATGTCGAGCGTCCGGCGCCGGAGCAGGTGCATCTCACGGTGAACGGACGCACACATGCTGAGAAGCCGCCCGTTGCCGCTGAACTCCACGATGGACTCATGGAAACGCACGTTGAGCGGATAGAAGACGTTGAGCTCGCCCTTGTCGGCGGCCTCTTCCATCTGCTTGATCATGCGCCGCAGCTCGGTCACCTGCTTCTTGGTGATCCTCGGCGCGAGGAGCCTGCCTGCGAGCGCATAGAGCGACGCGCGGATATCGTAGAGCTCGGCCGCCTCACGGTTGCTGATCTCCCGGACGAATACGCCGCGATTGACGATGACATGCACGAGGCCGCTCTGCTCGAGCCCGCGGCACGCCTCCCGCACCGGCCCGCGGCTCACGCCGAGCTTGGCCGCAAGGGCGTTCTCGTTGAGCCGATCGCCGGCGTTGAGCTCGCCAACCTCGATCATCCGCTCGAGCTCGCGGCGGATGAGAGAAGTCAAGGATTCCGTCCGCCGGATCCGAAGCCCCAACCCTGGATCTAATGTCGAGTCCATTGTTCACCACCATTTGTTGGCATCTCTTTAAATGATACCGCGTTCCAATGCGAGTCGGCAAAAGATTGTTGACAATAAACAATGAATGCAAAATGCTCTCAGCGCTAAGAGGCCCATGGGGCAGGCACAAGGGAAGGATGAGTATGGACACGAAGATCGAAACCGGAGAGGGCGCTCTCACGTGGTATGTCACCGATTTCATTTGCAACACGAGCGCCGGGGATCTCCCGCAGGACGTGGTCGATCTGGGTAAGAAATCCATCCTCGACGGCCTTGGCCTTGCTCTTTCGGGTTCGGTCGCGAAATCCGGAGAATACGTCCGCCGCCACCTGGCCGACCTCTCGTTGGGCGCAGGCCCGTCGACCGTGATCGGTACGTCAATGCGCGTCGCTCCCCGGTTCGCGGCCTTTGCCAATGGCGTGGGAGTACATGCGGACGACTACGACGATACTCAGCTGGCCGTCGCGGCAGACCGTGTCTATGGACTTCTGACGCATCCGACCGCGCCCGCGCTTCCGGCTGCTCTTGCGGTCGGCGAAATGGTTGGCGCGGATGGCCGCTCGGTCATGCTGGCTTACCATCTCGGGGTGGAGGTCGAATGCAAGATCGCCGAAGCGATCAATCCCCGCCACTACCAGACAGGTTTCCACGCAACGGCAACCTGCGGAACCTTCGCGGCCGCGGCTGCGGCGTCACGCCTGATGGGCTTGAATGCGGAAACGACCAACAGGGCCCTGTCGATCGCAGGAAGCCAATCCGCGGGCCTTCGCGAGAACTTCGGCACGATGACGAAGCCGTTCCATGCGGGGCGCTCGTCCGAGAGCGGCGTCGCAGCCGCCCAGTTCGCGAATTATGGATGGACCGCGACGGACAAGATCCTGGAGGCGCCGCGCGGCTTCTTCCGGGCGGCGGGTGGCGGCTTCGATCCCAACGCCATCGTTGGCAAGCTCGGTGCGCCCTGGACATTCGCTGATCCCGGCATCTCGATCAAACCGCATCCGTCGGGCTCTCTCACGCATCCGGGCATGACCGAAATGCTCCGGTTGATTCGCGAAAACGGCATTCGCGCCGGGGACGTCAAACGGGTTCGCGTCGGCACCAATTCCAACATGCCGAATGCGCTGATCCATCATCGGCCGACGAACGAACTCCAGGCCAAGTTCTCCATGGAGTTCTGCATGGCTATCCTCCTCCTGGAGGGAAGGGCCGGGCTCAACGAGTTCACCGACGAGGTGGTGCTGCGTCCCGACGTGAAGGCGATGATCGAGAAAGTGGACTTCGTCGTGGACCAGGAGGCGGAGAATGCCGGCTACCACAAGATGACGACCATCATCGACATCGACCTCGCAGACGGACGCCGGATTTCGGGCCGCGCCGATTTCGGCAAGGGCAGCCCGTCGAACCCGATGACCTATGACGAGGTGGCCGACAAGTTCCGCGAATGTGCCGAGTTTGCCCGCTTCCCCCGTCAGCAGGCGGAAGAGGTCGTCGCCATGGTTCGGGATCTCGAGACGCTCAAGTCCATCGACCAGTTGACGAGCCGGCTGCGCGTCAGCGACTGAGCGGGACGTCACGTCGACGACCACGAGGGCCCGGCATAGCCGGGCCCTCGACACTGCGCTGCTGCCTTCATAAGGGATCGGTGCTTTCACTCATCATGAAGACTTTAGGGGCCCGTGGCCTGACTGACCGGCATCGCTGGTCCAGAAACGGAGAAAACAGTGAGCAGCAAGACTCTCAAGATCGGAATTCTGGAGGGCGATGACATCGGCCATGAGGTCGTTCCGGCCGCCGTGGAAGTGGCCAAAGCGGCCGCGCGTCGGCACAACCTGTCCATCGACTGGCTTCCTCTTCCGATCGGCCGAAGGGCTCTCGACACCCATGGCTCCACCATGCCCGAAGGGACGCTCGAGACACTCTCGACGCTCGACGGCTGGATTCTCGGACCCATCGGCCACCGGGCCTATCCGCGGGTTCCGGGGGCGATCAATCCCCACCCCATTCTGCGAAAGCACTTCAATCTTTTCGCCAATGTGCGGCCGACGCGCTCCTATCCAGATATCGGCTGCCTCCATGACGGCGTCGATCTCATCATCGTGCGCGAGAACAACGAAGGCTTTCAGCCGGACCGCAACGTGGTCGCCGGTTCGGGCGAATTCCGCCCGACCGAGGATGTGACCATCTCGGTTCGGGTCATCACCCGCGCGGGCAGCTACCGGGTCGCCAAGGCCGCCCTGGAGCTGGCTCGCCATCGGCGCAAGCATCTGACCTTCGTTCACAAGGACACGGTCTTCAAACTCGGCTGCGGCATGTTCGTGGAGGAGTGCAAGCGTGCCGCGCAGGAATATCCCGACGTGCTCGTCGACGACGTGATCGTCGATACCTTCGCCATGCGCCTCGTTAAGGATCCACAGAGCTTCGATGTGGTCGTGACCACGAACATGTTCGGAGACATTCTGTCTGACGAGGCCGCCGGTCTCGTGGGCGGTCTCGGCATGGCTCCGGGGCTCTGCATCGGTGAGGGCAACATTGCCATGGCACAGGCAACCCACGGCTCGGCGCCCGATATCGCCGGCAAGGGAATCGCCAATCCCTATGCCATGATCGAGTCGACCCGCATGCTCTTCGACTGGCTGGGCCATGCGCGCGATGTTCCGGAAGCGGTTGCCGCGGCAGCCTCGATGGAGCGGGCGACCACGCAGGCCCTGCTCGATCCCGCCAGCCGTACGGGCGACATTCGAGGCCATGGAGGCACGGACGACATGACCCGCGCCATCGTCCGGGAAATCGAGGGTCAGGCGCGCGCGGTCGCATAAGTTCGCGCAACACCGAAGTGAACCGATTCCACTCGCGTGGAATCGGTTCCGGCGCGATGCGGTCCGCGCCGGCGGCTGCAGGATGGGCTGCCACGCCCATTGAGCTCTGCGTCAGAGAAGAAACGTGGCCCGCTCCTGGGGATCCAGCCGCTCCACCAGGCCCGTCTCCCAGGCGAGATATTGCCGGGCCGCATCGAGATTGCCATCGTGCCTGTCGTGAACGAAAGCCAGGAAGTCGATCGGAGGCAATGACGGCTCCGCCCATCCGGTTTCCGTCGGAAGCCCCGCCGATTTCCACGCGGAGAAGCCCCCGCTGACGAGCTGCACGCGATCATGCCCCAGATCGCCGAGATCCATGGCTGCGAGACCGGCGGTCGTCTCATCATCGGCGATCAGGCCGATCCGGCCCTGCCAGGACCCGACCACCTTTTGCAGTTCGGGACGGATCGCCCAGCGGCTTCCAGCCGGATGCTCCCGCCGATAGTCGACGGATGGGCGCAGGTCCAGGAGCATGGTTTCACCGCGGGTCGCCGCTTCCGCAGCCTCTTCGGGCGAGATGCGGCGCAAGGGCGAAGCCGGGAGTGCGGGCCGGCTCCGGCTGAAGTGCCCCCCGTCATGGGCGAGGGGGCCGTCCGCATCGGGCAACACATAGGTCTCGTAGCCCAGGCGCTTCAGCCAATAGGCGGCAATCGCGGCCCGCAGGCCCGTGTCGTCGGCGAGCACGATGCGCGCGCGCCGGACCCCGATCCAGCGATCCGTGGCCTGTACGATCTGCACGCATGGCGCATGGGTTGCGCCGTTCAGGTGCCCGGCCGCGAATTCCTCCGCGCTTCTGACATCGAGCAGATACAGAGTGCGGCTGCGGTCAGCAGCCAACGCATTCAACTCATCCGCCCCGATGATTGGAAGGCCGTTCTCCCGTGCGAACTCCTTTGCGCGTCCGCGGCTCGCCACGAGATCGGCGCGGGATAGACCCGGAAGTTCTTCAGGGTCTTGGCCGCGCTTGAGGTCAAGGCCGGCGAGGGCCCATCCCTGCGTGCCGTTCCGCAGCCCGTAGATCGGATTTTCGACCCCGAGCAGTTTCATGCTGATGGCGCCGATGAGGCTCCTGGTGCGCCCGGCGCAGGTGAGCACGATCGGTGTGGACGTGTCCGGTATGGCAGCGGCCAGGCGGTGCGGGAGCTCGCCGTTGGGCAGGCAGCGCGCACCCGGAACGGTCATTTTGCGGTGTTCTGCCGGCGGGCGTATGTCGAACAGAAGGTGAGGGCGCTGCTCGCCCTGCCAGCCGGCCAAAGTCTGCGGGTCGATGACATCGGGGTGGAAGGCGTGCTCGGCAAGCTCCCCAAGGGTCTTGCTCGGGACATACTCTCCCTCGAACAGGGAGTAGCCCGCGTCCATCCATCCCTGGACGCCTCCTGCCACGATCATGACATTCTGGTAGCCGAGCCGTTCCAGCCGCATCGCCGCCTTCTCCGCGACGCCATCCTGGCCATCGATCAGGATGATGGGCGCTTCCAGGTTGGGAACGAGAGACAGGGCGGCGGGCTCGAGCCGGCTGTAGGGACACCATACGGCCAGGAGTGGGTGGCCTTCCCCATAGGGGCCGTGCTCGCGGATGTCGAGAAAGGCGACTTCCGCAGGCCCGTGGACGATCCGCTTCGCCTCGGTAGCGTCGATGGTTCGCATCGCTAGGCCTCGGCCGCATCCTCGCGGAAAGGCGCCGGCTCGCCGCCCGTGAAGAATGTCCAGAAGGTGGAATAGACGAGGTCCGGCCGGTGCTCGGCAGGGTAGTGGCCCGTGGGAATGGCCCAGCCCCTGAGATCAGGAGCCCAGGGACTCCAGGCTTCCAGCGGCTTGAAGTGGCGGCCGCAATGGCTGTTCGATCCCCACAGGACCAGGACCGGGCACTCGATGGCCTTCACGCCGAAATCGGCCTGATCCATGGCGAGGTCCAGGGTGACGGTCGCGCGGTAATCCTCGCAGACCGCGTGGATCTGCTCGGGCGTCGTGCACCGCACATATTCAGCCATGGCCTCGGCCGAGAAGATCTCGAGGCCGACGCCCTTCTTGTTGAGCTTGTAGTGGATATAATAATCGAGATCGGCGCAGATCAGCTTCTCCGGGAAGGGAGCTTTCTGCGCCATGAAGAACCAGTGGTAGGCCTCAAGTCCCCATCCGAGCGACACGTTCGTCAGCACATGATGGGTCGGTACGATATCGAGCGCGGCGACCCGTTCGATGCGGTCGGGATAGTCCAGGGCCATGCGGAAGGCGACCCGCGCTCCGCGATCATGGCCGGCGACGGAAAAGCGCTCGAAGCCGAGGGCCGCCATCACCTCCAAGTTGTCCTGTCCCATGGCCCGGAAGGTGTAGGCCTCGTGGTCAGGGCCGCCATCGGGTTTCGAGCTGTCGCCGTAGCCGCGCAGATCCGGTGCAACCACCGTGAAGCTCTCCGCAAGGCTCGGAGCGATCTTGTGCCAGCTCACATGTGTCAGCGGATTGCCGTGGAGAAGAAGGAGCGGCGGGCCGTTGCCCGCCACGGCGACCCGGATGTCCGCGCCGGAAGTCCTGATGGTCCTGTAGGTGAAGCCTTCCATCAATGCGCTGCCGTGGGGGCGCAGGGCCGGCATGGGACCGTTCCGCTCGAACAAAGGTTTATTCATCGCTGATCATCCGCGTTGTCTTGCCCGGCGAAGGTCGGGTCAATTTCGTAAATTGTCAACAATCTTCGATTGACTAATTTCTCTGAGTTGCCATGCTTCGCGCAGATTTTGCCTCGGGCGTGGCAGGGCGGTCGATCCGCTTGCCTTGTGCCGAATCCGATTCATTGACTGGAGGAGCTTTGAACGTGGCGACCATGAAGACTGAAGGGCAGGTGCTGCCCAGGATCGCACTTCTGCTCGGCGACTATACGGGAATCGGCCCGGAGCAATGCGCCCGGGTCCTTTCGGACGGACGTCTCAACGACGCGGCCCGGCTCGTCGTCGTCGGTGATACGCGGGTGCTGGAACAGGGTATGCGGGACGCCGGAGTGGATCTGTCCTGGTATGCCGTTTCTTCGGTCGCCGAGATCGACTGGACACGTTCGGCCGTTTCGGTCATCGATCTCAAGAACATTGATCCCGCAAGCCTGCCCCGCGGCGTGGTGTCGGCTGAGTCGGGTCGCCTGACTGGCGATACCCTGGCTCACGCCATCCAGATGGCTCAACGGGGCGAAGTGGACGCTATTACGTTTGCGCCGCTCAACAAGGCGGCCCTGCATGCCGGAGGGTGGCGATTCCCGGACGAGCATAAGATGTTCGCTCACCTTCTCAACCATCGCGGCTATTTCTCCGAGATGAACGTGCTCGACAATCAATGGATGTCGCGGGTCACGTCGCACGTATCCCTGCGGCAGGCGATCGAGCAGATCAACGTCCAGAGCATCACGGACGCCATCCAGCTGGCCGACCGCACGATGCGGCGCGCCGGATTTGAAAAGCCTCGCCTTGCCGTTGCGGCCCTCAATCCGCACGCGGGCGAAGGAGGATTGTTCGGCAGCGAGGAGATCGAGATCATCGCTCCCGCAGTGGCGGCGGCGGCGCAAGGCGGCATCGATTGCCGCGGGCCGTTCCCGGCCGATACGGTTTACCTCAAAGCGTTTGCAGGCGAGTACGACGGCGTTGTCGCCATGTATCACGACCAGGGGCAGATCGCCACGAAGCTGCGCGGATTCAACCGGGGTGTCACGGTGACGGCTGGACTCGACGCGGTCTTCACGACACCTGCTCATGGAACCGCGTTCGACATCGTCGGCAAAGGTGTCGCCTCGACCGGCGCGCTGGAGAATGCGGTGCGCCTGGCCGCGAAGCTCGCCGGAGCCGAGAAGGTCCGCATGGCGGCCTGATCGCTCAGGCCTCGACGCAGACGGTCGTGCTTCAATCGAGTGCCAGAAGAGTAACTAATCAAGCGTATCACAGGTATCAGCGATGTCTCCGAAACAGAAGAAGAAGTACCGGCTGGCCGTCATCCCGGGCGACGGCATCGGCAAGGAGGTCGTGCCGGAGGGCGTGCGTGTGCTCGAGGCCGCGGCGTCGAAATTCGGTTTCGACCTGCAACTCGATCAGTTCGATTTCTCGTCCTACGACTACTACGCCAAGCACGGCCGCATGCTGCCGGAGGACTGGAAAGAGCGGATCGGTGGTCATGATGCGATCTTCTTCGGGGCCGTCGGCTGGCCGGAGAAGATCCCGGATCACGTTTCCCTCTGGGGCTCGCTTCTCCAGTTCCGGCGCGAGTTCGATCAGTACATCAACTTGCGTCCGGTGCGCCTGATGCCCGGCGTGCCGACCCCGCTCGCGAACCGCAAGCCCGGTGACATCGACTTCTGGGTCGTGCGTGAGAATACGGAAGGCGAATACTCCTCCATCGGTGGCAAGATGTTTCCCGGCACGGAGCGCGAGGTGGTTATTCAGGAGACCGTCATGACACGCATCGGTGTCGACCGGGTCCTGCAGTTCGCGTTCGATCTGGCGCAGAAGCGGCCCAAGAAGCATCTGACCTCCGCCACGAAGTCGAACGGCATCTCCATCACCATGCCTTACTGGGACGAGCGTGTCGAAGAAATGGCCCGGAAGTACCCGGATGTGAAATGGGACAAGTACCATATCGACATCCTCACGGCGCATTTCGTCCTGCATCCGGATTGGTTCGATGTGGTCGTCGCCTCCAACCTGTTCGGTGACATCCTGTCGGATCTCGGTCCCGCCTGCACCGGAACCATCGGCATCGCGCCCTCGGGCAACATCAATCCCAACAGTGACTTTCCCTCCCTCTTCGAGCCTGTCCACGGATCGGCGCCGGACATCGCAGGGCAGGGAATCGCAAATCCCATCGGTCAGATCTGGGCGGGCGCCATGATGCTCGAGCATCTCGGGGAGAGGGAGGCCGCCGCCGCCATCGTGAGCGCCATCGAGCACACGCTGAGCGAACGGACCCTGCGGACCCGCGACCTCGGGGGCAATGCCGATACGGCGACAACCGGAAAGGCCGTGGCGGACGCCATCGGGTAAGGGCGTGTCGCCGAAGAGCCTCAGGCCGAGAGACCGAACAATACGAAATCCGAACAGGAGTTTGGCGTGAAGGATTACAGGATCGCAGCTATTCCGGGGGACGGGATCGGCAAGGAAGTCATCGCCGCGGGCGTCGAGGTTCTCCATGCCCTTGCCGAGCGGGAGGGGACCTTCCGGCTCAGGTTCGAAACATTCGATTGGGGTTCCGACTACTACAAGCAGCACGGGATCATGATGCCCGAGGACGGGCTGGACACTCTGAGACCGTTCGACGCCATCTATTTCGGCGCGGTCGGCGCTCCCGACGTGCCCGATCACATCACCTTGTGGGGGCTACGCCTCGCCATCTGCCAGCCTTTCGACCAATACGCGAATGTGCGCCCGACCCGCATTCTGCCCGGCATCCAAGGTCCCCTGCGCAATGTCGAGGCCAAGGATCTCGACTGGGTCATCGTTCGCGAGAACTCGGAAGGCGAATATGCCGGTCAGGGCGGGCGCTCGCACCGGGGACTGCCCGAGGAGGTCGCCACGGAGGTGACGATCTTCACCCGGGCCGGGGTCACGCGGATCATGCGCTTCGCGTTCGAGCTCGCGCGCTCGCGCCCGCGCAAGCTACTGACCGTCGTGACCAAGTCGAACGCGCAGCGGCACGGGATGGTCATGTGGGACGAGATCGCTGCCGAAGTGGCGGCGGATTATCCCGACGTGACTTGGGACAAGATGCTCGTCGACGCCATGACCATGCGCATGACCCTCAAGCCCGGGTCCCTCGACACCATCGTGGCCACGAACCTTCAGGCCGACATCCTGTCGGATCTGGCGGCCGCTCTCGCGGGATCGCTCGGCATTGCCCCGACAGCCAACCTCAACCCCGAGCGGAGGTTCCCGTCGATGTTCGAGCCCATCCACGGCTCCGCATTCGATATCACGGGGAGGGGCATCGCGAATCCCGTCGGCACCTTCTGGTCTGCGACCATGATGCTGGAGCACCTTGGCGAGAAAGCCGCCGCCGATCGGCTCATGAGGGCGATCGAACGGGTGACGGCCGACCCCAATCTCCATACGCCGGATCTTGGTGGGTCGGCGACGACGCGGCAGGTGACGGATGCCGTCGTCGCGGCCATTCTCGGGGACAACGAGTAGAATGACGCGGGTACGGGCGGTCATGCCGCCCGTGCTCGTCAGGTGTAGTAGATCGAGATCCTCCGGCCCTGGATGTCCTGGATCTCGACATCCATGTCATAGACCTCCCGGATCGCTTCGCTGGTCATGATCTCGTCGGGCGTTCCATGGCGGATGACGGATCCATCGCGCATGGCCACGATATAGTCGGAATAGCAGGAGGCGAAGTTGATGTCGTGGAGCACGAGGACGATCGTCTTGCCCAGGGTGTCGGCGGCCTGCCGCAGCAGCTTCATCATGCCGACAGCATGCTTCATGTCGAGATTGTTCAGAGGCTCGTCGAAGAGGACATAATCCGTGTCCTGGCAGAGGACCATGGCCACATAGGCGCGCTGGCGCTGCCCGCCCGACAATTCGTCGAGGAAGCGGTCGGAAAGCGCCTCGAGTCCGAGGAAACCGATGGCCCGATCGGCCTGAACGTGGTCCTCGGCCGTGAGCCGGCCCTTCGAATAGGGATAGCGGCCGAACTCGACCAAATCCCGGACCGTCAATCGCGCACCGACCCGGTTGTCCTGCCTGAGGATGGACAGGCGCTTCGCCAGGATGTCCGACGGTGTTTTCGTCACGTCGAGTCCGTCGACCTTCACGGTTCCTGCCGTCACGGGCGCAAGGCGGCTGATCATGGACAGAAGCGTGGATTTTCCGGCTCCGTTGGGGCCAATGATGGACGTGATGCCATGGCGTGGGATCTGCAGCGACACGTCGCGCACGACGATGGTGTCGCCATAGCTCTTGCGGACATTGGCGATCTCGATCAACGGGCTGCTCCTCTGATCAGCAGGGCGAGGAAGACGATTCCACCCAGGAACTCGATGACGATGCTCAAGGCGGTATCGAAGGCGAAGATCCGCTCCAGGATGAGCTGGCCGCCGACAAGGCAGATGACGGCGAGGAGCACCGCGACAGGCAGAATGAAGCGGTGCTTGTACGTTCCCGCGATCTGATAGGCGAGGTTGGCGACGATCAGCCCGAAGAAGGTCACGGGCCCCACCAGGGCTGTGGACACCGAGACGAGGATCGCGACCAGCATGAGGACGATGGTCACGGTCCGATCGTGATCGATGCCCAGATTGACAGAGGTCTCGCGGCCGAGAGCCAGCACGTCGTAAACATGCATGAGCCGCCAGCCCATGACAGACACGGCCAGAACCACCAAGGTCGACACGGCGAGAAGGTTGCTGTCGACGCTGTTGAAGTTCGCGAAGAGGCGATCCTGCAGAAGAACGAACTCGTTCGGATCGATGATCCGCTGCATGAAGCTCGAGAGGCTGCGGAACAACACGCCGAACACGATGCCGACGAGAATGAGCAGGTGCAGGCTGCGACCACTGCCGGAGAAGAGCCAGCGATAAAGAATGCTGGAGAAGGCCACCATCACGGCCACTTCGCCCGCGAACAGCAGGCGCGGGTCAAATGCCGTCACATTGGCCGCCCCTATGGTGAAGATCAGGCTCGTCTGGATGAGGATATAGAGTGCGTCGAAGCCCATGATCGAGGGGGTCAGGATCCGGTTGTGGCTCACCGTCTGAAACAGGACGGTCGAGACCGCGATCGCGTAGGCCACCAGGACCATGGACAGCACCTTCATGCCGCGAAAGGGCAGGATGAAGTCCCATCGCCCCTTTGCGTTGAGCGTCATGAACAGCACGATCACGCCCACCGCCATGGCAGTGAGGATCAGAAGCACGTGAATGGGATGTCGCTGCTCACGCAAGGCGTTTGCGTCCTCTGAGCAGGAGGAGCAGAAACAGGCCGCTGCCGACGATCCCCATGATGGTTCCGATCGGGATTTCATAGGGATAGTAGACCACGCGTCCGATGATGTCGCAGGTCAGGACGAGCCCGGCCCCCAACAGGGCGATCCAAGGCAGCGACCGGCGCATGTTGTCGCCCATCATCAGGCTGACCATGTTCGGGACGATGAGGCCGAGAAACGGCAGCATGCCGACGGTCACCACGATGGTAGCCGTCACCATCGCAACAATGACAAGACCAAGTGATACGACGCTGCGATAACGAAGGCCCAGATTGGTGGCGAAGGCTCGTCCCATCCCGGCCAAAGTCAGTCGGTCGGCCGCGAGATAGGCGAGGAGTGTCAAGGCAAAGGCGATCCAGAGCAATTCGTAGCGCCCGCGCAGGACACCGGAGAAGTCGCCGGTCGTCCAGGCGTTCAATGATTGCAGCAGGTCGAACCGGTAGGCGAAGAACGTGGTGATCGCGCCGATGATGCCGCCCAGCATGATTCCGACGAGCGGGACGGTGAGCTCGGAGCGCAGGGGCACGAGCGCAAGGATGCGCAGGAACATGGCGGTCCCGGCCAGCGCGAAGCCCGCGGCGATCAGCATTTTCACGATGACGGGGGCCTCCGGCGCGAACAGCGTGACGATCAGGAGGCCAAGGCTCGCGGACTCGACGGTTCCTGCCGTGGACGGCTCCACGAACCGGTTACGGGTCAGCATCTGCATGATCGTTCCGGCGATGGCCATGGCCGTTCCGGCCAGAACGATGGCGAGGGTCCGGGGGATGCGCGAGATCAGCAGGATCTGCGTCGCATATTGTCCTTCCTGCGGTGAGAAGAGCGCGGACAGCGACAGGTCGCCGGCGCCGACCAGCAGGCTGATCAATGCCAGAATGACGATGGCGGCTGCGGCAGGGAGGAGGCGTTTCACGATCATTCGGGGAGCGCTTGCGCTGAGCGCATCCTATTGGGGGTCACATGGCAGAGCGGATCACCCAGAGGGTGACCCGCGATCAATGGCAATGCCCTGAAGAGCTGACGCGTTCAAGCCTATTTCTTGTCAATGGCTTGCGCGATCTGGTTCACGCTGGCCTGCAGCGCCGTCAGTCCGCCACCGACCAAGTACCAGTTCACCGGGTCGAGATAGACGACCTGCTTGTTCTTCCACGCTGTCGTCTGGGCGACGAGGTCATTGTCCAGAACCGCCTTGGCGGCGTTCCCGCGACCTGTCGCCACGTCCCTGTCTATCACGAAGAGCCAATCGGGATTTGTCTTGAGGATGAATTCCGCGTTGACGGCCTGACCGTGATTGGTGGTGGCGAGATCAGCGACGGCCGGGACGATTCCAAAATCGGTGTGCAGCAGTCCGAACCGGGAGCCCGGCCCATAGGCGCTCATCTTGCCGCCGGTCGTGAGGACGAGAAGGCCCTTGCCTGCCTGCGAGGCCTTCTGCCGCAGGGCCGCCATGGATTGCTCCAACGTGGCGAGCCGCGAATCCGCCTCCCCCTGCTTGTCGAATATCTTGGCCAGGAGTTGAACGTTGCGCTGGACGCTGCCGACATAGTCCTTGGGGTCGACCGTGAGGTCGATCGTGGGAGCGATCTTCGCCAGAGCTTCGTATTTGGCGCTCGAACGGCCTCCGACGATGATCAGATCCGGCTCGGCGGCGTTGACGGCTTCATAGTTCGGCTCGAACAGCGTGCCGATTTTCTCGTACTTGTCCGAGCCGTATTGCGCCAGATACTCGGGAAACCGTGCCGTAGGGACGCCCGAAACCTCGATGCCGAGCGCATTGAGCGTATCGAGCGAGGCGAGATCGAAGGCAAGGACCTTCTTCGGCTTCAGTGGAACCGACGTTTCGCCCTTCGCATGCTGGACCTTGATATCCTGCGCATGGACGCCCGTAGTCAGAACGCCGAGCGCGAGGACGCCCGCGACCACGGCGGCAAGGCGGCCGGAAAAACGGTTGGAAACATTGATCATGGCATTGTTCTCCAGGAATATGTTCAGAAATCGATGCATCTGATGTCAGTCGTCGACGTGGTCATGGCCGCCGATACGACCGGGGCGCCAGTAGCCCTCCGATGAGATCTGATCACGGGTGAGGCCCCGTGCGAGAAGGGTGTGCCGCTGGCGGCGGACATTGCTCGTTTCGCCGATGATGTAAGCGTGGCCTTTGCCGGGCGGCAGAACGAAGTCCTCTACCACGCCCTTCATGATCTCGCTTGGGCCGGCGGGTGCGCCATTGCGATGCACCCAGCGGATCGCGGCATCTGCCCGCGTCTCAAGGGCGATCTCTTCGCCCTTGCTGTTCACCTCAATGAACGCAAAGGCTTTGGTGCCATCCGGCATAGTCTCGAGAATATGGGCGATGGCCGGAATGCAGGTTTCGTCCCCCGTCAGGAGGTGCCAATCCGCGCCCGGGCGCAGCACCGTGCCGCCGCGAGGGCCCTTCACCTCGATTTCAGCGCCCGGTATGGCCTGCCGCGCCCAAATGGGCGCCGGCGTGTCACCGTGGAGCGCGAAATCGACGCTGACCGTTCGCGCAGCACGGTCCAGGCTGCGGATCGTGTAATCCCGGCGTCCCGTGCCTCCTTCCGGGAGAGGGATCATCATGACGATAGCCTGCCCCGGCTTGTAGGTGAACTCATCGATATCATCCGCCGTCAGAACGACGCGGCGCATGTTTGGCGGCACGTCGAAGCTGTCGAGGATCCGAAAGGTCCAACTCCTCAGCAAAGGTCGCTGGCGCGGAGGCTCGTGAGCGGCCGGTTTGTTGCCGTCTGTCATGCTTGTTCCTGTCGAGGCGAGGGAGATTGGATTGGGCATGGGGAGGAGCGTCCCTTCCCATGCCGCCTGGATCAGAATGTGGCCGACATGCTCACCCAGAGACGGCGTCCTTCGACCACCGTGTTGTAGTCCGTGGGTTCGACTTCCTTGTCGAAGATGTTGTAGATGGCCGCGTTCAGAGTGAGCTGTTCCGTGAAGTCGTAGGACAGGCCGACATCCATGGTGGCGTAAGCATCGTACTTGCGACCGGCCATGCCGTTGATGATCACCGGCGTTCCGTTCGTGCCGATCCGGGCGCCACCGATGATCTCGGATCCGTGATAATTCACGACCGCCCAAGTGGCCAAGCCGGTCACCGGCGTGACCCAGTCCACACGCGCATTGGCCATGTGCTTGGGAGTGCGGGCGAGGGGGAAGCCGGCATAGTCGCCGGTCTGCTGCTCGGAATCCGTGAAGGTGTAGCTGCCCCGGATCGAGATCGTATCGGTTGCGCGCCAAGTGGCAGCGAGTTCAACGCCTTGGATGATCGCATCGTCGATGTTGTAGTTGTACCAGAGGCGATAGTTGGGATCCTCCGACCAGCGCACGGGATTCCCGGTATCGTCCAGCACCTGCGCATTGCTGATCTTGTCCTTGAAATCCGTATGGAAGTAGGTCGCGCTGGCCGTGAAGCCGTCGAGATTGTCCCACACGGCGCCGATCTCGAAGCTCGTGCTGGTTTCCGCCTGCAGGTCCTCGTCGGCGAGAATGACGCCGCAGGTCCCGGTAGGACCATACGAGCAACCTGCGCCGCCGGTGGTGTAGGCATAGCCCGGCGCGATCTGACGGATTTCGGGGGCGCGGAAACCCGTGGAGACCCCGCCCTTCAGGGTAAGATTGTCGGATGCATGCCAGACCGCGTAGCTGCGCGGGCTGTAGTGGGCGCCATAGATCTCATGGTGATCCATGCGCAGACCGTTCGTGATCGAGAACGTGTCGGTCAGGCGCCACTCGTCCTCGGCGAAGAGCGCCCATTGATTGATCTCGAACTTCTCGTCGAGGCCAGTGCGCCGGCCGGGGTTCTGGTCCGTCAGCATGGCATTGAACCATTGGCCACCCGTCACCAGCGTATGGCTGCCATAGAGCTCGAACGGGGTCGTAAACTTGCCGTCGATGATCGTGTTCCTGATCTCGGGCGAGCGGGCATTCTTGTCAAAGACGGAGGTGCGGGGGGTCTCAGTGTAACTCCTCCGCTCGGCCCATTCCTGCATGATGGAGAAGTTCGACGTGGTGGGTCCCCAGCGACCCTCGTGGCTTAGCGACCAGTACTTGCGGTCGTTGAGGTTGTAAGTGTCGTTGCTGGTTTCTTCGAGCGTCCTCCATTTCGAGGCATTCCGGCGCAGGCGCGTATAGCCGCCTTCCAGCATCAGGTCGTTGTTCTCGTCGGGCGTGAGGGTCAGGCGACTGCCGATATTGCCTTCGCGGGCTCCCGTGATGCCGCTCAGGAGTTCATCCTCTTCCCGGCCGAAGCCTTGGCCCCAGAGCTGAAGCCCCAGCATCCGGTGGATCAGCGGACCGCTCGTGTAGAACGATCCTTGAGCGGAATTTCCGAAACGATCGTGCTGCTGGAGCGTGCCTTCCGTCGTGACCGTCCCGCTCCAGGTGTCTGAGACCTTCCGTGTGATGATGTTGATCACGCCGCCCATGGCGTCGGAACCGTAGAGGGATGACATCGGGCCGCGTACGACCTCGATGCGCTCGATGGCCGCGATCGGGGGAATGAAGCTCTGCTCGAAGCCCGAGTTGCCGTTGGTGCGCGCGTCGCGGGTGCTCTGGCGCTTTCCGTCGACGAGGATCAGCGTGTAGCTGCCAGGGAGGCCGCGGATGAAAATGTCCTTCTCGTTGGCGATGCCTGTCACCGCGACGCCCTGGACCTCCTTCAAGGCGTCCGTCAAGTCGCGGAAGGCGCCCTTTTCGAGTTCCTCGCGGGTGATGACCGAGATGCTGGCGGGAGCATCCTTGACGTTTTGTTCGAAGCCTGCGGCCGTGACGACGACCTGATCGAGGGCGATGACATCGGCGCGATTGGCGTCCTCAGAGGCGTCCGGCGTCTGTGCCGCAGCGGGCAGGCTGACGAAGAGCGTCGCCGATAGGCTGGAGCCAGCGAGGAGAGCGAGTATGCGGCTCGCCTTGTCCCTCGTTGCAGATCCAGTGCCGGCATGCGGCTGTATCGACGTATCAGATCCCTTCATTGGCCCCACTCTCACTAAAAAATTTATGCGGTAGGAGCTACTAGGTTCAGCGGTCGGAGAGGGTCAACGGCTATGTTTGAGAGTCGTTCTGAGTTCCAGAAATCGCAATTTACAATGCCTCTAAAGTATTCCGGAGCGCTTGAAAGACTTGCAGGAATAGGGAATAGGCAGAGAATCTCTAATGACTGACAACAATGGTCCGGAGCCTGCGGCTCGGCTTTGAAACAGAGTTAAATTGGATCCTGCATCAGAAGAACCTGGCCTGAAACTTGGGCGTCTTCGGCTCCTGCTGGCACTGGATGCATTGCTCGTGGAAGGAAGCGTCAGCCGTGCCGCCGACCGGCTCGGAATGAGCGCTCCCGCGATGAGCAGGCTCCTTGGCCAAATCCGCGAGGCTTATGATGATCCGATCTTCATCCGCTCGTCCCGGCGTCTGATTCCGACACCGTTTGCAGAATCCATGCGCCAGCGACTGCGTGCTCTCGCGGCGGAAGCAGAGGCGCTTTCATGTTCGCGAGAACAGGGGCAGACGCCCGGCCGTTCAGTCAGCGATCCCATGGCATGGTCCGGGTCCCCGATCATCGAAGCGGCTCCCCTGACGGCTCGACCGAGCATACTCCTCGAAGGCGAACCTCTGCCGGAGGCTTTCGCGCGCAAGCTCGCGTCTCTCGGGAAGGCAGAGGATCCGCGCAAGCGGCTCGCCAAGCACATCGCGACGATTGGGGCCGGCATCGGGTATAGCCGTCCGCTCACCACCGGCGAGGCGGAAGATGCGTTTTCCATTATTCTGAGCGGAGGGGCGGATCCCGTTCAGATTGGGGCACTCCTGTCCGTGATGAATTTCAGGGGCGAAACCGCAGCAGAACTCGCCGGGTTGACACGCGCTGCTCGCGCCCACATTGCATCATCCGGTCCAAGGTCATCTTCTCTCGATCTGGACTGGCCCGCTTACATTTCTCCGAAATCACGCAGGATGCCCTGGTTCCTGCAGGCCGCATTGCTGCTGGCGCATGCGGGTCACAGGATCCTCCTGCATGGTCTTGACGGCGCCGGCGGCACGAGAGGCAAGCTCATATCGGCGGCGAGCGCCATCGGCATCCCGGTCTGCACGAGCATTGCATCTGCCACCGAGGCCATCGCCACCGAGGGAATCGCTTATATTCCGGTCGCAGCGATGTCCGCTCAACTCCATCGTCTGCACATGCTCTATGGGCTGTTCGAGACCCGCTCGCCTGTCAATGCGCTGATGCCGCTGCTCAACCCTCTCGATGCGCCGTCGATCATGATGGGGGTTGTACGTCCGGCATATCGAGAACTGCACCGTGATGCTGGAGCGCTTGTCGGATGCTCAAACCTGACCATTGTGGGAGCGAGCCGCGATGCTGCCGAGGCCACACCCTTTCGCTCCAGCATGCTCCTCCGGCTGGTCGGCGGACAATCGGAGGATCTATACTTGCCTGCTTGTCCAGAGCCGATGGCTTATCCACAGATGGGGATGACAAGCCTTGAATACTGGCGTGGGGTCTGGAGCGGAACCATTGGCGACGAGCGGGCCGCCGAAATCATCCGCGCCACTGTGACGATTGCACTCCTCACCTTGAATGGTGGTGGTGCGGATCGTCTCGAGGAATACCAAAGGACGGCAAATGACCTTTGGGAGAGGCGGAGAAAAGAGCTGCCACATAAGGAGCGTTCCCACCTGGACGAGACGGCGCAATGAGATCGATCTTCATGTCATGGCCGTTTTGGGCTCTCCTTTCCGCGGCTTTTGCAGCTCTGACCGCCATCTTTGCAAAGGTCGGGATCGAGAATGTCAATTCCGATTTCGCGACTTTCATCCGCACGATCGTCATTCTATGCGCCCTTGGTGCGATTCTCATCGGGACAGGACAATGGCAGCCCCTCGGATCGATCTCAGGCCGTAGTTACCTGTTCCTCGTGCTTTCCGGCTTGGCCACGGGAGCGTCATGGATCTGCTACTTTCGGGCGCTCAAGCTCGGCGATGCCGCGCGGGTTGCGCCCATTGATAAGATGAGCGTCGTTCTCGTCGCGCTCTTCGCTGTTGTCTTTCTGGGCGAGCGGCTGTCCCTGCCGAACTGGCTCGGCGTCACGTTCATAGCCGCCGGTGCGGTCCTCGTGGCTTACAAGGGTTGAACGCAAGGTCGGGCTCTTGACGGAAAACCTGCAATCAGAGCACAGGAGGATGATGGTTGCGGCTCCTTCGGGCAAAGCGCGGTTATTCCATCACGCCTGGCCCCTGACTGTAGGCTGTTCGCCAGTTTGAGAAAGTGCACGAAGCATGTCGCCTGCGGAGCTCATCGGCTTCTTGGTCCTGACGGGCGCCGCCGCCTACGCGCAAACCCTGACGGGCTTTGCCTTCGGCCTCATCACCATGGGTGGGGTCGGCCTCACGGGTCTCTTGTCGCTGCCCGACGCCGCCATGATCGTGAGCGTGCTCACCCTCGTGAATGCCACGCAGATGCTTCTGAAGGGCTGGCGCGATGTGGCGTGGCGTCAGTTCGGCCTCGTCATGGCGGCAAGCATTCCGATGCTCTTCGTCGGCTATGGCCTGCTGGAATGGCTGGCGGGAAGCCATGTCGATCTTCTGCGCCTGCTCCTCGGCTTGGCGATCGTGGTTTCGAGCCTGCAGCTTGCGAGAAAGCCCGAGCCGCTTCAGGAGCGATCCGGCAACGGATCATTCCTGTTCTTCGGAGGAATTGCCGGCGTGATGGGCGGGATGTTCTCAACCGCGGGACCGCCGCTCGTTTACCATTTCTACCGTCAGCCCATGCCGCTGGTGAAGGTGCGCGAAACCCTTGTGACGGTTTTTGCCCTCAACGCGGTATTCCGCATCGGCCTCGTCGCCCTCTCCGGCAATCTTCCGTCCAGCTCGACCATGACCGCGCTTGGGGCGATTCCGGCCGTGATGGGTGCCACCTACGCGGCGCGCCGCTGGCCGCCGCCTTTGTCACCGGTTACGATGCGGCGCATCGTGTTCCTCCTCCTGCTTCTCTCGGGTGTTTCACTTGGCGCGCCCGCGGTCATTCACCTTTTCGGGGTTCATCAATAGCGGCGTGACAGGACTGATTGAACTTTGCTGTTTTAGGGCAGGCCGTCCTGCCCGGAAGGAGACCCGCGGCTTTGCTATGGTTCTCACGGCCTGCGCGGATCTGCGGGGCGTGGTTCGAACCAGCCGGATCTCAACCGATCCAGATTGACGAAAATCGCCCCTGCCGCGGCCATCAGCGCCAAGGCGCTCCAGGTGAGCGCGTAAACGAGATGGTTGTTCGAGAAGGCTAGCACTGTCAGGCCCGCGACCGGCAGCCCGCTTTCGCCGGGCACAGGTTCGGCGTCGATGAAATAGGGGGCGACCTGGCCTAGGCCGCGAACTTGGGCGATTGCGGCCACGTCGCGGGAATACCAGCGCTCGGCTGCTGGATCGTTCGCGCGCAGAAAAGCTCCGCCCGGCTCCGATATGCGCAACAGCCCCGTCACGGTCACGGGGTTGGCACCCCGTGGCCGCCAGGCGGCCGAGTCGCGCTCGTCTGGGGGAATGAAACCGCGGTTGACAAGGATCGTCGTCCCGTCATCCCGGAGCAGGGGCGTGATGACCCAATAGCCGCCGCCCAATTCCGTCAGAGCTTGGACGAGGGTCGAGCGATCCATAAGCCAGACTCCGGTCGCGGTCACATGGCGGTATTCGTCCGTTGACGCCGAGATGCCGGCCCAGCGGTTCGGCCCGGGCGCAGATGCCGGGGCCGCGTGGACCCGCGCCTCCACGCGGGCGATCAGGTCGAGCTTGTCGGCGCGCCTATGGACCTGCCAGACCGCGAGCGCAATGAGACCGGCCACGAGCAGGACCGCTATGACATCGAAGGCGACCAGCGCCGCTGTGCCTCTGCCCGTCAGGGCTTCTGCAGCGCCTCGTGCGGCGACATCGGCATCATGTTCTGATCCAGATGGTACATGACCCATATCGAGCCCACCAGGGTGATGACAACGAGAATGAGCGTGAATACCAGGGCCATGAACGTCCAGCCGCCTTCCGACTTCGTATTCATGTGCAGGAAGTAGATCATGTGAACCACGATCTGCACCGCTGCCAGCGCCATGATGACGATGCCTGTCATGCGCGTGTCGTTCAGGACCTCGCCCATGACGAGCCAGAAGGGGATGGCCGTGAGGATGACCGACAGGACGAAGCCGGTCATGTAGCTTCTGAACGTGCCCTGCGTGCCATGGGGATGATGCCCCTCGGCGTTTTCGTGCGGCTTCCCGGCGAGACCGGGATCGGCGGCGTGGCTCATCGCATGACCCCCATCAGGTAAACGAAGGTAAACACGCCGATCCAGACCACGTCGAGGAAGTGCCAGAACATGGATAGGCACATGAGCCGGCGCTGGTTGGCCACGATCAGCCCGCGCTGGCGCACCTGGATCATGAGCGTCACGAGCCACACGATGCCGACCGTGACATGCAGCCCGTGTGTGCCCACCAGGGTGAAGAACGAGGACAGGAAGGCGCTGCGCTGAGGGGTGGCGCCCTCGTGGATCAGGTGCGCGAATTCATAAAGCTCGATCGCGAGAAAGGCCGCTCCCAGCAGGCCCGTCACCCCGAGCCAGACAAGGGTTTTGCGGGCCTGGTCCTTGTCCATCTCCAGCATCGCGAAGCCGTAGGTGATCGAGGACAGGAGCAGGAGGCCTGTATTGACTGCGACGAGCCGCAGATCGAACAGGTCCGCTCCCGACGGGCCCGCCGCGAAGTTGCGGCCGAGCACCCCATAGCAGGCGAACAGGACCGCGAAGATGAGGCTGTCTCCCATCAGGTAGATCCAGAAGCCGAACAACGTGCCCCCATCGCCGTGGGCATGCTCTTCCTGCGCGTAGAAGACCGGTGCCGTAGCGCCCGGAGGCGGGGTCATTTCATGCATCGGCTCAGGCCCTTCCTGCGAGCTGCGCCATTCTCCGGCCCTCGAGCCGGGCGACGTCCTCGGCGGGGATATAGTAGTCCCGGTTGTAGTTGAACGTGTGGGTGATGGCGGCGGCCACGAGGGCTATGAAGGACAGGGCAGCCAGCCACCAGATGTACCAGACCAGGGCGAAGCCGAGCACGGTGCTGAGGCCGGCCAGGATGACGCCGGCACCGGTGTTCTTGGGCATGTGGATCGGCCTGAAGCCTTCCAAGGGGTGGTCGTATCCGCGCTGCTTCATGTCCCACCATGCATCGAGATCGTGGACCACGGGCGTGAAGGCGAAATTGTAGGGCGGGGGCGGCGAGGACGTCGCCCATTCGAGCGTCCGCCCGTCCCAGGGGTCGCCGGTTAGGTCGCGCAGCTGCTCGCGTCGGAGATAGCTGACGAAGAGCTGGATCAAAAACGCCAGGATCCCGGCCGCGATGATGAAGACGCCGACCGCAGCTACCGTCAGGAAAGGCTGCACGGCCGGGTCGTCGAAATGCTGCGTCCGGCGCGTCACGCCCATGAGGCCAAGGATGTAGAGCGGCGTGAACACGGTCCAGAAGCCGACAAGCCAGCACCAGAACGAGGCCTTGCCCCAGAACGGATCGAGTTTGTAGCCGAATGCCTTGGGGAACCAGTACTGCACGCCGGCCAGAAGGCCGAACACGACGCCGCCGATGATGACATTGTGGAAGTGGGCAACGAGGAACAGGCTGTTGTGCACCACGAAGTCGACAGGTGGTACGGCGAGCAGCACCCCCGTCAGCCCGCCGATCACGAAGGTCGGGATGAAGCCCACCACCCAGACGAATGGTGTTTCGAACCGGATCTTCCCCCGGTACATGGTGAAGAGCCAATTGAACACCTTCGCGCCTGTCGGGATCGAGATGATCATGCTGGCGATGGCGAAAAAGGAATTGACCGTGGGCCCTGCACCCATGGTGAAGAAGTGGTGAAGCCAAACGAGCCAGGACACGAGGGCGATCACCATCGTGGCATATACCATCGACGTGTAGCCGAAGAGCCGCTTGCTGCAGAAGGTCGACACGACCTCCGAATAGATGCCGAAGGCGGGCAGAATGAGAACATAGACCTCCGGATGGCCCCAGATCCAGATGAGGTTCATGTACATCATCGCGTTGCCGCCGTAATCGTTCGTGAAGAAATGCGTTCCCACGTAACGGTCGAGCGCGAGAAGCGCCAGGGTGGCGGTCAGCACTGGAAAGATCGTGACGATGATGGCGTTGCTGGCGAGCGTCGTCCAGCAGAAGACGGGCAGTTTCATCATCGTCATGCCCGGCGCGCGCATCTTGACGATGGTGGCGATCAGGTTGATGCCTGACAGCGTCGTGCCGACGCCTGCGACCTGGAGGCCCCAGATATAGTAGTCGACGCCGACTCCCGGACTGTAAGCGGCTCCGGACAGCGGCGCGAAACCCAGCCAGGTGGCGCGCGAGAATTCGCCGACGAACAGGGACATCATCGTGAGGATGGCGCCGCCCGCCGTCATCCAGAAGCTGAAATTGTTCAGGAATGGAAAGGCGACGTCGCGTGCGCCGATCTGCAACGGCATGACGTAGTTCATGATGCCGGTCACGAAGGGCATCGCCATGAAGAAGATCATGATCGAGCCATGCGCGCTGAAGACCTGGTCGTAATGGTGCGGTGGCAGGTAGCCCTCGGATGCTCCCACCGCAAGCGCCTTCTGGGTGATCATCATGACCGCATCGGCGAAGCCGCGCAGCAGCATCACGATAGCGAGCACGATATACATGATGCCGATCTTCTTGTGGTCGACGCTCGTGAACCATTCATGCCACAGGTAACCCCATTTACCATACCATGTAATGGCGCCCAGAAGCGCAATGCCCCCCAAGGCCACGACCGCGAAGGTCCCGAGCAGGATGGGCTCATGATAGGGGATGGCTTCGAGCGTAAGGCGCCCGAAGATGAGTTGCTGGAGATCGAGGTTCGAGAACATGCGGATGCTCGTTCCAATCAGTGCTGGTCGCCGTCGGTGGGCCGATTGTTCAGTTGTGCCGGGGCAGGCTCCCTGTCGGCGCCTGGAAGAGCGTTGCCCTGCCCCTGGTCGGGCCTAGTCTCGGGAGCGTTGACGCCTCCGCGACTCAGGTCCTGATCCCGGGGCATCATGCCCTGGGGCTGCACGGAACCCTGGGGTGGACGGCCCGAGGCCGGGAAGGTCGCGCCGGAGGGCTCGTCGCCGCTTTCCAGGCGGCGGTTGTCGTAGTCGAGACGCCTGCGGTTCGCCTCGCTGTCTTCGGCCGCTCCACCCATGCGGTCGATATGGTGCATTTCGCTGACGCACATCTGGCCAGGGGCAACGCACATACCGACGATGGCGTCATAGAGACCGCTCTCCACCGATGCGAAATAGCGTACGGGCTCAGCTTCGCTCGGTTTCTCGAGGGTGAGATAGGCCTCGCGATTGAGCGGTGCTCCGGCTGACCTGGCCTTCGCAACCCATTCGTCAAAACCCTGTTGACTGAGGCTGAGGAAGCGGAAATTCATGCGCGAGAATCCGGATCCGCTGTAATGCGCCGATTGCCCGGTGAATTCTCCTTCCTCGTTCATGACGGCATGGAGCTTCGTCTCCATGCCCGGCATGGCGTAGATCATGCCTGCAAGGGCCGGAACGTAGAACGTGTTCCACACGGAGGAGGACGTGATCTTGAAGGAGATCGGAATGTTCGCAGGCGCTGCCATCTCGTTCAGGCTTGCGATGCCGAGATCCGGGTAGATGAACAGCCATTTCCAGTCGAGCGCGACCACCTCGACGGTCAGGGGCTTCACGTCGGCCGGAACGGGTTTGTTGGGGGCGATCCGACTGAGCGGCCTGAACGGGTCGAGGGTATGCGTGCCGATCCACGTCATGGCGCCCAGCGCGATGATGATGAGCAGGGGCACGGTCCATATGACCACCTCAAGCTGGGTCGAGTGATGAAAGTTCGGATCGTAGGGCGCATCCGGGTTCGATGCGCGGTAGCGCCAGGCGAAGATGAAGGTGAGCGCGATCACCGGCAGGATGACCAGCAACATGAGCGCAGTGGACGCGATGATGAGATTGCGCTGCTGGACCGCGACGTCGCCCGACGGATTCATCACCACCATGTTGCAGCCGGCGAGCAGCCCGGAGGCGGCGAGCAGTGTCAGGAGGCGCAGGGATGTGCGTTTCCGGGATCCGCTTGGGCGACGGTACACGTTCTGGCGGTTTGAGATCATCAGCTTCCGCATGGCTTAAACCTGCCGGATTTCCGAACGGGACAGGCTGAGCGCCAACAGAGTCGTGACCGCCCCCGACAGCAGATACAGACCGACGCAGGCGAGGCCGTACCGGGCCGACAGGAACAGGACGATCAGCGGCGCGAAGCCTGCTCCGAGCAGCCAGGCGAGGTCATTGGTGAGGGCGGCGCCAGTATAGCGGAAGCGTCGGCCAAGTTGCGCTGTCACTGCTCCGGACGATTGTCCGTAGGACAGTCCGAGCAGCGTGAAACCGGCATTGACGTAGATCGTCTGGCCGATCGCGTTCTCCTCGACCACAAGGGGCGCGATGATGCTGCAGATTGCGAAGACGGCGATAAGCCCGGCTGAGACCAGGAGAAGCATGCGGCGGCCGATTTGGTCGGCAATGAGGCCTGAGGCAATGACCGCGCCGGCGCAGATGAAGGCACCGGAGCATTGTATCATCAGAAACTCGCCGGCGGAGCGCTGGGTGAACAGGGTGATCCAGCTGATCGGAAACACGGTGACGAGATGGAATAGAGCGAAGCTCGCCAAAGGGATCAGCGCGCCGACGAGGAGCGTGCGCGCATGGGAACGGATCAGCGGAATGATGGGCGAGGGCTCAAGCCGCCGCTGCTCGAGAAGGCGCGAAAATTCTTCGGTCACCACGAGCCGCAGCCGTGCGAACACGGCCACAACATTGACGGTGAACGCGCAAAAGAAGGGATAGCGCCAGCCCCAGTCCAGGAAATCGGCCTCCGACAGGTTGAGCATGAAGAACGAGAACAGGACGCTGGCGACCATGAAGCCGAACGGGGCGCCGAGCTGGGGGATGGAGGTGTATAACCCTCGGCGCTCTACGGGTGCATTGAGCGCGAGAAGCGAGGCGAGCCCGTCCCAAGCGCCGCCCTGAGCGAGCCCCTGCCCGATTCGCAGGATGCCGAGGAGATAGAGTGACCAGACGCCGATCTGCTCATAGCGTGGCAGGAAGGAGATCGCCATGGTCGAGAAGCCGAGCAGGAAGAGCGCGATGGTGAGCTTGACCCCGCGACCGTGGCGGCGGTCGACGGACGTGAAGATGATCGAGCCGATCGGCCGGGCGACAAAGGCCAGCGAGAACATGGCAAAAGAGTAAAGCGTCGCCGTCAGCAGATCCGCGAAGGGAAAGAACACCCTGGGAAAGACCGCGACGGATGCGATGGCGAAAACGAAGAAGTCAAAATATTCGGCGGTCCGTCCGATGACGACCCCGATGGCGATCTCGCTCGGCGCGACCTTGTGGTCGGTGGACACCAAGCGGGCGTCGCGCTCGAGAGGCGTGGAGGTGGGCTGCGGCCCTTCGACCTGATCTATCGTCATCTGGGCGATCACCTCCAGTGAAAATAGTTCAATCACCGGCCCATCGATCTGGGGCAGTCCTACGGCTGACTGCCCGAAACGCCCGGATCTGAGGCTTGGTCGCCGTGATCCGAGCCAGGTCTGGCCAAGAGGTTTTTAGGACAGCGAGCCCATCCAGCAACCCGGGGCCCGTGTATTTTGGCATGAGATGGCCGCCTCGCGTGCCGGAGCAGGAGTTTACGAGCCCGCACGTGCCCATATCGGCCCTGCCGATCCACCATGCCAGCGAATTCGCCGCCGGCATGGAACCGATCCGCCCGGGAAGGCTCTTGCCTCCGTGACGGACGCCATGGACGAGCGATGCGTCCGCATTGAGGATCAATCCCATGAACTGGACTCTCTCCGTTCTCGCCGCCTTCACCTTGCTGCTGCTGAATCCGGAACCTGGTCGGGCACAGGACGCATCCACGTTGGACACTGTTAAGGCCCGTGGGGTGCTGCATTGTGGCGTGACCACGGGTGTGACCGGCTTCTCCTTCCCGGACGCACAGGGGAACTGGCACGGATTGGACGTTGATTACTGTCGAGCTCTGGCGGCCGCAGTGCTCGGCGATCCTGACAAGGTGCGGTTTACACCCCTCTCTTCAAGGGACCGTTTCACCGGATTGCAATCGGGCGAGGTCGACCTTCTGCAGCGGGTGACCACTTGGACCCTGTCTCGCGATACCCAAAACGGGTTCAACTTCGCCGGCATCAACTTCTTCGACGGTCAGGGTTTCCTCGTCCATCAGAAGCTCGGGGTGAAATCCGCTCGCGAGCTGGACGGCGCCACGGTCTGCGTGCAGCAAGGCACGACCACGGAGCTCAATCTGGCGGACTATTTCCGGGCCAACCGCCTCAAGTACCAGGTCGTGACCTTCGCCACCTCCGACGAGACGATCAAGGCCTTCGATACCGGACGCTGCGACGCCTTCACCATGGACATATCGGCGATCGCTTCCGAGCGGCTGAAGCTCTCAACGCCTGACGAATACGTGGTTCTGCCGGAAGTCATCTCCAAGGAGCCGCTGGCCTCTGCCGTACGTCACGGTGATGACCGCTGGTTTGACGTGGTGAAATGGGTGCATTTCGCACTGCTCAACGCCGAGGAGCTTGGCATTACTCAGGCCAATCTTGAGCAGCAGGCCGGCTCATCCGAGAATCCCGAGGTGAAGCGCCTGCTCGGAACGGAGGGGAACTTCGGGGAGCAGCTGGGTCTTCCGCGTGACTGGGCCCTTCAGGCGATCAAGGCTGTTGGGAACTACGGTGAGATCTACGAGCGGAATGTCGGGCAGGACTCGGTCCTGAAGATCCCACGGGGGCAGAATGCCCTTTGGAACAGAGGAGGGCTCCACTACGCTCCACCCGTCAGATGATGCCGTGATCCTAAAATGAAAGTGATGGTCGGGACGCCGTGAAGGCTCGATCCTTGGGGCGGCCTATGCCGAAGACGGCCTCGTTGTGAACGATCGGCGCGGCTCGTGCGAGATCCTGTGCGCTCTGGCAGGACAGGCAGTCGATCCTACATAGCCGCACCTGTGCCAGTCTGCTTTCATAAGGCCATAGAGGGCGGTCGCCCTTTCCACGGAGGCCCCAACCCGGTGACCATGCAAGCATCGCCGCTTTCGCCCTTCCGGCATCGCATCTTTCTTGCTGTCTGGATCGCAAGCCTCGCATCGAATTTCGGCGGGCTGATCCAGTCGGTCGGTGCAGCCTGGCTGATGACATCCATCGGCGGGTCGGCCGATCTCATTGCCTTGGTCCAGGCCTCGACGACGCTTCCGATCATGCTATTCTCGCTGGCCGCCGGGGCGATCGCGGATAATTTCGACCGGCGCAAGCTGATGCTCGCTTCCCAGACCTTCCTGCTCTGCGTATCGCTCGCCCTTGCGGTCTGCACCTATTTCGGGTTTGTAACACCATGGCTGCTGCTCGCCTTCACGTTCCTGATCGGCTGCGGGACAGCCTTCAACGGCCCCGCCTGGCAGTCGTTGGTCGGCGAGATGGTGCCGCGGACTGACCTTCCTGCTGCCATCGCCCTCAACAGCATGGGCTTCAACATAGCCCGGAGCGTCGGACCCGCGATCGGCGGCCTGATCGTCGCGGCTGTCGGGGCGTTTGCGGCCTTCGCCACCAATGCGGTCAGTTATATCGGGCTGATCCTGGTTCTTGCACGCTGGCGCCCGGCGGGGCCGCCGCGGCTCCTACCGCCCGAGACGCTTGGCACGGCGATGGTTGCGGGAATTCGCTATGTGGCGATGTCGCCGAAGATCGGGGTCGTGCTGCTGCGGGGAGCGGTCTTCGGATTCGGTGCGGTGGCGATTCAGGCCCTCATGCCGCTTGTGGCCCGCGACCTGATACAAGGTGGTCCGTTGACCTACGGCCTTCTGCTCGGCGGTTTCGGGGCCGGTGCGGTCGGTGGTGCCTTTCTGAGCGCCCGCCTGAGACAGGCGCTGTCGCTCGAAAATCTCGTGCGCCTGGCCTTCGTCAGCTTCGCAGTCTGCGCCACCGTGGTGGGGTTGAGCCCCTTTTCCCTCTTGACCATTGGGGCGATGGCGATTGGGGGCGCAAGCTGGGTCCTAGCGCTCTCGAGCTTCAATGCGACCGTTCAGCTGTCCTCGCCGCGGTGGGTGGTGGGACGCGCTCTCGCGCTGTACCAGATGGCGACCTTCGGCGGGATGGCCATCGGGAGCTGGGTCTGGGGGGAGGCCGCCGAGCGGCTCGGCACGGCCGATGCCCTGCTGATCTCGGCAATCGTGCTGGTCGCAGGGGCTGCACTCGGCCTGCGTTTCGGCTTGCCGGAGCTGAAATCGCTGAATCTCGATCCGCTCAACCGCTGGCAGGAGCCCAGCATCGCGGTCGATGTCCTGCCGCGCAGCGGCCCCGTCGTGATCACGATCGAATATGTGATCCGCGAGCAGGATGTGATGGCCTTTCTCGCCGTGATGGCGGAGCGCAGGCGAATCCGGCGCCGGGATGGGGCGCGTCACTGGACGCTGCTGCGCGATTTGGAGAACCCCCAAATCTGGGTGGAGCGCTATCACAGCCCCACATGGCTGGAATACATCCGGCACAACCAGCGCATGACGCAGGCCGATGCCGCTGTCGGCGACAAACTCCGGATGCTCCATCAGGGTCCCGACCGGCCGCAGGTCCGGCGCATGATCGAACGGCAGACGACAGGTGGGGCGATTCCCGGCAGCGCACGCCTGGCTCACGACATGGCGGATCCGCTCACAGATCCGACCCGCTCGTCCTGAGGCCGGATCTGGAGCATGGTGGGGAAAGCCGACCCAAGATTGGTAAGACCTGTGGGCTACACTGGCTCATCATAATGCCCCGAGGGGAGACAGCATCATGCGCAGCCTTCTTGCCGCGATCGGGATCGCTCTGGTGCCGCCCGGCGTGTTGGCAGACGGCATGAGCCTGAGCGGCTCTCTCTGGCGATGCATCCGCTCGAGCGACCAGTCACAGTTCGTGATCACCTTCTACTCCGGCGGCGGCGTTGGAGGAGGCGAGCTGGAGGGTGACGAGGTAAGCCCTTACATCTTCGATGCCTCCCGCACGAAGCCGGGCGAATGGCCAGGCACGTGGCGACAGACGGGCCGTCGCTTCACCTGGGCTTTTCCGGATCAGAACATGCGGATCGAGGGACGATTCATCGCATCCGGTCGGACTGCCGCCCGGCTCACTGGGTCGGAAACCTCGCCGGGTGGGACGACAACGGTCACCTGCACGTCTCTGCCGAAGCTACCAAAGATCGGGGAGGGGCTGGTCATCCCGAGGGACAGCCGCTTCATCGATCTGGATGACGGCGAGGGGGAGCTGAAGGTGCCGGCGGGAATCTCTCTCCAGGAGCTAGGGCGACGCTGACGCCGGCAACGCAACGATCGCTCGGGGTAGGGAAAGCACTCTATGCGGCCCATGGGTACTTCCCCCAGCCCATATTCTGCTCGAACACAGCCGGACCGTGCCGGCCCGCTCACTGTACCTCTTGGTGACGGATCGGCCAATCGAGGAAAAGTGGCGCGGGCACCTGCGCCTAAAGCATCGGACCCAAAAGTGGACTTGCACTTTTGGGATCCATCCGATGCTTTCCCTTTGGATAAGAGCATCGTTCGGTGCGGAAAACCGGATCCACTTTTCCGCACGATGCTCTAGAAACCCCGTTCAGCCGAGGCCGTTCTCTTTGAGAATCTGCATGGCATTGCTCTTGTCGACCGTAGCTGTCGGAAGGGTGATGGTCTTCGGCACCTTCTCGCCTTTGACGATTTTGAGCGCTTGGCGAATGCCTTCCGCGCCAGGGGTCGCATAGAGGAACGTCGCCGTCAGCTGACCCTTGTTCACCCACTGCACACCCTCATTCGGAATGGCGTCGACGCCGAGGAACTTGATTTCCTTCTCGCGTCCCGCATCCTTGGCCGCAAGGTATGCGCCGTAGGCCATGGGGTCATTGTGTCCATAGACCAGGTCGATCTGCTCGTTGGCCTTGAGCAGGTTAGCCATCAGGTCGTAGGCCTTGTTCTGCTTCCAGTCGCAATCGATCTTCTCGTTGGCGAGCTTGATGCCGTTCTCTTTGTCGGCAACCTCGTGGAAGCCGTTGGAGCGGTCATGCGAAGCCTGCGTTCCAAAGCCGCCCCAGATCTCGACCACGTTGCCCTTGGCCTGACCCGGTCCGCCCAATACCTTTACGGCATATTCACCCGCCGCGCGTCCGATCACGACGTTGTCGCCGCCGATGAACTGCGTGTACTTGTCGGTGTCGACGTTCCGGTCAAGGACGATCACCGGGATTCCGGCTTCGATAGCTTTTAGGGTCACCCCCGTGAGGCCAGCGGATTCCTTCGGCGAGATGAGGAGAACGTCCACGCCCTGACGGATGAAGTTCTCGACGTCTGCAACCTGCTTCTCGGTCTTGTCCTGACCATCCGAGATGAGAAGTTCGATCTCCGGGTGCAAGTCGGCTTCGCGCTTCATGTCCTTGTTGAACTGAACACGCCAGGGCTCGAGCGTGGTCGATTGCGAGAAGCCGAAGCGGTATTTTTTGTCCTGCGCAAGTGCGGAGCGAAGCGGCGAAGCCGCCAAGAGAAGGCCGCCGGCTGTGGTCTTGAGAAAAGTTCTGCGTTCCATGGTTTTTCCTCCCGTGAGGCAGATCTCGTTATGCTGCATGCTCGAAGGCTGTTCTGGGTCTTTGCGATCCTCCCTCATGTCATGAATGGTCGGCCAGCCGCGCCTCGGCTGCCGGCGTCGGCGCGCCGGATTGGTGCGGGGAAAGCTGGTGGAGCTGCGTGGGGTCTGAACGAGGCGATTCCTGACCGAACAGGCGCTTGATCCCGAGGAGATCGCCAAGCGATCGTTCCTGCACGAGCACGGCGGCGAGGATGATGCCGCCCTTCAGGACAAGCTGTGTGTTGCTGTCGATGTTGTTGAGCTGGAGAATGTTGCTCAGGAACCCGAAGATGAGCACGCCCACGAAGGTGCCGGCGATAGAGCCCTTGCCGCCCATCAGGCTTGTGCCGCCGATCACCACGGCGGCGATCGCGTCGAGTTCCATACCCACGCCGGCATCTGGTTTCCCTTGCCGATATTGGGCTGTGTACAGGACACCGGCCAGGCTCGCGAGAAAGCCGGAGACCGCATAGACGGCAATCTTCACCCGGTCGACCGCCACCCCCGACAGGCGGGCCGCCTGCTCATTGCCGCCGATGGCATAGACGTAGCGTCCGAAGGTGGTGGCCCGCAGCAGCAGCGCGGAGAAAACGACGACGGCGAGAAAGAACAGGCCCGGGACGGGCACGATGCGGTAGAGCAGGGCACGAAGGGTGTCGAAATCTTCCGTCGCATTGGTCCCAGTGTAGACTGGGTGCACGGCCGCGTCCTGGCCGGCCACGACCCTGGCGATTCCGAGCACGCCGACCATCATGGCGAGCGTCACGATGAAAGGTTGGAGCCGACCCTTGGTGATGATGAGGCCGTTGAGCCAGCCGAAGGCGAGCCCTACCGTCGGCACGACAATGAGAACGCCGATGACGCCGAACTTGGTGGGGACCTGCGCTGCCGCCAGCCACCAGGCGGCCGCCGCCGCCATGAGCCCCGCCAGCCCTGCGCCGAGCGCCGAAGGCGTTTTGGACGCTCTCGCACCAGCGGCTCGATGGCGGGCGCCCATCAACCGGGAGGCGCACCAGGCTGCAAGGCATGCGCTGACGACGGCCAGGATGGGAAAAGACAAGAGCGTGGCGCTGGTTTGCTCGTCGTAGGTGAGCAGCATGGCGCAGAGCACCGAGCCAAGAGCCATGATCGAGCCGACCGAGAGGTCGATGCCACCGGTCAGGATCACGAGGGTCATGCCCACCGCGATGATCCCGTTGTTCGAGACCTGCCGCAGCACATCGGAGAGATTGCCGGTGCTCAGGAAGATGTTGACGCCTTTCGACGACACAGGCGACGTGATGATGCCTACGGTGAGCAGGATCAGGAGGCTCCAGTAGAGTTTCGTTCTGAGCAGGAAGGCACTGAGCGCTTCCGTGGATACTCGCGACACCAAGAGCTCCTCCAATCGTCGTTGCCTGCATTCTGGCTCTGCGGCCAGCTGCCATTCAGGCGACAGATGCGGCTGCAGGGGCATTTTTCGCCCCGCGCCGGAATGCGTCCTGGATTGCGCCGCCAGGCGACGCGTAGTCCATGATAAGGTCAGGAGAGAAGCCGCCCTTGCTCAGGCAGGCGGTGGGCTGTCCCTCGCGCAGCACCAGGATACGGTCGCTCAGGGCCATGAGCTCCGGCAGTTCCGAGCTGGCCAATACGATGGCGAGGCCGCGCTCCTTCAATTCCTGGATCAGACGATAGATCTCCGCCTTCGCGCCGACGTCGATGCCGCGGGTCGGCTCGTCGAGCAGGAGAACGCGCGGGTTCGTCTCGAGCCATTTGCCCAGGATCACCTTCTGCTGGTTGCCGCCGCTCAGTGTCCCGGCGGCCTGACGAGGGTTTCTGGCGCGGATCCCGAGGGATCTGATCTGCCGAACTGCGAGATCCTTCTCGGCCTTGCGGGACACGAACATGGCAGCGGCAAGCGACTTCAGCACCGGCAGCGCAAGGTTGAAATCGACGCCGGCGTCGAGCACGAGCCCATCCCGCTTCCGATCCTCCGTTACAAGTGCGAGCCCCGCTTGCTTCGCATCGGCTGGGGAATGGATCGCGATCGGCCGTCCGTCGATCATGGTCTGGCCGCCTGAAGCCGTCGTCTGCGCACCGAAGATGGTTTCGAGCACCTCGCTGCGTCCGGCGCCCATTAGCCCGGCAAGCCCAAGCACCTCGCCCCCGGCGACGTCGAACGACACGCCATCGACGAGGCGCGGACGGCTCACGGTCGGTTTCGGATGGGCGAGCCAAAGGTCGCGTACCGACAGGATGGGGGCCTTCGGGCTTGGATCCGGCTCACCCATTATTGTCCTGCTGCCGACGTTCAGGAACTCCTGGACGTCGCGCCCCACCATGAGCCGGATCAGGTCGCGGCGGGAAACGCTGGCGGCCGGGAGGGTGCCTGCGACGGCGCCGTCCCGCAGAACGGTGATGGTCTGCGCAAGGTTGAAGACCTCTTCCATCCGGTGCGAAATGTAGACGATGCTGACGCATTCCGAGGAAAGGCGGCGGATGATGGCATGCAGACGCTCCGCTTCCGCGACCGACAGCGCGGAGGTCGGCTCGTCCATGATGAGGATGCGCGCATTCTGCGCGAGCGCCTTGGCGATCTCGACGAGTTGCTGCTCGCCGATACGCAGGCTGCTCACGGCGGCATGAGGGGAGGCTTGAAAGTTGAGCGTGTCGAGAATGCGTGCTGCGGCATGGGCTTGGGCGTTCCTGTCCACAAGGAAGGATAGACCACGCACCTTCTCATGTCCGAGGAAGATATTCTCTGATACTGTCATGGCGGGCACCAGATTGAGTTCCTGGTGGATGATGGCCACTCCTGCCCGCGAGGCGTCGCGAGGGCTCGTGAATCTCACCGGTTCTCCAAAAAGCGCCAGCCCGCCGCGATAGTCGTTATAGATCCCGCCGGCGATCTTCATGAGCGTGGATTTGCCCGCGCCATTCTCTCCCATGAGGGCGTGGATTTCGCCGACCCGGAGGTTGAAATCCACGTTTCGGAGAACGTCGATCTTTCCGAATGCCTTGCTCACGCCCCGCATCACCAGGGCGCCCGCCGAGCCGGTCTGATCTTCCGCGCTGTCGGCAACAGACAAGATCGCCTCCCCTGCACGCCGCCGTCATAGACGGCAGTTGCCACCGCGTCTGGCATTCCCGCCCCCTCTGCCAGTCACATGCTAGGCTGATTTTCGCCCGGGGCAAGAATTCCGGCAGGAGGATGCGGCGCACCTGCCGCTCATACGCTCTGACTACCCCGAAGGGTCTGGCTCAAGGCAGTCAGGCTGAGCGGGTTGTGCTTCAGGGCCCTCCTCCGATGAGGCTGCAAGCTGGCGATCTGTTTCTCCGGGCGGGCATCAATGGCGCGGATCTTGTCCCGCGTCCCGGCGACTTGCAGGCGGCACGAGACAGTCCATGCTCTCGTGGCGGGATGGTGGAGGGCCTTAGCTGCATGAAGCGGATGTGAGCCAAAGCGTATGGTGCGCGCTAAGAGGCCTGTGAACATCATGTGCCTGGAGGACCCACAAGGCGTAAACCGGACTGAGCCGCCGGAGGATCTGCAGCAGATTGCGACGCAGCCATGTTCGGCCGAACCAGACCTACGACCTCATTCGAGGGTTGCTGGACTTGATGCCCTATCAAACAGGTCGCGCTTTATTGCGCTTTTCGCATTAATTCCGCTCATCATAAAAGGTTTGACCCTACCCGCAGCTCTGGCTTCAATCGAGTTCCTAATCAGGAGAATCTGGATTGGCTATGGTATACCCTCGGGCTTGAAAGATCATAACGCAATCATCTTCCTGATGATCGGCGTCTGGCTCTGCACGGAAGGTAGAACTGTTCTCTCTGCGATTGCTCTGATTTGTTCAATATTACTATGACAGATGGAGTATCTATGTCAGAGTCTTTGCGCTCATTAGAGGGCGGGTCGGAAGATCGTACGCAAGCTCACGAGTATCTTGATCAGGCAGAGGTACGAGAATCGTACCTCAATGAGCTTATCGAGTTTCTGAGGATGCCGACTGTTTCGGCGCGCGGAGACATGGAGCCAATGCGGGCTGCCGCGGATTGGCTGATCCGGCGACTTCGCTCCCTGGGGGCGGAAACGCAACTGCTGGAAAGCTCGGGATTTCCCATCGTCTATGGTGAGATCAAGGGGGATAGCCCTCGCAGTATCCTATTCTACAACCATTACGACGTGCAGCCACCCGAGCCGTACGAGGCTTGGAGCAGTGATCCGTTCGAGCCTGCCATTCGGGACGGCTACCTTTTTGCCCGGGGCTCAGACGACAACAAAGGCTCTCTGATGTCGCGGATCCATGCCGTTGAAGCCGTGCTCAAGGAGAGGGGCAGTCTTCCGGTGACCGTGAAGTTTCTCTTCGAAGGGGAGGAGGAATCCGGTTCTCCAAGTCTTCCAGGAGCGGTCCAGCGCTATCAGGACCTCCTCGCGGCTGATGCGTGCATCTGGGAAAACGCCCGTCGCGACGATGCGGGCAATCCAAGCGTCGCCCTCGGGAACAAGGGAATGCACTCGTTTGAATTGCGAGTCCGCACCGCGAATACGGACTCGCACTCGGGCAAGGCGAATATCTATCCGAATGCGATATGGAGGCTGATCTGGGCGCTCTCGAGCCTTCGCAGTTCCGACGGCACCATTCTCGTCGAAGGTTTCTACGATGGCGTTCCGCCTCTTTCGCCGGCCGACGAGGAACTGTGCCGCAACACACCCGCCAATGGAGAGGCCCAGGCGCGCAAGCTCGGTCTGACTGAACTGATGTCGGGCAACGATGATTTTTCGGTCAATCGCGCTCTCTACTACACGCCGTCGTTCAATATTCAGGGAATTAGTGGCGGCTACACAGGGCCGGGACATAAGACCGTCATCCCTTCTGAGGCGTTCGCCCGGATCGAGTGCCGTTTGGTCGGTAATCAGGATCCGGACGATATCGCAGCGAAGATCGCCCTCCAGTTGAAAAAGAATGGTTACGGCGATGTGGAGATCATCAGCAAAAAGGCCGGAGCATGGCCTTACCGGACGGCGGTCGACGATCCTTTCGTTCAGTTGGTGAGCCGGACGGGTGCGGAGGTCTATGGGCGGCCGATCGTGCTCATGCCGAGCTCTCCGGGAACCGGGCCGCGCTACGTGTTCAAATACGTCCCGGAAATGCCGATCGTTGCGCTGGGAGTTGGACACGCAAACAGCAGGGCTCATGCGCCGAATGAGAATATCGCTGTCGAGGATCAGTTCCTGACCACGAAGCATGTCGCCAGCATTCTGCGCCATTTCGGGAACGTGAAAAACGCCGATTAGATTGGGCACGAATAACTGATAAGAGGGATCAGAAATGAAGCAGAAGTGGTTGGGGAGCGTCATGCCGAAGGTTGCGGCAATGATGCTGTTGTCTGCGGGATTGAACTCAGCGCAGGCGAGGGATCTTGTTATTGCGCAGGGAATCGATGTTCCCGGGTTCGATATTCACAATCACAGCACGACGGCGGTTGAGGCTGTATTCGTGAATATCTTCGACTACTTGGCGATGCGTGATGGTAAGGGTGAGTTGCAACCCTCTCTCGCAACCAGTTGGGAGCAGGTTTCCGAAACGGCAATGCGGTTTAAGCTCCGCGAGGGCGTTCTCTTCCACGATGGACAGGAATTGAAAGCTGAGGACGTGAAGTTCTCGATCGAACGCCCGGCGCTCGACAAGGGCGTCATGCAAAACTCATTCTACAACACGATCAAGGAAGTGGAAATCGTCAACGACCATGAGGTGATCATCCACACCAAGGGACCCGATCCCATCCTGCTGAATCGGCTCAGCCGTATCGGCTCTGGGATCGTGCCCAAGCACTATGTGGATAAAGTTGGTTGGAAAGGATTCGCTACTCAGCCTGTCGGTACCGGGCCCTTCAAGTTCGTGGAGTGGAAGCGCGATGACCGTATCACCATGGCGGCCTTCGACAAACACTGGCGCGGGCGGCCAGCTTGGGACAAGCTCGTCCACCGTACGATCCCCGAGGACAGCACGAGGGTCGGAGAGCTACTAAGCGGCGGCGTCGATATCGCGACGAATATTCCAAGCCAGGATGTCGAGAGGGTCAAAGCTTCGGGGAACGCCATCACCAAGCCGTGGCCGAGCTTCCGGGTGATGACGCTGTTCGCCAATACGAAAGAGGGATCTCCGCTGGCTGATCCTCGCGTGCGTGAGGCTGTCGATCTCGCCATCGACGAGAAAGCGCTCGTCGATACGGCTATGAGCGGTCTGGGCGTGCCCGTGCGTGGGTCCGTGGCTCCAGGTCTCAGTGCCGTACCAATGGATCTGCATGACACATACCTTTACGATCCGGAGAAAGCGGTAAAGCTCCTGGCCGAGGCCGGTTACGGTCCAGGTCAGCTGTCCATCAAGCTGCAGGGGCCAAGCGGTCGCTATGCTCTCGATGTGGAGATGATGGAGGTCATCGCTGTCATGCTGGAGACCGTCGGCATCAAGGTCGAGATTGAAGCGTTGGAATGGAGTGCCTACCAGAGCCGTATCTGGGAGCCTAACAAGATCGAGGGACTGGCCCTTATTGGACACAGCAACTCGCTGCAAGATGGCTTCCATGCCGTCCAGCGTGCGCGCTGCGGATACGAGTTCAGCCTCAAAACCGGGTGGTGCGATAAGCGGTTTGACGAGCTGGTGAACCTGTCTGCCGTCACGGTCGATCCGAAAAAGCGTGATGAGTATCTCTCGGAAGCGTTCCACCGTCTGACGGACTCCCGTTCGATTCTCTTCCTGTTCCAGGTGCAGAACATCGTCGGTATCAACAAGGCCGTGGCCTGGGATCCGAGCCCGGATGAGCAGCTCTGGATGTTCGACGCGAAGCCTGCAAGCAACTGACGGACTCCCCGGGCACGCCCGAACCTGACGAGAGGACAGCATCAGCCATGATCAATTACGTCATTTGGCGCATACTCCAGATGATCCCGATATTGCTGGGCGTGACCCTCATCGTCTTCGTATTGCTGCGCGTGTCCGGGGACCCCGTTCTACTGATGCTTGGTGAGGATGCCCAGCCTGAGCAGGTGGAAGCGCTTCGGATCGCTCTGGGATTGAATCGGCCTCTTTATCAGCAATATCTGATGTATATGGCCGATCTCGTGACCGGAGATTTCGGAAACTCACTGAGATATAACGGCCAGCCGGCGCTGCAGGTCGTTCTTGAGCGACTCCCCGCAACCGCCAGCCTCGCGGCGATGGGGTTGTTCTTTGCGATCGTGATCTCGCTTCCGGCGGGAATCATCGCAGCTCTGAACCAAAACCGCCTGCCGGATCACGTCGCCTCGTCCTTTTCGATCCTCGGACAGGCGATGCCGAATTTCTGGCTCGGAATCATGCTGATCCTGATCTTCGCTGTGACGCTCGGCTGGTTTCCGGTGTCGGGGAGCGACAAGCCTCTCTCCGTCATCCTACCTGGCCTGACGCTCGGCTCTGGGCTCGCCGCGATGCTGACCAGGATGCTGAGATCGTCCCTGCTCGAGGTCATGCAGCAGGATTATATCCGGACAGCTCGGGCGAAGGGACTACCACAGCGGACGATCATCGCTCGTCATGCTCTCCGCAACGCTGCGCTGTCCTATCTGACCGTCATCGGCCTTGAAGCTTCCGCCCTGATGGCAGGCGCGGTTGTCACCGAGCAGGTATTTGCCTGGCCGGGGATCGGTCTCCTGGCGATCCAGGCGATCAGTTCAAGAGACATGGCCGTGGTTCAGACGATCGTCATCATCTCATCGATCATCGTTATGAGCATGAATCTCCTCGTCGATATCCTTTACTCCGTCGTTGATCCGAGAATCCAGCATGGCTAATGCCGAAACGCTCCAAAGTCCGAGCCCGCCGCTGGTCGTACCCGGTCGCAGGCTGCGTCTCAGTCCCCTGGCGGCATTCGGCTTGGTGATGCTGACGATCTTCATCATTATGGCCGTCTTCGCGCCCCTTCTGGCGCCTTATGATCCGACCATGCCGAACCTGCGCGCACGCCTCGTGCCGCCGATGTGGCTCGACAAGGGAGGGATTGATCATGTCCTCGGAACGGATCATCTCGGGCGAGACATGCTGTCGCGGCTCATATATGGCAGCCGCATCGCTCTTAGCGTCGGGTTTTTCGGCGTCGTGCTTGCCTCGCTCATAGGCGTGTCGGTTGGTCTGATCGCGGGTTTCTGGCGGGGGCCGCTCGATTCCATCTTGATGGGGATAGTCAATATCTTACTGGCCATCCCAAACACGCTTTTGTACCTGACGGTGCTGGCGGTATTTGGCCAAAGTCTGTTGCTGATGATCATCGTGATCGGCTGCATCAACTGGACGACCTTCGCTCGCGTGGTGAGGGGCGAAGTTCTCAGTCTCAAAGAACGCGAATTCATAGAAGCCAGCCGTTCGATCGGACAACATCCCGTTGTTACCCTCCTGCGGCACGTGCTTCCCAACGTTTTAAGTCCGATCATCGTAATAGCCACGTTAAATGTAGCGACCCTGATCATTCTCGAGGCGTCACTGTCCTTCCTCGGTTTCGGCGTGCAGCCGCCCACCGTGACCTGGGGCAGAATGCTGGCCGACGGCCGGAACTACATCGCGACTGCCTGGTGGCTCGCGGCCATTCCGGGCCTCATGATCACCATCCTCACCCTGTCCCTGATCTTTATCGGAGATTGGCTGCGTGACAGGTTGGACCCGCGGAACACACGGTGAAAAACCAGAGCGAACCGAGAGGCGGGCCGCAGCGAAAAATCCTTGGAGAGGGGCAGATGACGGACACAACTGAATGGGCTGGGGCGTCAGCGCCGGTTCTATCCGTGAAGAACCTGACGACCTCCTTCCGGATGAAGGACGGTGAGTTTCACAAGATCGTCAAAGACGTTTCGTTCGATGTCGGTCCTCGGGAAACTGTCGCGATCGTTGGGGAATCCGGCTCTGGGAAGAGTGTTACGGCTCTCTCGATCATGAGGTTGGTGGCGGCGTCAAGCACTCGTATAGAAGGCAGCGTGCATCTCTCCGGACGCGATCTGCTGGAACTGATGGAGCATGAGATGCAGGCCGTCCGCGGCGATGACATCGCCATGATCTTTCAGGAGCCGATGACGAGCCTCAACCCCGTCCTTCCTGTCGGGGATCAGATCGCAGAAGTCCTAATCCGTCATCGGGGCGTGTCCAAGTCCGAGGCGCAGGCGGAGACGATCCGTCTTCTCGACAAAGTGCGGATTCCGGAGGCGAGATCCCGCTTCAAGGAATATCCTCACCGCTTCTCTGGTGGCATGCGGCAGCGCGTGATGATCGCCATGGCCTTGGCATGTCGACCAAAGTTGCTCATCGCGGATGAGCCCACGACCGCTCTTGATGTCACCATCCAAGCGCAGACGCTTGCGCTGATCAAGACTCTCCAGGAAGAGGACGGCATGTCGGTTCTCTTCATCACCCACGACATGGGTGTCGTGGCCGAGATAGCGGATCGCACCGTCGTGATGTACAAAGGGGAGGTAGCGGAGACAGGGAGGACGGAAGACATCTTCGAACGTCCGAGGCATCCCTATTCCCGCATTCTGCTGTCATCGGTTCCGAAGCTAGGTTCCATGGCGGAGTCCTCCGAACCCATGCGCCTGCCTGTTTTCGGGACCGGTAGCAACAGCCCAGAGACGCCATCGCTTCCACAGAATTCGAAGTCCAGAACCAACCAGCCGATTTTGTCTGTCCGGAATCTGACGACTAGGTTTGACATCCGGTCCGGATTGCTCCGCAGAGTCAAAGGGCGCGTGCATGCGGTCGAGAACGTATCCTTCAACATCATGCCAGGGGAAACACTGTCTCTGGTCGGAGAATCCGGCTGTGGTAAGTCAACCACGGGCCGTTCCGTGATGCGCCTCGTCGAGCCCACCAGCGGAGAGATCATTCTCGACGGAACCAATATCATGGATCTCGACCGCAGGTCGCTTCGCGCCATGCGCCGCAGCATGCAGATGATCTTCCAGGATCCTTTTGCCAGCCTTGATCCTCGTGTGACCGTCGGGGCCGCGGTGGCAGAGCCGATTCTGACACATGGGATCGAGACGGGTTCGAGGGTGAAGGAAAAGGTCGCCGATCTGCTCATGCGTGTCGGACTCAACCCCGACATGGCGAACCGATATCCTCACGAATTTTCCGGAGGTCAGAGGCAGCGAATTTGCATAGCTCGCGCGCTTTCATTGGAGCCGAAGCTGATCGTCGCCGACGAAGCGGTGTCTGCGCTCGACGTGTCTATCAAGGCACAGGTCATGAACCTGCTGCTGGATCTTCAGGACACGTTGGGTTTGGCTTATCTCTTCATCTCGCACGATATGGCTGTCGTTGAACGCGTTAGTCACCGCGTGGCAGTCATGTATCTGGGTGAAATTGTCGAGATCGGGCCACGGTCGGCGGTGTTCGAGAATCCGCAGCATCCGTATACGAGAGAGCTCATTGCTGCGGTCCCCATTCCGGATCCTGCGCGACGTGGAAGGAAACGCCAAATCCTGAATGACGAGATCCGCAGTCCTATCCGGCCAGTGGATTATCAGCCATCCGTCCGCATGTACCGCCAGGTATCATCGGGGCATTTCGTTCAGGAATGGGGTGAGGAGTGGCGGAGCGCTGCCTAGCCTCGTCAGGCTTGAAGGACATGCCTCGGCTGTTACGGATTGGCCGAATATCAGTGTTCGAGAGCGGTAACGCTCTAGATGCGCATCACGGTCCTGAAATAATCCTCAATTGCACGTTTGAAGCTGAGCGCTGCGGGCGTCAGTGCGCGGGATCTCAGATAAATCGTCGAGAGGCGAGACGTGATCCGGGGTGGGTCGATGGGAAGCGCCGAAAAAGAGTCGTCGGCACGGCATTGAATGCTTGCGCCGCTCTGGATTGATATACCTTCTCCACGCTGTACAAGTTCGTAGATCATTTGGGGCGTATTGACTGTAATGAGGTGGTTGAGTCGGAAACCTTCCCTTGCAGCGGCCCCATCGAAGATTTGACGTATAACGGACGTCGGAGGGAAAGAGATCATCGGCTGATCGCGCAGTGCGGCAAGATTTATCTTCTCCTCCTTCGCAAAGGGGTGGTCCTTCCGGGCAATCACATGATATGTCGTTTCGCAAAGCTCCTCGACCACAAGATCCTCTGTGGACTGCATGAACGACGCTAACGCGAAATCCGCGACTCCGGCTCTGATTTGGTTCACGACTTCGCCGCGAAGGGCTTCCCTGATGTCGATTACGACCTTCGGGTGCTGCTTGCGGTAGGCGGAAATGACCTCCGCAATGAGGCCGTTGGCAAGCGACAATGGGCAAGCGACCACGACATGTCCGCCCGTTTCGTTCCGAAGTGAAGAAAGCGCTTCGGCCGCAAGGTCGAATTCACATAAGATACGGTCGATGATCGGAAGGAAGCCTGCCCCCGCAGAGGTCAGGGTGACATTCCGGGTATCCCGATGGAAGAGCTCAAAGCCAAGTTTCTCTTCTACGGACCTGATGACTCGCGAGAGCCCGGGCTGCGACATCCGAAGTTCAGCGGACGCGGCGATGAAGCTCGAGTACTTGGCAACAGTCTGTACAGCTCGCAACTGTTTGGAACTTAGATCAGGAAGCGTTGGAGCCATTTTGAATCCCGGTGAGTAATGATCCGTCACGGAACAAGACAAAAGCACACGATCTGCAGCAATCCTCCCTCAAAAGCTTGTGGGCAGCAATAGGTGTGCAATCCGTGCGCTGGCAATGTTCCCGGTAAGGCACGCAGGGGGGCGCGGGTCACAGACTTTCACGGATCAAAGATATCATTGCGTCAGACACGACGTTCGCTGGCAGACGCGATCTACTCCTATTGAAATGATCATCCTGAAGCATGGCTTGAGAGCCGGAGGAGGGCCGAAATGCGCAAGAAGCGGCACAGGTCATCAAAGGAGAGGATTCCGGACAACATCCGCCCCGGACCTTCGCAAGAGGATCGACGGTCGCCGGTGGGAAATCTGGATCCTAGGAGGCTATCGAATGCCGATCCTGAGCCCAAGGGCTTTGGGGAGCCCGGCAATGGCTCGCGCCAAAGCTGGAGCGGGAATACCCTGCTCGTCTGCCTCCTCGCACATGAGAATGGCGGAGCGGATGGCGCGGGCGCCGGTAAAACGGAACGGCTCAGGCGGCAGTTGCGGCAGCGATCGCGTGCAGAACGGAAGCGATGACCAGCGATCCGCCTCGCGGAGCACCAGCGATGCAAGGCATTGCCCGGCAATGTAGGTGGCGTTCACGCCATGTCCCGAGAAGCCGCAGGCATAGTGGATGCGTGTATCGGGAATGGTCTTGAAGAACGGCAGGCGGTCGGCGGAAACGTCGATCGCGCCGCCCCAGGCGCGAGCCAGCGGGACATTCCGGAGCTCAGGCAGCAGCCTGCGGAGCCCTGCCTCGGCGCGTCCGATGCTCGCCTTGTCATGGGTCAGATATCTCGCTTTCGCACGATCGCCGTATCCGACCGGCCCCGACCCTGATCCCATCAGGACGCGGCCATCCTCCGTCTTGCGGAAATAGTGCAGGAACATGCGCAGATCCGCGAGGCCTTCATCGCCGGTCCAGTTCATGGAAGCCAGCTGTTCCGGCGCAGGCTCGGTCATCACGGCATAGCTGGAGAAGATGCTGACATGCGGCCTGACCTCGCGCCGCTCGCTGAGGGCCGCATTGGTCGCAAGCACGACCTCGCGCGCGACGATGTGGCCAAGAGGGGTCGTGATCCGGGATGGATGTCCCGGTTCGACGCTCAGCATCGGCGTGTTCTCGAAGAGCGAGACGCCGCGGTCGATGATGGCCTGCCGAAGGGCGCGTGCCAGGCGGGCAGGATGCACCGTGGCCGCATCGGGATAGAAGATGCCGCGCCGGAACACCGGCGAGGCGCAGAGCGCCCGGACGTCTTCTCGGGACAAGATCGCCAGATGGTCTTGCGCGCCCAATTCGCGGGCTTGCTGCGCGATGCTGGCGATCTTGTCCTCCTGCAGGGTCGTGGTGGCGACCAGGAGGTTGCCTCCCTCCCGCCACCAGATGTCGCGACCGCATTCGGACGCGAAGCGTCGAATGCCGTCCTGCGCCCAGTCGCCGGCCCTGGCGATGGCAAGTGCGCCATCGGGCCCGAGCGCCTGGACGGCATTGCCCAGGGAAGACCAGTAGCCGTGAACCTTGCCGCCATTCTTGCCGCTTGCCCCGGAGCCGCAGATCGATGCTTCGATCAACACAACGGAAAGATCGGGGCGACGGCTCTTGAGGGTGAGCGCCGTCCAAAGCCCGGCGAAGCCGCCGCCGACGATTGCGACATCGGCTGTGCATTCTCCTTCGAGTGGAGCGGCGGCAGGCACGTTACCTTCGTTCCTCAAAGCCTCCTCAAGCCACCAGGAGCGTTCGGACGGATCGATGGAGGGCTGGAAGGATTTCATGGTGACGATGCCGTAAAGAAGGTGTCAGGGTAAAATCTTGGGATGCTCCGCGCGATGTTGACCGCGCGGAGCGGAAGTCCGGATTTAACCTTGCTGCTGCAGCTTTGCGCGCAACTCCTGCATCGAGCGGTGGACCTCCTCGAGGTCCGCCACATCGAAGCCTTCGGCCAGGGCGGGGGAATGCTGTGCGAGACGCTCGCGCAGCACACCCGTGTAGCGCACCCGCCGATTTGCGTCGACCACGAGGCCATTCTCCTCCTCGAACCGTGCGTTCCACGCCACGGCCTCTTCCTGCGAGATGGAGGACGGCAGGTTGAGCGAGAGAGTGCCGTCGGCAAGCTGTACCGGATAGCCGCCCGGGAGACCGTAGGGGCCCGGGACGTGGCCGGTCCACGAGCGGCCTTCCGCGAGAGCGAGGATCATCGGCACGCCGCTCGCCCCCGAGATGTCGATGACCGGCTCCGGCGTCAGCTTCACGTCCCGGAATGTGCCGAACACATCCGCGACCTCTTCATTGTCGATCCAAACCCTTGGGGCCGATCCAGACCGCGCTTCGACCGGGCGGCGCCATGCTCCGAGATGCTGATAATGGGCCAGGACCTTGATGCGGCTTCTGTCCGTCAGCTTGCGGTCAGCTGCGAAGACATTGGACAGGATCGCGACATTGCCCATGCCGCACATGACCTGATGGCCGAGCGCCCGGATCAATCCGTTCACCACGTCCGGGAAGCTGCAGTTGATCAAGGGCGCAGTGCTTCCGAGACGGGTCATGGCCGCGGCCACGCGGGAGCTGAGAAGCGCCTGGAAGACCGCGGTCGCGCTCAGTCCGCCTTCGGCGACGAGCTTGCTCCAGGCATCGCCCGAGCCCGCAATGACGGATGACGTCTGCACGGATGCTGCCTGTACGACGACGACGGGCTTCGTCTCTTCGAGCAATTCGGTGGCAACCCCCTCCGCGAGAAGGTCGGCCTCACGGGCAACGACGGTCACCGGCGTGTTGAAGATCGCGGCGCGGGCACCGGCTGCGACTTTCAGCCATTGCAGGCGCTCGCGGTTGCGACCCGCCAGAACCACGCGAACTGGAGCGCTCGCCGTGGCCGCGATGTCGAACAGGATGCGGGCTGCGAAAGCGCCGGTTCCGGTCAGGAGGATGGTCGGTTCTGTCGTCATCTCAATGTCCTTTCGCGAGCCTGTCCCAGCAATCGTCGAGACTCTTGGAGAGTTTATGCTTCATGATCCGCTGACTCGGCGTGCGCTCGAAGTCGTCGATGATGGCGATGTAGCGGGGGTTCTGATAACTAGCGAGACGCGAGGACAGCCAGGTGGATATCTCCGCAGGCTGAACGCTGGCGCCGGCCTTGGGCTTGATGAAGAGCTTGATGTCCTGTTCGCCGATTTCCGCCGCGACGCCGATCATGGCGCAGTCCTCGACGCTGGGATGATCGGCGGCGACGCGCTCGACTTCCCAGGCGGAGACGTTCTCGCCGCGGCAGCGGACGCTGTCGGTCATGCGCCCATGGAAGATCAGGTTGCCTTCCGGATCGTAGGTGCCGAGATCGCCGGTATACAATGCGCCGTTCCGAAGGGCTTTCTCGGTAGCGGAGGGATTGTCGAAATAGCCCCGGAAGATGGCGCCAGGCCTGGAGGTTCGCACCACGATCTCGCCACGCTCGCCATTCGGCACGGGCTTGCCGTCCGCATCGAGCAGTTCCACCGTGAACCACGGCACCGCATTGCCGACCGAACCGACGACGCCCTTGTCGTTGAAGGTCGTGATGCTGGAGGCTTCGGTCATGCCGTAGCATTCGCGGATCTGCACGCCGAACCGGTTCTGGAACGCCGCCCAGATGTCACCCGGGCAGCCGCCGCCCCAGGCGATCCGCACGGTGTGATCGCGATCCATCGGCGATTCGGGCTGCTTGAGGAGGATCTGCAGGATGCCGCCGAGGTAGTGGATATGCGTCGCGCCGTATTGGCGGACCTGATCCCAGAAGCGACTCGCGCTGAAGCGATCCACCATCGCAAGGGACACGCCGTGGGTCATCGGCAGGCTCAGCAGCTGAGCCCCCCCGATATGGTAGAGCGGCTCCCACACGAACATCACATCGCCCGCGCGCGAGGCGGCCACGAGGCTGACGCCCTCTCCGGCCAGCCGGATCATCAGGTTGGAGACGATCACGCCTTTCGGCTGCCCGGTCGTGCCGGAGGTGTACATGATGGCGAAAGGCGCATCCAGCGCGGGCGACGGTTCCGCGAAGGACAAGCCAGTACCCAGGACATCCGCCAGGTTCGGATGCCCTTCGGTATCCCCATAAATGAGGTAGCCCTCTCGGGGGCGCTCCGCGCCGCATTCGACGATCGTCGGGAGAAGGTCCTCATCGGCGATCACGAGAGCCGGCTTCGAGTGATTGATGATGTATTGCAGGCCCGCGCCGCGCTGTTGGGCATTGAGCGGCACCCAGACGAGGCCCGCCTTGGCGAGGGCGAAGATCACCGCGAGGGTCTCCGCGCTGTTGCGCATCATCACCGCAACATGCTCACCCGATTTGAGTCCGCGCGAGCGCAGCCAGGCTGCCAGGGAAGCGGATTGGGAATCCAGCAGGTTGAACGTGATCGGCTTGCCGTTGAAGCGGGCGAAGATGCCGTCGGGATCCTTCTGAGCCTGCAGGCGCAGAAGATCGGCGAGACTAGTATCATCGAGTGACATCGATATCTCTCAGCTTGTAGTTCTTAGGCGGAACGGCGGAAGCGCTCTGCGACGAGGAGGAGGACGGTCACAATCACGAAGACCACGACGGAAACCGCCGCAAGTGTCGGGTTGAGCTGCAGGATCATGTCGTCCCACATCTGCTTCGGCAGCGTCGTCTTGATCCCGCCACTGACGAAAATGGCGATCGTGAGCTCGTCGAAGGACGTGATGAAGGCGAACAGGAATGCTGCGACCAAGCCGCCCTTTACCAGGGGGACCGTGACCAGGAACAGCGTCTTGATCCGGTTGGCTCCCAGGACAGCGGCGGCCTGATCGAGACGCCAGTCGTAGTTCTTGAGGATCGCCGTGATGGTCACGAAGGCGAAGGGGAGGGCCAGAACGGTGTGACCGATCACGAGGCCCAGATCCGTCGCGACGAGGCCGATCTGCGCGAAGAGATAGAACAGGCCGACAGCGATGATGATGCGCGGAACGATCAGAGGAGCGAGGAAAGTCGCGAAGACGAGCCCGCCCCAGCGGGTCTTGGAACGTGCCAGCGCGAGCGCCGCCAGGCCGCCGATGGTGGTTGCGCAGATTGCGGTTGCGGCCGCCACTCCGAAGGACCGCATGGTCGCCGAAAGCCAGACGGGCGAGGAGAAATAGGTCTCGAACCATTGCATGCTGTAGCCCGGAGGCGGGAATTCCAGGAACTGCGAGCTCGTGAAGCCGATCGGGATCACAAGCAGGGTGGGCAGCACCAGGAACGCGAGGGCCAGCGCGCAGTAGATCGGAAGCAACTTTCGCGTGCCGCGGGTTCCGATCACCCGCCGGACCGCATCGGCGATCACGGCGCTCACCTTGGCGACGACCCGCAGGATCGCGAGCCCGAGCAGGCGCAGGCGTCCCGCCCCGGCGTCCTGCCCCGAAGTCTCCCCGGAAAGGGACGAGAGGCCGAAGAGCCGGTCATAGATCCAGACGGTGACGAGAGCGGCCGCCAGCATCATGGCCGCGAGCGCTCCCGCGAAAGCCCAGTTGAGGAGCTCCTGCACCTGCGTGATGATGAGCTGCGCCAGCATCGTCTCGCGTCGCCCACCCAGGAGAGCGGGCACGATGAAGAAGCCGAGGGACGAGATGAAGACGAGCAGGCCGCCGGCGGTCACGCCAGGCAGGGAGAGCTTGAAATAGACGAGCCAGAAGGATTGGGCCGGTGCCGCACCCAGGGCCTGCGCGGCCTGGATCAGACGCTGGTCGATGCCGATCATGACAGGCAGCATGGTGAGCACGGCGAGCGGAACCATGGCATGCACCATGCCGACCATCACGCCAAACTCGTTATAGGCCAGTGGGAGCGGCTGGGATGCCAGGCCACTTCCCGTGAGCATGCTGTTGATCACGCCTGTGCGACCGAGCACGACCATCCAGGCGAATGTCTTCACGAGGTAGCTCGTCCAGAACGGCACCATCACGAGGAGCACCATGCGCTCCCGCAGTCCTTCCTTCAGCTTGGCGAGCCAATAGGCCAGCGGATAGCCGAGCACGATGGAGAAGAGTGCGGTATTGGCGGCGATCTTGAACGTGATGCCCAGCACCTGGAGATACACGTCCGTGTTCGCGATGCGGGCGTAGGTTGCAACGCTGAGGGCGCCGCTGGCGGGATCCTGCACGCTCAACGTCAGAAGGCGCAGAACCGGGTACAGGAAGAACACGGCCAGAAAGGCGAGGCCCGGGGCGGCGAGCCAGAGCGCGTTCGGTCGAATGAGGCGCTGTCGAAGCGGGACGGCAGGAGCGGTAATGGCTGTCATGCTTGAGACTCCCTTGCCGTTCATGGCACCAGAACCGCGGCGTCCGGATTCCAGCCCAAGGTTGCGCGCTCTCCATAGGCGGGAGCGGGATGGCCCGGCGGCAGGCGGACGATTACCGTTTCTCCCTCGTCGAGATCGACGATGAGCCGCGTTTCGGAGCCAGCGTAGACCGCATCGGAGACACGCCCCACGATGGTGTTTTCCTTGTCGGCTCCAAGGCTGATCTGTTCAGGACGGATCACGATGGCGGCCTCTGGGCCCGGACACGTCGCGCCGGCAGGCAGGCGGAATTTCCCGTGCGGCGTTGCCAGGCGGGTCTCCCCGTTGAGCGTGTCGACCTGCCCGCGGAAGATGTTCGAGATGCCGATGAAGTCAGCCGCGAAGGCCGTCGCGGGGCGCGCATAGATCTCATGGGGAGATCCGAGCTGCTCGATGCGCGCATGGTTCATCAGGCAGATCCGGTCGGAGAGAGCGAGGGCCTCCTCCTGGTCATGGGTCACGTAGATGATGGTTGCGCCCGTCTCGCGATGCAGCTGCTTGATCTCGATCTGCATGTGCTCGCGCAGCTTCTTGTCGAGGGCTCCGAGCGGCTCGTCCATGAGGATGATGGACGGCTGGTAGACGAATGAGCGGGCGAGCGCGACACGCTGCTGCTGTCCGCCTGAAAGCTCGCGTGGGAAGCGCGCGGCGAGATGGTCGAGTTGCACCATCGTCAGCACGTCTTTGACACGCTGTTTGATGTCCGCCGCGGACATGGACCTCATCCGCAGGGGGAATTCGATGTTTTCGGCAACGGTCAAGTGGGGGAAGAGCGCGTAGTGTTGAAACACGAGCCCGATATCGCGCTGATGCACCGGTGTCTGCGTCTGGTCCCGACCGTCGATGAGGATCCGCCCCGAGCTCGGCTCGACAAGGCCGCATATCATCTGCAGCAACGTCGTCTTGCCTGATCCCGACGGCCCGAGCAGAGTGAGGAATTCTCCCGTCGGTACGGTCAGATGCGTCGGCTCCAGTGCCGTTACTGTACCATATTGCTTTGACAGGCCTTCAATGATCAGCTTCGGCGCGGTCACGCCCTGCCTTGCTACGGTCGCCATTGCAGCGTATCCCTTCTTTCGTCTCGACGCAGTGTGCGGGTGCGGTGTTGAAGGAATTGCGGCATCCGCCCAGTCGAAAATGTCATAAAAACGTGCTCTGCAGAGCCAAATTGCAGCTGCGGAGGTGCGCGCTCTGCAGCCGAGCCATCGGGTGTCGGCGAAAGCACACGTGAACGGTGTTCAAATTCCAGATCGGTCTTCAGGAAATGCGCCGCCGCATCCCGCTTCGCGAGCGGCAGCGGCGGCGCTTATCCTCAGGTGAGAAGCCAGCTGTTGAACCGCTCGGTGACCGCAGCGCGGTTCTCACTCCACCAGCTTTCCTCTGCGACCCGCATCTTTTTCAGGTTTTCGGGCGACGTCGGCAAGACTTTCGCACGATCGGCCGAGATGCTCTTGTAGGCGTCGAGGTTGGTCGGACCATAGGCCAAAGCTTCCGTGAAGGCAGCCTGGCGATCAGGGGCAGAGCAGAACTTGATGAACTGCTTCGCGGCGTCGGCACGCGGGCAGCCCTTCGGGATCGCCCAGCCTTCAATGGAATAGAGGCCCTGATCCCAGACGATCGTCGCCGGCGCACCGCCGTCGATGGCCGATTGCAGGCGTGCATTCCAGCCGGAAATGAGATCGACTTCGCCACTCTGCAGGAGCTGCGTCGACTGTGCGCCGCCCGTCCACCACACGGCGATGTGCTGCTTGACCTGGTCCAGCTTCTTGAATGCGCGGTCGATGTCGAGCGGATAGAGCTGATCGATGCTCACGCCATCGGCCAGCAGGGCCTGCTCGAGCGTGTCGATGGGATTCTTGCGCAGGGAGCGGCGACCCGGGAACTTCTCCACGTTCCAGAAATCGGCCCAACTCTTCGGCGCATTGTCCTTGAAGTGATCGTTGTTGTAGGCGAAGACCGTGGAATACACGTCCGTGCCCATCCAGTACTCGGTGATCGCCTCAGGCATCAGCCCAGGCGCGGCATCGCGGGTGAAGCCGATCGGCTCGAGAAGGTTCTGCTTCGCCAGAATGTCGCGCGCGGAGAGGGTCAGCGTGCAGACGTCCCAAGTGTAGGATTTCGTCTCGACGATCGCCTTGAACTGCGCCGTGGGTTCGGCTTCACGGGCAACGTTGACGACCTTGATGCCCGTCGCCTTCTCGAAGGGATCATAGAAGGCTTTGCGGAAGGCGGGGCCGAAGGGACCGCCGGGATCGGCGACGGTGATCGTCGTCGCCGCCAGAGCACGGCCGGTGAGCCCCGGCATTCCGAGAACCAGGGCTGCGCCACCTGCGGTCTTGAGCAGGTGTCTCCGATTGAGGGTTAGATTGGTATCGCTCATTGTAGTCCTCCAGTTTGGCAGGATGTGCGCCTGCACTCCCTCGGGTTGTAGCGGGGGCTTTAGCCCTTCTTTGCTGCGGCCTTGCGAGCCAAGAACTGTTCCATCATCCGGGCCGGCTCGCCAGATGCGTATGCTTCGCGCTGAATGCGGATGCCCGCCGCCATGCAGTCGCGGAAGCCATCCTGCGTCATTTCACGGAAGCGCTGGCGATCCAGGCGCATGGCGACGGGAGGCTTGCTCGCGAGGAGCTCTGCGAGGGCAAGCGATTCGCTCATCACCTTGTCCTGTGGCACCAGGCGGCTGATGACACCGATGCGATAGCACTCATCGGCATCCATCATGCGCCCTGTGAGCGTCAGATCAATGGTTCTTGCGAGACCAATGATCTCGCGCATGATCCAGGGGCCGGTGCAGCTCGCGATTCCGGAATTGATCTCAGGCTGGCCCATGGTCACGCCGGGATGTCCCACCCGGAGATCGCAGAGGAGCGCCACCTGAAAAGCGGAGCCTGCAGCGACGCCGTTCAGTGCCGCAATGATCGGCTTCGTGAGCGACCGGATGCGGTCGTAGAGGCGCTCCCATTCGCCCATCCACTCCTCCGCCCGGTCGGGGTCGAAGGTTTTTGTCTCGTTCAGGTCCTGGCCGGCTCCGAAAGCGCGGTCGCCTGCCCCCGTCAGGATGATGGCTCGGACTTCCGCATCCTCCTCCATGGCCGTCAGGGCCGCGGTCAGCTCGTCGCGCATGGCCGTGTTCCAGGCATTCAAAACCTGGGGACGATTGAGGGTGACGATGCCGACCGCCCCCTGCCGCTCGCTCAAGATAAACTCAGCCATGGTATGGAACCTCCTGATGGTTTATTGCAATGCGATAGTTCTTATTGTATGTTCCACATAACTTACCGCTCTTGTCAACTGCGATTAAGATTTTTATCGAGACCGGTCAGGCGGGAGGGATCAGGAATGACGACCAGCAAAATGAAGAAAATTGAAAGTAATGAACTGGAAAAGCGCGGTCGTGCCTCAGATCCGCTGATGGTGATGTCGGTCGAGAAGGCTTTCCGCGTTCTTTCGGTCTTCGATCACCAAAGCACGAACCTTAGTCTTTCTCAGATCGCCGTCGCGACCGAGATGGATGTGAGCGCTGCGCAGCGCTTTACCCACACGCTGACCAAGCTTGGTTACTTGCGCAAAGATCCTGAGACGAAGCGCTTCGAACTGACCGCCAAGACGCTCCAACTGGGTTACTACTATCTGCGCAGCAACCGTCTCGTGGAAAGGGCGATGCCGTATCTGCTGTATCTCTCCAAGGAGACGGAGGAGACGGTCAACCTCACGGTACTCGACGATACGGAGATCATCTTCATCTCCCGCTTCATGAGCCGCCACATGCTGAACACGAATGTGATCATCGGTTCCCGCATGCCGGCCTATTGCACCGCTCCCGGCATGGCGATCCTGTCGCGCCTGCCGGAGGACGAGGCGGTCGCGATCCTCGAGCGCTCCGACCGGAAGGCGCACACCCCCTCGACAACCTGGAAGCTCGACGACCTCGTGAAGAAGCTGCGCGTTTCCCGCGAACAGGGATACGCGACCGCCTTCGACGAATTCTATCGGGGCGATGCATCCATCGCGGCGGCGGTCGTCGCGGCGAACAACCGCCCGGAGGGGGCAATCAACATTGCGGTCCCGCTCTCGCGGTTCACGCCGGAGGAGGTCGTGGACCGCTTCGCCATGCACATCATCTCGGGAGCGCATTCCGTCTCGTCCACCTGAGGTGGTCTCCGGCTGATGAATATTTGAGCCGGATTGCCGCGAACTTGGCCGCCTTTTCCTTGACAGCGGTTTTCGGTCAATCCTACCATTCCACAAAAGTTATTGCATCGCGATAAAACCGTAGCAGGTGGGAATGTCGGACGAGCCAGGACAGAAGGCCCCTTCGGGACAATTCGTGAGAGCTGCCGCCCGTCGCGGCGCGACGTTGCGCCTGACGATCGACGGGGACATGGTCGAGGCCGTGGAGGGCGACAGCCTGCTCGCGGTGCTGCTGCTGAATGGAAGGTTCGTCCGGCGTCTCGAATTCGGCGGAGCGCCTCGCGCGGGTTTCTGCCTCATGGGAGCCTGTCAGGATTGCTGGGTCGCGCTCGGGGACGGTGAGCGGGTTCGGGCCTGCACCACTCTCGCGGCCAATAACATGGTCGTTTGGACCGACCCGCAGAGGGCTCATGGCAATGCGTAATGTCGTGATCGTCGGCGGTGGGCCGGCCGGTATTCGAGCCGCATCCATCCTGGTCGAGGCAGGCCTGAAGCCGGTCCTCGTGAACGAGGCGAGGCGAGTGGGAGGGCAGGGCTATCGTGCGCCGGCCCAGAGCCTCGCTCTCGACATCAAGGCCCTGATGGGCTCCGAGGCAGGGAAGTACCAGCGGCTGCATTCGCTCTTCGCCTCTCTTCAGGAGCGGATCGATTATCGGCCCGGCACGCTCGTCTGGGGCGTTCACGAGAAAGTCCTGCACACGTTGTGCGATGATGTGGCGGATACACTTCCCTATGACGCGCTGATCCTCGCAACGGGTGCCACGGATCGGACCATGCCTCTGCCGGGGTGGACGCTGCCCGGCGTCTTCACCCTGGGCGGCGCGCAGGTGATCCTCAAGGATCAGGGTTGCTTGATCGGCAACAGGGTCGTCTTCCTCGGAAGTTCGCCGCTGCTATTCCTGGCGGCGCTGCAATACCACAAGTCCGGCGCATCCGTTGCTGCCGTCGTGGACACGACCCCGCTCTCTGCGAAACGGGCCGCCTTGCGGGATCTCGCGGCAAGTCCGCGCACGCTGGCGCGGGGCATCATGTATCGCGCGGCCCTGCACAGGGCCGGCATTCCCATCATCGACGGCGCCGCGCCGCTCGCAATTGACGGTACGGACCGGGTCGAGGGCGTCCGGATCAAGGACGGGCGCGGGCGCGAACGGTTCATCCCCTGCGATGCCGTCGCGTATGGCTACGGCCTCAAGCCGGAGACGCAGCTGGCCGAGCTGGCTGGAGCACGCTTCCGGTTCGATCCCGTCTTCCGGCTTTGGCTTCCCGAGACGGATGCCGACGGACGGGCCGGAGGCGACCTCTACCTGGCCGGTGACGGTGCGGCGATCGGCGGAGCGGATGCCGCAGAGGCCAGCGGCGCGCTGGCCGCCCATGCACTGCTCGCGGATATGGGCCGCCCGCAGCCGGAAGCACAGCTGACGCGCCTGCGGCGACAGGTCGAACGCCTGCGGCGCTTCCAGAGAGGCTTGGCGCGGGCCTTCTCATGGCCGGTCGCACAGGCGACCGCCCTGGCCGACGACACCATCGCGTGTCGATGCGAGGCGGTGACGGTGGGAGAAATCCGAGCCGCCATTCATGCGCCGCTCGGCCCACGCGAGGTCAACCGCGTCAAGGCGATCACGCGCTGCGGCATGGGCCGATGCCAGGGACGTTTCTGTGGCCCGGCTCTGCAGGAGATCGTCGCGGGGGCGTGCGATGCGCCGATCGCGGATGTCGGGCGGTTGCGCATGCAGGCGCCGGTCAAGCCTATTCCTCTTCATGCAGCTGCGGAGATGGAGCCATGACGACTGGGATGCGGGTCGTCGTTGTCGGCGGCGGACTCATCGGTACCTGGACGACGCTCTTTCTCGCCAAGCGTGGGCTGGACGTGGTCCTGATCGAGAAGGGCATTGTCGGCGCTCAATCGAGCGGAGTGAATTTCGGCAACCTGCGCCTCCAGGGGCGCCATCCGGGACAATATCCGCTGTCCCTCAGGTCGCAGGCGCTCTGGGAGGACATCGATGCGCTCATCGGCGACAGCTGCGAGTTCGAGAAGACGGGCCATCTCTATGTTGCGATGAACGATGCCGAGCAGGAGAAGCTGGAGCACCACGCACGCGTCGCCGAAAGCCATGGGCTCGTGATCGAGCGCGTCGGCCGTGATGAGCTTCGCCGCCGCTGGCCTTGGGTGGGAGACGAGCCTCAGGCGGCGACTTATTCCGCCCGGGACGCCACGGCCAATCCACGCCTCGTATCCGTCGCTGTCGCAAGAGCGGCGCAGCGCCATGGCGCAAAGATCGTCGAGCATACGCGCGTGACGCAGGTGCGCCGCAGCGGCGCCGGCTTTTCCGTCGAAACGGACAGCGGGAGCGTGGTGGATTGCGATGTCGTGGTGAACTCCGCAGGGGCCTGGGCCTTGAATATCGCGGAAGCCTTCGGCGAGACGGCGCCCATGTTCGCGGCCGGTCCTCCGCAATTCGTGACCGAGCCGCTTCCCTATCAGATCATACCTTCCGTGCAGGCGGTGGACGGCTCCGCCATCTTCCGTCAGATTCCGCGCGGCAACGTGATCTTTGCGGGCTACCCGCGGACGGCGGCGGATCCGGTGCTCAATCGCGCGCCCGTGCCGCCGGTCAAGACTCTCAACGGCATGCGCCATCTCATGAAGATCGCGCCGGCCCTGAAATCGGCGCAGGTCATCCGCGTCTGGTCGGGCATCGAAGGCTATCTGCCCGATATGCTGCCGGTGATCGGCGCGAGCGAGACGACTCCCGGATTATTCCATGCCTTCGGATTCTGCGGGCATGGTTTCCAGGTGGGGCCGGGTGTCGCCGCGGTGCTCGTCGATCTCGTCCTGGAGGGCAGGACCGATACGCCGATCGATCTTTTCTCCATCGGCCGCTTCAAGAACGCGGTTCAGATCTCGGACAAGCTGGCGCGTGAATTCGACGGGCCGGCCGCCGCAGGCGGCAAGGCAGGGTGAGGGCAAATGAGCAGGCTGCTTTATCTCTCCAGCGCGGACATCGCCGCTCTCGACATCAAGCCCAAGGCCGCGCGCGAAGCGCTTGCGCATGCCTTCCGCCTCCATGCCGAGGGAAGAACCCACGTCCAGCCGAAGCTGACTGTTCCGATCGGCCCCGGGCACTTCTTCCAGTCGCTCTGCGCCGCGATGCCTGAGCCTCCGTTCGCGACGACGAAATGGGTCGGCGTCGCCGCCGACAACAGCGAGCGCGGCCTGCCGAACGTCAACGGCCTGATCGTGGTGAGCGATTTCTCGACCGGAGTTCCGGTAGCGGTTCTCGACGGAACGAACCTTACGGTGCTGCGGACCGCCGCCATGTCCGCGCTGGCGGCATCCCATCTTGCGCGTCCCGACAGTGCCACCATCGGCTTCATCGGATGTGGTGCTCAGGCCTATGGACACCTCGCCAGCCTTCGGGATGTGCTGCCCCATCTTCGCCAGGTCGTGTGCAGTTCACGTAGCCGCGCATCGGCTGAAAAGCTTGCGGCAAACGCCCGTGAAAGCGGCCTCGATGCCTCTGTGGCCGATGGGCCGGAAGAGGCGCTCGCCTGCGACGTGGTCGTCTCCACGGTTCCGGCGCAGCCCGGCCTGGAGCCGTTCCTCGATGCTTCGCTCCTGAAAGCCGGCTGCTTCGTCGCCGCGGTCGATCTCGGCCGCCCCTGGCGGGGGGAGGGGCTGCGCGCCCTCGATATCCTGGCCACCGACGATCATGCTCAGGCGGCCGATCCGTCGAATCGGGCCAAGCTCCGCTATCCGGGTCCCTTCGATGCGGATCTGGCATCCCTCGTGGCCGGGACTGCTCCCGGGCGCACGGATGAGAAGGAGCGCGCCATGTTCCTGTTCCCCGGCTTCGCGCTCGGCGATCTCGCCGTCGCGGCCGAGGTCATCGCGGAAGCCGGACGAGTCGGCCGCGGATTCTATCTTCCATTGTGAGGGGAAAGCCTTGGCCAACATCGCTATCGTCGGAGCAGGCGTTATCGGCGTCTCATGCGCGGCCTTCCTGCAGCGCGATGGGCACAATGTGACGATTTACGATCCCCTGGCGCCGGGAGAGGGATGTTCCTTCGGCAATGCCGGCAGCATCAGCCCGGGCTCGGTGGTGCCCCTGTCCACGCCGGGCATCGTGCGGCAGACCGCATCTTGGCTCACCGATCCCGACAGCCCGCTCTGGATCGACTGGCGTTACCTGCCCCGTGCTCTGCCCTGGCTCGCAAAGTTCATCGCAGCGGGCGCAAGCCCACGCATCGGCGGCATCGCAAAGGCGCTCCGCGCGCTGCATGCCGACAGCTTCAAGCATTACCGGACGCTTCTCGGCACCGATGCCCTGGACCTGCTTCACGTGTCCGGGCAGCTCTATCTTTATGAGAGCGATGCGGCCTTTGCCAAGGATGCGCTCGGCCGTGAACTCCGGGACGCGCTCGGCGTCCGCTCCGAAATCCTGACCCCCGACGAGATCCGGGAGCTGGAGCCCTCCCTGCAGACCCGCTTTGCGAAGGCGGTCTATCTTCCCGATTCCGGGCATTGCATCAATCCGCATCGCCTCGTGGCGACCATCGCCGAAGACGTCGCCCGGAATGGGGGCCGCTTCGTGCGCTCCTATGTCAGGGATTTCGAGCAGGATGCCGGGCAGGTCCGCGCCGTCGTGACGGATGCCGGACGCATGACATGCGATATGGTGGTCATCGCCGCCGGCGCATGGTCCCGGCGGTTGGGGCGTCGGCTCGGTCTTAAGGTCCCGCTCGAAAGCCTGCGCGGCTATCATGTGATGCTGCCCATGCCGGAAATAGCTCCGAAGCGCCCGCTCTACCCGCTGGCCACGAAGATCATGATGACCCCGATGGAGCATGGGTTGCGGATCGCCGGGACGGCGGAAATCGCCGGTCTCGACGCGCCGATGAACGAGCGGCGGGCCGAAGCCCTGGGCAGGATCGCGAAGCGCTATTTCGCCGGCACCACCGGCGAACCGGTTTCCGTCTGGATGGGGCACCGGCCCGCGACGCCCGATTCCGTGCCGGTGATCGGACCGGCGCCGCGGCATAGGAACGTCATGCTGGCGTTCGGCCATGGCCAGACGGGACTGATCGGCGGCTCGACGACCGGTCTGCTGGTCTCCGACCTGGTTGCGGGCCGGACGCCCACGATCGATCCGCACCCTTACCGGGCGGACCGCTTCTAAGGCAGCTCGCGGAATACGGCTCCACTTCGCTGGAGAGCGCTTTCAGTCTCACGAACCGGAATCGGGCCGGTTGAGGATGGTGAAGCCCTGCTTCTCGAAGGCGGGCCTTGCCCCGGGCGAGCGCAGGTACTCTACGAAGCTCACCGCATCCGGATTGGTCGAATCCTTCGTCACGGCGATCGGATAGATGATCGGCGGATGGCTGTCCTCCGGGAAGGTGCCGACGATGGCGACGTTGGGATCCGACTTTGCATCGGTCTGGTACACGATGCCCAGCGGCGCCTCGCCGCGGGACACCAGCAGGAGGGCGCCGCGCACGTTGTCGGCCTGGGCGATTCGGCCCTTCACGCCGTCCCAGGCCCCGAGCTTCTCCAACGCCGCCTTGCCGTACTTGCCCGCCGGAACGGCATCGATGTTGCCCATGGCGAGCCGGCCCGAGCCCAGGGCCGATGCGAGATCGAAGCGGGGTCCGATCGCGATGGGCTTGGCCTCGTCCCGGGGCGCGACGAGCACTATCCGGTTGCCGAGCAGGCTCATCTGGGTCTCGGGCCGGATCAGGTCTTTCCGAGCGACGTAATCCATCCAGCCGAGATCGGCGGAGACGAAGACGTCGGCGGGAGCTCCGGCCTCGATCTGCTTGGCGAGCGTGTTGCTGGCCGCGTACGAGATCTTCGGGGCAGGCCTGCCGGCCCGCTTCACGAAGCCCGCCGCCGCCTCATCGAGGGCATTCTTCAGGCTGGCCGCGGCAAAGATCACAAGCTCCTTGTCCTGCGCCTGCGCCGCGCCGTTCATCGGCGCAGAGACAGCCCCTAAGCCAAGGACGGCTGCGCCAATGAGTGATAGGCCTCGGCGACGTGTGAAGCGCATTAGTCCCATCCGTAATCGCTCTTCCCGCCAGCTGTAACGCGGCCGCCCGGATCGCCGCAACGGCATTCGCCATGACGCACCGTCTTCTCAGTGCGGCTCGGAGCGGCGTCCGGCTCCTCCGGCGCCGCACTGAAAGAAGGTCAGGTTCAGCGCCAGGGCCTGCGCTCCGTCGCGGACGGCATCGGCTTCCGGCCGGCCCATGGTCCTGAGCCGGCGGGCGGTTCGTTCCAGGACACGCCAGGCCCGCACCGGGTCGCGTCCCACCCGGGCCAGACGGCCGAGGGCGGCTTTGGCGCTTCGCGTGGCGCCGAGCGGAGCGCCAGGTTCGTTCAACAGGCTCTGCAGGCGCAGCACGGCCTCGCCGAGCGCCAGGACAGCAAGGCTGCCGTCGACAGCCGCCAGCTCCCGTTCTCCCACCTTCTCTTTCCAGCGGATCAGCCGCAGCATCCGGTGGAAGAGCCGCGCGCGCCAGACACGCCGATGACCGATCGCATCGCGGCTGGCGGCCATCGCCTCGATCTCCCGTACCATCATGGCGGCGAGCATCAGCATTCGGCGGCGCGCATCGACCGGGAAGAGCACCTTGTAAGCGGCCAGCCCCGAGAGCGGTCCGGCGACCACTGCGACCGACATGGCCACCGATGGCCAGAAGGCCAGGGTCAGCGGATAGGCCGGTTGCAGCATCAGGAGCATGGCCATGTTGTAGTCGAGGGCGCCCGGCGCGGTGCGTGCGTGCGCCATCGGCAACGCACCCGAGAGGACGAACGGCATCGCCATGAGCACGAGGGCGAATTCGCTGTCGCCGAAAGGCCAGACGAGCCAGCGGCAGAGCAGGGCCGCGATGACGCCGCCGAGCTGGCCCAGGAACACGAACCAGAGCGAACGGGCGGGACTGTCGAATGTCGAGAAGACCAACAGCATGATCGAGGCGCCCAGCATCATGAAGGGCGCCATCGTCCAGCCGGTCACGATCCAGATCACGCCGAGAAGGAGCAGGGTGGCGCCGGCCCGGATCGCCGCCTGGCGTGCGCCGACCCGATCCCGGTGCAGGATGACG
>Ga0180215_1000335_pt1 | contig 63185 bp, 58 predicted proteins | sample eDN3rd37CBELigBY_FD_128871 | JGI IMG/M metagenome (GOLD analysis project Ga0180215, IMG submission 128871) | Enriched backyard soil microbial communities from Emeryville, California, USA - eDNA 3rd pass 37_C BE-Lig BY (version 2) (version 2) | ecosystem: Environmental > Terrestrial > Soil >... | reverse complement strand
ATTCCCGTATAAGTAGTTGTTTCAGTGATGTATAAACAAGATATGGGTCCGAGTTGCACAGGGAAATTCTCTAAATAAACAAGTTTTTCGCTAACAGTCATCTCCCTAAAATGTTTTACTCTTTGAAGCGAATGATGTTTTTTTCTTTTTGTATCAAAAGGATTCGAACTAGATTCTACTTCGTCATGATAATCATGAATATCTAAATCGGAACCAATTTCCTCGAATGATCGCTCTGTTTCTGTTTGTTGTTCATAAACCACTTTTTTTGTAGCTATCATCTCATTAGAAGCCTTTTCCTGTTTTGTGGATGATTCATCTCGAGTGGAGTAGCGCTCTTGCATCATGATATCCGGAAATTTAGTTGTTGGCTGGCTGATATATAAGACTGGTTTATGCTTGATTTTCCTAGTTGACAAAAAGTATCCCTCCCAACTTTGGTTACAGTTTAATCTATGCACCGTTTACAAAGGAGTGAGTATATGTTTGGGAGTTTTAGTTTAGAGGAGATATTCATCATTGGTTTAGCTTCCTTCCGGTTAACGAGGCTTATTGTCTTTGATAAAATTACAGAATTTATTCGTTCTCCTTTTTTTGATGAAGTGATTGAAGATGATGAAGTTTACCTTGTGGTAAAACCAAAGGGAATAAGGAAATGGATTGGAGAACTATTGAGTTGTTATTGGTGTACTGGGATTTGGGTTAGTGCGTTTCTTGTTGCTGGGCATACCTTTTTTTTAGATATTTTCACCCCACTCACCTTAATACTCGCGATTGCTGGGATTGCGAGTGTGATTGAAACAATCGTGAGTAAATGGTTAGGCGAATAAACAAACGTTCTCTTCCTTAATTCATATAATAAATAAAAAGTAACTAAAGGAGCTTTTGTAATGAAAAATCATGGTGAAAGACTACAAGCCCAAAATCGACCAAAACGAAAGAAAACATGTGGTTGTGGGGCTACAACAAAAAAACAATCGCTAGGGAGAAGAAAGCTGTCTCGATAAGGAGGCAGTTTTTTTATTTATTCCATAGAAAAGAACCTGTTTATTTGATTCCAAAAGCAAAAACTTACCTATTGGGGAAAGTTGGAAATTCCCTGCGTTAATTCTAATCATAATTATCTAGATTGTAGTAAAAAATATATCTGCAACAAAACTTTTGGATTAATTGTGAGGGAATGAATATGAAACGAAAACCAATCGTTGTCTATGGTTTATTAGTATTAGTTATCGGAAGTCTATTGTCTGGGTGCAACCAAGGAGAAAAGACATCTGAAGAGAGTAGAAGTTCGATGATTCAATCTGTAGATCCAGAAGCAACCGCAGTCAAGAAAGGTGATCATGACGTTGCTGAAAAGGTAAAAAAAGATGTTCAATCAGTACCCGCTATTTATGATGTGGCAGTGATTAAAGGGAAAGATGAAATTCTTGTTGCTTACAAAGTTAAGCATATGCAACGTTTCCACATGAAAAAAATCGAGGGAGAAATTAATAAAAGGCTAGAAAAGAAATATCCAAAAGAAAATTTTATTGTCTCTAGTGACTTTAAAATCTTTATTGAAGCAATCGAGTTAAAAGATAGGATGGAGGACAAAGACTATTCAAGTAAAGATGCTGAGGAACGACTAAAAAAAATAATAAAGTTTAAAAAAGAGCGGACATAGAAAGGAGGGTGAACAATGGCTAAACAAAAGAGTCCTGAACAAAAACGTTATGAAAAAATTGAACAAAAACATGAAGCCAAAAGGCCAGTCGTGAAAAATTGTATCAAAGCCTTTTTTGTGGGTGGTTCCATTTGCTTAGTTGGACAGGCAGTTTCGTATTTTTATATGTACTATTTTCACTTCACGGAACAAACTGCGGGGAATCCAACTGTCGCAACAATGATTTTCTTTGCGATGCTTCTAACAGGGTTTGGTGTATATGACAAAATCGGTCAGTTTGCCGGTGCAGGGAGTGCGGTGCCGATTACAGGTTTTGGTAATTCTGTTATTTCTGCTGCAATTGAACACCGAACAGAAGGGTTTGTCCTTGGTGTTGGTGGAAATATGTTTAAGCTTGCTGGATCCGTTATATTATTTGGAGTGTTTTCAGCCTTTGTAGTAGCCCTTATAAAAACGTTATTACTGATCTGGGGGGTAATCTGAGTGCTGAATGAAATGAAAAAATGGCGAGACTTTTTGCGAGGAGGGCGACAGTATGTTGAAAGGTAAGCAATCCTGGGTGTTTCCCAATAGGCCAGTGATTGTGTCCTCTGCTGCAGTGGGGGGACCGTTTGAGGCAAGAGGTAGGTTAGCGAATGATTTTGATATTCTTCATGATGATTTATGGATGGGACAGGATTCATACGAGAAGGCCCATAAGCTTCTATTAGAAGAGGCAATTGAGACGGCCATTCAAAAAGGAAATGCAACAAAGGAAGATGTCAATTTTATGCTAGCCGGAGACTTGGTTAACCAAATTACGCCGTCTAGTTTCGCTGCGAGAACCTTAGGAATTCCATACTTTGGTTTGTTTGGGGCATGTTCAACTTCAATGGAAGGTCTAGCATTAGCTTCATTCCTTATTAATAATCAAGGGGCAAAGACGGTCGTTACAGCTGCATCTAGTCATAACGCTGCAATTGAAAAGCAATTTCGATACCCTACAGAATATGGAAGTCAGAAACCTCCTACCGCTCAATGGACGGTTACAGGAGCAGGTGCCGCACTTTTAACAGATACCGATGAAAAGGCTGGAAAGTTAGTTACTACTTCAGCAACAATTGGCAAAGTAGTTGATTTGGGAATATCAGATCCCTTCAATATGGGCGCTGCAATGGCACCAGCTGCAGCAGATACGATTATTGCTCATTTTCAAGACTTGCAACTTGATCCAGCCTATTATGACCTAATTATAACAGGGGATTTAGCGAAAATTGGGAGTCCGATTGCACTTGAACTTCTGCAAAAAGAAGGGCTACAAATCGATAGCGAAAAGTTTAAAGATTGTGGATTAATGGTTTATCAAGAAGATCAAAAGGTACAAGCTGGTGGAAGCGGAGCTGGTTGCTCTGCGGCAGTGTTATACGGTCATCTCTTTAATGAGATGAGAAACGGAAAGTACCAAAGAATTCTTCTTGTTGCAACAGGTGCACTTCTTTCACCACTTAGCTTCCAGCAAAAAGAAAGTATTCCGTGTATTGCTCATGCGGTATCCATTGAAGTACATCCATAATAGAATCATTTTTACTGTAGGAGGGGATAATCTTGCTTCCAATGTTTTTCTGGGCCTTTGTGATTGGTGGCCTGATTTGTGTGATTGGGCAAATCATGTTTGATGTTTTTAAGTTAACACCAGGTCATACAATGAGCACCCTTGTTGTGATTGGTGCCATCCTCGGAGGGTTTGGGGTATACGAACCGCTTATTGATTTTGCTGGGGCAGGGGCAACTATCCCCATTACGAGCTTTGGGAATTCGTTAGTCAATGGTGCATTACAGGAAGCTGACCAGCATGGTCTAGTAGGCGTATTGACCGGTATGTTTGAAATCACTAGCTCAGGAATATCTGCAGCTGTTGTTTTTGGATTTATTGGTGCATTATTATTTAAGCCTAAAGGTTGAAATTTTTGTCTAACGTTTCCAATCATGTAGCTAGCTCGCCCATACACTTTTGGACATTTCACATATGATATAAGTGAACCTGATAAAAGTGAGGTGATACGAATGGGCTTCGGTTGCGGCTTTGGAGGTTACGGTGGCTATGGCTACGGTGGTGGCTATGGTGGCTCAACCTTTGTGTTGATTGTTGTATTGTTTATCTTGTTGATTATCGTAGGTGCTAGCTACTATTAATAATCACAAAAATAAAAGAACTGTTCAATTTTGAACGGTTCTTTTTTTGTTTTTTGATAAACTTTTTAGCTTATGTAAGCTGATTTAAAAAACTCAAATTTTTAGAATTTTTAGAATTGAGGTTGAATATTTCAAAGAATCAAGTATACTTATACTATATATGCATACTAAATGGTTAGTTTAGGTTGTTTGGAATAGACTTGGGAGTATTTCTGCATACAAATGAAAGCGTGTTCAAATTGTGCTATAAAAAGATATATACCGTATCAATGACACTGGGAGGTAGGAATATGAGTGAAAGAAAGAAATGGTTAGACCTTTATCCTGAAAATGTTGCTAAGGACCTAGAGATTCCAAAAGTGTCTCTTCCTGAAATGTTGAGAGAAACCGTCGCAAAATACCCAGATCATAAAGCATTATCCTTTTTTGGCAGGAAATTGACGTACCGAGAACTTCAAGGTGGGGTCCTAGGTTTTGCTGCTGCCCTTCAATCGAAAGGTGTTCAAAAAGGAGATCGGGTTGCAATCATGCTGCCAAATTGCCCTCAATATGTTATTACATATTATGGAATCCTTTCTTCGGGTGGGATTGTTACTCAAATCAATCCAATGCTTGTGGAACGAGAACTTGAATATATCTTAAATGATTCGGGGACAGAAACAATCATTGTTTTAGATGCGCTATATCCAAAGGTAAAAAATGTTCAAGAAAATACGAATCTGAAGAATGTAATCGTCGTTAGCCTACAACCTTCGGGACAGAGTTTTGGGTCTGATCCTACCTTTGAAAGCTTCCTTGCAAGTGCTACACAACCATTTAATCCAGTGGAAATTGAGCCTGAACATGATGTTGCCATTCTTCAATATACAGGAGGGACAACAGGGCGCTCTAAAGGGGCGATGTTGACACATCGAAATATCTATGCAAATGTGTTTCAATGCTACGAGTTTTTTAAAGATGAAATGAAAATTGCCCAAGAAAAAATTCTGACGGTTATTCCGCTATTTCATGTATTTGGGATGACGTCTTGTATGAATCTATCAATCTTTACAGCTGCAGAGTCGATTATGCTCCCAAGGTTTGAACTTGAAGAGGTGCTTAATACCATTAAACAAGAACAACCAAGCATTTTTCCAGGTGTCCCAACGATGTATGTTGCAATTACCAATCATCCAAATGCAGAAAAGTACGGAATTGATAGTATTAAAACATGTAATAGTGGGAGTGCCCCAATGCCTGTTGAGTTGTTGAAGGAGTTTGAAGGGAAAACTGGTTCGAAAATCCTTGAAGGTTATGGCTTATCTGAAGCTTCTCCGACGACCCATTGTAATCCACATTTTGCAGACAGGAAACCAGGCAGTGTCGGTATAGGGGTTCCATCTACAGATTACAAAATTGTTGACCTAGCTGATGGTGAGACGGAAGTTCCAGTAGGTGAACTTGGTGAAATCATTATTAAAGGTCCCCAAGTGATGAAAGGGTATTGGAATATGCCAGAAGAGACAGCTGCGACCTTGAAGAATGGTTGGCTCTATACAGGTGATATAGGGAGAGTAGATGAAGAAGGGTATCTTTATATTGTTGATCGGAAAAAGGACATGATCATCGCCAGTGGATACAATATTTATCCACGTGATGTTGAGGAGGTTCTTTATGAACATCCTGCTGTTCAGGAAGCTGTAGTCATTGGCGTTCCAGACCCGTATCGTGGGGAAACCGTTAAAGCTGTAATTGTGCAAAAGGCGGGGAAAGCAGCGACTGAAGAAGAAATAATTAACTATTGCAAGGGTAATATGGCAGCATATAGAGTTCCATCTATTGTTGAGTTTCGTAAAGAACTCCCAAAAACTGCTGTGGGGAAAATATTGCGTAGAGCTTTGAGAGATGAAGTTAAAAGTCAAAATAAGTAAAAAATGTAGGCATGTTGAAGATTATTAGCAATAATCTTCTGTTTAACCAAGAATTGCCCATACTCGGAGTGATTAAGTAGGCTAGGGCGAATGCTGTTGTGGTATAATTTTTCTCATAATATAGGAAGATTGTGAGGCTGTGTAGCGTGAAAGAAAAAATAACCGAACAAAGCATTCGCCTTTTTGAGAAAAAAGGTTTTACTGAAACATCTATCCAGGATATTGTTGATTCTTTAGGTGTCACAAAAGGTACGTATTACTACTACTTTTCCAGCAAAGAAGAACTGCTTATGGACATCCATATAAAATATATTCAAAATCTTGTGGAGGCCCAAGAAAAAATCCTGAATAACGAGCAGAATAATTGCAAGGAAAAGCTAGCAGAGATTGTATACATGCTGATTGGGAATATTGACAACCAAGGCCCTAGTGCCAAAATTTTCTTTCGTGAAATGAAAAATCTAAAACCTGAACATCTTGAAAAAATCATCCCCATCCGCGATCAATTTCGAATTAATATTGAACAATTGATCAAAGAAGGTATCGATAAAGGGGAATTCAAAGAACATTTGAATGCACCAATCATAGCATTAGGAGTACTTGGTGTTACGAACTGGAGTTATCAGTGGTTCAAGCCTAATGGAAGCAAAAGTGCCAGGGAAGTGTCTGATATTTTTGTAGATATGATCTTAAATGGGGTTGCTAAGTAACAAAAATAAGTCGGGAGAGACAGCTTCTTCCGCTTATTTATATCTAAAACATACCAACTGGTCAGTATTAAAAATGGATATGATGTGAGAGGAGGTGGCTGGGTGGAAGAAATACAAGTAACCGTTCGATTTGGTGAAACCGATGCTTTAGGGCATGTAAATAATACAAGCTATTTTATTTATCTTGAGGAAGCGAGAATTAGGTTTATTGAAGCGCTGGGATTTGATATGAATGTAGAATATTGGAATTTTATCCTTGCTTCTACAAAGCTTGATTTTATTAATCAAGGTTTTTTTAATCAAGTTCTTACAATCAAAACATATGTATCAAAAGTGGGAACGAAAAGTTTTGAACTCATGCATGAGATTAGCTGTAGTCAAACTGGAGAAGTTATCGCAAAAGGAAACGCCGTCATGGTCTATTTTGATTTTGAACTGCAGAAAAGTAGTCAGATACCAGAAGACATAAGAGAGCAATTAACACAGCACTTCGTCAGTCTATAAGAGACTGAATCTTCTTTAAATTAGGTGAGAGGAGCGATTTATTTGCGTCAAAAAATAGGTGAAGATACGATTCCGGTGCGAAAAGGAGAAGAGTTAGATGCCACGACCCTTGAGTGGTTTTTAAGGAAAAATATTGATGGGCTTCCATACGAAAGACTAGAGGTTAGACAATTCTCTGCAGGGCATTCAAATTTAACGTATCAATTAAAAATAGGGGATTGGGAGGCAGTTCTTAGAAGACCACCACTAGGACCTGTTGCCCCTAAAGCACATGACATGGAAAGGGAACATAAAATCATTTCGGAAATTCACTCGCTGTTCTCCCCAGCCCCAAATCCTATTTTATTTTCAAATGACTCTAGTGTCGTAGGAAGTCCGTTTCAAATTATGGAACGAAAACATGGAGTTGTCTTAGACACTACTTTCCCAGAGTCAATTACTCCTACGGAGGAAAACTGCAGGCGGGTATCTGAGATAATGGTTGATCGCTTGGCAGAATTGCATTCAATTGATTATCGAAAAACAAAGCTTGGAGAAATCTCAAAACCAGAAGGGTTCATGGAACGACAGGTGCATGGATGGATTGGTCGTTATGAACGAGCAAAAACAGATGATATAAAAGAAGCAGATATATTAACACAGTGGTTAGCCAAACACAGTCCAAAAAAACACGAAGCAGCCATCATTCATTATGATTATAAATTAAACAATGCCATGTTTAACCCTGAATTAACGGAAATGGTTGGTTTATTTGATTGGGAAATGACCACTGTCGGAGATCCACTTGCTGATTTGGGGGTTGCTCTTGGCTATTGGTTACAAGAGGATGACCCAGATATGTTGAAAAAAGGCTTTAGTAAACCCTCTGTTACAGTTAATCCAGGGTTTATAACAAGGAATGAATTTATCGAAAGATATGCAAAGAAGAGCGGACGTGATGTGACGGATATTAACTTCTATTTAACGTTTGCTTACTTTAAACTTGCGGTGATTCTTCAACAAATTTACTACCGCTATAAAAAGGGGCAAACAAATGATACAAGGTTTGCAAACTTTGACGAGACGGTCCGCAACTTGATTATGTATGGTACACATGTAGCTTTTAGTAAATAGAAAACCACTGTGTTCGTTAAGTAGATTGTAGTATCTTCATTCTTTTGGATTGAAGGAAATCAACTTACACGTTTTACGAAGGTATGATAACAATAGTTTGCTAGATTAATGACATGAATAAATAAAAACAAGAGGTGTAAAAATGCAAAAAATCCACCTTCTGCTTAAGAAGGAAGAACTTAATGAAGAGAAAATTGAAACAGGAAATAAAATTGCAGTGGTTCTCGATGTATTGCTTGCGACAACAACCATAACTTCAGCGCTACATAATGGCGCCAAAGAAGTAATCCCGGTTATGAATAGCGAAGAAGCCCTTGAAGTGGCAAAAATGATGCCGGCTAGTGATTGCGTCATTGCTGGTGAATATGAAGCAAAACCGATTGATGGTTTCGTATACCCAAGTCCAACGCTTATTAGCAAAATGATTAAAGATAAAACTTTGATTCTATCGACCACAAATGGCACAGTTGCACTTCGAAAGTCTGCTGGTGCGACGAAAGTCTTTATTGCGGCTTTGGTGAATAATCCATATGTAGCAAAGGCTATTCAGAAGGAAAAGGAAGCTGAAACAATTGTCGTGGTTTGTTCTGGAAATTCTACTGGGTTCAGCTTAGAGGACTTTTATGGTGCAGGTCATTTCATTCAATGTCTCGTAGGAAATCAACGAGAAGAGTACGAATTAACGGATTCTGCGCTAGCTGCACTGATGTTTTATCAAGGTAGGGCGGAAGCTTCAAAGCAAACCTTAGCTGATTCTTTCGTTGGTCGCATGTTTACTCGACACGAGGGAGACGAAGACCTGCAATTAGCTGCTGAAAAGGGGGCAATTAATCTTGTTCCGATTCTCAGAGATGGGAAAGTAGTATGCTCCGGTAAAGGGATAGAAGTGAAAACGAATAATTAGAAAAAGAGGTGGGGGAAGAGATGACTAGATTTGCCGATTGTGTTGCAGTAATTACTGGAGCAGGTAGCGGAATTGGGAAGGCAGCAGCGGCACGGCTTGCTAGTGAGGGAGCAAAGGTTATTCTTGTTGGAAGAACCAGGTCCAAGTTAGAGGCAGCAGCTAGAGAAATCAACCAACCAATGAGGATTCCAGCTGCTGAAATTTTCCCTGCTGATGTGACAGATGAGGAAGACTTAGATGAGCTTGCTCAGTATATAGAAGAACAATACGGAGATTTTCATATTCTAATCAATAATGCTGGAGTCTCGAGTCAAGGAAAGATTCTCGATATGGATGTTAAGGATTGGGACTATGTTCAATCCGTTAACTTAAAGAGTGTTTTTCTTACAGCAAAAGTTTTAGGAGGTTTAATGGCCAAAGGAGCAGCCCGAACAAGGGGTAACGATAATCGAGCCATTGTAAATGTTGCCTCACTTTCAGGGCATCAGGCAGGGGCACAGATCCCTCATTATAGCTCAGCTAAAGCAGCGGTAATCAATTTAACAAAATCGTTAGCCCTTGAATTTGCCCAATACGGGATTAGAGTGAACTCTGTATCACCGGGTTTTATTGAAACCCCGCTTACAGAGAGAGGACTGCAAAATGATAAGTTTGTGAAAGCCATTGAGCGTAACACAGCTCTTCAAAGAGTAGGGAAAGCAGAGGAAATTGCGAATATTATTACATTTATCGCATCAAGCGAAGCTTCCTATATGACAGGTTCTGATGTACTTGCTGATGGTGGCTGGTTAATTAAATAGGTTTATAGCGTCTAGGATAACTATAAACCACTAAATCTTTTTAACAATTGGAAAGCTATTTCAAAAAAATTCTTAATTAAAAAATAAAGGGGAAATGACCATGAGTAGAGAAGATTTATTAATTAGCAAGGAAAATTCAGTTCTTTCTTTAACCCTAAATCGTCCAGAGAGTTTAAATGCTTTCAGCCCGGATATGATACTTGGTCTGACAAACTATATTAAAGATGCGCAAACTGACCCAGAGGTAAAGGTCATTGTTTTATCCGGATCGGGGAGATCATTTAGTGCAGGTGGAGATGTAAAGACAATGGGAGACAGAACCGCTACACATGCTTATGACCATATTGGGCGGTTAAATGAGTTAATTTTAACGATGAGAAATACGGAGAAGCCAATCATTGCAGCTGTACATGGCTTCGCTGCGGGAGCAGGTTTTAATTTAGCACTTGCATGCGATCTTATCATTGCAGCTGAGGATAGTAAGTTTGCACTCAGTTTCTCGAAAGTTGGATTAATTTCTGATGGAGGTGGAGCTTACTTCTTACCTCGCCTGGTAGGTCCTCATTTGGCAAAACAATTCTTTTTCAGTGGAGAACCAGTATCTGCTAAGCGTATGTACGAGCTTGGAGTTATAAATGAACTAGTTCCTGCTGAGAAATTACGGGAAGAAACACTGAAACTTGCTACTAATCTAGCATTTGGTCCAGGTCGTGCGTATGGAATGATGAAGAAGCTAATTGATCACTCACTTACGGCTACACTTGATGAAATGTTAGAACAAGAGAGAATTACCCAGACAATGATGATTGCAACTGAAGATCATCAAGAAGGGGTAGCCGCTTTTAAAGAGAAAAGAAGACCTGTTTTTACAGGTAAATAGTTGGGGGAGATTTTTGATGAAGGCAATTCAATTCGAGGAATACGGCGGTCCAGAGGTTTTGAATACCATTGATGTAGAAAGGCCAGTTGCGACTGGACGAAATGTAGTCATTGAAGTTCATGCGGTTGGGGTGAACTATGCGGACACGGCAAGACGTGAAGGACAGTATGTGGTGCCTACACCACTTCCATATATTCCAGGAGCAGAGGTTGCAGGAGTTGTCGTAGAGGTAGGAGAAGAGGTAACAAGCGTTACACCGGGTACAAGGGTCGTAACCTTAATTGAATCGGGGGGCTATGCAGAATATGCTCTTGCCGATGAAAGAGGGTTAATTCCACTACCAGATCAGATTGACTATAGTACAGCAGCTGCTTTGCCTTTACAAGGGTTAAGTGCCTATCATGTCTTAAAGACAATGGGAAGACTCGAAAAAGGTGAAACAGTCTTGGTTCATGCTGCAGCAGGTGGAGTTGGAACCATTGCCGTACAGCTTGCAAAAATCTTTGGTGCGGGGAAAGTAATTGCTACTGCTAGTACGCCTGAAAAATTAGAACTTGCTCGTGAAATGGGTGCAGATGTTTTAATCAACTATACAGAGGAAGGCTGGGAACAGCAGGTTCGTGAAGCGACAGGGAAAAAAGGGGTCGATGTTGCGTTAGAAATGGCTGGAGGAGATGTCTTCTACAAAACGCTAAAATGTTTAGCTCCATTTGGTAGACTTGTTGTCTTTGGCGTAGCGAGTGGAGAACAAAGTAAGTTTAACCCGTCTGCTTTAATGGCAAGAAATCAGTCAGTAATCGGATTTTTCCTTCCTCAAATTATGAGAAGACCGGAAATTCTGTTGCCAAGTATCCAGGAAATTTTCCAATATGTGATTGAAGGCAAGTTAAAGCTGACAATAGGTGGTACTTTCCCTCTAGAACAAGCAAGAGAGGTACATACATTGCTTCAGGGAAGAAAGACAACTGGAAAGTTAATCTTAGAGCCTATAAATCAATAAGGTCTTCTATTTAGATATATTGTTCCGATTTTAGAGCACCGAGGGTATCCAAGCACTAAATTGTTGGATAATAATGCGATTGTTCATTTTATTGGTAAACAATATAGTTGGTAATGAGTAACATTCATTAATAAGAGCCATAAGGACTTCCTTTATCCTTGTGGCTTTTTTCTGTTTGATTGTCTATTTCTTACCACTAGTCCTAGTTAAACATTGTATTTATGATTCTTTTTTTCACCAATTTGAACCTCTTTCATAGAATAAGAGTAGTTCAAAAAGGGGCGTGATGGTAATGGATAATCAATTTTTTAAAGGCATTGAAAAGAAAACAGGAGTAAACATGAAAGATATCCTTGATTTAGCGAATTCTCTCCAAAATGCCAACTTTAAAGATGAGCATACCGTTCGGGGTGTCATCCGTAGAGTTTCGCAAATTGCGAATAAACCAGTATCGAGAGAAATGGAAGATAAAATTGTTGATTCCATCGTTAAAGACGGAAAACAGCTAGATATGAACCAAATTTCTAAAATGCTGAATAATAAAAAATAGGAAATGAAAACAGGACCCTCTTCTATAAATAGGGGTCCTGTTTGGGCTACTTATGTTCTTTTTTCAATATCGATAAAAAACGGGAGGGATTGGCTTTTCTTCCACGTCTATTCTGCGGGACAGAAAGATATAGCCGCTCCATTGCCCTTGTCACCGCAACATATAAAAGGCGACGCTCTTCTTCTAACGGTTGTGGGTCACCGTTACGATACGAATCTAAAGAAAAATCATGGGGGATACTGCCGTCGACCGCTCCAAGTACATAAACATTCTGGTATTCAAGCCCTTTGGAACGATGAATTGTACTTAAGATGATCGCATTGTCCATTTTCTTCCCTAGCGCTTTTATTTCACGGTTCATGGCACTCATATGATCTGCATGTTCAATTAATTCCATGATGGTCGAGAAGGGACGAGCAGCAACCTTAAGGTCACGGATATCATCGGAACCTTTCTCTAGTTTGTTTCCCTCATTCCCACGTTTTTTAATAAAATCTTGGTACCCAAGCTCTTTTTCAACCTTTTCTATAGCTTGAAGAGGGGGTGTTCTGGATAACGAGCGGACAATATTGACAAGTTTTTTTAATTTTTGCTCCTGAAAGGCAAAACCAGTTTTAACATGAGCAAGTGCCTCAAGCATGGAACAATCTTTTAAAATACTCTCTGCTTGTAAATCTCTAAAAACAGACTGTTTTAGGAAAAGAGCTGGAAGTATGTTTTTAATTGCTTCCGAGTCATCCTCATTAAGGCTTAATCGGAAAAAAGACAAGACTCCTTTAACCATAAACCGATCATAGAAGGACTCTACATCTTGATCCATTTTAAAGGGGAGGCTAGAAGCTGCAAGTCGTTCAAACATCGCCCTGCTTGCCGTATTCGTTCGGAAAAGAATAGCGAAGTCTTCAGGCTTTGCACCATTCTCGATTTTTCCCTGAATATCCGTCAAAATCATCGTTGCCTCTTCTTCTTCGTCATAAGGATAAAAAACCATCGGCTGAACGGAAAGAGCGTATTGTGCCTTCATTTCTTTTTTATGTCGTTGCTGGTTAGCGGCGATAATCGTATTGGCCGTTTCAACAATTTCATGTGGAGACCGATAATTTTGATTTAGAATAACCATTTTTGTACCTGGAAATTCTTTTTCGAATTTAAGGAGATACGAGGGATCGCTACCACGGAAGGCGTAAATGGATTGGTCGTCATCCCCTACAGCACAAACGTTATGAGTTCTTAAAGAGAGCATTTTTATTAATTCATACTGCACCTTGTTAATATCTTGAAACTCGTCGATTAGGAAGTAATCAAAACGGTTTTGATATTGCTCAAGCAAATGAGGCTGGTTTAGGAACAGCTGGTAGCATCCAATCAGCATATCATCAAAATCAAACACGCCATTGCTGGCTTTTACTTTTTCATAATCCTTATATAACAACGCGACTTTTTCTTCCCAAGCCGTTTCGGGAGTTACCTGTTGTGGAGCCTGTAACGTGTTTTTCCATAAACCAATTTGTTGGAGTGCTAGGTCGTAAGCAAATTCTTTATCATCAAGCCCTAATTTTCTGCCGGCTTCTTTAACAATCTGCTCGCGTTGCCAGTCTTTTTTTAGAAGATGCTCTCCAGACCATCTCTCACGATCATGGTGAAGCAGTATTTTATAAAAAATACTGTGAAAGGTACCAGAAACAATGCTGTTAATCTGTCCAGAGGTTAATCCAGGGTAGCCAATTAGGCGCTTTTTCATCTCTGCAGCAGCTTTTGCTGTGAACGTTACCAGCATCAATCGATTAGGGGCAATATTCTGCTCGACGAGCATATAGGCAGTCCTAGCGGTGAGGACACGTGTTTTGCCACTCCCAGCACCTGCAAGAATAAGCAATGGTCCCTGAGTACTAGTTACGGCCTTTTCTTGGTTTTCATCAAATTGGACTCCAGCACGATACAGTTGTTCCATATATCCATTAGATTGTTTTGGTAAATTTGGCTTTTGCTTAGTAAATGGTTGTGAAATTTTTAGTGCTTGAGCAGTCTTGTAGGAAGGTTTGGGCTCTGCGGTTATAATATTTCTCGATTTCGGGAATCGAAAACCGTCCCGCTCTACATAATGGTCTTCTTCTTCTTCTGAATCTGAAGATGACTCTACTAAAGAATCGTCACAAGACGAATTTCTTTCAAGGTGATGATAGAAAGTGGGGGAGCGTTGGATCCCAAGATACAACCGAACCTGCTCCCCACATGATGAACAGGTTACTAACCCTTTTTTTCCATCTTCATAAAGCCTCTGGTAATCTTCTCGATTTAATATATCAAGGTTTATCAAACTATTTTTATAGAAAGCGGTCTTCATAGAATTCCCTCTTTTTTAGATCAAAAATTAGACAGACTCTATCATAACAGAATCTTAGTGAAATAAAAAATAGGAAAATGTGTATATGAATAATAAAGGACCCTAAAAAGGGCCCTTTATTATATACTCTTTTTCATTGTTTTATGGGGGATACCGGCATCGAGAAATTCATCTGAAATGACTTCATAGCCGAGGTTGTTATAGAAAGGAATGGCATGGGTTTGAGCATTAAGCTTCAAGGCTTTAAGCCCCTGAGATTTGGCATGTTGTTCAATTTTATTCATGATTGCTTTCCCAGCACCAGTACCACGTTGTGAAGCTAATACACAAATTCGTTCTACCTTTCCGAGATCATCCACGATACGAAAGCGCCCAGCGCCAGCAGGCTCCCCGTTTTGATAGAGAATAAAATGAGCAGCAGCTTCTTCGTACTGGTCTATTTCTTCTTCTTCAGGGACTTTCTGCTCGTCAACAAAAACTTTTTTCCTTACATTAAATGCATCAGTTAATTCTTTTTCATTGCTTACTACTTTTACTTCCATTTGTCTTTATTCCTTTCCAAAGCGAAATGTTTCGTATACTGTCCAAGAACCATTTTCTAATTGATAAAGTAGATGCATACGATCAACGTTTTCTTCAAAGCTAACTTTATTCATGCGCAAAGATTCATATACATCAGAATGCTCATCATCTGATAGGTTTTGAGCGATTGTGATGTGAGGAACAAAACTATATTCCTGTTCACTAGAAAAATTAAGCTTTAAATCGTTATGCAGTTTCTCTAATTCTTCTGAGGGTTCTACTTTTAAATATATGACATTGTTCACAGGTGCAAAAGAACTAAATTTTGAAATGCGTAGAGAAACAGGGCGAAAGTCTTTTGCGATTTCATTAATTTTTTTTGCGATATCTTGGATGCCTACCCTTGTTTCCTCAAACGAAGATTTAATTGTTAGGTGGGGGGGAATTAAAGCATAATTCGAGTCATAGCGTTTTCTAAAGGAATTTGCAAAGTCTTGAATTTCTTTAGATGGGAAGATTACGACACCAAACCTCATAACAAAACCTCCAATTCTAAATTTAACCTACTACCAACTAAGTAATTGATAGAGTTTTTTTTTGTCATTATAACAAATTTCTTAAGGTATAGAAAAATCCCTCTATTTTGAAAACACTTTCTTTAACGCATTCTTTATATCTGGCTGCCAGTGTGTCCAAAAGTGACCGCCTTCAAACTCATGATAATGATAGAGACCGCCCTTCGTTTGCAAAAATTCTGAGAGCTCCCGATTAGGTGTTAAGAAATCCTTTACTAGATTGTCCGTTGTCTTAACTTTGGTTTCTTCGGATCCAACCGTATGATAAATGTTTATAAGTTCTGCATGATTAAACTTTCTAGCGTGTTGCATAACATTTTCATCTACAAACGGAGACTGGAGTATAACATGACCAAAGGTATTAGGATATTCAAGAGCAGCCATGAAAGAAACAGTTGCGGCAAGAGAATCTCCGATTAGCGCCCTACCCATCCCAATTTGTATGGTAGGATATTCTTTGTCAAGAAAGGGAACAAGCTCATGAGCGAGAAAACGGATATAGGCTTCTTGCTGATTACCCTCAGGGTGGTATTTCCTCCTTCGGTCTTCCACGGATGTATACGGAATCCCAACTATAATAAGATTTTCAATTTCCTTATTTGCATGCAGTTCATCGACGACACGCCCAATTCTGCCTAATTGGAAGTAGTCCTTCCCATCTTGAGCAATCAAGAGCGTATATTTATTTAAGGGTGAAAACGATGCAGGTGTATAAACGAGCAAGGTCATTTCTTCTCCCAAAGCATAGCTGAAGACATTCAATTCTTCTATTGACCCTTTTGGGTATTCCATCAGACCTCTCCTTTCTTTAAACGCTTCAATGAAAGAATCTTAGCATATGCTATACCAAAAATAGAAATAGGATGCTCACTTGTTTCATATATATTGTATTGACAGGGAGAGTGTAGTATAGGAAAAGTCAATAGGTTTAAATTGACAAAGTTGTTAATTTGTATGATAGAATATAGGGGAGTATCTTTATGACCAAAAGGGGGATATGAAATGAAAAAAAGAAAGTTTCTTTTATTTACGATTTTAATGTTGGCGCTCTCATTGTTTCTTGCTGCATGTAGTGGCGGAGATGATGAAGGTGGCTCAGACACTGATGAAAAGGCAAAAGAGGATGCACCTAAATTTATGAGTATTCTAACAGGTGGAACAGGTGGAACATATTATCCACTAGGCGGGGCATTCGCTAAAATTGTTACAGATGGAACAGGCATCGATACAACAGCAGAAACAACTGGTGCCTCTGCAGAAAATATGCAGTCCATAAAAGACGGTAAGGCTGAAATTGCTTTCACTCAAACTGATATTGCTTCTTATGCATCTGAAGGAAAGCTAATGTTTGAAGGAAATGCTGTAGATAATATTCAAGCAATCGGGACACTTTATCCTGAGACAATCCAAATTGTTACAACCGATAAAACAGGGATTAAAACAGTTGAAGATTTAAAAGGGAAAAAGGTATCAATCGGTGCACCAGGATCTGGTACTGCGGCGAATGCAGAACAAATTCTAGAAGTACATGGAATTACTTTAGATGACATCCAAAAGCAAGATTTAAGCTTTGATGAGTCTGTTAGTGGAATTCAGGATGGAAACATTGATGCAGCTTTCGTTACTGCAGGTACACCTACAGCTGCCGTTGAACAGCTTTCAGCAACAGAAACTGTTGTGATTGTTCCGGTTGAAGTAGATAAAGCTGAAGCGTTAATTGAAAAGTATCCATACTATACAAAAGATGAAGTACCATCAGGAACATATAAACTTGGATCAGCTGTTCCTACTGTTGCAGTCCAAGCAATGCTTGTAGTAAAATCTGATCTTTCAGAGCAAGTTGTTTACGATGTAACAAAGTCGATTTTTGAGAACCTTGACCAAGTTACCCATGCAAAAGCAGAGCAAATTAGCGCGGACAAAGCTTTAAATGGTGTAGGAATTGACGTTCACCCAGGAGCGCAAAAGTATTTTGATGAAAAAGGAATTAAGGCAGAGTAGAGTAGAGTAGAAAACAATTGACCGGACATAGAGCCTTATAAGAGGCTATTATGCCCGGTCAATTCACCTTAAAAGTGAGTTTTTATCTATTTTTCCTGTATGAGTAAAATGAGACTAAATTTAACTGTAGTCTCTCTCCTTGTATTGAATTACTTTGTTAATGATGTTGTTGATTTCTATCATATAGATTTTACATGGCAATATATTAGTGCCCTCTTTACGAGGAATTGGATAGGCGGTAGCTATATGTTTGTTAGTAAGAAACTCAACTTCGTTCTGTTCCTCCTCACCCTAATATTCATCACCATAACTTTGGTTATTCCTTATAAACAAGCTCTTGTATTAATACAAATCGAAAATAACTCGGCCATTACCTATATTCCTCTGGAGACAGGTGAAAGCTTTAAGATAAAATATAAACATTCAATCCATTTAACAGATGTCATTGAAAGTTATCAAGTGACAAAACAAGGCAACATTAGGCAGTATGAATTAGAATATGAAAACTACGCAATTGGAATGCCATCAGCTGCTTCTGATGGAGAGATTTTCGAAGCCAAAGATGGGAAGTACTATATTAAAAATATGAAAAGGGATTTTCCTTCCTTTGTATTGCGCGTTGGTCAAGTTAGGGCCAATCATACTCTCCTGTATAAAAACAAGGCATATCCGTTAGCGGAATATATTGAACCTGGAACAAGAGTGATGGTTCAAATAAAAAAAATAAATGCAATACAACAAATGAGAGGAGTTGACATCCTTGACAACTAATGAGGGGACATTGTCACAGGAACAGCAACAGGAGTTATTAGAAAAATTTGACCCTGAGGCCGCGACTAGGAAATTGAAAGGGACTATGGGTTGGATTGTCTTTATTGGCCTGTTGGCTTTTTCGTTATTCCAGCTTTATACGGCAATTTTTGGGGTTTATACGGCACAAATACAGCGCTCGATTCACTTAGGCTTTGCGTTAGCCTTAATCTTTTTACTTTTTCCGATGAGAAAAAAGAATTTACGTAAAAATAAAGTGGCGTGGTACGATATTATCCTTTCGATATTGGGGGTAGCGGTAGGGGCCTATTGGCCATTGTTTATTGATGATCTAGTAAATCGAGTTGGTCGTTTGACTGAGTTCGACTTTGCTATTGGTATTATCGCCATTTTGCTAGTGCTTGAGGCAACAAGGAGAACAGTAGGGTTGCCGATTACAATCATAGCCACAGCATTTATGGTTTATGCCTTATTTGGACCATATATGCCGGGATTTTTGGCACACCGTGGTTTAGACATTGATACTTTGGTTCAGACCATGTTCTTTACAACGGAAGGAATCCTTGGAACACCACTTAGTGTTTCTGCTACTTTCATCTTCCTATTCCTATTATTTGGGGCGTTTCTTGTTAAGACTGGTGTTGGACAATATTTTAATGATTTAGCTGTATCTATTGCAGGGAAAAGTACAGGAGGCCCCGCTAAAGTAGCAATCTTTTCAAGCGCGCTTCAAGGAACCATTAGTGGTAGTTCTGTAGCAAACGTAGTAACCTCAGGTTCTTTCACAATTCCAATGATGAAAAAACTAGGGTATCATAAAAACTTTGCTGGTGCGGTTGAAGCAGCTGCCTCAACTGGTGGACAACTAATGCCTCCAATCATGGGAGCGGCAGCATTTTTAATGGTTGAATTTATTGGCGGTGGAATTACCTATTGGGACATCGCCAAAGCAGCTGCGATTCCTGCTTTATTATATTTCACAGGAATTTGGATTATGGTTCACTTTGAAGCAAAAAGAGTAGGCCTTCGTGGATTGACTGATGAAGAGATGCCTAATCGTAAGGAAGTTATGAAGAAGATTTACCTTCTGATCCCAATTCTTACGGTAATTGTTTTAATGGTCAGCGGTATGAGTGTTATGCGTGCTGCCCTATGGTCCATCTTAGTTACCATTTTGGTTAGCATGATTCGGAAGGATACACGAATTGGATTTAAAGATGCGATCAATGCATTAGTGGATGGGGCAAGAACAGCATTAGGTGTGGCAGCTGCTACTGCGGCAGCTGGGATTATTGTTGGGGTTGTTACCAAAACAGGACTTGGTCTTAAAATGGCAAATGGGTTGCTTGACCTGGCTGGAGGTGTACTCATTCCAACGCTAATGTTAACAATGGTTGCAGCGATTATTTTGGGGATGGGATCTCCAACAACAGCTAACTATGTCATAACGTCAACCATTGCCGCTCCTGCAATTATTCTATTAGGAGTTCCTGATCTTTCTGCACATTTATTTGTATTCTATTTTGGAATTATTGCTGATATAACCCCACCAGTTGCTCTAGCAGCCTTTGCGGCAGCAGGTGTCTCAGGTGGTGAGCCACTTAGGACTGGTGTTAACTCATCTAAATTAGCCATAGCGGCATTTATAATTCCATATATGTTTGTTCTTTCACCAGAGTTATTAATGATTGATACAACTTGGTATTACTTGATTTGGGTTGTCTTTACCGCCGTGGCAGGTATGATGGCAATTGGAGCAGGGATTATTGGACACTGGTTAAGACCGCTAGCCTGGTATGAAAGAATTATTGGTTTAGTTGGTGGATTAATGTTGATTTACCCAGAGGGAATGACCGATATTATTGGACTAGTATTATTTATCAGTCTAATTGCTTTACAATTAATTTTCAAACGTAATAACAACGGTCAAACACAGCCAGCAAACTAATTAAGAAGAAGTCCTTTTCTCTAAAGGGCTTCTTTTTTTACTTAATCGCTTCTTTTTAGTTTCTGCGGGGAAGCGGCCAGAATGTGATCTACTGTGAAAAGCCGCATCTGCTTCCGTAGGAAACAGAAACCTCTCAGATGTTGGTCAGTAACTTCATACGGTTTAACCATACGCTGAGTGATTTTTTGGTTGGAATCAAGATAAATAATTTGAACAGGTTGTTGTTCCTTTATGGCCCTACCTAAGAAATTCTGCATAAGGATACTCCTTTTATATTTTTTAAAACAATCTTTATGAAGCCACTTAGTTAATTCTTATTATATACGAACGTTAGTTCTAATATTCAACTAATGAAAAAAGAATCTCTGAATAGGTAATTCGGAAGAAAAACTGATAATCAATATGCTTAAAAATGTTGACAATATGAAGAAAACATTATATATTAATTAGTGTCTTAAAAAAAATATTAAGATTCCGTAGCTCAGCTGGGAGAGCGCTACCTTGACAGGGTAGAGGTCGCTGGTTCGAACCCAGTCGGAATCATCAAGAAAACATCACATATATTGTGATGTTTTTTCTTTGTTTTGAACAAACTTTGCCAGGATGATTCCTTTTTATATTGTACATATTTAAAGTATGGAAGGCGAAAGAATATAATGCTTTTCCAAATTATTACTTTAGGAAGTGCTTAGAGTGAACAATCCGATGACCTCGATTTTAAATACAAAGAAAACACAAAATCTTCTCAGGATGTTCGGTAAAAAGAAAAACAATAGAGGGACCATTAGTGCATCAATTGTTGGATTAAGTTTAGCTGGTGCGGCGGTGTTTGGATTCATGAAAAAAAGGCAAAACAATTCCATTCAGCCAGAAAAAAATATAGCCAACTTAATGGAATCCCTGAATATAGGAAAAAGTGGTCAAATGCCCAATCTAGCTACATTAACTGAGTTATCCAAGGAGATATTACCAGCTATCGAAGAAAAACAAAAGAAGTAAACAAAAATGCCCACAAAAAAGTGGGCATTTTTCACTTTTTCACGCTTTGTTGCTCTTTAGATAACAAAGTGTGAGAAAACGAGCTTTTAGAAAAGATAGTTGAAATACTTAGAATCTTGTACGATCTTTTGGTAAAATATTGAATAACCAAGTAGAACTTGACATCATACCTTTAGGGGTATATCATACTTTCTGTAAGTCATTCTTTCATAAAATGAGGTATTAAAAATGCTTTATATGATATTGTTAATTGGCCTCATAATAGGCTTCGTATATGTTAGATATGTCCCGGTTACTGGGGTACAGTCTACAATCGTAACGGATTTAAATACCCAATCAATTAAAGTTGTTGATATCAGAGAATATAACCAATCCTATAGACAACCCATTCCAAAGTCAGTAAACATCCCAATTGCCTATTTGAAAAGAAACTACCAAGAAATAGGAAGTGAAAAAGTTCATGTTATTGCTTCCGACCAACTTGAAAAGAATATGGGTATCCGTTTGTTACGAAAAAAGGGATTTAAAGTCATGAGCTATACTATAATTAATGGCAACGGAAAGCCCCAACAAAAATCAGCGTAATAGAAAGGAGCATTATCGATGGAATATAATGATCAAATTAAGAACAGAGTGAAACGAATGGAAGGCCAGCTTAGAGGAATTTTGAAAATGATGGAGGAAGGAAAAGACTGTAAAGATGTTATTACACAGTTATCAGCAGTGCGATCTGCTGTCGATAGAACAGTAGGGGTGATTGTTAGTTCTAACCTGGTTGAATGTGTTCTTGAGGCTGAGAAAAATGGCGAAAAAACAGATGAATTTATCAAAGAGGCGGTCAACCTTCTCGTGAAAAGCAGATAATTTCACGGGATGGCCGCTTTTTTTTGTTTAATAATATACCCTTATAGGTAATTTCGGAAAAGAAATTAAGAACAAAATTATATTTTGTTGCCTATCCAAAAAAGCCGTAGTGATTTAAAAGTAGAGTAATGAATTTATAGTAGATATTCGTATGCCATTATTGTTGTACAGAAGAGCTTGGTCTGGTAGTAGGTAGCAGCACGAAAAAAGTCAGTTTACACATTAAAACTTAAGAAAAAACAATTTATAAGTGAAGGGAACCTACTGATAGGTTCTCTTTTTTGTGCAGAACACTAATTTACAGTAAATACCAGAATGTGAATATTTTATTTAAAATTTGGAAAATTAAACCTAGATGAAGAGAACGAACAAGGAAAAATCCTCAAAGTTTACCGGAGTCAAAAATGGATAGGATGATAGGAGGAAAGAACCTACTTACTAATCATTTGTTGAAAGGATGAAGACAATTGTCAGGACCTAGTTTAAAGAAACAAGACTCCCATTCTTCTATACATGAAGCAGCTCTTAATGAAGCAAAAGAATTACGGCAGTTATTCAGAAAGTGCATTGAAAGTGGCGATGTAGAAAAAACGCTACAAGTTGCAGCGGTAGTGATTGAACACTGGGAATCTAGGACTTTACAGCATGCAGCAGCAGAAGAAGAAGGCTTGTATAAAGATATGGTGAAGGAAAACCCACAGTTAGAAAGGGTTGTTCACGAATTAACTCGAGACCATGATTTGATGCGGAGGATTGTCTCAAATATGAAAGAACGACTACATGCAGAAGATGTGGACAACAGAATGCTTTCTTTATTAGATTCGTTGATTATCATTGACGAAATCCATAATGAAGATGAAATGAATAGGCTACTAACAAATAGCAAATGATAGTTTGGATAATAAAGGAAAGGAAAGGAAAGGGGACCGATATGGGTCAACAAAAAGAGATTGAAGTTAGGTTGCTACGCTTTTCGGCACCCGTGTTGTACCAAGAAATGGTTGATATTTTTTCAAAGGTTAATCTTCATCCTTATGATCTTCACGCAACAACGGTGAAAACGGAAAAGGGATTTGAGGTAACCATCCAATTTTCTTCCTCATTTACACAGTCCGTTACTACGTTTGTAAGCTTTGACCAAGCAACTAATCCAGATGAAGAAACTGTCCGTTTTTTTACGGAGACTGCGGAAAAATGCAAACAACAGTTAATAGCTGATTACTTTAATAGGATTAAGGTCTAATGTTGCTACTATATGAAAAAATCATTTAAAGGAGCTGGGAGTCGATTGTTTGAGTTAAAAAATGATGCATTGCTGATTGATGACAGAGAAGATTTAATTGCCGTGCTTCGGATGAGGTTCGGCGAGATTTCAGGAGACATCATCCAACAAATTTATGAAATAAACGACTACAGTACCTTGCAAGCATTAATACTTGGTGCTGCCAATGCTCCAAATTGGAAAACCTTTCTTGCGGAATTCAAAATGGGAAATGAATCATTTCGGTTAGTAGGAGAGAATTTTAACCCCTTAGCTAATGACCAGAAAGGGTGGGATAGTCTCGATGAAGCAAAAGAAAAATGATTTGTTGCATTCACTAAAGCATCTTGTTCGTGGAGAACGAATCAATGATGGTTGGACAGAGGAAAGTCCTCGTCCTCGTGATTGGGAATCAGTCTACCGTCGTCGTTGGGCGTTTGATAAAATCGTTCGTTCCACCCATGGTGTGAATTGTACAGGTTCATGCAGTTGGCGTATACATGTTAAAGACGGAATTATTGCCTATGAAACTCAGCAAACTGATTATCCTTCTACTGGCGATGATTTTCCCGACTACGAACCAAGGGGATGTCCTCGGGGGGCAAGCTTCTCTTGGTATACATATAGTCCAACGCGAGTGAAATATCCGTATGTTCGCAGTGACCTCTATGCATTATGGAAAGAAGAGCTCAAACAGGCAGATGACCCTGTCAAAGCTTGGGAGAACATCGTTAGTGACCCGAAAAAACGTGCGCAATATGTATCGGCTCGGGGGAAAGGTGGTTTTGTCCGCGGTAATTGGAAAGACGTTTGCCAAATGATTGCCGCTTCGACGATTTATACGATAAAGAAATATGGACCAGACCGTATTGTTGGCTTTAGTCCGATTCCGGCGATGTCAATGGTTAGCTATTCAGGTGGAACGCGATTTCTATCTTTAATTGGCGGAACCATCTTAAGCTTTTATGATTGGTATGCCGATTTGCCGCCCGCTTCTCCCCAAGTTTGGGGAGACCAGACAGATGTTCCTGAAAGTGGAGATTGGTACAACACTAAATATTTCATTATTTGGGGTACGAATATACCTCAGACTAGAACACCTGACGCCCACTTTATGGTGGAGTCACGCTATAACGGAACAAAAGTTGTGGGAGTTAGTCCTGATTACGCAGAATACGAAAAATTTGCTGATATGTGGCTTCCAGCAAAGGCTGGGACTGATGGTGCCCTAGCCATGGCGATGACACATGTAATATTAAAAGAGTTTTATGTCGATAAAGAAACTCCTTACTTTTCAGACTATGTAAAACAATATACCGATTTGCCTTACCTTATTACGTTGAAAGACCATAATGGAAAGTTTCGTTCGGATACCTTTTTACGTGCTTCCGATATCGGGGATAGCCAAGAACTTTCAGAATGGAAAACAGTGGTTTGGGATGAAAGTTCTAATACATTTGCGGTTCCAAACGGCAGTGTAGGTTTCCGTTGGGATAAAAGCAATAAATGGAACCTTGATTTAACTGGTGAAAACGGGTCTGAAATTAAACCTTTACTTAGCTTCCTCAACGAAAAGGATTCTGAAGTGATGGTGGAATTTCCCTATTTTTCGAAAGAACAGGGAGAGACCGTCGAGCGCGGTGTTCCGATTAAGAAGATAAAAGACAAAGATGGAAACGAATTAATCATTACGACTGTCTTTGATTTGATGCTTGCTCACACAGGAGTGAACCGCGGTCTCCAAGGAGATTATCCAAGCGATTATCATGATGCCGACAGACCTTATACACCTGCATGGCAGGAGAGTATCACTGGAGTAAATCGAGCACATGTGATACAGGTAGCCAGAGAGTTTGCAGAAAATGCTGCTCTAACAAACGGAAAGTCGATGATTGCCATGGGTGGTGGTACCAACCACTGGTTCCATAGTGATCAAATTTACCGTTCGATTTTAAACCTCATTCTATTAACAGGTTCACAAGGGACGAATGGTGGAGGTTGGGCCCATTACGTAGGTCAGGAAAAGGTACGTCCACTAGAGGGCTTTTCACAAATCGCGTTTGCAAATGATTGGGTAAAAGCACCTCGTTTCATGAATGGCACGTCCTTCTTTTACTTTGCGACTGAACAATTCCGTTATGAATATAACTTTGATGAAGTTCAAACGAAGTGGGGCAGTAAATATACCAACATGCATCCAGCTGACTTTAATGCCATGTCTGCCCGGTTAGGTTGGCTCCCAAGCTTTCCACAGCTATCGCAAAACTCTTTGGATGTAATGAAGGATGCACGATCACGAAACAAAGACGACAAGTCAGTTATCAATGATTTGGCGAAGCAGTTAGCGGACGGAGAGCTGGATTTTGCGATTGAAAACCCAAATGATCCGCGAAATTTCCCGCGCGTATTCTTTAACTGGAGATCCAATTTGCTCGGTGACAGTGGGAAAGGACATGAATACTTTGTAAGGCACCTAATCGGCTCAAAAGATACAGTACTTTCAGATGTTGAACAATCATGGCAGCCTAAGGATGTCAATATTACCGAAACACCGCCGGAAGGGAAAACCGATCTATTTGTTAGTATGGACTTTAGGATGACAAGTTCCGGATTGTTCTCAGATATTGTTTTACCAGCGGCAACATGGTATGAAAAGCAGGATATCAGTACAACAGACCTTCATCCGTTTATCCATCCATTTAATGCAGCGATTAGTCCACCGTGGGAAACGAAAAGCGACTGGGCTGCTTTCCGTGAGATTGCAAAACAGTTTTCTGAACTTGCGAAGGAACATCTTCCGGCACAAGAAGATTTGGTTATGTCGCCTCTTGCTCATGATACGGTCAATGAAATTGCCCAGCCACGGGGAAAAGTCAAAGACTGGCGAACAGGGGAAGTCGAAGCAATTCCAGGGAAAACGATGCCGAATTTTAATTTTGTCAAACGCGATTACCCAAATGTGTATGATATGTGGATTACGGTGGGGCCCAATATTAAAAATGGTTACGGAACGAAAGGGGTCAAGATTCCGGGGGATAAAGTGTACCAATCCCTCCTTGATCGCTTAGGTAAGTCAAAACAGGAAGGTGTCGGCAAGGGCTACCCTTCATTGTATTCAGATAGACAAGCCATCAATGCGATCTTACTTATGTCGGGTGCAACAAATGGGAAACGTGCGGTTGAAGGGTGGAAATCATTAGAGGAAAAAACGGGTAAAAAGTTAGCGCATATCTCTGAAGGACGTGAAGATGAGGACTTTACCTTAGATGCTTTGACCATTCAACCTCGTCAAACGATTTCAACCCCTGTATGGAGCGGGTTAGAGAATGATAATCGACGCTATTCGCCATTTACTGTTAACAAGGAATATCATATCCCTTGGCATACACTGACCGGACGGCAAAGTTTCTATTTGGACCATGAAGTGATGCTTGATTATGGGGAAGCTCTTCCTTTATATTTGCCGCCAATAAATAGAGGGCCATTTGTGAAAGGGGAAAAAGAGCTTGCTAATAACGGTAAATCAATTACGCTTCGTTATATGACCCCTCATCAGAAGTGGGGAATTCATACGATGTTTACGGAAGCTTCACATATGGTTCAATTATTCCGTGGGTGGCAAGTGATTTGGATGAATGAAGAAGATGCTGCAGAAATTGGAATCAAAGACAATGATTGGATTGAAGTGTACAACCGAAATGGTGCTGTTGCTGCTAGAGCAGTCGTGACCTACCGGATGCCTCGGGGAGCAATCTATATGCACCATGCACAAGACCGGACAATGGGGGTACCAGCCAATACAATCAATAAAAACCGTGGAGGTACCCATAATAGTGTGACAAGAATTTATCCCAAAGCAACCCATATGATTGGTGGTTACTCACAATTAAGCTACGGATTTAATTATTATGGACCGACTGGAAGCCAGCGCGACACATTAGCAATAGTCAGGCCACTAAAGGAGGTTGATTGGCTTGAAAATTAAAGCACAGGTAGCCATGGTGATGCATTTGGATAAATGTATCGGCTGCCATACTTGTTCTGTAACATGTAAAAATGTTTGGACCAACCGTCCAGGGATGGAGTATGTCTGGTATAACAATGTTGAGACACGCCCTGGACCAGGCTACCCTAAGTCGTGGGAAGACACCGATCGCTATAAAGGAGGATGGACGCTAAGGAATGGAAGGCTCCATTTGAAAGCGGGAGGACCCATTTCAAAACTGGCAAACATTTTTTATAATCCGAACATGGCGCAAATGGACGATTTTTATGAACCATGGACCTATGATTATCAAAATTTAATCAAGAGCCCAAGGAAAGAGAATATTCCAGTGGCGCGACCAAAGTCCATGATTACCGGTGAGTATATCGATAAGCCAACCTGGGGCTCCAACTGGGATGATGATCTAGCTGGTGGAAGTGAAGTTGTGCCAATGGATCCGAACGTCCAGAAATTACAAGAACATATTGCGATGGAGTATGAGAAGACCTTTATGATGTATTTGCCAAGAATATGTGAGCATTGCTTAAATCCATCATGTGTTGCATCATGCCCGTCGGGTGCCTTGTATAAGCGGGATGAAGATGGAATTGTCCTTGTTGATCAAGATGCATGTCGGGGCTGGCGTTTTTGCACAAATGGCTGTCCATATCATAAAGTCTACTATAATTGGAATACCCATAAAGCTGAGAAATGTAATTTCTGTTATCCACGAACGGAAGCTGGACTGCCAACAGTTTGTTCAGAGACTTGTGTTGGGCGCATTCGTTATATTGGGGTTCTTTTATATGACGCGGATAAGGTGAAAGAGGCGGCATCAGTAGAAGATCCAAAAGATTTATATGAATCTCAGCTCTCAGTTTTTCTAGATCCATTTGACCCAGAAGTAATTGCAAAAGCAGAGGAGCAGGGGATTAATCGTAGCTGGATTGAAAGTGCCCAGGAGTCACCAGTCTATAAAATGGCGATGAAGTGGAAGATTGCGTTGCCACTTCATCCTGAGTATCGAACCTTACCGATGGTCTGGTACGTCCCACCACTCAGTCCAATTATGAGCCATATAACGAATGAGAGCCAGCTGAGCGCTGAAGGGTATATCCCGGCTGTGGATGATATGAGAATTCCGATGCAATATTTAGCCTCGCTGTTATCAGCTGATGATACCACAGTCATCCGTAAGGTGCTGTTAAAAATGGCAGCCATGCGAGTTCATATGCGTGCCAAAACAGTGGGGGGCATCGATGATATGAAAAAGAGCAAGCTGTTGCAGGAAGCAGATATTACAATTCAAGAACTAGAAGACATGGCTCGGTTACTTGGGGTTGCTAAATATAATGAACGGTTTGTTATTCCGACAGGGCGCCGTGAAATGGATGAAGATTTACATTATAAGCAAGGAGCATGCAGTATTGAAGATTTAGCACCACCAGAGGGAATGGTGACCTATCCGTTTGAAAGAAGTGAAGGTCTATGACAAACGAGGAAAAAGCAATCCTAATTATCATGTCGAGGGTATTAGACTATCCTCAGGAATCTTATCGGAAAGAATTTACCTCAATGAAAGAATTAGTGATAAGTGAGATATCATCGGCAAGAAAAAGAAAGGAAATCGTAGAGCTGCTAGAACCGCTTTATGAGACTTCCTTGCTCGATCTTCAGAAACTCTATGTAGAAACATTTGATTACAAAGAGGCAACTGGACTTTATTTAACATCACATGAGTTAGGAGACAGTCGCAAGCGCGGGGGTGCCTTGATCAAACTACAAAAAATGGTTTGTGAAGCAGGCTTTGAATATGAAGGAAAGGAATTAGTTGACTATATCCCGATGCTGCTTGAACTGTTGGCCCACGCACCCGATGAAGAAAATTTTCTTCGACTTTCACGGCGTATGTCAATCGCTATCCATCGGATCGCCAATAATCTATCGAGTAGCAATCCTTATTCACAGGCATTCTCTATTTTAACGAAGTTTGTTTTTGAAGCACCCGAAGCAGAGGAAATCCATCTGTTGGAAAACCAACGTGAAGTAGCGGATCTAGATGAAATGCCATATCCGTTGACCTATCAATAATGGTTGATCATTCTTTAGGATAGCATGACATAAAAGGAGGTTGGTTATGGAAGCACTTTTATTGTGGACGGTCTTTCCATACATTTGTGGAACAATCCTCATTGTAGCAACCTTTTACAGGTTTATTTACCGCGGGAAAAGTTGGACAGCACCATCCACTGAGATCTTCGAGAAAAAGTGGTTGCGGATTGGCTCCATTGTTTTCCACTATGGAATTATCTTCGCATTTGTTGGGCATCTGATGGGGGTATTAATTCCAATTGAGGTCTACAATTCATTGGGTGTTGACGATCACACGTATCATATATTTGCGATTGTTGGTGGTGGATTTGCTGGCCTTATGGTGGTGATGGGGTTGATTTTTTTACTTATACGTAAATTGTCCTTTCCAAGGGTAAAAGCGCACACCTCATTCGGAGATTATTTTACAATTGTCTTATTATTGCTTGTAGCAGGCCTGGGGACCTATATGACAATTGTCTACAACACTACAGTAGTTGCCTATGAGTACCGGCTAACGATTGGTCCCTGGTTCCGGAGTTTATTTACATTTAACCCAGTGTCTGGATTGATGCTAGGGGTTCCAACACTTTTTAAGGTACATGTTGTGTTGTCATTTCTGTTATTTGCATCCATCCCCTTTACAAAGCTAGTTCATATGTTTAGTTTTCCTGTTCGCTATCCATTACGGGCACCGCAACAATATCGTGCCCGTGATGGATATCGGAAAAATGAGGGCAATAAACTTTAATGGCGACGATCCATAAGAGATACAAAGTGGATAGTCGTGGGAAAGAGTGAATGAAAAAAGGGTCGAAGATACTTTGGATAGTATTTTCGACCTTTTCGATTCATTTAGCGCGTTTTACAGTAATGGTTAGAGTATTTTTATAAGCAAAAATATGTAAAAATTGATATAATAGTTTTATCTGTAATAGAAGAAAAGGTGAGAATGTGGCCAAAAGAAAATTTCAGTATTGGGCGTTGCAAATTTTAATTATCTTAACCATCATTTATGTTTCTTCAAAAATTTCATTTTTGTTTGAACCGGTTGGTGTATTTGTTTCAACTTTGTTTTTCCCCATCATTATATCAGGTTTTCTATTTTTCTTATTTAATCCCTTAGTCAATCTCCTTGTTAAATGGAAAGTGCCTAGAGTGATTGCGATTATTTTGTTTTATGTCGGGATAGTGAGTTTGTTAGTGTTAGCAATTGGTAATCTTGTGCCCATTATTTCAAAACAAATCATGGAATTAGTGAATGATATTCCCGGATATGCAAAAGAAGCACAGAGGTTTTTTAATACTTTTGCTACCACTGAGCAATATCAGTGGCTGATGAACCAGCGATACGTTACACAAGAGGAAATTATGCAACGTATTAATGAATTCGCTAATACACTACCAGATCGGGTAACAAATGGTATTTCCAATATAGTTGGCTGGATTGCCAATATTACCGTTACCATTGTGACCGTCCCATTTTTATTATTCTTTATGTTTAAGGATGGCCATAAGTTAAAAGCAAACATTGCAAAATTCATCCCAGCTGCCTACCGTAAACAGGGAGTAGAAACGTTAGAAGATACTGCAAAGACTCTGTCAGCATACATACAGGGGCAGTTTACGGTTGCCCTGTTCGTAGGGACGCTTTCCTTTATTGGGTTTCTGATTGTTGATTTACCATATGCTTTGGTCATGGCTTTAATTGTCTCGGTAACCAATATTATTCCATATGTTGGTCCAATTATAGGTGGTGCTCCTGCCGTAATTGTAGGACTCTTTGATTCACCAGCGAAAGCAGCCCTGGTTCTTGTTGTGATTATTATTGCTCAGCAACTAGAAGGGAATCTACTTTCACCGTTAATACTGGGAAAATCTCTCGATACACATCCGGCAACCATTATTATCATTTTGTTGGTGGCAGGCAATCTTGCTGGAATCCTTGGCATGGTTCTTGCAGTGCCAACTTATGCTGTAGCTAAGACGATTATTTTAAATACGGTTCGTTTTTTAAGGCTAAGGAAAGAAGCCAATATTAAAATTGAAACCTAAATAGAAAAGAGGCTAAGCATCTAATCTGCTAGCCTCTTTTCTATTCTTAAAGAATAGGCGATAAAAGCCTTGAAACGGATTCCTTTAATTGAATCCATTTTGAGCGATTTTGATATTGCTCCCAAGTAAGTAAGGAAGATTTGGAAACGTCCTGTTCAAAAGTCATGGATAAGTCCTTGGCGATTTTTTTATCATAGATAAAGGCATTAATTTCAAAATTTAAATTTAGACTTCGAACATCAATATTTGCGGTACCGACAGATGAGATCTCTTCATCAACCACAACGGTTTTGGCGTGAAGAAAGCCATTATCATAAATATATACTTTTGCACCTGCTTTTAACAGCTCCCCAACATTGGACAAAGTGGCCCAGTAAACAAAAATATGATCGGGCTTGTTTGGAATCATAATTTGCACATTTACACCAGATAGACATGCAATTCTTATCGTATCTAACAGGCTCGCATCCGGAATAAAATAGGGTGTTTGAATAAGGATTGATTTTTTCGCTAGAGAAATCATCTTAATATAGCCATTCTTAATTTGTGACCACTCAGAATCGGGTCCACTTGTTACAATTTGGATACCAACATGCCCATCGGTACTCGGTTTAGGAAAAAGAACAGGATCATAATCAATATCATGACTATAAGAAGCTTGATTCCAGTCCAAGATAAAACGTGTTTGAATGGCATGGACAGAGGTTCCTTGAATTCGCAGATGGGTGTCGCGCCAATAGCCAAAGTGTGGATTTAGTCCGAGGTATTCATCCCCAATATTAAATCCGCCAATATAGCTTGTTTGACCATCGACAATTACAATTTTTCGGTGGTTTCGATAATTAAGTCTGAAGTTAACTAATCTAAACTTTGAAGGGAAGAAAACTTCCACTTCTCCACCCGCTTTACGAAGCTCTTCAAAGAAATTTCTTGTTAAACCTCTAGAACCGAGCTCATCATATAAAACGCGAACTTTGATCCCTTCCTTGGCTTTTTCAATAAGTGTATCTCGAATTCGCTTTCCTAAACTATCTTTTTTTATTATGTAGTATTGGATGTGGATATGATGTTTTGCTGATTGAATATCCTTTAGGAGCCGTTCAAATTTTGCTCGACCATCAGTGAAAATTTCAACAGTATTATCCCGAGTGAGTGGAGCATCATTTCCTAATAAGTGTAGAAAAATTAATTCTTGTGCGTTATACTCCGATTCCTTGTGGTAATCAAAAGTACCAGAGCGCATTTCTTCTAACTGGTGTTCAATATCTTGCTCAATCCCAATTTTTTTCTTATCTTCCCAATTAAAAAGTCTAGCGCGACTTAAGTTCTGTCCGAGAAATAAATAAAGGAAAAAACCCAGAACAGGTATAAAAGACAAGACAAGTAGCCATGCCCATGCAGAACTCGCATCACGTCGCTCGCCAAAGACAACGACAAAAGCAAATACAATGTTAAGGATAAGTACCAAACTAAGGAGAATGGTGGTTATATTCATAAGTTCCCTTCCTGACACGTCTTTATATCCATTATAACTAGAATTTTACATTTCATAAAGCAACTAACATAATTTCACATAGCTATAGTTTGTACATATTAACAAGTTATCATAGGGGCATACCAAATTACGAGCGAACAAGTGAGAAATAAAAGATAAGGGAAATATTCATAATTACAGAACTGAGTAAGTCAAACTGAGAATTTTAGAGAACAAAAAAGGTTCAGATTGTCAGTAATGACATCGTGAACCTTTTCCAGTTTCTATTGATTTAATATTGAGTAATTCCTATGAGACAATTGCTTTAATTGATTTTAATCTTAATCCACAATTGCAAAGAACACTATGCTTTAATTGCTTAATTTCTGTCTGACATTTAGGGCATATTTTCTTTTCAGCTATCATTTAACCCACCCTTTCAACCATTGTCCTTACAATTTGCTACCTTTATTTTATCACTCTTCACCCTGACAAGAAGAACAAATACCATAGACTTCGAACTGATGATAGAGAATATGATAATTTGTTAACTCAGATGCTACATGTTCTACTTCTTTAAGATTCGGGTAATTAAAGTCAACAATCTTTCCGCACTTTTGACAAATGACATGATAATGCTTTGAATGATTTAACTCATATTTACTTAATGAATTTCCGTACGGTAATTCATTCAAAATTCCAAGTTTAACAAAGAGTTTAAGATTATTATAAATAGTCGTTAAACTAGTATATGGAATTGATCGATGAATATCTTCAGCTGTTGGATGACCTTCTTGAGAAATAATCGCTTCTAAAATTAATAATCTTTGAGGCGTAATTCTCAGGCCACGTTCTTTTAAATAGGGGATCAATTCCAAGGTTATAGCTTCGTCCAAGATAATCATCCCTTTTAGTTAATTATAGCAAACCATATAGCGCCTATAATCAAATCATAATTATGATCTGAATGAGAATAGTGATCTTGAATGAGAATGTAGTGGTGAGTTGGTCACTATAATATCTATTTTACTGATGTAGAATTGGTAACTATAATAAAATAATACCATATTTAAAATGAAAATCAATACTAAATTAAAATCATTATAAATAAAAACCATAAAGACAAGTTTACGGTGGAAATTTTTTCATCTATAATGTAGCTGTTATGTTAAGGAGGTTAAGGGAGTTGGAAAATCGAGAAATACCACTTAAAGAAAAAAGCATCGTGTTTATTGGATTTATGGGGGTAGGAAAAACGACGATCGGAAAGTTAGTAGCGAAAAAGCTCTACCGTGATTTTGTTGATATAGATGAAGTAATAGAAAAGGAATTTAATATGCCTGTAACCAAAATCTTTAATGAAATCGGGGAACGGGCATTTAGACAAAGGGAAAAAGAGATTATTATCGAACAATGTAGGAAAAAGCTTCAGATTATTTCTGTTGGTGGAGGGGCATTTTTGCAGGAGGAAATCCGTAAAGAATGTTTATCCTCGTGCATTGTCTTTTTTCTCGATTTATCATGGGAATCTTGGAAAGAGCGAATTAGTATGATTATCGACAGTCGTCCTGTTCTTCAAGGGAAATCAATTGAGGAAATTAAAGAGCTTTTTTATAAAAGGCAAGAAGTATACTCTGCCCATCATTCAAAAATTCAAACGGATCATCAAGAGATTGAAGAAGTTGCAGATTATATTGTTAATTCCCTGAAACTTGCGTGGGAGTTGAATGAGTAACTTCAAGGTTGAATTTCTAATCTAGTTATCAAATTCTTTTAGGTTTGGTGGTAATCTCAATGAAAAGAACAGTAAGGGTAAAGAATGTAACTATTGGTGAAGGCCTTCCAAAAATTTGTGTACCAATGGTGGGAGAAACAGTTGACCAACTGGTTGAAGAGGCTAAATATCTTCGGAAAATAGATTTGGATGTAATTGAATGGCGTGTAGATTTTTTTAAAGAGGTTGAAAATGTTTCTAAGGTTATAGGAGTACTTAGTGAAATCAGATCGATTATACCTGATATTCCTTTGCTGTTTACTTTTCGGACAGCGAAGGAAGGGGGAGAAAGGCAAATTAGCCCTGAAGCATTTAAAGCACTATACATAGAAGTAATGGAAACTAACATGGTCGATCTGATCGATTTGGAGCTATTTACTTTAGAAAATGACTTGAAAATGCTTATTGAAATGGCTCATTCTCATCATATTTTTGTCATTTTATCGAATCACGATTTCTTACAAACCCCTTCCAAAAGAGAAATTCTTTCTCGTTTGCGAAAAGCACAGGAATTGGGAGGGGATTTACCTAAAATTGCTGTTATGCCGAATCATCCTAGGGATGTACTTACTTTGCTCGAAGCAACGATGGAAATGAATGAAAACTACGCAGATCGCCCGATTATCACGATGTCCATGGCAGGGAAAGGAATGGTTACTAGGATTACAGGTGAGGTTTTTGGCTCGGCATTAACCTTTGGTGCAGCAAGGAAAACATCTGCCCCTGGTCAGTTACCTGTTTCCCAGTTGCGCGAGTTCTTAGCTCTTATGCATAAAGGTTTATAAAAGAAAAAGTACCTTTGACAATATGATCAAGGTACTTTTTTCTAGTGTAATGCTTTTTTATAACCCTTTGTTTCTCTTCAAAGTGAAAATCAATTGTAATGGCTCTCTATATAATGAAAACATCCTATGAGAAAAAACTTGTAAATTTATTTTTAACGAACAGTCTACCTGTTCAAAGGTAAAATGGCTTCTGGATTTAGCTATAATCTTTACAAAGTTAATCTTGTAAGCAATTAGTTCAGTGCAATGGAGGCCTTCTGTTTCTGGAAGTCTATTTCTGGATAATACTTGTCTTTAACAAGGATATTAGGACCGAGGCACTTTATTTCTGAGCAATGACAGTTTAGTGATTTTGCTAGGGTTGTATTCGCCCACTCTTGGTAGACATCCTCCAGAGAATCTGTTTTGATATTTCCAAGAGGAGGGGTATCTCCAAAGTCAGTCACAATCACATCTCCGCTGAATATATTGACATTCAACCTCGAGCGCCCGTCAGGATCATTTCGAATTGTAATATTTTTCTCGGAATAAAGTCTTTTTAGTAACGCTAAATCTTCATTGTTATTGCTACAACCATAGAAGGGAAGAGTGCCGAAAAGCATCCAGCTATCTTGATCACGGAAGTCAAGTAACTGTTGAATTGCATACCGCAGTTCTTCGAGTGATAAAGATTCGAGTGATGATGCGAAATCTGAAGGATACATTGGATGGATTTCATGGCGTTGGCATTTCATCTCTTCTGTAATTTGGCGATGGATTTTTTCAAGATAAGGCAATGTCCGTTTGTTTAGCATCGTTTCCGCGGAAACGAGAACATTGCTCTCGGATATGGTTCTACTGTTCTCAATGATTCTTCTAAATAAAGCTTCTCGCTGTTTAATTGTCGGCTTTCGTTCCATTCTTGCAAACCCGCCTTCAATAAACTCTGTTTCTGTTCCCCAATTATGTGAAATATGAAGAACGTCAAGGTAGGGGAGAACCTTTTCATAACGACTTATATCAAGTGTCAAGTTCGAGTTAATCTGTGTGTACACGCCTCTTTGATGTGCATACTTTAACAGAGGAACAACATAGTTATCGACTGATTTTCCAGACAACATTGGTTCTCCACCTGTTATGCTGAGAGAACGTAAATGAGGAATCTCTTCCAACCTATTAATTAAAAGTTGAATAGGTAGACCATTAGGGTCTTTTGGACTCAATGTATACCCTACTGCACAATGTTCACAACGCATATTACATAAGGTTGTGGTTGTTAGTTCAATATTAGATAAAACAGGCTTTTGGAATTGAGTAATATCCAAATAGGCCTCCCAGGGATCGTGGGCAGGACTAATTGGCTTCTTTGTAGATAATGACAAATGAACACTCCCTTAGAATTTCTAACTATAAGTTGTCTCTCAATCTTTTCTTCAATGAACCTTATCAATGAAAAAAGATTAGGCTATAGGTTATTAAACCACTTTTTTAATGCATATGCATTAAATCTACAAAACTTGTTTGATTAGACAGCAGTAAAAGACAAGGTACACTTTTTACTCTTCTATCTATGCTTTTATCTTTAGATGACATGGAGATTACATTCACCCCATCCTATACACGAGAAATCCTATTCTAAATTGTAATAAAGGTCCTATGGAATTTTTATTCCATAGTTTTTTTATGGAATGAATGAGTACCTTTTTGAATGAGAAGGTTCGTGTCCGTGAAAACTATGTTCGTAATTAGATTGTGGAGGGGTTGTTTTGAATCAAACAAATTATTGGAATCCAAATGATGTGCCTTTTTGGGAAAGTAGGGGGAAGCGTATTGCTAACCGAAATCTTTGGATTTCCATTTGTAATTTGCTTACGGCTTTTAGTGTATGGCAGATTTGGTCGATCTTATCACTTCAGTTAATTGACGCAGGATTTAATTATAGTACTGACCAGGTTTATATGCTGACAGCCATTCCAGCTTTAACGGGTGCGATGGTTCGTTTCTTTTATTCTATCGGTGTTACTTATCTTGGTGGAAAGACATGGACGTTTTTATCCTCTATTATCCTGTTAGTTCCCGTCCTCGGAGTGGGATGGGCTTTGACTAATACCAATACACCCTATTTAGTTATGGTAACCCTAGCTGCACTTTGTGGATTAGGAGGAGGGAACTTCGCCTCATCTATGGCCTCTATTGGTACTTTTTTTCCGAGGGAGAGACAAGGTGCCGCACTAGGAATAAATGGAGGGTTGGGGAACCTTGGCGTTAGTTTGGCTCAATTTATCATTCCCATTGTCATCACTATCCCTATATTTGGAGTACTCGGTGGCACTCCGCAGACTATTGATACTGGAAACGGTATTATGCCAGTATGGCTTCAAAATGGCGCATATATTTGGGCCATTCCGATTGTGGTATTCTCCTTTTTAGCTTTATTTGGAATGGACAACCTGCCTCTTGAAAAGCCAAAGTTATCTAATCAATTAAAAGTGTTTCAAAGGAAACACATGTATTTAATTACGATTTTATATATCATGTCTTTTGGCTCTTTTATCGGATATTCTGCTGCATTTCCTCTCCTATTAAAAGGGGAATTCCCCCAAATTAGCACAATCCAACTCGTATTTATAGGACCATTATTGGGAGCTATCGGAAGACCTATAGGTGGATATTTAGCGGATAAGTTTGGTGGTGCAAAAGTTTCATTACTAGATGTTTGTATCATGATCATTGGCATTTTTGGTGTCATTTTCTTTGTCCAAGGGGGAACAAAAAGCTTTTTAGGTTTCTTTTTATCATTTTTACTCCTTTTTGCAGCTGGAGGAATAGCGAACGGTTCCATTTTCACGTTGTTTCCAATTATATTTGGACCAGTGGAATCTCCTGCCGCGATTGGGCTGGCATCAGCTATAGGAGCGTTTGGTGGATTCTTTATCCCAAGTATTTTCGGGTGGTCCATTGAAGCAACAGGAAATGTCAGCCTGGCCTTATCAATTTTTGTTGCCTATTATATTCTCTGTGCATTTATCATATGGTATTACTATTCACGAAAAAATGCAGAGATACAGGTAGACCTTAAAAGATAACCAAAACTAGTTTAATCTAATTCCTTCGGGGTTAGATTATTTTTTTGTCAGATTACCTTACATAGTTAAAAATAATGATTGTGTTCCGGAATATTTTTGCATATAATTCAAAATAGAAAGAAAATTTAATATTTAAAGGGAGGGAATTAAATTGGAGAATGCAGTTAATTGGCTTAATAGTATTTTATGGAGTACACCAGTCATTTATATTTGTCTGGGCGTAGGGTTATTATTTTCTATTTTAACAAGATTTTTACAAGTTAGGCATATAAAAGACATGGTCATGCTGATGTTTCAGGGGAAAGCTTCAGCTGCAGGAGTCTCCTCATTCCAAGCGTTATCCTTAGCATTATCAGGACGCGTTGGAACGGGTAATATTGCTGGTACCGCAACGGCAATTGCCATGGGAGGACCAGGAGCAGTTTTCTGGATGTGGGCAATTGCATTTATCGGTGCTGGTAGTGCTTTTGTTGAATCAACTTTAGGTCAAATTTATAAAGTAAAACAAGATGGAGTATACCGCGGTGGCCCTGCCTACTATATTGAAAAAGGGATTGGAATCAAATGGTTTGCTGTATTGTTTGCATTAGCTGCTTTGTTAGCTATGAGTATCCTCATGCCTGGGATTCAGTCTAATTCAATCGCCTTGGGATTGGAAAATGCTTTTGGAATTAGTACGACAGTAACTGGAATTATTATTGTAGTTTTACTAGGTTTAATTATCTTTGGTGGAGTAAAAAGAATTGCACTTGTCGCACAATATGCAGTTCCTTTTATGGCCATTGGCTATATGCTTGTTGCATTAATTATTATTGCGATGAATATTACAGAGCTTCCTTCTGTATTTGGTTTAATTTTCTCTAGTGCTTTTGGAGCCGATTCCATGTTTGGAGGAATCGTCGGAAGTGCAATTGCCTGGGGGGTTAAGCGTGGGATCTATTCCAATGAGGCTGGACAAGGAACTGGACCACATGCAGCAGCTGCAGCTGAGGTCTCGCATCCAGCAAAACAAGGGTTAGTCCAAGCGTTTTCTGTTTATGTTGACACATTGTTAGTTTGTTCGGCAACAGCATTTATGATTTTGTTTACAGGTTCGTACAATGTTGTTGGTGCAGATGGAGAGACACCTATTGTGGAAAATCTAGCTGGAGTTGAGGCAGGTCCTGGTTATACCCAGGCAGCAGTAGAATCGGCTATACCAGGTTTTGGAGCTGGGTTTGTTGCCATTTCATTATTTTTCTTTGCATTTACAACCATTATGGCTTATTACTATATGGCAGAAACCAATGTTGCCTACTTATCTAGAGGGAGAAACAGTAAGGTAGCGATGTTTCTTTTAAAAATTGTTATTTTAGTTGCAACCTTCTATGGAGCTATTAGAACAGCCAATCTTGCATGGGCATTAGGAGATGTAGGGCTTGGTTTGATGGTTTGGTTGAACTTAATCGCGATTGTAATCTTGGCAAAACCTGCATTAATTGCATTACGAGATTATGAAGCGCAGAAAAAGCAAGGTCTCGACCCAGTGTTTAACTCTGTTAAGTTAGGAATTAAAAATGCAGAATATTGGGAAGAAGATTATAAAGAAGGAAAAGACAAAGAAGTATCGTAAGAGGAGAGGAAGCTGGGGATATTCCAGCTTCCTTTTTTATAGGGTTTGCCAAAATAGACACTAGCTTTGACTTTAGAAATTGTGAAACCTTTTATCCTATTAATCGTTTTATATAGTAGTGGAAACTTAAATGAAAGAGGATTGAAAGGTGAAATTAAAGTTAACTGGCAAGCATGTGATTACAATCTGCTTTGTCCTTATCGTCATTGTTTTATATAATCAGGTTTTAAACAAATCGGAATTAAGCGAGAATGTCGCTACGGTTGAAGGCTTGCATCCCGAACTTATTTACTATACAGATCTCTTAATTCAGATGGCCGCAAAAGAGGGAATTAAAGTGGTGATAACCGATGATTATAGAAGTTTTCATGAGCAAGACAAACTCTATGCAAAGGGCAGATCTGGAGAAGGGAACATCGTCACCCATGCCAAAGCAGGCGAGTCGTTCCATAATTTTGGTTTGGCGGTGGATTTTGCTTTAGGTACCCCAGAAGAAAAAGTAATTTGGGACTTAGATTATGACGGAAATGGTAATAGTCGTTCAGATTGGATGGAAGTTGTCGACATTGCAAAAGGTTTAGGTTTTGAGTGGGGTGGAGACTGGAAGCATTTTAAGGACTATCCGCACTTACAAATGGATTTTGGGCTCAGCATCAACGATTTGCAAAAAGGTAAAAGACCAGCTGAACATTCATTGACCGCAGGTAAGGACAGAATAACAAATTAAAAACACCTTTCGAAAAGAGTGTTGTTGAAATCATAAAACAGCTTTTAGCGTAAGGACAGCTAGTTATTAGGGTTTCAATTCGTTTTTATAAGTTCTTTTATCAACAGTGACTTTTTTACACACAGCTCGGTATGAGCTCAACTGATGAATTGTTTTTGCTCATAAAAAGCAACAAAGTTTGAGAAATGAGCAAATGAAAAAAGAGAGGCAAACCATTTTGGGTTGTCTCTCTTTTCTTTGGTTTAGACTATTTAAGCTAGCGTTAAAGGCTGACATTCTAGTAGGGATGGGAGTTCTCCTATTGAATTTACGCCATAAATTATTAGGTTTTAAATGCAAATACCTAATAAGGCATCCGAAGTTTGAAAAACTGTTTAAACACCAACATCGGTCACCGAGGGCAAATAAGGATTTAGCTTTAAACAATTGTTTCATGTTTGCAGCAAACTAATTAAGGTGAAAAATGTCATAACGCTATTTAATGTTACGAATAAAGGCAACGAAAACATTAGCGAATCGGTATAAACTTTGCCAATAAGCAATGTATATGGTGAAAATAAATGATTTTACAACGCTTCAACATGTGTAACCTATAAAATTACGAATGAAAACAAGCATAGTTTGGGTAACCTGTTATAGGAGCAAAATTTGGAAGATGGAGGGGCCTTTTAAAAATATTTAATTTAAGAAGGGTGAAAGATTAAATATGGATTCAGGCAAATTGCTAATTATTGGAGGCAAGGAAGAAAAGTGCAAAACTGGAGATATTCTCAACGCCTTCGTTGAACTTTCAAAGGAAAGGGAAGGAGCAATTGGAATATTACCAACGGCTTCATCCATTCCAGATGAAGTTAGTGCAGCATATGTTGATGTATTTAAAAAGCTTGGTGTAAGTGAAATTGAGGTTATCTCTGTAGATTCAAGAGAAAAAGCAGATGACCCAGTCATTCTTAACACTGTATCAGGTCTGGCAGCCCTTTTTATTACTGGTGGGGATCAGAAGAGATTGTCTGATTGTATCCGAAATACAAAGTTACATGCTCAACTTACAGATATGTGGAAGTCTGGATTGTTAATTGGTGGAACGAGTGCAGGGGCTTCCATAATGGGCGAGGATATGATTATATACTCAGAAATGAAGAACAATGACGAAGAAAGACTTCTAATAGAGATGGGTAAAGGTTTCGGTTTTGAGAAGAACCTTCTTATAGATCAACATTTCTCACAACGTGCACGGTTTGGCAGGTTGATTAGTGCAATAGCAGAAAATAACGAATTAGTTGGCATTGGAATTGATGAGAATACAGCGATTCTTGTTAAAGGTGACCAATTTGAAGTAATAGGAGAGCATCAAGTTTTTGTTATAGATGGAAAGAACGGAAGCCTTGTAGATTTTATAAGGTCTGAAAATGGTGGCGAAGAGTTAACAATTACTGACTTTAAGCTCCATGCCCTAACAAATGGGTATTGTTTTAACCTAACCTCCAGGAAAATCATGAAAAGGAAAGAGGCATAGTAATGAAGATCAACCGAGTAAGATATTTGAAGGGTCCTAATTACTTTAGTTATAAACCAATGATGTGGATAGAGCTTGATATTGAAGCCTACGAGTTTCAACCATCCAACAAAATCCCGGGTTTTTCTAAAGAATTAATACAGTTACTACCAGGACTTAAAAAGCATACATGCTCTTTGGGATATGAAGGGGGATTCATTGAGCGTCTTGAAGAAGGCACTTGGATGGGACATATTCTTGAGCATATTGCTATTGAACTTCAAATAATGGCTGGAATTGAAGTGAAACATGGAAAAACAATAACGAGTGAACAAAAGGGTATTTATTTTGTTGCTTATGAGTATAAAGAGCCAGAGTCAGGGTTATACGCATTTGAAGCTGCTTTGGAAATTGGCGAGAGGCTTGCCGAAGGAAAGACAAACATTCGCGTAAATGAATATATAAAGAAAATATCCTCCCTATTCTATGAGAATAAACTAGGTCCAAGTACAGAAGCCATTTATCGTGCAGCAATCAAAGAGAAAATCCCAGTTGAAAGAATGAACTGTAATAGTCTGCTCCGTATAGGGACTGGGTCGAAGCAAAAGTCCGTTCAGGCCACGATTACGAGTCAAACCTCCTGTATAGCAGTTGAAACGGCTTGTGATAAACAAGCAACAAAAGATGTCTTAGAAAGCTGTGGTCTCCCAGTTCCGACTGGTGAAGTTGTAAGCTCATTAGAAGATATCTTCAAGGTGGCTGAAAATCTCCAATTTCCCCTTGTTATCAAGCCTTTGAATGGGAGACAGGGGCAAGGTGTCATCACAAATATAAGAGATAAGGATGAGCTTTTTAATGTGGTAAATTGCATGGATCAGCATGTGAAAGAATTTATATTGGAGAAATACTATGAGGGTCATGACTATCGGTTACTTGTTATCAATGGAAAGCTGATTGCTGCAAGCCTAAGGCTACCTCCTTTTGTGATTGGAAATGGTCAAGATTCTATCCGCAGATTGATAGAGATAGAGAATAAAAACCCGCTTCGTGGAGAGGGACATGAAAAACCAATGACCAAAATTCCCTTTAATTTTACTGTAACATGCTTTCTTGAGAAGTTTGGTCTTCACTTGAATTCAGTTCCTGCAAAGGGGCAGATCGTTCAGGTAGTGGGGAATGCGAACCTATCCACTGGTGGACAGGCCATTGATGTAACAGATGAGGTGCATCCAACAGTTAAGGAAATAGCCGAAACGGCGGCAAAGGTAATTGGCTTAGATATAGCTGGGATTGATTTTATTAGCAAGGATATCGGCAAGCCCTTTGATTCAAAGACCTCAGCGATTATTGAGGTAAACGCAGCACCAGGAATTAGAATGCATCACTTTCCTAGTAAAGGAAAAAGTCGAGATGTAGGGAAGGCAATCGTCGACTACCTTTTTGAAACTCGAAAGGACGCTGCGATTCCGGTTATTTCAGTTACAGGAACAAATGGGAAAACAACGACCACAAGAATGATTAAATATTTTCTTGAGACTGAAAATCGAACAGTGGGTATGACAAACTCGGATGGTGTTTATATTGGGAACGATTGCATTGATGAAGGTGATTGTAGTGGTCCTATTAGCGCAAGAAAGATTTTAAACAATCCAAGGGTGGATACAGCAGTGCTTGAAACCGCCAGAGGGGGAATTCTCCGCGAAGGCTTGGCATTCACCCATTGTGATGTTGGCGTTGTTACAAATGTGGCGGAAGATCACTTGGGCCTAGATGGAATTGAATCCTTTGACCAATTGGTGAAATTAAAGAGGCTGGTTCCTGAAGTGGTGTTAGAGGGTGGGCATTGTGTATTAAATGCTGATGATGCAGAGGTTGCTAAGATGGCTTCGTATACAAAAGGAGAAGTCATCTTTACCTCACTTGATGAAAACAATCCCTACATCAAAGAGAGATTAAAAAATGGAGGAACCACCTGGTTTCTCGATTCAGCTGGTTGGGTTAGCTACTGTCAAAACAGAAGAATTAAACAATTCTTACCAGTAAAGGATATCCCGATAACCTTTGGTGGCTCAGCAAAACATAATGTATCTAATCTTTTGCAGGCTCTAGCTGCTGCTCATGCACAGGGGGTAGATGTTGAGACTTTAAAAGAGAGGGCAATTAGGTTTACACCTGATTTTCATTTTTCAAAAGGCAGATTTAATAAGTTAGACGTTGAAGGAAGGCAGATTATCATTGATTATGCACATAATTGTGCTGGGCTGAAGGCTGTTTTTGAGGCAGTAGAAATGCTGAAGACAGGCCGTGTCATCACTGTTCTTTCCGCACCAGGTGACCGGCTTGATTCGGATATTGCACAATTAGGAGAAATTACCGCAGCTAAAACAGATATTATGGTGATTAAAGAGGACGCAGAGTTGAGAGGAAGAAAGCCATTAGAGGTTCCAGCTATCATAAAAAAGGTGGCAAAAAAGCGGCTCCCAGAGGGGAATATTCATGTTGTTCCTATAGAAGTCGAAGCGTTTACCAAGGCTTGGGAATTATCAAGGTCAGGGGATCTGCTGTTGCTTTTATATGAAAACTTCTCTCAAGTGAGACATTTTATTGAGAATTGCATCCAAAAATCCAGAGTAGAATAAACTAATACGTGAAACTCAATCCTTTATGGGTTGAGTTTTTCTTCTTAATATCCTTTGTGGCACATACCAATAAGATAATGAGTTATTCAGCCCTTCATAAACGAGGACTGTCCTACTCTTGACTTTATTTGTATAGACGCATACAAAGGAGGACATGATGATTACAATACAAATTCCTGGTAGTATCTTGGTACCAAATTTACAAGGGTACCAGAAGGATATCTATATGGAAATGGAAAAGAGCTATGAGCAATTTGAGTATTTAACAACCAAAGAACTTCGCTTTGAACTATTGCTTAGAGAAAACATCATTAAAGCGGCCATCGACCTAAATGAAAGTGGTGCTGTTTTTACCTCGTTTCAGTATTCAAATTTTAACCCAGCATACTGGTCGAAGGGGAGGAATGGCTATTTACTTAGACCGGATGTCTTACCAACAGAAGCAATTCAGGATATTTTTATAAATGGGAAATTGTACGGTTTCGAGTGTTCCACCGCCATGGTTATTGTTTTTTATAAAGCTGTCCTTGATTCAATACGTCATTCTGCGTTTAATTACTTGTTTAATAATCTACTTGTCTGGAATTGGAATTATGACCCTGACTTACAGATCATCACAAGGAGAGGAGAAGCGTATGTTCCTGGTGATGTGATCTATTTTTCAAATCCCGATTACAAAGAACCAATATGGATAGGGGCAAATGCAGTAGTGCTTGGAAGAAATCAGTATTATGCTCACGGTATTGGAATTAAGACAGCGAAAGAGATGATTGCTGCCTTAAACTCGCTAAGGAAAGAGGGGGCAACAAGGTCTGCGTATGTACTTAAGCAGCATAGTAGATTGAATGTTAGGTATTTATTTCAATACTCTAATTTAACGAGGGATTAAAAGGCTGAAATGATATTTCAGCCTTTTTGTTATGGTTATCGATGCGTTGCTCAGCGGTATTTGCCCTTTTCTGATTTTCACGGGAAAAGAATGGGCGGAAAATTTTCAGCCAAATCATTGCACAAAATCCCAGCCTTGAATAGGATATATGGATAATTTAAAAGGAGGTAGGTATAAATGTCTGAAGGACATGGTGGATACGGTGCAGGTTTCGCCTTAATCGTTGTCTTGTTCATTCTATTGATTATTATTGGAGCATCTTGGGGTTACGGTGGATTTTATTAATAACAATTCATTGAACTAGTAAATAAAGGAGGTTAGAGTATGCCATACGGATATGGTTACGGTGGGTGCGGCTATGGTGGTACTGGCTACGGTAGCGGATTTGTGCTCATCGTTGTCTTGTTTATTTTACTAATCATTGTCGGATGTGCCTGCTACAAATAATTACTTTGACCTATAAAGTGCAAAAAGAAGTGTTCGGGTATCCGGGCACTTCTTTTTGAATGGCTTTAAAGAAACACTAATGAAAAAAAAAGCTTGCAAACGAATAAAACCAAGCCCAAGCTGAGCTATGATTTATCTGTTATCCCCTCCTTACAATTCCGTAATATTTGCCCATGTTTAGGGGAAGAATTGAGAAGTGTGAAGGTTTACCTTGGGCATAGGGTAGCTTAGGTATTACATCTTTAATAGGATGTTGATTGTTTTTAGAAATGAAAAATGGGGATGGAGGGAAAAGAATGGGTGAACCATGGTGGAAAAAGTCCGTTGTTTATCAAATTTATCCAAAAAGCTTTTATGATACAACGGGGAATGGTGTAGGGGACCTCCAAGGCATCATTTCAAAACTCGATTATTTAAAGGAATTAGGAATTGATGTAGTGTGGTTAACCCCGATTTATGAATCACCGCAAAGAGATAATGGGTACGATATCAGCGATTACTTCAAAATCTATCAGGAATATGGAACGATGGAGGATTTTGATAGACTTCTTAAGGAAGCTCATGAGCGTGATATTAAAATAATCATGGATATCGTTGTCAATCATTCTTCAACAGAGCATCAATGGTTTCAAAATGCAAAAAAATCAAAAGACAGTCGGTATCGTGACTATTACATATGGAAAGACCCAAAATCTGATGGAAGTACTCCAACAAACTGGGAATCTAAGTTTGGAGGGGCGGCTTGGGAATACAATGAGGAAACCGGTCAATATTATTTACACTTATTTGACGTAACACAAGCAGACTTAAACTGGGAAAATGAACAATTGCGCAAGGAAGTTTACGACATGATGCACTTCTGGTTTAAAAAAGGAGTAGATGGGTTCCGGTTAGATGTGATTAATTTAATTTCAAAAGATCAAGAGTACCCAGATGATGATGGCAGTGTCCCTCCTGGTGACGGCCGGAAATTCTATACGGATGGGCCAAGAGTACATGAGTTTCTTCAGGAAATGAACAAAGAAGTGTTTTCGAAGTATGACCCAATGACAGTAGGAGAAATGAGTTCAACGACGATTGAAAACTGCATTAAATACTCAAATCCTGAACGAAAAGAACTAAGCATGACCTTTAACTTTCATCATTTAAAGGTGGATTATCCTAATGGTGAAAAATGGACGGTGGCTGATTTTGATTTCCTTGCGTTAAAACGAATTTTGTCATTGTGGCAAGTAGAAATGAATAAGGGCGGAGGTTGGAATGCCTTATTCTGGTGCAATCATGATCAACCAAGAATCGTCTCACGCTATGGGAATGATAAGGAATACCATCGTGAATCAGCTAAAGCACTGGCAACGACGATTCATATGATGCAGGGGACTCCTTATATTTATCAAGGCGAAGAGATTGGGATGACGAATCCCTATTTCGATACTATTAAGGACTACAGAGATGTAGAATCGTTAAATATCTTTCAGCTTAAAAAAGCTGAGGGAATGTCTGAGGAAGAGATATTGAGGATCTTGCAAAGTAAGTCTCGTGATAATTCCCGTACACCTGTTCAATGGACCCAAGACAAGCATGGAGGGTTTACTAAGGGAACTCCGTGGATCAATTTAGCCGCTAATTATCCAGATATTAATGTGGCCAAGGCACTTGAGGATAATAACTCCGTCTTTTATCATTATAAGAAACTCATTGAGCTTCGAAAAAAATATGAGGTTATCACCTACGGAGATTATGAGCTTTTACTTGAAGAACATCCGGAGATATTTTCCTACTTGCGAAATGGTGAAAAAGATAAGCTCCTTGTTATCTCTAACTTTTTTAATAAAAATACAGAATTTGTGTTACCTGAACATGTAGATGTCAGTGGATTAAATGGAGAAGTCCTTTTATCGAATTACCCTGAAACTAGTGTAGATTTTAGAAGAGTGTCATTAAAACCTTATGAGTCCATTGTATATCTATTATCTTAGGCTAGGGGAAGGCCAACGCTGATTTATATGTCTTGATTGGATCCGAAGTAGAAGGGCGAAGACCAGTAGTGAATTTTCTGTTATAGCTCAGAATGTGATCAGTAAAACGATTGTATTCTCATTAAAAGCAACAAAGTTTTTAAAGTACCTGAGTAAAAAAGATAGTGGAGCCTCCACTGTCTTTTTTGCGTAGTGAAGAGTGATATACTAAAAAAACAGAAATTCGTAATGGAGGGACTAGTTGAGTGGACAAAAAATTATATTATCAGGATCCGTATCTAGCAAATTTCTCAACAGAGGTGATTGAACAACGAAAAGACGAAGCGGGGAATTGGTATGCCATTTTAAAGGAGACTGCTTTTTACCCAACGGGTGGTGGTCAGCCTTGTGATACCGGTTATATCAATGGAATTAAAGTTTATGATGTAGAAGAAAGAGAAGGAGAAATATTCCATTATCTAGAGACACCGTTGCCTACTGAGTTAACAATGGTTGATTGTCAACTAGACTGGAACCGCCGATATGATCATATGCAGCAACATTCAGGTCAACATATTCTTTCGGCTGCGTTCGAAGATTTATTAGGATATCCTACAGTGTCTTTTCATCTTGGAAAGGAAACACTGACGATTGACCTAGATATTGCTGAACTATCAGAGAAAGAGGCAAAGGTTGTAGAAGAGAAGGCAAATCAAATCGTTGCTGAAGGTCGTAAGATTGAAACAATTTGGGTTCATCCAGATGAATTGAAACAATATCGTCTAAGAAAACAAGTATCGGTTACACAGAATATTCGTCTTGTGGTTATTCCAGAATTTGATTATAACGGATGTGGTGGCACTCATCCTAGAACAACAGCGGAAACAGGTCCAATTAAAATTCTTGGTTGGGAAAAACAGCGAAAGAAAATTCGTGTGGAATTTATTTGTGGTGGGCGAGTTCTAGCACACCTACACGAAAAGCATTTAATGTTACAACAATTATCAGGATTGCTTAATGCCCCTCAAGGGGAGTTGGTTCATGCAGCAGAACGTTTGTTAGCTGGGAATAAGAAACTGGAAAAGGCTATCGAAGAAGCAAACGATAGGTTGTTATATTATGAGGGGAAGGAATTAATCGAAGTTCACCCAGAACAAATGGTTACAGTGGTCTTTCAAAATCGAAGCGTACAAGAACTTCAAAAATTAGCCCGCTCAGTGGTGGCAATCGCTGAAGAAAAAGTTGTCGTTTTGCTAGCTGAGAATGGTGAAAGACTTCAAGTTGTTTGTGCTCGAGGAGAGAAGGTCGAGACAAATATGAAGCAACTTATTGGAGACATTCTAGCGCCTATTCAAGGAAAAGGGGGCGGGAGCGAAAGCTTTGCCCAAGGTGGAGGAGCGGCTGTATTATCCGGGGAAAACCTGATAACAAATTTGAAAGAAAAAAAAGTTCTCCAATGGTAAATTGGGAGAGAAAACCAGATTGCAAACTTTTCCTGTAAACTATATGATTAAACTTATGGAGATTTTTTAGCTTTTAGATGAGTATGATTTTAGAATAAATGAACATGTTTGCTGTTAGAAAGGAAATTTATACATGAAGAATTTAAAGGAACAAGTTTTATCGCGAAGAACCTTTGCGATCATCTCCCATCCAGATGCGGGAAAAACGACGTTGACAGAACAACTCTTGCTTTTTGGTGGAGCCATCCGCGATGCAGGAACCGTTAAAGGAAAGAAAACGGGGAAATATGCAACGAGTGATTGGATGGAGATAGAGAAACAGCGTGGAATCTCAGTAACCTCCAGTGTAATGCAATTTGATTATGACGGTTTTCGTGTCAACATCCTCGATACACCTGGTCACCAGGACTTTAGTGAAGACACCTATCGCACATTAACTGCTGTAGATAGCGCCGTTATGATTATTGACTCTGCAAAGGGGATTGAGGAGCAGACATTAAAGTTATTTAAGGTTTGCCGCATGAGAGGTATCCCGATTTTTACTTTCATTAATAAATTGGATCGCGAAGGGAAAGCACCTTTAGAATTGCTTGCCGAGTTAGAAGAAGTCTTGGGAATTGAAACATATCCAATGAACTGGCCAATCGGAATGGGGAAACAATTTCTTGGCATTTACGATCGCCATCACAAGAGGATTGAACAGTTTCGCGTCGATAAAGAGGATAAGTTTATCCCATTAAATACAGACGGAGAAATTACTGGAGACCATCGTTTAAAGGAATCTCCACTGTATGAGCAGACGCTTGAGGAAATTATGCTACTCGATGAAGCAGGAAATGAATTTTCAACTGAACGAGTACGCGACGGTGAATTGATTCCTGTTTTCTTTGGGAGTGCGTTAACCAATTTTGGTGTTCAGACCTTCCTGGAGTCGTATTTAGAATTTGCTCCTATGCCACAACCACGGAACAGTACGAACGGGAAAATTGACCCGACGTCTGAGGAGTTTTCAGGATTTATCTTTAAAATTCAAGCAAACATGAATCCCGCGCATCGTGACCGAATTGCTTTTCTTCGAATCTGCTCAGGGAAGTTTGACAGAGGAATGAATGTAACCTTGCCTCGTACTGGAAAGTCAATTAAGATTGCTTCTTCGACTCAGTTTATGGCAGATGACCGGAGTACAGTTAATGAAGCTGTTGCAGGAGATATTATCGGCTTATATGATCCAGGTACGTACCAAATTGGGGATACATTGATTGCAGGAAAAGAGCTATTCCAATATGAGCGTTTACCACAGTTTACACCGGAACTTTTTGTTCGAGTAACAGCTAAAAATGTGATGAAGCAAAAGCATTTCCATAAGGGAATTCAGCAGTTAGTACAAGAAGGCGCCATTCAGTTGTTCAAAACAGTTAAAACCGAAGAGTACTTACTTGGAGCAGTAGGTCAACTTCAGTTTGAGGTATTTGAACATAGAATGCGCAATGAGTACAACGTTGAAGTTTATATGGAAAGTGTAGGATCTAAAATTGCACGTTGGATTGAAAATGAGGATATTAACGATAATCTTTCGAATTCTCGAAGCTTGCTCGTCCACGATCGCTACGAGAAAAAGGCATTCTTATTTGAAAATGATTTTGCCATGCGTTGGTTCCAGGATAAGAATCCTGAAATAAAGCTATACAATCCAATGGACATTAACCAATAACATTTATAATAAAAGAAGAGCTGTCATATTTTTGACAGCTCTTCTTTAAGTTTTTGGAACTTCGTGGTTTCATGGGAAAGCTTCTCAGATTGACATAATAGAAAATATAGGGAACCCCCAACAAGTATTGACATTCTAATAATATATAAATATAGTATTAACTGTAACGCTTTTATGCATAAAAGCGTTTAAGTGAAAAAGAACGGAACTAGGGGGATACAACATGCAACAGCAAAAGTTAGTCAATATTAATCCGATTGAGGCATGTGTTGTGACGATCCTAATGTTAGTAGGAATTGGTACTAGCATCATTAAGTTAGAATTGGTACCTCATATTCCTGTTAGTATCGCCATTCTGTTCTTGTTAGTTTACGGTGTAATAAAAAGAGTGAAATTGAAGGATCTTGAATCTGCCTTAGTTGATGGAGCCAGGTCTGGTGCTGGGGCGGTTTTAATTTTCTTTTTTATTGGAATGTTAATAAGCAGTTGGATGGCAAGTGGAACGATACCGACGTTTATTTATTTGGCTTTTGACGTCATTTCCGGTAAATGGTTTTATGCCATTGTGTTTGTCATCACAGCGGCCATTGGTTTAGGCATTGGTAGTTCCCTCACAACTGCAGCAACAATTGGAACAGCCTTTATAAGTATCTCGGGAGCATTTGGGATGTCTTCGGCTATTACTGCAGGTGCAATTGTATCAGGTGCTTTTTTCGGAGATAAAATGTCACCATTATCAGATACAACAACGCTTGCGTCGTCTACGGTCAAAGTAGATTTGTTTGAACACATCAAAAATATGACTTGGACGACCATTCCAGCATTTTTAATTTCTTTATCTTTGTTTTTTATTCTTTCACCGGCTGACTCAGGAATGGATTATCGGGAAGTCAACCAAATTAAACAAGAACTGATTGAAATGAACCTTGTCCATTGGTATTCGTTAATACCCTTTGGAATCCTTGTTATTTTAGCCTTGAAAAAAATACCTGCAATATTTACCTTAGGTAGTAGTGCTTTCACGGCATTAATGATCAGTTTAGTGACGACTGATAAGGAAAAGTGGTCAGAGCTTCCATCTATTTTGTATTCAGGTTTTCAATCAGATACAAATTTAGACGTTGTTGATTCATTGTTATCTAGGGGCGGCATTGAAAGTATGTTATTTTCGGTTTCCCTTGTTTTACTTGCTTTATCAATGGGGGGGCTGCTATTTCGCCTTGGAATCTTGCCTGCAGTTATTTCCTTATTAATCAAAGGGGTAGAAAAGACATCTGTATTGGTTTTTTCGACTGCTGCATCAGCGATTGGAATAAACTTTTTAATTGGTGAACAATACTTATCGATTATTTTAACGGGGAATACCTTTGAAGAATATTTTCGAAAGGCAGGACTCCATCCTAAAAATCTTTCGAGAATTCTAGAGGATGCGGGTACAGTCATTAACCCACTTGTTCCTTGGAGTGTGTGCGGCGTATTTTTAGCAGGGGTGCTAAATGTCCCGACCGCTGAATATGCAATCTTTTCGTTTTTCTGTCTAGCCTCACCAGTCCTTACAATCTTGGCTGGGTTCTTAAATATATCAATGACCAAGATTGAAAAAAGATCAGCTGTATAAGGTGAATGAGCGTGTTTGAATAAAGTGATTGAATAACCTTGGAGACATGTAGATAAAAAATCGCTGCCATTACTATGGCAGTGTTTTTTTATTGTTTTAGGAAATCATATAAAGGTATTCTTGGGAGATTTATCAAAAGGTTGTTCAAAAATTCATAGTATTTGTGTTGAAATCCTAATGCCAATTATCATTATGGGAAGTTGTTTGGTATAACGATAATTTACGAATCCATTTCGTATAGATTGCGCTATTTATGAAGTGAAAATAAGTTCCGGCCAAATCCAAGTTGATCAGCAAAGTAAAAAGTGTGAGGTATGCCTTTTTAAAAGTGATTCCTTTCCAATTTAATGGTAATATTTTTATGATTTAAGGAAAATATAAGGAAGCAGTGAACTCCATTAATTAATTTTATTAATTAAGTCATGGTGGATGTTCCGTTCTAAAGAAAAATTAAATGTTATAAAGGAATGACATCATGCTATGAAGCGACTAAGTAAATCTGAAGCAATTATGTGGTCTATTGCCCTTCCTGGTTTTCCCCAACTACTATCAGGACAATTCCTCAAAGGGGCATTATTGGTATTGCTTGAATTTGTTATAAATGTAAATAGTAATTTCAACCGGGCAATCATGTATAGCTTTCTATGGGAAATAGAGAATGCTTTTAAGGTGGTCGACTTTCAATGGTTGATGTTTTATCCATGTGTGTATATGTTTTCGATGTGGGATGCGTATCGCCATACATTAGATAACAAAATTAATGGGAGCTATTTGCCCTTTGTGTTTGGCGCTTATTTTGTAACTGTAGGTTTAATGCTTTCTCCGAAAATAAAATTGTTTACTGTTTCGTTAGGACCTGTTTTTTTGCCAATGCTCTTTCTAGTACCAGGTCTTTTAATTGGATATATCATAAGAGTGATTATAAATAAATCTTCAAGAAAAGAGTGATGATCTTGTACTTTTTATACGCATACGGATAGAAGGTTATCTAGTAAGTATTGCCTTCCTCAAAATTCCATTTGAGAACCCCCAAAAACGTACAATCCTCTCCGTAGCCTTTAAGTGAACAAAAATCTTCATAATCTATAAAAATAGTTGCTTTATGGACAAGTTTCTTCAATTAACTAGAGCAGTTTGTCTACCTCTTCCTTCAACCATCATAATTGACAGGTTATGATATACTTTTGGGAGAAATGAGGTGAGACTAATGCTAAGTTTATTGTTTATGGCTAAAAGAAAACCGAAAACGCTTGAAGAAAAAGTTCTTTTAATTCAACAAGGTGATGTGAAACTACGCGATGACTTAATTCGTGCATATAAGCCATTTATTGCGAAAACTGTTTCATCTATTTGCAAAAGGTATATCAATGAAAATGATGATGAATTTAGCATTGGACTCATTGCTTTTAACGAGGCAATTGAAAAGTTTTCGAGTGATAAAGGGAACTCCTTACTTAGTTTTGCGGATATTCTAATTAAAAGGAAAGTAATTGATTACATCCGCCAACAAGCCAGGACTCCTCAGACTGTATCCGTGAATTTTGAGAGCGAGCTTTTCGAAGAAGAAGGAGCACGTACGACCATCGAGGATGAAATATCAATAGATGACTATCGGAAAAGGCTGGAAGACCAACAAAGAAGGGAAGAGATTGTCCAATTTCGCCAGGTCCTTCTTGAGTTTGGATTGTCTTTTGATGATATTGTGCAACAGTCTCCTAAACATGCAGATGCTCGAAAGAATGCTATTGAAGTTGCCAAGATTATTATTGAAAATGAAGACTTGAAACAACACCTGTTGGATAAAAAAAGATTGCCAATTAAGCAACTAGAGAAGCTAGTCAGTCTAAGTCGAAAAACAATCGAGAGAAACAGGAAATATATTATCGCCATCTCCTTAGTTTTTTTGGGTGATTATATGTATTTGAGGGAGTATTTAAAAGGAGTGCTAGAGGAATGAAAAAGGGAGTAATTCTTGAAGTTAAAGAACGTTATGTAACTTTAGTGACACCCAATGGCGAATTTATGAAAACCCGTAAACTCCAACAGGACTATCAAATAGGTGAGGAATTATATTTTTATCCTATTGAAATAGAAGAAGGTAAGAAAGCAACATTCTTAACAAGTCTTAAAGGAATGAAGGGAAGACTAATCCTCCTTTCCTTTGTTATGTTTCTAGCTGTCTTCCTTTTTCCTGTTAATCAAAGTCGACAAGCTTATGCGTATATGTCAATTGATGTAAATCCTAGTATTGAATTGGGTTTAAATGAGAAGCTTCTTGTGGTTAGTATCGTAGCATTTAATCAGGAAGGAGAAGGAATTCTTGAAAAGATAACTGACTGGAAAGAAGAAGAAGCAGCTGTTGTGACTAAGCAGATCCTGAATGAGATTGAGGGGCAGGGTTATCTCAACCAGGAAAGAGAGGTACTCATTTCAACAGTTAATATTGAGAATGAATCAACAGATTTAGAACTCGAAGAAACCGTAGAAGAAATACAAAAGGTAACTGATGAGGATGAGCTGATTGTAACAGTCGTAACGGCAACCCCTGAGGAAAGGGAAAATGCGGTTATACAAGGTTTAACTACGGGTGTGTATAAACAAAACCAAGAACCTAAGAATGAAAATCCTATTAGGAATAAAGGTACCAATAGGAAAACAAAATCAAACCAACCAGGAACTGAAGGAAAGGATCGTTCACCAGAAGTAGATCACTCTCCAATTGGTCAGAAGAGTGGTAAAGGGCAGAACAATGATAATGCCCGAAAGAAAGAAAAAGAACCTCATAATGTAAAAAATAAAGAAGGAAACAACAGTAAAAAAGAAAAGAACTACAATGGAAACAGCAATAAAGATAAGCACAACAATAAAGGAAACAACAGCAATAAGGAAAAGAACGACAATAAAGAAAAGAACACAAATAATGAAAAGAAAAACAAAAAAGAGGAAAATAAACAGAATAACAATAACCGAATAAAGGAAAAAAACCAATACTATCAAGATAGGCCGAAAGACAACCAGCATAAAAACAACCATCCGAAAAACTCTCATCACAAAAACAACGAACACAAAGACAACCAGAATAAAAGTAAAAACAGAGGGAACGGAAATGCCTCAAATGATAAAAAATTTAACAGGGACTAGTGATTAAAGATCGTTTTTGTATGGTTTCATGTAGGCTTTTTTTTTAGTTGAATAGGTCATTATAATAACAATCTAAATAACAAAGTCCGGCATGGGGTTGCCGGACTTTTTATTGTTCCAATGCTATTAAGTTTTAGTTATTATGATTGACCTTGGTTTCTCCCAGATAATTCAGCCTGAGCTTGTTGAACCAGGCGCTTGGTGATTTCTCCACCAACGGAACCGTTTGATCTTGATACTGTATTTGCCCCAAGTTGTACACCAAATTCTTGAGCAATTTCATACTTAACTTGATCTAGGAACTGCTCGACTCCTGGAACTAGTAGTTTGTTTGAATTTCTAGCCATATCGTCAACTCCTTGCTGTGTTTGCAGTTTTTTATCTGCATGATTAGTTTTTTCATTTTGCATCAATCTATGTATGGAAAAGTTTAGTTACGCCAAAATACATTGTAAGAATGGTAGTGCTGAGTTAGATATTTACTTCTTCCCTTTGCTTTGATATTTTAGAATACAAGACCGTATAAAGGACGTATAGGTCTTTCCTAGAGACTCGGGAGACATAGCCACTAAGTCACTGTGCAAGGGCGAGCTTCATTGCTGTTGGCAAGCCTAGGATTGGGCTTTTCTAATAGGGGACGAATAGAGAAAGGAAAAATAGGATGTTTAACAATTTTAGAAAAATGCTAAGTAACCTGACACCAGCACAAATGATTGTTGTTTATTATTTCATAGCAGTGATTGTCTCAGTTGGCTTACTTAGTTTGCCATTAGCAACAAAACCAGGAGCCACTTTTACCTTTATGGATGCTCTATTTGTCGCAGTTAGTGCTGTGAGTGTAACAGGACTCACGACTGTGAATATTAGTGAAACCTTTACTGAAACCGGTAGCTACATCCTTATGTTTATCTTTCAGTTTGGTGGAATTGGAATCATGGCTTTAGGGACCTTTTTTTGGTTAATTATAGGAAAAAAAATAGGGCTTAAAGAGCGCCAATTAATTATGGCTGATCAAAATCAGACTGGTTTGTCTGGTATGGTCAAGATGTTAAAAGGAATTTTGCTAATCATTACCGTTATCGAACTTTTTGGAGCTCTACTATTGGGAATTCATTTTCTTAATTATTACCCAAACTGGCATCAGGCTTTCATGCACGGGCTATTTTTATCTGTAAGTGCGACAACCAATGCAGGTTTTGACATCACTGGGGCTTCTATGATTCCATATGCAAATGATTATTTTGTCCAAATGGTGAGTGTTGTATTAATGGCTTTAGGGGCTATCGGGTTTCCTGTATTAATAGAAACTAAAGAGTATCTAAACCAAAGAAATAAAAATAAGCATTTATTTAGATTTTCGCTCTTTACGAAAATTACAACGGTTACCTTTTTAGGATTATTGATTTTTGGAACAGTGATTATCCTTCTTTTAGAGCATAATCATTTCCTTGCAGATAAGACCTGGCATCAATCGTTTTTCTATGCGCTTTTCCAATCTGCAGCTACTAGGAGTGGTGGTTTTGCCACGCTAGATATAAATGAATTTACAGAGGCAACGCTTCTTGTTATGAGTTCTCTCATGTTTATCGGCGCATCACCTAGTTCGGTTGGTGGGGGAATTCGAACAACGACATTTGCCCTAAACTTGTTATTTCTCTACCACTTTGCGAGAGGAAATCGTTCAATCAAAATCTTTAAAAGAGAACTAACCGACGAAGATGTTACGAAATCGCTAGTGGTAACAATTTTGGCTATTTTGATTTGTTTTACTGCAACAGTAATCCTGAGGGTAACAGAAGAACATGAATTGATTGCGATTCTATTTGAGGTAACTTCTGCCTTCGGTACAAGTGGGCTCTCAATGGGGATTACTCCAGAACTAAGCACAATAGGAAAATTTGTTATTATCATAGTAATGTTTATTGGACGTGTTGGCCTCGTTATCTTTTTACTATTTATAGGTGGAAAAGGAGACAAAACCCAAATCCATTATCCAAAGGAAAAAGTAATTATTGGGTAATGGCTATGTAATGAATGAAAATAAAAAAATCCGGGAACCCCGGATTTTTTTACTTCTAAAGTAGCGGTTTCATGCCTTTTTATCTAATCTTGCCCTTTGCTTACATCAATTGTCGGGTGCATGAATGGATAGGCTTGGGGTTTCCGCTTTTCCTCAAGCAATTCTTGGTTTTCAGTAGTATTCCATCCAATATCATTCGTAGGATGAACCCATTGGTCCCCTGACATGATAGCTGGGTCTGTATCTTCACTCCAATTTTCCAAAGGTGAATTGGATGAGGAGTAATGGCTATCCCCAATAACTACTCCTTGCTCATTTCTAAAAGGAGGCTGAATACTCATTCCAGTCCCTTTAAAACTAGGGGCACTAATTTGGTGTGGCAAGGTATTGTCAATATCAAGCTTTCGTTCAATCTTTTTTTCTTCATCCATTTTCCACTCACCCCTTTTCCTCTATTTTCTGTTGATTAAGTCAATTTATGTTGGTTTTCCTCAAGTAAAATAAGGAAACCTGGCTTTTACATAAACAAAGGGAAAACGTAAAAAATAAGATTGCTTCATTCAATGGAGGTGGGTTAAATGGCAAAGCGCAAAGCAGAAAGAAATGCTGTTGAAAAATATACAAAAACACCGCATAAAAATAACCATGAGACGGAATTCTCTGCTGAATTTTCACATGGTGAAGATGCAGGGAAATTTGCAAACCGAAATTCAAAGCAAGGAAGGGAGGGGAGAGCCTAATGAGTAAAAAGAAAAACAAGGAACAGAAGGAAACAGCAAATGTTGAATTTGGTGTAGAATTCGGTGACTTAAACGCTGCGAAAATGTATGAAAGGCCTTTCCCTCAAAAAAAGAATAAGACGAGAAAGTAAAAAAGACATAAGTAAAGCCGGCAATTGCCGGCTTTACTTATGTTCATTATAAGAATACACTGTAGCCTGATCCAGGGATGGATGAAAATAAACAACTAATATAGACGGAATTGGATTTACTTCTCCGGTAGTTAAGTATTTATCAAGGTCGAATGCAAGCTCTTCTATCACTGAATATTTATATAAGTCCTTTTCAGCGAAGGTAAGGGGTTCAGGTAAGATACCGCCCGCTAAAACTTTTTTATATAGCCCTGCTCTTTCCTTTTTATCTTTATCTAGCTCCCACCATGGCTTTCTCGGCTTTTGCTTTTTCCCGGCTAAATAATCATATTTCATTAAGCCCTCAATAACGAGTAGATTCTCTGTGTTTCGATCTTCTAGAAATTGATAAAGTCGACGAAACAAATCCTCAAGTTGGTGCCCGATTCGTGACCATCCTTGCTTCTCCCAATAAGTCCCAAAATCCTGAAAGAAATCAAAAGGGGTAGGGAAGATTTGTGTGACTAAATATTCGATTGTTGTATTCATTCTATGGTCATTCCAGTATTTTTCTAGTACGTCTTCTACTTGCTTGATACGGATGATGTCATGAAATGAAAGAACATTATTGCCAAGTATCTCATATGGAGAATGATCCATATAAATATAGTCATGCTCCTTTGCACGAAGTCTTAGACCAGTACCTCGAAGCATTTTAAGAAAACCAAGTTGTAATTCTTCAGGACGCATGGCAAATACATCATTAAATGTCTTTTTGAAGGAAGTATAGTCCTCTTCAGGAAGCCCAGCAATTAAATCTAGGTGCTGATCAATTTTTCCACCTTCTTTTACCATGGTGACCGTCCGTGTTAATTTATCAAAATTTTGTTTTCTCATTACAAGCTCATTTGTATAGTCATTGGTCGATTGAACGCCAATTTCAAACCGAAATAAACCCGCAGGAGCCTTTTTATTAAGGAAGTCAATGACTTCAGGTCTCATGATATCCGCGGTAATTTCAAATTGAAAAACGGTACCTGGGAGATGCTCGTCAATGAGAAATTGAAACATTTCCATTGCGTAGCTTCGGCTAATGTTAAAGGTACGATCCACAAACTTAATTGTTTTTGCCCCGTTTTTCATTAAATACCGAATGTCGTCTTTGACTTTTTCTCGATCAAAATACCGCACCCCGACTTCAATTGAGGAGAGACAAAACTGGCAACTAAATGGGCAGCCGCGGCTTGTCTCAATATAAATGACGCGTTTAGACAAATGGGGGATATCTTCAATAAACCTGTGTGGCGACGGAAGCACTTTTAAATCAAGTTTATTTATCTGGGGATTGAATTTTACACCCCCATCTTCCCGATAGACGATTCCACTCACTTCTTTTATTCCTTGCTTGGTCTCAATGGCAGTTAAAAGTTGCTTAAAGGTATGTTCTCCTTCACCGATAACAATGTAATCAAATTCATTCACTTGATTCATCCACTCAATGTAGTCATAAGTAACTTCTGGTCCACCTACAACAATCGTGATTGAGGAATCAATTTTTTTAATCATTTTAATTACTTTAATGGTTTCTTCTATATTCCAAATGTAGCAGCTGAATCCAATAACTTGGGGCTGTTTTTGGATTAAATCAGATACGATATTGATGATTGGGTCTTTAATCGTATATTCGGCAAGAGCGATATCATATTCAGGCGCTGCGTAAGCCTTTAAATAACGTATTGCGATATTTGTATGGATATATTTTGCATTTAACGTTGCACAAATAATGTTCATATAATTTCTCCTTCAATAGTGGGTACCAAAACAACATATCATTATACCTCATTCTAGCCCAAATACAAAGGACCCATCCAAATGGATAGGTCCTTAAAGCCTATTGGCTGAAAAGTTTATTTTTATACAATTTGATTTGCCCTTGTACACGTTCTTTATATTTTGCAAGAAGGGTTACCCTTAATTCGATGAAGGGTTGAGCAAATGCTGTAGCAAACCGGCTTGAAAGAAATAATGTGAGCGTTAAAGAAGCCAGTGCAAGTAAGAAAAGATTCTCTGTATCACTAAGATAATTGGTTACTTTACTTTCTCTAAATACCCTGATAAAAAAACCGTGAAGTAAATAAACATACAGAGTGTTTCTGCCAAGGTTCGTAAAGAAGTATTGATTCCTAGGGACAATGGCGAGAAAACTGAAAACCATAATAGTACTTAAAAAATACAACCCGAATCGAATCATCATTCCGATTACAGGAGACGAGTTCAACGCACTGTAAGACTTAGATCCAAAGAGCCACTGATAATTCATATCAGGGTAAAAGTAATAAAATACAAAAGCAATGATAAAAACACAGATCGTTATCATTTTAATAGCTGGTTTTTGTAACAAGTGAATATGTTCTCTTGTTAAATAGAAACCAAGGAGAAACATCGGGAAAAATACAAAGGTTCTGGATAAGCTGAGATAATTGGATACCCAATCAATGTAGCCGACTCCAAGTCCAATGAGAATGGCTAGAGTTAATCCCAGCAGTGGTTTTAAACGTGAAAAACCCAGAAGCATCAAATGCCAGAAAAATAGACTAATTAAAAACCACAAGGACCAATGTGGATTAAGGGGGTCTATCGTTAATTGGGATTCATTGTATAGAAAATAGTAAAAAATAGAATAGACAAGCTGGAAAATTAGATAAGGGATAATCAATTTTTTGGCAATCTTTTTTATATACCCTTTATCGTAGATTCCCCGGGCAAAAAAACCTGATATTAAAATAAATGCCGGCATATGAAAAGTATAAATCACTTTGTAAAGATTGTAGACCAGTCCATTGTCCTGAATGAACGACTGAATTAAGTGTCCAAAAACCACAAAAAATATCAGAATAAACTTGGCGTTATCAAAATAGTAATCGCGCTGTGCCATACTTCCTCCTTTTGATAGCCCCCTTTTTATCCTTTACCCATTGTAACGGAAAGAAAACTAGGCTGATAGTCGAAAGAGTGTAATGTAATTCAAAAGTAAATAACGACTCATTCTTTGTAATCTTTCTCTCAATTCTGTAATAAGATATTTGCTAAATGTTGTTATATAGAAGAGAAGAATCTGTTGTATAAATAGTAAGGACCGTTTTATCTAAGTAATATTGGGAGATCCATCCTGGAAAACAATCTGTACTATTGAACTTAGAATACTATGTATATATATCACAGCGGAAACTTTCCGACCAGCATTAAATAAAGGAAGTGTTTACAATCCTTTACATATCATGCAGGAGGAAAGTATGTCTATCTTACCGATAAAAATAGATTAGGATTTTATGAGATTAGGCTAGAATCAATTGGTGGCTTAGGAGCGGACCTTGCTGGATACCTCTTTGCTTCTTCTTTTTTATCACGTATATTAATAAAGAAGGGAATGAGATCAATGCGAATGTATACAATGGTAGAAACTGAAATTGGAAAGCTTTTCATCGTTGCTGAAAACCAAAGGCTTTCAGCCATCCATATAGGGGAAGAGGATTTTCATACCAATGAGGATAGTGCACTTACTCGTAAAATGTTGGAAGATCCTTTATTGTTGGAGAGTGTAAAACAGCTAAAGGAATATTTCGCAGGAGAACGAACGAACTTTACCCTACCGCTTGAGCGGAACGGTACGGTTTTTCAGATGGATGTGTGGAAGAAACTTGAGGAAATTCCCTATGGGAAAACAAAAAGTTATCAGGAAATTGCTCAAGCGGTCGGAAGGCCAAAAGCAGTTAGGGCAATTGGACAAGCCAATAAGGCCAATAAGCTTCCGATTATCATTCCTTGTCATCGTGTAATTGGTAAAAATCAAACGCTCACAGGGTATGCTGGAACACGGGTAGAAATAAAAGAT
>Ga0180215_1000334_pt1 | contig 63426 bp, 54 predicted proteins | sample eDN3rd37CBELigBY_FD_128871 | JGI IMG/M metagenome (GOLD analysis project Ga0180215, IMG submission 128871) | Enriched backyard soil microbial communities from Emeryville, California, USA - eDNA 3rd pass 37_C BE-Lig BY (version 2) (version 2) | ecosystem: Environmental > Terrestrial > Soil >... | reverse complement strand
GGGGGATTACACCGCCATGGCCCCCAGCACGCCCGGCCCCGGCGACGAGATCGATCTGCTGGGCGCCAACTTCAACGAGATGGCCGACAAACTCCATGAGTATGCCGTCGGGCTGGAACAGCAAGTCGAAGACCGGACCCACGAGCTGGCCCAGGCCAACGCGCGCTTGAGCGCGAGCGAGCAACTGCTGCGCACCGTCGTGACCAACGCCCCGATCGTCCTCTTCGCCTTCGATCCGCAGGGAAAAATGATCCTGTCGGAGGGGCGGGGGCTCGAGAGGTTGGGGCTGAAACCGGGGGAACTGGTGGGACGCATGCTCAGCGACGTCTATCCCCAGGCCCAGGACGACATCCTGCGGGCCCTCGCCGGGGAATCCGTGCATGCGATCCGGAGGACGAAAGACACCGTGGTCGAGACCTGGTACAACCCGCTCCTGGACGAGAACGGCGCCGTGAGCCAGGTGATCGGGGTGGCGGTGGACATCAGCGAGCGCATACACCTCGAGGAGCAGTTGCGTAGCCAGTACGAGCGACTCAAGGAGCTGGACCGGCTCAAGAGCAACTTCGTCAACGCGGTGACCCACGAGCTTCGCACGCCCCTGACCTCGATCATGGGCTATGCCGAGTTCCTGGAAGACGAGATCGGCGGATCGCTGGCCGAGCCCCAGCACGAGTTCGTGCGTCAGATCCAGCGCGGCAGCCGCCGGCTGGAATACCTCCTCAACGACCTCCTGGACTTCGCGCGGATCGAGGCCGGGACCTTCCGCCTGCGGCTGGCGACGGCCGATCTGGGGGTCAAGATGCGCGAGATCGTCGAAAGCCTGAGGCCCCAGGCCGAAGAAGGAGGCATCCAGCTTCAGGTCGAGCTGCCTGACACTCCCCTGGAGCTGCATATGGACGCCCAGCGGATCGGCCAGGTCTTGATCAACTTGATCGGCAACGCCTTGAAGTTCACTCCTCCCGGCGGGACCATCACGGTCCGCGCCCGGCCGGAAGGCGAGGTCGTTCGCTGTGAGGTCTCCGATACGGGCATCGGGATCGCGCGCGAGGACGTTCCCAAGCTCTTCCAGCGCTTCAGCCAGCTGGAAAGCGGCTTGCGGCAGGGCAAGGGTGCGGGCCTCGGGCTCAGCATCAGCAAGGCGCTGGTCGAGGCGCACGGCGGGAGGATCGGGGTCGAAAGCACCCTCGGTCAGGGCTCGACCTTCTGGTTCACCCTTCCCGTCGGGCCGACCAAAGAGCGAGACGCCTCCACGCAGGGCGAGGAGGCGTCGTGAGCTCGAGAAGCGGGCGGGAAGCAAGGGCTTCTGGTAGGATGAGGGGGAAAGCTACCGCGCTAGAGCAGGACCACCACCGGAAGGTCGGGCTGCTTCTCGCGGGCCTCTCGGAAGCGCTTGGCCTCCTCGGCCTGCAGGGTCAGGTCCGCCCGGGTGGCCCCCACGGCACGGCGCGCCTTGAGCTGCAAGGGCTTCGACCCGGCGACCTCGGCAAGGGCCTCGGGGAGATGGAAGTAGGTGACGGGCCCCTGGTAGAGGGGCTTGCCGGTTTCGTCCTTGAGGGCGATCGCCAGGGCCGGCTGAGCCCCCGTCCCGCGGCCATCGAGGACCAGCGCGGAAGGCTCGCCCGTCACCGGCAAGGAGGCGCTCGCACCGGCGAGATCGACCGCGCGCGACATCAGGTCGGCCAGGCTCTTCTCGCCCCAGAGCGGAAGCTCGAGCGTGACCTCGACGGAGCCGTCCGCCCAAGGCTTGACGGCCTTCGCCGGGGTTCCGGCGACCAGCGAGGTGAGCGCGAGGCGCAGGCCTTCGTCCACGGCCGTGAGGTCGCGCACGAAGGCGTTCCCGTTCACGCGCAGGCCGTTGACGGTCTCGTGGAGGCGGCGCGCCCCGTCGCTCAAGGCGGTCTGACGCGCCTGAGCCCGGCGCTGCGCCAGGGTGCCGCGATCCGGCGAGAAGCCCAACCCGGTCAGGGTCAGGACGCCGCGGGTCCAGTCGATCTGGAGACCCTCGCCGCGCTCGATCAGCGCACCGCCTGTCTTGACGGCGTCCGTCTTGGCGGCGTCCGCCTTGGCCGAGGGCGTCGCCGACGCCGCGGCCGACGGCTGGGCCGAGCCCGAAGCCGGAACCGCGTTCGGGGCCGCCGGGCCTTGGGCCCCGGCCGGCAACGCCAGGACGGCCGTCGTCACGACCGTGGTGGCCGCCAGAAGTAGTTTCCGGGAGAACCGAGTGCCCATGCGCATTCCCTCCTAAGACATCCCCCCATGATATACCACAAACCATGCCCTCGACGTTGACGCATAAAAGGAGACCTTCATGACCCCCGAAACCCGCCTCAAGGACCTCGGCATCACGCTTCCCGAACCCACCGCCGCCGTCGCGAACTACCTCCCCGTCATCGAGGACGCGGGAGTCATCACCGTCTCGGGCCAGCTTCCCATGCGCGACGGGCAGCTCACCTGCACGGGCTACGTCGGCAAGGACGTCTCGGTGGACGACGCCTACCAGGCCGCGCGGCTCTGCGCGATCAACGGGCTCGCCTTGATCAAGCAGGCGGCAGGCGGCAGCCTCGACAACGTCCGGATCCTCCGGGTGGGTGGCTTCGTCGCCTCCTCCGCGGGCTTCACCGGCCAGCCGAAGGTGATCAACGGCGCCTCGGACCTCCTGGTCGAGGTCCTTGGCGATCGCGGCCGCCACGCCCGCGCTGCCGTCGGCGTCGCCGAACTTCCCCTGGGCGCGGCGGTGGAGGTCGAGTTCACGGCGAGGATCCTCTGATGAACGTGCTGAGCGTCGGCGAAGTCCTGATCGACTGGGTTTCCCCCGAACGCGGAGCGACCCTGGAAACGGCCACGACCTTTCACCCCGCCCCCGGAGGAGCCCCCGCCAACGTGGCGGTCGGGCTTTCCCGGCTGGGAGTGAAGGCGGGCTTCGCCGGCAAGCTCAGCCGGGATCCCTGGGGAACGCGGCTGCTCGAGCTGCTCCGGACCGAAGGCGTCGACACGCGTTTCGTCCTCCTCGACGACGAGGCCGATACCCGCATGGCCTACGTGCTCCTCGACGAGGCCGGCGAACGGCACCTCGCCTCCTTCTCGAAGCAGGCCGCCGACATGCGCCTGACGGCTTCCGAGGTGGACGGTCTCTCGCTCGACGGAGTGGCCATCGTCTACCTGAGCTCGATGATGCAGGCGCATCCGCCCTCCCGGGAGGCCTTCCGGCGCCTCGTCGAGCGCACCAAGGCGGCCGGCGCGCTCGTCGTCTACGATCCCAACTACCGGCCCGTGCTCTGGCAAGGCCCCCAGGGAGCCGACGCGGGGCGCGACGCCCTCGAAGAAGCCTGCCGACATGCCGACCTGATCAAGCTGGGCACCGAAGAACTGGCCTTCCTGAGCGGGACGCGGGACCTGCGCGACGGCATGCGCATGGTCTGGGAAAGGTTCGAGCCGGCTCTCCTCGTGGTCACGGACGGCCCCATGGGCTCATTCTGGAAGAACGGGGCGGGCGAGGGGCATGTGCAGGCGATCGCCGTCCCCACCCTGGATCCCACGGGAGCCGGAGACGGGTTCGTCGCGGGCCTCTTGGCCGGCATCCTCGAAGAAGGCGCCGAGCGCGAGGCCGTGCGCTGGCTACCCGAGGAGACGATGCGGCCGATCTTGCGCCGCGCCAACGGCATCGGCGCGCTCGTCGCCACCCGACTGGGCGCCATGACGGCCCTGCCGAAGCGCGACGAGCTGGATGCCTGGATGGTGAGCTGCGACGCCGACTAGCGCCCGCGAGACCTTGGTCTTGCGGACGCGTGACGATTAAGGTGGAACGATCAGGCGGCTTGGATCGGGAAGGTCAAGCGCACCGTGGTGCCGTAGCCGAGGCGCGAGTCGATCGCGATATGGCCGTCGTGCAGCTCGACCAGACGCTTCACGATGGCGAGGCCGAGGCCGGCGCCCCCCGAGCGGGAGATCAGTTGATCGCGAACCTGCGTCATGCGATCGAAGAGGTGCGTGAGCTCATCCTCGGCAATCCCCACCCCCTCGTCGGCGATCTCGAAGACGATGGCGTCGGGCTGGCGGCGGGCGACGAGGCCGATCCGACCGCCCTGGGGCGTGAACTTGGAGGCGTTGTCGAGAAGGTTGGCCAGAACCTGGCGCATGCAGGCCCGATCGGCATAGAGCGCGGGCAGCGGGAAGTCGAGCGAGATCTCGACCTGCTGCTCTTTTTGATCGAAGAGCGGCTGAAGGGCCTGCAGGGAGTCCTGGAGCAGGTCGCCCACGGAGACGCTCTCGCGCAGGAGGGTGAAGCCCGTGCCCTGCAAGCGGGTCCAGACCAGGACATCCGTGAGCACCCGCATCATGGCCTCGGAGGCATGGCGGATCCGCAAGACGGCGTCATGTTGCTGCGAGTTGAGCGGCCCCAGGTCCTCCTCGGCGAGGAGGTGGGCGAGGCCCAGGACGCTGGAGAGCGGGCTCTGGAGCTCGTAGCCGACGTTGGTCAGGAGGGTGGACTTGTGATCGTCCTCTTCTTCGAGCTGCCGATTGGAGTGGACGAGCTCTTCGTTCTTGAGGAAGAGGGCCTGGACGAGCTCACCGTAGCGATCGTCGCTCGGGGTGATCCGCTGTGAAACCGCCGGGGTCACACCGCCATCGAACTTGAGGTCTTCCAACACCAAGGGCCTCCAGGAGGGTGAGAGGGTATCAAAAGCGCTGGCGAAACGTCTTTCGACCGACCAAGCGTTCCCAGTATAGCCTGCCCGGATCAATCCTACAAGATGTTGCGCTTATTATTTGGCAACAGTGCGCATTCGGAGCCATCGATCAGGCCGCAACAGCGATCACATGGAGGCTTCGCACCAAGTTCACGCGTTCTTCACGCGCATGCCCCGGCCGAAACGACCGGGGCATGCGCGTGAAAGACGTCGGCTCGGGAGCGTTCCGAGCGCTCGCCGGCGGGCACTAGCGGCGTTGGGCGCGCTCGGGGGCGTTGAGGTAGGCGTCGGCGGCGCTCCAGAGGCTGAGGGCGATCAGGCCCGCGGAAGCGGCCACTCCGATGTCCTGGCGGTCGTTGGCGAGGCCGTAGACGGCCGTGCCCAGGCCGGCGGCTCCGGCGCCCATGAAGAGGCCGGCGCGGAGGGGATCCCCGTTGTAGAGCTGCCCCGCTCCCGGCACGACCAGGGAGAGCGCTCCTGCCGACAGGCGATCCTCCTGGGTGGCGGGCAGGTACGTGGGCTTCTGCTTGGGAGGAAGCTCGAACATGACCTTGGGGACGGGTTTGGCCGGAGTCACGGCGACCGCGGCGGGCTTCTGCGTGGCAACGGCGGGTTTGGCGGCCACGGGCTTGGGGGCAGGGGGCTTCGCGGCCACGGGCTTCGGCTCGGGGACCTTGAAGGCCTCGCGAATCTTGGGGGCGAGCTGGGTCTTGAGCGTGGAGTCGGAAGGATGGACGCGCTCCTGGGTATCCGCCCAGATCAGCTGGCCATCGGCGCTCTTGGCGTAGTAGGAGCCGTTGACCCGGCTGTGCCCCTTGAGCAGGCGCGCGTCGGCGGACTTGCGCGAGAGGTTCGGGCTGACGTGCTTGACCTTGGCGCGCGGGGCGACGACCACGGTCTCGCGGCGCTTGTTGGAAACGCGCAGGACCTGCCCCGGGTAGATCCGGTGAGGATTGGCGAGCGTTTCGCGGTTGAGCGCGTACAGAACCGGCCAATCGGACGCCTTTCCGAGCTGCCCCTGGGCGATCTTGCCCAGGGTATCGCCGCTTCGGACGGTGTACGTGGCGCTGCCGCCCGTGGAGCGCGTGGAGCGCGAGGCCTGCTTGACCGTTCCCAGCTGGAGGCGCTGGTTGGGGCGGATCAGGTGGGGGTTGGAGAGGCGCGAGCGGTTGGCTTCGAAGAGTTCGGGCCAGCGGGTGGGATCTCCGAGGTGGCGCTCGGCGATCGCCCAGAGCGTGTCGCCGGGCCGCACCTCGTAGGTCTTGCCCGCGAGCGCGCGCGGTTCGCGCACGAGCGTGCGGGCGGGAGCTTCCGTCGTGACGGGTGCGACCTGGGACTCGGCAGCCGGAGCGCTCGGCGGGAGAGCCGGCCAATCCTTGGGAGGAGTCGCGGCCGCCGGCGACGCAAAGAGGGGCAAGGCAAGCCCCGTTACGGCGCCCCACGCTAGAACCTTCCGGTACTCCGATCGCATCATGTCTTGCCCGCCTCCTTTAGGTTTCCATTATACCTTCGGCAAGTCCCCATCAAAATGAAGGGCAAGTTCCGAACCTTTCCTCCCGATAACCTGTTAAGCAACTGTTAGAGGAGGGGTAAATCCATGGCCATCCAGCCTAAGGCACGCGCGCTAGCCCACCTTCAGACCGCGCAGTCGATGCTCCGCACCGCCTCCGGCGTGAACGAGGCAAAGGCCACGCCCGCGCCGCTCAAGGCCAGTGCCCTCCCGCAGACCGAGGAAACCTCGAACGGCTTGTCCCGGATGTTCCCGGACGAGCTCGCGATCGACTTCCACTTCCCGGTGCCGATGCACCCCGACTCCGCGAACACGGTGCAGAGCCTCAAGGATATCCGGCTTTCGGACATTCCGGAAGTGATCAGGGAAACCAAGGACTCGGTTCGCAAGGTCGTGGACTCGATCATCAACGACAACCCCTTCATCAAGTCGGGCGACATGGTGCCCTACCCGGTCATCCCCGAGGAGCTCAAGGCCGCCGCGCGCTCCCGCGCCACGATCCCGGCCATCCGCCAGCCCCTCATCTCGAGCTCGGCCGATCCCCAGCGCCCGAACTACAACGAGCCGATCAACCTGGTGGTCAAGGGCACCCAAGCCCAGCTCACGAACGCCCTCAAGGAGGCCGGCTGGGTGCAGGCCGACGAGCAGAGCTTCTGGAACAACCTCAAGGTGGGCATCTCGTCGGGAACGGGCCTGATGGACTATCCCGAGGGCCCCGTGAGCGACATGTACCTGAACGGCAAGCGCCACATGGTGGCCTTCAACAAGAACGTCGACTCCAACAACACCCGCGATCACCTCCGCATCTGGCCCCTGGGCAAGAACGAGTGGGCGATCGCCGCCACCCGCGACACCGCGGCGATCGCCTGGATCGACGTGGACGTCAAGCTCAAGCGCAACGGCTGGAAGCCCGACCTCGACATCGAACCCAGCTTCCGCTCCAGCCACCTGATCGATCCGTACCTCGACGGCGAGCGCGATCTGGTCCTCACCGACCTCGTCTCGACCGGCCGCGTCAAGAACTGGGAGATGGTCCCCGGCAAGCGCACCAGCGTCGAAGAAGCGGCCATGAAGCGCCGCGAGTTCGAGACCGACGGCCACGTCTACCTCGTGGACCTCAGCGGCAAGCCCAAGAATTAGTAGAGCGAACGTCGTTGCTGCAGGACTGCGAGCTGAGCCCACCCCCTTCCCACTCGGCGATTCACGGCTAACGCTCGCTGCCTTTCGCAACAGCCGCAGGCGCTAAAATACCGGGGAACTACGGAGCCCGACGCGGCCTCGGCCCCTGGACACGAGCGGCTTCAGGCCGCATCATGGCCTTATGATGACGCCAGAACACTTCCCCCAGCTATCCGCCGCCTTCAAGCAAGCCGGCTTCACCCACGTTTCTCCCTGGGGCCCCGCGGGCCTCGAAGCGCGCACCCCCACGCTTCGCTGCGTGGAGGTCGCCGGTGATCACCTCTTCGCGACCGTCTCGCTCGCCCCCGACGGCGCCCTGCGCTACGACTACCTCTGGCGGGGCGCCCTCCCCTACGAGAGCATCCCGACCGCCCGGCCCGAAAAGACCGAACGCCAGATCCCCCTCCTGACCCGCAAGGACGCCCCGGCACCGGGACTCTTCCGGATCTCGGTGACGCCCTCCGGAGATCCCGCGGGAGTCTACCAGCACGTCCAGGTCGAGACCTCCCTCGCCAGCCCCGCCGATCTCCCCGCTTTGCTCGCGACCCTGGGCCACCTGGGACAGGGCTACAACGGCCCCTACGGCAAATCCAAGGCCGAAGCCGCCCCCATGCCCACCTACTACCTGATGGAACTCGCCATGGTCGCGACCTTCCGCGAGGTCGTCGGAGGCGAGGACCGGGGCTTCACCGCCTACGTCACCACCCACGTCACCACTCACGTCGAGGGCAGCGACTCCCAGAAGCGCGCCCGGATCATGCAGATCGACCTGGCGGGCCAGGCCCATCGCTACGAGATCGTGGCCGACGCCCGCGGCGTCTTCGTGGACCTTCCCACCAGCGAGGGGGGGCGCCACCAGGACTGGATCTGGCAACTGCCGATCATGGAGCGGACCTGGACCGAGAACGATCCCGAAGCCGGCACGGTCACCTACCAGATCAGCCGGATCCCCGATCCGGTCGAAGTGGAGGCCGGCGTCTTCGAGAACTGCATCCGGCTGACCTCCAGCTCGGAAAAGGGCCAGGCCACCCATACCTACTCGCCCGTGGCGGGCCTGATCAAGAGCCACTTCCTCCTCGACGGCCTCGACGGCAAGCGCGAGCTCTGGGACATCGAGAAGGACTACTCCTGGGTGAGCGGCGGCTGCCACGCCGCGACCGGCCAGCCGGAGCACGAGGGCCAGGAGCCCCCCGCGTCCGCCGCCATCCCCACGCCCAAGCGGGAAAGCTAACCCCGCCTCACGCCCTCGCGAGCCCCGGACCGTCATCGATCCGGGGCTCGCTTCGTAGCGCTCCTTGGAGTCCCATGTCCTGCCCGCCCCTTTACCCAAGCGATGGCTTGACTCCTCAGCAATTGGGAGATATCTTTAACTAGAGAGACTTCAACTAGAGGTAATCATGCCCACCCAGTACTCCGGCTCCGCCGACGCTCAGAGAGCCCTCAACGCCTATATCGCCCTGATGCGCGCCAGCGACTCGGTCTCCCAGCGGGTGCACCGCCACCTCGCGGCGACCGGCCTCAGCATCAGCCAGTTCGGCGTCCTCGAGATCCTCCTGCACCTCGGACCGCTGAGCCCCCGCGATCTCTGCGCCAAGCTGCTGCGCAGCTCGGGCAACGTCACCCTGATCCTGGACAACCTAGAGAAGCGCGACCTGATTCGCCGGGAACGCGACCAGCAGGACCGCCGCATGGTGACCGTCCACCTCACCGAGGCCGGCCATGCCCTCATCTCCGAGGTCTTCCCCCACCAGGTCGACGCCATCCAAACCGATCTCTCCGTGCTCACCCCCTCCGAGCAAGACGAGCTCCGACGCCTCTGCCGGAAGCTCGGCCTGCAGGAACGCTAGTTTTTTTCCGCAGCTCTCTCTAGTTCGAGAGACTAGCCTCAACGAAAGGAACCCCCTCATGACGGCAAGCCAAAAGGTCGAGGTCCTCTACTTCACCGACCCCTTCTGCTCCTGGTGCTGGGCCATGGAGCCGATCCTCTACCGGGCCAAGGAAGTTTACCGGGACCAGCTCCACATCCGCCCCGTCATGGGCGGACTCGTCCCGGACATGGCCAACTTCACCGATCCGTTGAACGGCATCTCCTCGACGGCGGACGTCGCCCCGCACTGGGAAGAAGTCGGCCTGCGCACGGGCCAGCCCATCGACGGGACGTTCATGCGCGAAAACACCGATCCCCACTGGGGAACCTGGCCGGCCTGCATCGCCGCCTCCGCGGCCGCCCTGCAAGGAGATTCGGTCGGGGAAGCCTTCCTGCGGCGCCTGCGCCGGGCCGCCCAGGCGGAGGGCCGGAATGCCTCGGATCCTCAGGTTTACGAGCCGATCGCCGAAGCCACCCCGGGCCTGGACATGGATCGCTTCAAGGGGGCGATCGCCGATGGCACGGCCGAACGCGCCTTCATGGAAGATCGCCAGCTCGGAGCGCAGGTGCGCGTCCGCTCCTTCCCGACCCTGCTCGTCATGAACACCGATCCCGAAGCGCAGATCCGTCCCGTCCTCATGGGCGGAGCGCGCGACTTCGCTACCTTCCAGGAAGTCCTGAACCAGGTCGCCCCCGGCCTCACGACCCATGAACCCCGGCCCCTCAACGAGCTGCTCGCCGAGTACGGCGCGCTGACCACCCGCGAGCTGGCCGAGCTGCTAGGCAAATCGACCTCGGACATCCTTCAGGATCTCCAAACCCAGGAAGGCATCCGTAAGCTTCCCGTCCGCACGGGCGAACTCTGGGAGCTCGGCCAATCCGAAGCGCCGCTCGTCGCCAAGACCGTCCTCAGCGACCTCGTCTCCTGGGAAGGCGACGGCATGGCCTGCGACATGACGACCGGCATCTGCGGCCCCGCCTCACCCGCCTCGGTCGCCGAATAAAAGCCCCGGGGGGAAGGTAAGCAGGCGTTCGGGGAGGGTAAGAAACGATCAGCCCCGTTCGCCTCGCGCCGCAACCCAGGAGGACCGGATGACCCGTCTCGGATCGCTTCCCCCCGTCCACCTCGGCGGGCATGCCATGCGCGAAACCCAGCGCCCCGAGCTCGAAGCGCCCGGCGAGAGCCCGTCGCTCGTCGGCAAGCTCCTCGAGCCCTTCGTGGTCAAGAACAACCCGCTGGCAGCTGCTCCCCCGGCCGCTCCCTCCGAGCTCAAGGTCGTCAGCTTCAACGTCCGCCTGGGCGGTCAGGACCTCCATGGCATCCGCAAGACCCTGGTGGAGGCGAAGGCCGATCTCGTCGGCCTCCAGGAGGTCAGCCGGGCCAACGCCGAGAAACTGGCCAAGGACCTGGGCATGCACCTGACGTACTACCAGAGCGTCCGCCACAACAACGGCCTGGACAACGGCAAGGCCATCCTCTCGCGCTACCCCATCCAGGAGGCCGAGAGCGTCGCCTTCGACATCTCGGTGAAGCACCGGATCGGCGCGCTCTGGGATCGCATCCTCGACGGCAAGATCATGACGAGCTCGCCCATCTGGCAGAAACGCTCGCTCTTGCGCAGTTCCTTCACCATCGGCGAGAAGAAGGTCGACGTCATCGACACCCACCTCGCCACCGGAGATCCCAAGGCCAACGCCGAGCAGCTTCGCCAACTCCAGGCTTACGTCGCCGAGCGCAAGAAGCTCGGCCACGAGGTGATCCTGCTGGGAGACTTCAACCTCCCCTTCAACCGAACGCCCCAGTCCAGCCCCAAGGAAGCCGAGGCGCTCGGCGAATGGGCCGACCTCCAGAACCAGCTCGCGGACGCCTACCTCTCGGCCCCCGAGGTCACGATCAAAGGCGACGACGGACGCCTCATGACGCCCGCAGAAGCCCGGAAGGCCCTCCAAGCGGACGGCCTCCCTGAAGCCGAGCGCAAGATCCTCCAGCGAATCGCCAACGGCGCGACCCTGGGGCGCGGCTCCAACCGGATCGACACCATCCTCAGCTCCGAAGGCCTGCCGGCCACGTCGCTTCACATCGACCAGCAAAACGACGCCTCGGATCATGAGCCCGTCGTGGCCACCTTCCGGCTCGATACGAAACCCAACCTTTAGCCCCATTCTTTAGCTGAACTTTCACCCGAGCTTAAAGCCTGACGCGTCAGGTCTTCCCTCCGGGTCGGGATAACCCTCCAAGACGTTTTGTTAAGAGACCGTTCGCAGGAGGGGGAAACCATGGCTGGAGTCAACGCACAGCGCTCGACCGTCACCTGGGGCAAGAGCGGCCTCGCCCAGGACGTGGCCGTCCGGCGGCTGGAGGACACTCCCGCCAACCGCGAGAAGCTGATGAAGGAGGCCTCGAAGGATCGCAAGCCTTCGGCCGTCGTCGACCTCGGCAAGGACGTGGTCCTGCTGTCGAGCGCCTACCTCGCGACCGAATCCAAGATCGCCAATTCCAGCGGTCCCGTGCTCAAGGCCGGCCGCTCCCTGAGCGTGGACGGCGTCGAAGGCAAGATCCTCTCCACGGACGACGGCTTCGCCGAGATAGACGCCTCCAAGGTGATCGTAGCCGTGCTCGACACGGGCATCGACATGGATCACCCCGCCTTCGAGGGGCGGATCGTGAAGCCTTACGACGCGACCACCGGCGGCACGGACGTCACCGACACGCAGGGACATGGCACCCACGTGGCCGGCATCATCGCCGGGGAGTGGGGCGTCAAGGACGGTGCGGGCGGCGTGGCGCGCGACGCCCAGATCATGCCCATCAAGGTCTTCGGCAAGAACGGCAAGGCCGAGCCCAAGCATGTGGCCGACGGCATCCGCTACGCGACGGACAACGGCGCCAAGGTCATCAACATGAGCCTGGGAGCCACCGAGGAGGCCATGAAGAAGGCTGGCCTCCTGGATCAGCTTCCCGAATTCAAGGAGGCGATCGCCTACGCCCAGTCCAAGGGCGTCGTCGTGATCGCCGCCTCGGGCAACGACGGCAAGGACGACATCTCCACCTACTACCCCGCGAGCCTCCCGGACGTGCTCACCGTCGGAGCCGTGAACTCCTCGCATAAGCGCGCCTCCTTCTCGAACGGCGGCGCCGAGCTGGAACTGACCGCCCCCGGCGTGAACATCCTCTCGGCCATCCCGGGAGAGGGCGCCACCTACAAGAAGCTTCAAGGCACCTCCATGGCCGCTCCCTACGTGGCGGGCGCCGCGGCCCTGGTGATCGCCCAGAACCCCGACTGGACGGCCGAACAGGTCATGGAGCACCTGACGCGGGCCGTGGACGACCGCGGCAAGGCCGGTAAGGACATCGCCTACGGCCACGGCGAGATCAACCTCTTCAAGGCGGCCTTCGGCCAGAACCTTCCCGCCGAGCCCGCCCCCCAGCCCAAGCGCAGCTTCGGCGAGAAGATCGCCGAGTTCTTCGGAGCGAACTAGCTCCCTTCGCGCTAGAACTTGAGCTGGTAGCCCACGTAGGGGATGATCGGCAGGCCGTCGTTGTAGATCGGATCGGAGATCCGTTCGCAGGACTCGCGGCAATTCACCCCGGCAGGGGAAAAAGCCCTGGAATCCTGTTAGAATGGGGACTCGAGGAGGCTTTCCATGCTGCAACCCGGCTCCCCCATCCCCATGCTCGCCACCGGCGACGGGCGCCCCGCGCTCGCGGCCGGTCGTCGCCACGTGCTTTATTTTTTCCCGAAGGCCGACACGCCCGCGTGCACCATGGAGGCCTGCTCCTTCCGGGATAACCTCGCGCTCCTGCGCGCGCGCGGGGTCGAGGTCTTGGGCGTGAGCCCCGATTCGCCGGCTGCCCAGGAGGCCTTCGCTCGCAAGTACGGGTTGGATTTCACCCTGCTCTCGGACCCGGACGGGGCGATCGCCCAGGCGTTCGGAACGGCGGTGGATCAGCACTGGGCGGGCAAGACCTTCCGCTCCGTCTCCCGCTCGACCTTCCTGATCGACGCGGACGGAATCATCCGTCAGGTCTGGGAGAACGTCGACCCGCGCGTCCACGTCCAAGACGTGGTCGCGGCCCTCGATGCCCTCGACGCCGGCGTCTCCCCCGAGCAAGAACTCCAGGCGCGTCTCGCCGAAGCGCGGGATCGCGTGACCCAGGCCATCGTCTCGCCCTTCGCGTCAGCGGCCCGCCCGTCTGTGGCGCGCGAGGCCGAGGCGCGGCTCGCGGAGATCCGCCGCAAGGGAGGCGTGGAAGACGCGCCCCCCGAGGGCGACGACGCGGCGCCCGTGGATCCCGTTCAGGTCCAGGAGGTGCTCGACATGCTTCGGCCGTTCATGCAGGCCGACGGCGGCGACGTCGAGCTGGTCGGAGTCGACTCCGGCATCGTGAAGGTTCGCTTGCAGGGTGCCTGCGGGACCTGCCCTTCTTCTACCGTCACGCTGCGCATGGGCATCGAGGCCCAGCTCAAGCAGCGCGTTCCCGGCGTGCGGGGCGTCGAGGCGGTCTTCTAGAAACGAACGACTCATGGACTGGGACTGGCTCAACATCATCGGCGTGCTCGCCTTCGCCTCCTCCGGCGCCCTCGTCGCCATGGAAGAGGGTTACGACCTCCTGGGCGTGCTCTTTCTGGGCTTCGCGACCTCGTTCGGGGGCGGCGTCCTTCGCAACATCCTCCTGGGGCAACCCGCCTCGCATGTCTGGGCCGAGCCCTTCTTGCTCGCGACCGCGCTGGGGGTGATCCTCTTCGTCTTCTGCCTGCCGAGAAAGGCGATCGCCCGCTGGCAGCGCCCCGCCGTCCTCCTGGACGCCATCGGGCTCGGAGCCTTCGCCATCCAGGCCGCCGTCATGGCCAAGGAACTCGGCTTCCCCCTGCCCGCCGTGGTCGTCTCCGCGCTCCTGACCGGGGCAGGCGGAGGCATCATCCGCGACCTCTTGGCCCACCGCAAGCCCATGGTCTTCCAGCACCAGCACCCGCTCTACGGCATCTGGGCGATGACCGCCGCCCTGGCCCTCGGGCTCGGATGGCCCCAGGATCCCCTCGCGCTCCTGAGCCTGCTCGTCGCGATCGTGGTCCTGCGCATGGCCTCCGTCGTCTGGGACTGGAGATTGCCGCGCCGCTCGATCTGAGCCGCGTTCCTCGCGCCTTCCCGCTTGCCCCTCTGACAACCCCCCGGCAAACTGACGTAACCAGTCACCGAAGTCGTCGGCGCAAGCGTGTTTCGCGCTGGAAGTTGCGAAAGGCGCGCCGTGAAGCGCAAGATTTGGCCGTCACTCAGCCTCCGGATGCGCCTGGCGCTCCTGATCGTCTTGGCGGTCGTGCCGGCCATGGGCCTGATGGCCATGACCGCCCTGGACCAGCGACGACTGGCGTTCGAACACGCGCATGTCCAGGCCCTCAGCCTGCTCCGGCCCGCCACCAGCGACTTCGACCGCGCCCGCGAAGAGACCCGCACCCTGCTGAGCCTCTGGCAAAGTCACCCCGCCCTCCGCGGGGGCGATCACGCGGCATGCAGCAAGCTCTTCGCCGATCTCGTCCGAGAAAACCCGCGCTACACCAACCTCAGCGTGATCGCCCCCGACGGCCGGGTGCTCTGCAGCGCCATTCCCTTCAACGGCAAGCTGAACCCGACGGCCTCTCCGACGATCCAGCGCGTCATCCGCACCCGGGAATTCACCGTCGGACACTATGCCATCGCCCCGATCAGCCAGCAGGCGGTCCTGCCCATGGGGTATCCGGCGCTCGACACGGCGGGCCGCCTCCGGGGCGTGATCATGGCCAGCCTGGACCTCAGCTTGCTCAATCAGCTCGCCGCCCAGGCGAGCTTGCCGCCGGGCTCGGCCTGAGCATCAGCAAGGCGATCGTGAAGGCGCACGGTGGAGCGGTCGGCGTGCAGAGCGAACTGGGCAAGGGCAGCACCTTCTGGTTCACCCTCCCGATCGCGGGGCCGGAGGAAGCGACCCACTCCGCGTGATCCGCGTTGCGCGGACATCAAGGGGCTGCTCAGGCGGCGAAACTGGCAGCAGTCCTGCTAGAATAAGGGACAAGACCTGGCAAGACGCGCGCCAGGACGCGTGAAAGGACCCCTGACCTCGATGCGCACCGCCCTGATCACCGGAGCTTCGCGCGGCCTGGGCCGCGCCCTGGCCAAGGCCCTGGCCGAGCGTGGCTGGACCCTCATCCTGACGGCCCGCAATGCCATAGACCTCGCCACGACCCGCGACGCGCTGGCGCCCCTGACCCGGGTCGCGGCGATCGCCGGAGACGTCACCGACCCGCGCCACCGCGCGCGCCTGGCTGACGCCGCTCGGGACCTCGGGGGCCTCGACCTCCTGATCAACAATGCCGGCGTGCTGGGGCCCAGCCCTCGGCCCTCCTTGCTGGATCTCGATCCAGACGCGCTCGAAGCGATCTGCCGGGTGAACGCCGTGGCGCCCCTCGCCATGGTCCAGGCCATGCGCGATCTTCTTCCCGAAGGCGCCTGCATCATCAATGTCAGCTCCGACGCCGCTCCCGACTGCTTCGAAGGCTGGGGCGGCTACGGGGCCAGCAAGGCCATGCTCGATCATCTCTCGGGCACCCTGGCTCTCGAGAACCCGCAATGGCGCGTCTACTGGGTAGACCCCGGCGAGATGCGCACGCGGCTCTACGAGGAATCGTTTCCCGGCGACAACCTCGATTACCTGCACCCTCCCGAGGTGAGCGTGCCGCGCTTCCTCGAGCTGATCGAAGGCCAGTCGCCCAGTGGCCGGTACTTCGCCCAGGACCGCGACGCCCTTTACCCGAGCTTTTGATCCGCCTGGAAAGCCCCTCTTGCTGCTCAACACCAAACTCACCATTCCTCCGCTCAGCGCCAAGCGTGTCGTCCGTCCTGAGCTGATCAGCCGGCTGCATGCCGGTCTAGGCGCCCGGCTGACGCTGGTCTCGGCCCCGCCTGGCTTCGGCAAGACCACCCTGGTTCGCGAGTGGCTCGCCGAGCTGGAGCCCAACCGGGCCATCGCCTGGCTATCCCTGGACGAGGACGACAACGATCCGGCGCGCTTCTGGCGCCACCTCATGGCCTCCCTCAAAAGAGCCCTCCCCGGCATGGAGAGCCCGTTCGCCGGTCCGCTTCCTCCCTCCCGCTCCGTGGCCTCCGCTCTGATCAACCAGCTCTCGGAGCGGCCCCAGCCGGTGCTGCTGGTCCTCGACGACTACCACGTCATCCAGACACCCGAGATCCACGAGTCCGTCAGCCTCCTGATCAACAACCAGCCTCAAGGATTGCACCTGGTCCTCACCTCTCGGGAAGACCCGCCCCTGCCCCTGGCACGCCTCAGGGTCAGGGGACAGCTCTCCGAGCTAAGAGCCGCAGACTTGCGCTTCGCTCCGGATGCCGTGGACACCTTCCTCAACGGGATGATGGGCCTGGAGCTTGCCCAAGATGACGTCCTCATGCTGGCTGAGCGCACCGAAGGCTGGATCGCCGGCCTCCAGCTCGCGGGCCTGTCCATGCAGGGCCTGAAGGATCGCCACGGTTTCGTCTCCGCCTTCACCGGCAGCCACCGCTACGTCTTCGACTACTTGGTCGAGGAGATCCTCGAGCGGCAACCTCCCGAGCTTCAGCGCTTCCTGCTAGAAACCTCCATCCTGGATCGCCTCTCGGGACCACTTTGCGACGCCGTGACCGGCCGAAAGGACGGACAAGCCCTACTCGAGGAGCTCGAACAAGCCAACCTCCTGCTCATTCCCCTCGACGACGAGCGCCAGTGGTATCGCTACCACCACCTCTTCACCGACGCCTTGCGCCTGATGCTCAAGCGCCGCCATCCCGAGCGCTTGCCCGCCCTTCACCTCGCCGCCTCCGACTGGTACGAGCAGGAAGACGGCATCACCGAGGCCGTCTCGCATGCCCTGAAGGCGGACGCACATGCGCGCGCGGCTCAGCTGCTCTGGAAAGCGGAGCCCTTGTGGCGCCGCGGCGAGACCCTCAGCCTCCGCAGCTGGCTGAACCAACTCCCCGAAGCCACCCTTCAAACCCATCCCCGTCTCTACCTCCTGCATGCCTGGGCCCTGATGCCCACGGGGCGCTTCGAAGCGCTGCATGCGATGCTGGAGAAGGCGGAAGCGGCCCACCGGAATGAGGGCGACCCCGACATGATCGCCCCTATGACCGCGCTTCGGGCCTACCTGGCCCGCTGGAGGGAGGCCATCCCCGAAGCCATCCGGCTTGCCGAGGATGCCCTCGCGCGGCTTCCGGAGGACGATTGGATGTGGCGGGGGCTGGTCGAGCTGACGCTCGCTGCCGCCACCCGCTACGCAGGAGACCTCGAAGGCTCGTGTCGGCTCTACGCGGCGATCGCCGAGCGCTCGCGGCGCGAGGAGCCCTACTTCGCCATTGTCGCCACCTGCATGCAGGCCTCCGTCCGGATCGAGGCGGGGCAGCTTCGCCACGCCCAGGCCCTTTACCAAGAAGCTCTGGACATCGCCTCCCGCCACGAGGGGAGGAGCTGGGGAGTGACGGGGCTGGCGCTCGTGGGGCTGGGCGAGATCCTCTGGGAAGGCGATCGCCCCGAGGAAGCCGCCGCCATGCTCATCGAAGGCCTGACATGCGGAGGCTGGCTGCCCCAGGTGAGCGTCTACGGCGGGCTCACCCTGGCTCGCCTCCATGCCGCCCAAGGCAAGGCCGACGAGGCGCAGCAAGCACTCGCCAACGTCCGCGCGGCCGCCGAAGAAGCCGGCACGCTCCAGGCCAAGGACACGGTGCTGGGCGGCATGGCCGCCGTTTGGGACCTGCTCGACGCGCCCACGCGCCAGCGGCTGCGCGACTGGGAGGCCCTGGTTTCCTCGGAGGTTCCCGACGGCCCCCTGAGCGAGGTCCGCCGGATGAAGCTTCTGGCCAAGGCCCGGATCCTGCTGCATGACGGCGCCCCCCAGGAGGCCGAGGCCCTTCTCGCTGCCCTTTGCCGGCTGGCCGAAAGCACGGGACGCCTCGGTGTCGCCCTCGAGGCCATGGCACTGCGGGCCGACGCCCTCGAGCGCCTGAATCGTCCGTCCGAGGCCTCGGCTCTGCGACGCCAGGCCCAAGCCCTCGGTGAGCCCGAAGGCTACGTGCGGTTGATCGCCCAGGCCCCGGATCGGCCTCAACCCGCCATCCCGGAGCGCCTCAGCGACCGAGAGCTAGAAGTCCTGAGCCTGATCGCCCAGGGAGCCACCAACCAGCGCATCGCCGACACGCTCAAGCTCTCGCTCCTCACCGCCAAGAAGCACAGCAGCAACATCCTGGGCAAGCTCGGGGCCGCGAACCGCACGGAAGCTGCCGCACGGGCCCGCGAGCTCGGCTTGATCTAGCCCCGGCTACACCCAAGGGAGTACTCCCCTTTTTTTCATCGCTACACCTTTAGACGGATGAACGCCCCTCCGGATCCGGCTACCGTAGAGACACGGAACGCCCGCTATCCCGGAGGAGCCGAGTGAGCACCCATTACCGCATCCGCATCGCCTCCCAGCTCGATCCCGCATGGTCCGAGCGGCTTGCCGGCATGGCCCTGCGCCATGACGCCGGTGAGACCCTTCTCGAAGGCCCGCTCCCCGATCAAGCCGCCCTCCACGGGCTCTTGAGCCGCATCCGGGACCTCGGCCTGACCCTGATCGCCCTGGAGCGCTTGTCTTGAAGGAGGCACCCCACAACGGAAAGCCGCTTCCTGTCTGGATTGTCCCCCCTTGCTTCCCACCCCTATAATCGTTCGCTCTTCACTCATCGCAAAAGGAGACCCCATGCTGAAGACCATGCTGCCCTGTGCCCTGCTGGCCACGACCCTGATCGCTCCGGGGGCGATCGCCCAGACCTCCGAGCCGGCCGAAGAGCTGCGCCGGATTCCGTTCAACCTCTCGCTCATCGGCCCCGTCGGCTTCGCCCAGGTCTTCGACGAGCCGGTCGTGGCGCAAAGCAGCCTCAACCTGCTGGGCGGCCATGTTTACGGAATCGAGGGAGTCGGGATCGCCACCCTCTACAGCCATGTGGACCGCGACATGTCGGGATTCCAGGCGGCGTCGGGGCTGAACATCGTCGGCCGTCGCAGCGTCGGGCTCCAGGCGGCGGGTCTGGGCAACTTCTCCCTCGCATCGATTAGCGGCGTCCAGGCCGGCGGTCTCCTCAACGTCGCCGGCACCGTCAAAGGCGCCCAGTTTGCGGGCCTGTACAACCGCTCCAACGAGCGCATGACGGGCCTTCAGGCCGCCGTCATCAACCACGCGAACGTCGTCCAGAGCGGCGCCCAGACGGCCGTGCTAAACATGGCCGGAGACGTGAGCGGCGCGCAGATCGGCGTGATGAACGTCGGCGGCAAGGTCAAGGGCGTGCAGCTCGGCGTGCTCAACATCGCCGATGACGTCGACGGCGTCCCCATCGGCCTCTTCAGCTACGTCCGGCAGGGCCGCCTGGAAGCCGACGTCCAGGTCAGCGACTCCGGCCTCACCACCCTCGGCGTCAACTCCGGCACTCAGCGGGTCTACTCGATCCTGGGCGTGAGCAATCTGCCGAAGGCCGACGGCAATCACCTCGGCCTCAACCTGGGACTCGGCGTCCAGTTCCCGATCAACGAGGCGATCTTCTCGCGCATGGAGATCACGGGAGGCCCCCTCCAGGAGAATCCCTCCAGCGCCGCCAACTGGACCTCCGTCAACACCTACAAGGCCATGGTGGGCTGGAAGGTCGCTCCGCGCCTCGCCGTGAAGGGCGGAGTCTCCCTCAATTACACCCATCTGCGGGAGGGGTCCGCGTTCCGGCCTTCCGAGAACGTGATCTTCGAGTCGGGCCGCCACCAGATCTGGCCCGCCGCGTTCATCGGCATCGATCTCTAATCAACCCTCGCGGGCCCGAACGCCGCTTGGCGCTCGGGCCCTTCGGCATGCCTCGGGCTTCGGAGCGAGATTCCTGGCCGGAACCGGGTTCAAAGCGGCCTTCTGCGTGCTAACATGAGAGCTTCATGACCCCGCGGCCAAAGACGGGGCTGCGGACGAAACGAGGAGAGAATGACGCCATGTTGCAGGTGACGAACGACCGGACCCACCGCCTGGAGGCCTTCGAGCCCCAGAACGCCCCGCGCGTGACCATGTACGTCTGCGGGCCGACGGTCTACGACTACTCCCACCTGGGCCATGCGAAATGCTACGTCTCCTGGGACGTGGTGCGGCGCCACCTCAAGTTCAAGGGTTACCAGCTCGTCGAGGCCATGAACTTCACGGACATCGACGACAAGATCATCAACCGGGCGCGCGAGTCGGGCGAAGATTGGCAGACCGTCGCCGAGCGCTTCATCCATGAGTTCTTCGTCGACATGGACGCCCTGGGCAACGAGCGGGTCGAGCTTTATCCCCGCGCCACCGAGCACGTCCCCGAGATGATCGCCCACATCGAAGGCCTGATCGCCAAGGGCTTCGCCTACGCCTCGGGCGGCGACGTCTACTACGCCGTGACGCGCTTCGAGACCTACGGGGCCCTTTCGGGCCGCACGCTCGACCAGATGCAGGCCGGCGCCCGCGTCGAGATCGACGAGCGGAAGCGCCACCCCATGGACTTCGCCCTCTGGAAGGCGTCGAAGCCCGGCGAGCCCTCCTGGGACTCGCCCTGGGGCCCCGGCCGCCCCGGCTGGCATATCGAGTGCTCGGCCATGGTCCGCAAGCACCTCGGCGACACCATCGACATCCACACGGGCGGCACGGATCTCTTGTTCCCGCACCACGAGAACGAAGTGGCCCAGTCCGAGGCGCTCACCGAGAAGACCTTCGCCCGCTACTGGCTCCATAACGGCTTCGTGGCCGTCGGCGGCGAGAAGATGTCCAAGTCCCTGGGCAATTTCACGACCATCCGCGAGCTCTTGAAGCGCTACGATCCCCAGACCATCCGCTACTTCCTCCTGTCGATGCACTACCGGCAAGAGACCGACTTCGCGGACGACGCGATCCAGGGAGCGGGGACCGGCCTCAACCGCCTGCGCAAGGGCCTCGGCCGTTACGCCGAGAAGCTCGCCGAGCCCACGCCCGAGATGCGCGAGCTGGCCGCCAAGGCCGAAGAGCGCTTCACCGCGGCGATGGACGACGACTTCAACACCCCGCGGGCGATCGCCGTCTTCTTCGAAACCCAGAAGGCCCTCGGCGAGCTGATCGAAAAGAATCCCGCCGCCGAGGCCTCCGCCGGCCACGTCATCGCCAAGCTCTTTGCGCTGGCGCAAGTGCTGGGCCTGGACCTCGCGCACCAGCCCGAGGCCAAGCGGGATCTCACGGAGCAAGCCCCGGCGATTCGGGCGCTCTACGAGGAGCTGACCTCCGAACTCCAGACGGCCGTGGCTCCGGATGAGCCCGTGGAACTCCTGAACCGCCTGATCGAGATGCGAAAGGACGCCAAGAAGGCCAAGAACTTCGGCCTCTCGGACCAGATCCGCGATCGCCTCAAGGAAGCCGGCGTGCAGCTGATGGACAAGCCCGGCGGCCTCACCGAGTGGGAGCTGCTCGAGGCGGCCACCCGTCCGGCAGCGAGGGCCTGATTCTGCTTTCCCCTCGCCATCTCGCCTACCTGGGAGACGCCGTCTACGAGCTTCACGTGAGGAAGCGACTCCTGACCGAAGCCATTCCCGTCGAGCAGCTTCATCGCGCCAAAGTCTCCAAGGTGAAGGCCTCGGCGCAAGCCGCCGCCCTCAAGGAGCTGATGCCCCACTTGACCGCGGCGGAAGCCGACGTCGTGAGACGGGCCCGGAACCTCAAGACGGCCGTCCCCCGCTCGGCCTCGGTCGCGGAGTACCGCTACTCGACGGCCTTCGAGGCCCTGATCGGCCATCTCTACCTGACCCAGGACATCGCGCGGTTGGATGCCATCCTGGAGGCGGTCGACGCCTTCATGGATCGCAGCGCCGGCGGCTCAGAAACTAGTAACGGCGCCGACTCGAACGCGGCCCCCAACCCATCAAAGGAGGAAGCCCCCCATGGCGGATCGTCCCACTAACCGACCGAAGGGCCCTTCTGACGGGCCTCGCGGCCCCCGTGGCCCCAAAGGTCCCGGCAAGGGGCCGTCGTCCCATGGCGGCCCGCGGCAAGAGCGGCAGGGGAAGCCTTTCCGGGCTGAGCGTTCCAGCGAGGAGCGGAGCACCGGCGACGTTGAAAGCGCCGACGACGCGCGGGAAAAGGATCTGATCTGGGGCCGGCATGCGGTACTGGCGGTCCTGGAGGGCGATCGCCCCGTCAACAAGGTCTGGCTCCTGCGCTCCCTGGAGCGCGACAGCCTCTTCGCGCTGGTCCGCAAGCTCGCCAAGCCCAAGGGTGCCATCGTGCAATTGGTGGATCGCGGCAAGCTGGATCAGCTCTCCAACGGCGAGGCCCATCAAGGGCTGATCGCCTCGGTCGCCGCCACCTCCTATACCGACTTCGACGAGCTGGTCTCCAAGGCCATGACGCATCCCAAGCCCCTGGTCGTGGTACTCGACGGGATCGAGGATCCCCATAACCTCGGAGCCTTGATCCGCACGGCCAACGGGGCGGGCGCCCAGGGGGTGATCATTCCCCAACGTCGGGCCGTGGGACTCACGGGCACGGTCGAGAAGAGTTCGGCTGGCGCCGTGGCCTACACTCCCGTCGCCCGCGTGACCAACCTGGTCCGGGCCATCGAGGATCTCAAGGAGGCCGGGTTCTGGGTGGTGGGCGCGGAGGCCGAGGGCCCGCACCTCCCCTACGAGGTCGACATGACCGGGCCGATCGCCCTGGTGGTGGGCTCGGAGGGCGCCGGCATGGGACGCCTGGTCTCCGAGAAATGCGACTTCATCGTGCGCCTGCCCTTGCTGGGACAGGTTCCGTCGCTCAATGCCTCAGTCGCCGGCGGCGTGCTCTTGTACGAGATCGTGCGCCAGCGGGTCACGCAGGATCCCTCCCTGGTTCCTCCCCCGGTTCCGAAGCAAGACTAATCGCCGCCGACTTCGAGCCAGCCGGGGAATTCCGGCTGGTTCAGTCGATCCGCGGCATGGGGACCGTCTCCTTGCCGTCGACTACGATGATGGTGGCGTCGATATCGCCGTTCGCCGTCGCTCCGTCCGCCAGCTCGAGCCGGATCGAGACGGAGGTCGACTGCTGATCCTTGACGCGGATCGGAGTGGAGACCACCCCCTGCGGATCCTTGGTGATCCCCACGCGTCGGGTCACGTCGGCAAAGGCCTGCACGCGAACCTTGATCAGGTCTCCGTCCTTCAAGAGGACCGGAATGTTGCGAATCTGGTAGGCCGCCTTCACGGACTCGGGGTCCAGCATGGCGCGCGCCTCGCCCGAGGCGGCGTCCAGCAGCTCGAAGCGATACGCCTTGATGTCCGAGGCCTTGCGCGCCCGCGGCAGGAACTGGACCGCCTGATCGACGCCATCCGCCGCACTGAGTGCCAGGGTGATGCTTCCCCCTCCCGCCTGCCCGGAGGCGAATAGGGATTCGACCGCCGGGTCTTCCCCGGGTGCAATCGGCAGCACGCCACGGACTCCGCAGCCCGCCAACGCCAGCGCCAACAATCCCGCGGCAACACCCCTTCGTCCGAACAAGCATGACTCCTTTCGCTTGAGATTTCCGTCGCGTCTCATCGCTTGAGCACCAGGCGCAAGGTGACCGGCGCAACCCGTTGATCGTAAACCCAGACGAGCTCCTCGACGCCTCCGCCCTCCGCGAGGTTCTGGCCCTGGGCGTCGTAGGCCGTCACGAAGACCCGTGTGAGCCCCGGAGGCAGGGTCGAGACGCGAAGCTGCCCGTTCGGCTCGACCGTCTCTTCGAGCAGGACGCGGCCCTGTTGGCTCACGCGCACGTAGAAAAAGGCGATCGCCGAGGCCGCCTCGCGTCCGTCGAGAGCCTGGACCTGACCATCGAATCGCAACGCGATGCCTCCCCGCGCGTCCTCGACGGGAGGGGCGGAGAGGCCGGAGGCTGGCATCCCCGGATCCGGGGCATGGCACGCGAGCAGCGAGGACAGGAGCCCCAAGGCTCCGATCCCGATGGCTGCTCGCGTGCCGATTCCCATGCTAGTCGAGCGGAACGACGGAGGTGTTGGGGGCCGTCTCCTCGCCGTCCTGGATGCCGACCGTGGCCGTGACGTCGCCGTTGGCGGTCGCTCCGCCCAGCAGCTTCAGGCTAACGGCCGTCGTGGACAGTTCCTGGTCCTTCACGAGGACGCTCGGCGAATCGGCCTTCCCTCCCTCGGTGATGTTCTGGGTCCAGGTCGGGTCACTGAACGCCTGAATCCGGACGACGAGCGAATCGCCACCGGCGTTGTTCACCGCGATGTTCTCGATCCGGAACTTGGTCTTGGTCCCGGCGTACTTGTAGGTGAAGCGCGGAGTGGTGACGCCGGGCTCGATCACCTCGATGATGTAGCCTTTGATGTCCCCGACCTTCTTGCCGCGAGGGGTTGCCTGGACCGAGCGCTCCACGCCGTCCACCGGGACGATGTTGATCATGAGCGTCCCCGTGCGGGCCGCGTTCGAGGCCGAGATCACTTGCGTGTCGGACGTGACCGCCGGACCGACGGGACGCGACACCGGGGATCCCCAGCAGCCGCTCAGGGCCACCACCAGGCTCAGCAGGCCTGCATATCGTTTCATCATGCGACTCTCTCTTTCGTCGTCAAATCTACGTTCGAGGGCCAAAACCCCGGACGCGACGGCTCGCGTCCAAGCGGGTTCATCTAAGTTTTACCTTCACAACCTAAAGATAACCTTAAAATGATACAGGCCTTCCCATGACATGCAAGCGCGCGACAGCAAGGGGTTAGCCCCCGCTTTACCGGATTCTCACGGCGCCCCCGCTGCGGATCTGGCCCCGAAAGCCACACCTCGAGGGACGTTCCCCGGATCGCGGAGATGCGATCGGGGAGGCGGGGCGATGCCCCCTCCCGAAAACCTCACGAAAGATCGACGAAATCCTTGCGATCCCCTCCGTTCGGTTCCGGGCATGACCCCGTGGGCCTCGCCTTTCCGTCATGTCACCCGCGCGCACGTATGTGAGATACTGGGGTGGCAAGACGCATCCGGAGAGGCAGGTAAGCGACGATGGGGGCCAAGTTTGACCGCGATGGCTGGATTCGGGCGACCGTCTCCGCCCCCGTGGCCATGTGTCATGTCTCCGCGTCCGGCGCGCTCCAAGCCGTCAACCCCGCCTGGAGCAGCCTGAGCGGCCTGAGCCCGGAGCAAGCCGCAGGCGCGGGGTGGCTCGACGCGCTCCACCCCGCCGATCGCGACGCCGTCCGCGAGACCTGGGACCACGCCGCCGCGACCGCAAGCCGATTCGAGGCGGAGTTTCGGGTTTGCTCCCCGGGAGGGTCGCTGAGCTGGGTGCGGGCGATCGCCTCCCCCGACCCCGACCAAGGCGGCTTCAGCGGAGTCTGGCTGGACCTGACCGCGCAAAAACAGCATGAAGCCACCCTGCGCAAACGCCAGCACATGCTCGAAGGCCTGCTCACCAACAGCACCGACACGATCTTCGTCAAGGATCGCGACGGGCGCTACCTCCTGGCGAATGACACGGCCCTTGACGTCCAGAACCCCGGCGTCGGCTCGCCCGTCGGCAAGAGCGACGCCGAGCGCTTCACGCCGGAGACGGCCCAGCACCTTCGCGATATCGACCTGGAGGTCATGCGGACGGGCAAGCCGGTCGTCGTCGAGGAGGTCATCACCCTCCAGGACGGCAGCAGGCGAATTCACTCGTCCAACAAGTTCCCCTTCTTCGGGGAGGACGGGACGATCCAAGGCGTCATGGGCATCAGCCGGGACGTCACTGCGCTCAAGGCCCTCGAGGCGCAGCTCAAGCAGCATGAGGCCCGCCTCGAAGAGGCCCAGCGCCTGGCGCACCTGGGATCATGGGAATGGGATCTCCGATCCGACACGGTGACCTGGTCGGACGAGCTCTACCGCATCTTCGGCCTCGAGCGCGCGCAATTCGTTCCCTCGTTCAGCACGTACCAGACCCGGATCCACCCGGATGACCGCGAGCGGATCCATGACCTCTGGACGCGCGCCGTCACGGAGCCGCAGCCCCTTTCCTACGCGTACCGCATCATCCGCCCGGACGGCGAGACGCGTTACCTGAGCAGCAAGGCCCATGTCGAGGTCGACGCCGCCGGCAACCCCGTGAGGGCCTTCGGCGTCGCCATGGACATGACCGACCTGCATGAGGCCGAGCGGGAGCTGCGGCGCAGCCACGCCGTGCTCAAGGCCGAGCAGGAAGCGGACCTCGACGGCATCCTGGTGGTGGACGAGCGGGGCCGCGTGCTCACCCATAACCGCCGCTACCAGGAGCTCTGGGGAATTCCCGACGCGATCATGGCCACCCGCGACGCCGACGCGCTCCTCCGATTCGTTTGCCCGCTGGTGGTGAATCCCGAGCGCGACATGCTCCCCCATGAGAACCTGCGCTACGACCGCACGGCCACGAGCCGGACGGATATCGCCCTCAAGGACGGTCGCTTCTTCGAGCGCTACACGGCCCCGGTCATCTCGTCCCAGGACGAGCACTTCGGCCGGGTCTGGTTCCTCCGGGACGTCACCGAGCGCAAATGCATGGAGGAGAGTCTGCGCGAGCAGAACCGCAAGCTTCAAGAACTCGACACGCTCAAGAGCAACTTCGTCAACGCCATCTCCCATGACCTCCGGACCCCGCTCACCTCGATCAAGGGCTACGCCGAGTTCCTGGAGGACGAGGTCGGGGGCAGCCTGAATCCGGCACACCATGAGTTCGTGAGGCAGATCCAGCAAAGCGCCTCGCGCCTGGAGCACCTGGTGGACGACCTTCTCGACTTCGCCCGCATGGACGCCGGGACCTTCAAGCTCTCCCTGAAGACGACGGATCTCGGGGTGCTGGCACGCGGGGTGATCGATAGCCTCAAGCCGCTGGCCGACGACGCCCACGTCGCGATCGTGGACGCCCTGCCCGCCGAGTCGCTGAAGGGGGTTTTCGACGCGGCACGGATCGAACGGGTGCTGATGAACCTGATCGGCAATGCCCTCAAGTTCACCGGAACCGGAGGCCGCATCGAGGTGAGGGGCTGCGTCGACGGCGCTCAGATTCGCTGCGAGATCCGGGACACGGGGATCGGGATCGCGCCTGAGGACGTGTCGAAACTGTTCCAGCGCTTCAGCCAGCTCTCGTCCGGCATGCGGCAAGCGAACGGCACCGGCCTGGGGCTGAGCATCTCGAAGGCCCTGGTGGACGCGCACGGCGGGACGATCGGCGTCCAAAGCGAGCCGGGGAAGGGGAGCATGTTCTGGTTCACCTTGCCCCGCGCCGTGGAGCGGGTGGGATCCACGGTCGCCTGAGCGTTGCCGCGGGCGTCCGGTCCCCGTATGATCGCGGCAGCGACCCGCGGGGGAGGCAGGCTCATGCCACGAGAACGCGCCCAGCAGCTGAGGGAAAGCCGGCATCGCCTCGAAGGGGCCCCGAGCGCCGGGGAGCGTTGTGACGCCGACCGGGAGCGGGCCGAGCAGGACGCGAAAGCCCTCGATCACTTCGTCGATCAGCTGGTCCAGACCATGCCGGATGCCTTCTGCTTCCTGGATCGCGACCTGATCTACCGGCGCGTCAACCCGACGTACGCTCAGATTTTCGGCCGCACGATCGCGGACTTCCTCGGCAAAGCGATCTTCGAGGTCTTTCAAGGCACGGAGGAGCAGCTCGCGGGTATCCTTCGCGACCTCCTCGCGTCGGGCCGTCCCTCCCATGCCGAGCGCTTCCCGTTCACCTACACCGACGCCGAAGGCGTCCATCAAACCCACTGGGACGTCCGCTTCCTCCCCCTGAAGGCGGAAGATGGAAGCGTCATGGGGATCGCGGTCCATGCCGTCGAGATCTCCGAGCGCCTTCGCCTGGAGGAGGACCGCAATCGCCTCGCGCGGCAGAATCGGGAGCTGAGCGAGGGCCAGGAGGAGCTCGAGCGGCTGCGGCACCTACAGCGTCACGGCTTCGAGTTCATGGTCCAGAACGTCGAGGACTACGCCATCTTCATGCTGGATCCCGAAGGGCGCGTGATGAGCTGGAACGCCGGCTCGGAGAGGATCAGCGGCTATAGCGAGGCCGAGGTCCTGGGCCAGGAGCATACGATCTTCTACCCGAGCGAGGACGCGGCGACGGGCAAGCCGATGCAACTGCTGGAAGCGGCGATCGCCGAGGGCAGCGTCGAGGACGACGGCTGGCGCGTCCGCAAGTCCGGCGAGCGCTTCTGGGCCCATAGCGCCGTGACCGCCGTCCGCGACGAGCACACGCTCCTCGGTTTCGTCTCGGTCGTCCGCGACATGACCGAGCCGCGCCGGATCGAGGCCATCGAGCGGGAACTGGCGGCCCTCGGCAAGCTCGACCGCATGAAGGACGACTTCCTCTCGGTGATCAGCCACGAGCTGCGCACGCCCCTCAACTTCATCACGGGCTTCGCGAGCATCCTCGACGACGAGGTCGCCGGTCCCCTGAATCCCACCCAGCATGACTACGTCAAGAAGGTGCTCAACGGCGCCGACCGCATGCTCTTTCATGTGAACAACCTGGTGGAGATGAGCCGGCTGAGCGCGGGCAAGCTCTCCCTTCACCCGGCCCACACGGACTATGCCGGTCTGATCGCGCATGTCCTGGCCGTCCTCGGCCCGCTCGCCGAGAACAAGCGAATCGGGCTCGCCACGGACGTGCAGGTGGAAGGCGAGGTGCTTCTCGACGGCCAGCGCATCTCCCAGGTGATCAGCAACCTGGTGGACAACGCCATCAAGTTCACGCCGGAGGGCGGGTGCGTCGCGATCAAGGCCTACGCCGAGGGCGATCGCCTCGTCACCGAGGTCGCCGATACCGGCATCGGCATCGCCGCGGACGACCTCCCCAAGATCTTCCAGCGCTTCGTGCAGCTCGACATGACCTCGACCCGGACCGTGGGAGGCACCGGCCTCGGGCTCGCCATCTGCAAGTCCATCGTCGAGGCCCATGGCGGCAGCATCGGCGTCCGCTCGGAAGGAACCGGACACGGCAGCACCTTTTGGTTCACCCTGCCCCTCGCGCGAGGCGACGGGGCGGACTAGCCTCGAGACAAACTTGCGATCCATTGTTAACACTTCCTGCGAGGATTTATGTCATACTCGTGGGGGTTAACCCCCACGTCGTTGCCATCAAAGGAGATCGGAATCGATGAGACCATCGCCTCGGGGCCTTTCCCTGTCGGAGCGCGAACGCCATGAGCGCCAGATGAAAGGCGAGGCCCGGATCCTCGAGGCGATCGCCAAGGGCGCCCCCCTGCTCGAGACGCTCACGCAGATCGTGGAGCTGATCGAAAGCCAGAGCGACGACATGAAGGCCTCGATCCTCCTGCTCGACGCCCAGGGGAGGATCCGCCGGGGCGCGGCCCCCAGCCTCTCTCCGCACTACCTCGAGGCCATCGACGGAGAGCCCATCGGGCCAGCCGCCGGCTCTTGCGGCACCGCCATGTTCCTCAAGGAACCCGTGATCACCCCGGATATCGCTCACGACCCGCTCTGGGAGCGCCACCGAGACGTGGCCTTGCTCCATGGTCTCCGCTCCAGCTGGTCCACCCCGATCCTCGCCGCCGACGGGACGGTGCTGGGCGCCTTGGCCCAGTACTACGAAGCGCCCTGCGATCCGACCCCGCGCGATCGCCACCTCATCGACAACGCCAAGCGCCTCGCCGAGATCGCCTTTGCCCGCGTGCGCGACGACGAGCGCCTGCGGCTGCGCAGCCGCGAACTGGAAGAAGCCAACCAGCGGCTCGAAGAGGCCATCCACCTCAAGAACGAGTTCGTCAAGCTGGTGGCCCATGAGCTTCGCACCCCCCTGACCGCCATCCGGGGCTACGCCGAGTTTCTCTCGGAAGGCATCGGTGGCGAGCTCTCCGAGACGCAGGGCGAGTTCGTGGAGCAAATCCACCTCGGCGCGGAACGGGTCGTCATGCTGGTCGACGACCTTCTCGACTTCGCGCGGCTCGACGCCGGGACCTTCACGCTCCACCCCAAGCCCATCAACCTGACCGAAAACGTCTCGGCCGTCCTCGACAGCTTCGTCCCGCAGGCTCAGGCCAAGGAGCTGACGCTCGAGGCCGTGACTCCGGCGACTCCCGTCCTCTTGACCGTCGATCCCGGCCGCGTCATGCAGGTGCTGAGCAACCTGATCGGCAATGCCCTCAAGCACACGCCCCCTGGCGGTCAGATCTGCGTGAGCGTGACGGCGACGCCCGACGGAGCGCGCGTCGAGGTGAGCGATACCGGCTCGGGCATCGCCCCCGTCCACCTGCCCCGGCTCTTCGAGCGGTTCTTTCAGGTCGATCCCGGCAAGGGCAAGCGAGAAGGAGCGGGGCTCGGGCTCTTCATCTCGAAGGTGCTGGTCGAGGCCCACGGCGGGGAAATTGGCGTGGAGTCGACCCTGGGCTCGGGGTCGCGTTTCTGGTTCACGCTGACGACCCTCTCGGGCGAGCCGGAGAGCTGGAACGTCCGTCCCGACGAGTTCTAAAGCGATCGTCGTTGCCGGTTCAGGCCCGGCAGAAGGTCTCCATCCAGGCGCGTGCGCTCTCGGGCATCGCGTTGAAACTGAGGCCCAGGCAGGTCTTGCGCCGGGCCCGGACCGACCAGACCACCAACCCCGGCAATTCGAGGCGCGGAGCGCCCGCCATGGTCAGCTCGACCGTGAGCTGCGTCCCGGTCGCGATCGGGGCATCCAGGGCCACGCAGACGCCTCCCATGCTCATGTTGAGCGTGCAGCCGGGAAAAGCCCCGTGCTCGTCGGGCACCCGCAAGGTGACCGGGGAGACGCGCGGGAAGCGGGGGAAACGGCGGGGATAGACCGTGTGGACGATCCGCGGGGTTCCGGGCCGGTTGAGCTCGAGGACCTCCGCCCCGCTCGAGAGGCGCACGATCGGGCAGCGATGATCCGCTCCCAGGGCGACGACCCTGGCGACGTCTCCGGAATCGAGGCGGACGAGCGTGTTGACGGGGTAGGGGGCGATCACCCGCTCGAAGACCTTGGCGATCGTCGGGTCGTACGCCGAGCCGGCCTTCGCGAGGATCTCCTCGAAAGCTTCCTCGGGCAGCAAGCGCTTGCGGTAGACCTGATCGGTGAGCATGGCGTCGTAGGAGTCGGCGATCGCGATGATCCGCCCCAGCAAGGGAATCTGCTCTCCCTTGAGGCCGCGCGGGTAGCCCTTGCCGTCCCAGCGCTCGTGATGCGCGTGGATGGCCTCGCGCGCCTCGTCGCTGAGAGGCGGGAACTGATCCCGGTAGCGCTCCAAGAGCTCCATGCCATGCTCGACATGCCGTTCGAGCAGACGGCGCTCGTGGGGGTTGATCTCCGTCGCCTTGAAATGCTCCTTGCCGAGACGGCGCTTGCCGATGTCATGCAGCAAGGAAGCCTGAGCGAGACTCAAGAGCCGGGGGCGCGACAGGCGCATGGCCGCCCCGAGTTGGAGCGCGAGCAGCATGACGTTGAGGGGATGCACCACGACCCCGCCACCTTGAACGCGGAAGTTGCGGTGATGCACGGGCGCGAGGCCCTCGACCCGGGGAATCAGGCCCTTGACGAGATCCCAGGCCTCCCGGAAGGGCTGGTCCTTGCCGAAGATCGGATCGAGAAACTTGTCGATCCCCTCGTAGAGCGAGGCCTCGAGGTCCTCGGCCTTCGCTCGCAAGGTCGGAGCCACTGGCGTTGAGGGCTCTCGGCTCTCGGCCGTGAGGCCGACGTCGATGCAGCCGAGCGTCTCGTCGACCAGACCCAGCCGCTTGACCTTGTCGATGATGACCGGAGTCAGGACGACGCCGGCGGCCAGCAAGGCATGGCCGCGCAAGGGATCCAGCAAGGAGCGCGAAAGCACCATGCCCGGCACCAACTGGTCCGGGCGATACTTGGGCTGGGGCGTAGACGGCGCGAGCGGCAAGGGGGCCTCCTTTCGAGGAGACGCCGAAATAGCCACCTATCATACCGCAGCTTGTCATAACAGACAAGCGTTCGATTGCCGGCGAAACGCCCCCGTGCTACTTGCGCAAGCGGGGCAAGAGCCGCTTCAAGAGGCCTGGGGCTTCGGGGATGCGGGCGAGAGCGACCGGCTGATTGAGCACCAGGAGCTCGTCGTCGTCCCTGACGAGCTCGTCGGCCGGCGGGTTCAGGAGCAGGGCTCCGTCGCGCACCAGGCCGATGGTCAGGACCTCATCGCGGCGCTTGGCCTCGCCTGCCACGTCGACGAAGCGTCGGGGCTCGCCCGTGCCGGGCGTCAGGGGAAGGCGCGCGACATGCTGATCGGGCTGCGTCAGCAGATCGTAGAAGACCTGCCCCGTCTCAGGCGCCCCGGCCCCATGCGCCAAGAGCGAGCAGCCGATCCGGGCGCTCTGGATGATCTCGTCGACGCCCGCCGTCTGGAAATGAGCGGCGTTCGCCGGATCGATCACCTCGGCGCAGAGGTGAAGCGGATTCTTGCGCTCGATGCCCCGCTGGGCGAGCTTCTTCTCGTAGGAGCGGACGGTGAAGGCCGTGAGCACGGAGCGCGCATCCGCGTCGGAATCGTCGTGATCCGCGACGATCAGGACGGTCTTGGCGACGTCCAGGCGAACCTTCTCGAACTCGGCCTCCTTGGTCGGATCTCCCTTCACGAAGATGAAGCGGTTATCGAAGGCCTGAGGGGGATCCTGATTGGCGAAGACCACGATCCGCGGCATGCGGGCCGGGTAGCGCAGGGCCAGCTCCTCGAGCAAGATGGGGCCGTTGCGGTTCCAGCCGCAGATGACGATTTGATCCACCAGCCCGCTCATACGCACGCGCTCCTCTCTGAGATCGAGTATCTGATTGACCAGGGTTTGGGAGATGACCCCCGCGAAGAGGGCGATCAGGAACATGCCCGCGAACATCAGGAGCATCGCGACGAGCTTGCCGCCGGCCGTGATCGGGGCGACGTCGCCGTAGCCCACGGTGGTGATGGTCACCACCGCCCACCAGACGGCGTTGCCGAAGTTCTCGAAGTCGGGGTTGCTGCGGTGCTCGGCCAGGAAGGTCAGGATCGAGCCCGCCGAGACCGCCATGACCACGAAGGCGAAGGCATAGGCGTAGAGCAGGCTGTTCCGGCGGATGGCCCCTTCCAGGGCTGCGAAGGGGCCGCTGCCGTTGAAGAGCTTGATCGCCTGAAGCAGGCGAAAGAGCCTGAGCACGCGAAGCACCCGGAAGTACGGGATCAACGGCAGGATCGAGGCCAGGTCGATCAGGTTGGATGGCCTCAGCATGAACCTCAGGCGCGCCGTCAGGTGATAGTAGATCTCGTCCACCCAGCGCAGGCGCACGGAGGTCGGGTACTCCGGCTCCACCAGCCAGAAGCGCCCGAAGTAATCGAAGGCGAAGATCGCCAGGATCATGTAGTCGAGCACGTGAAGCGTGAGGAGAACCCAGCCGTTGGGCTCGAAGGTGAAATCGACCGCCAGCAGGAGGACCGAGGCCACGATGAGCCAGGCCATCATGCGGTCGAAGCGCGCCTTCAGCGCGGAGCCGGGGGTGATCAGGAGGCGCCGCGTCCAGTCTCGGAAAGCGTCCAGACGACGGGGCGGCGGAGGTTCAGCGGAATTCATGGACGCAACATACCCCTGCACCGCGCGTTTCACTCGTGGCCAAGACTCAAGCGGCCCTTGGCAACGGCCGAGCAGGTTGTTATCATTTGCCTGCGCCCTTCTCTGTCTCCCTCGCGCGAGGGAAAAACACAGCATCGAAGGTGAACTTCCATGGCGACTAAACCGAACGACCCGTCCTTCCGCCACGCGACGCCCGATGCGGCCTCGGGCGCCTCGACGCAAAGCCTGCCGACGCCGAGCGTCGCGATAGAAAACCTGATCAAGGTCTTCCCCGCCCAGCTGGGCCAGCCCCGCAAGGTCGGGCTCGACGGAGTCAGCCTCACGGTCTACCCGGGCGAGACCTTCGGCTTGCTCGGCCCCAACGGCGCCGGCAAGACCACCCTTCAAAAAATCGTCCTGGGCCTGATGCGGGCCACCTCGGGCTCGGTCCAAGTGCTCGGCGCCAAGCCCGATCAAACCGACGTGCGCGAACGCGTGGGCTACCTCCCCGAGAACCCGTACTTCTACACCTACCTGACCGGCCGTGAGTTCCTGCACTTCTGTGGGGGGCTCTTCAAGATTCCCAAGCCCCTTCTCGAGAAGCGGGTCAAGGAGCTCTTGGAGCGCCTGAGCATGACCCATGCCGCCGATACGCAGCTTCGCAAGTACTCCAAGGGCATGCTCCAGCGGATCGGCGTGGCCCAGGCCCTGGTGAACGATCCGGAGCTGGTCTTCCTCGACGAGCCGATGAGCGGCCTGGACCCGGTGGGACGCAAGCAGCTTCGCGACCTGATCCTCTCGCTGAAGGCCGAGGGCAAGACCCTCTTCTTCAACACGCATATCCTTTCGGACGTCGAGCTGATCTGCGATCGGATCGGCATCCTCTGCAACGGCAAGCTGGTGAGCTACGGCTCGGTCCAAGAGCTCACCCGCGAGGAATCGCTGGAAGACCTCTTCGTCCGCGTCGTGGAGCCCAGCCAGAAATGAGCAAGATCCTCGGCCTCGCCCTCAACACCTTCCGCGAGACCATCCGGGATCGGATCCTCTACGCCATCCTGGTCTTCGCGCTCCTGATGATCGCCAGCACGCTCTTTTTGGGCAGCCTGACCATCGGGCAGGACCTCAAGATCCTCCTGGACGTGGGCCTGGCGGCCATCGAGGTCTTCGGGGTGGCGATCGCCATCTTCGTCGGCACCTCCCTCCTCCACAAGGAACTCGACAAGCGGACGGTCTTCGTGGTCCTCACCAAGCCCGTCTCCCGGTGGAAGTTCCTCGTGGGCAAGTTCCTGGGCTTGTCGGCGACCTTGGGGATCTTGCTGGCCCTGATGGGAAGCGCGTTCTTGGCCTTGGTCTTCTGGAAGACCGGAAGCCTTCACGCCTTGCTCGTCGGGGCGCTCGGCATGATCGGCATGCAGCTCGGCGTGCTGGTGGCGGTCAGCTTGTTCTTCTCGACCTTCACCAGCCCGGTCCTGAGCATGATCCTGACCTTTTGCTTGTACCTGATCGGGCATAACTCCGAGAACCTCCATGTGCTCGCCCAGAAGGCGGGTCCCGCCACCCGCATGATGGCCGACGTCCTCTACTACGCGCTCCCCAACCTCTCGACCTTCGACGTGAAGAACGCCGTGGTCTACGGCGCCACCATCGCCCCGGGGCAGTGGCTCTGGGCGATCGCCTACGGTGGCCTCTACACCGCGGCCCTTCTTGCCGCCGCGGGCGGGATCTTCGAGCGCCGGGAGTTCTAGGCCATGCGTGCCGAGACCCTCGTCGGCTGGCGCCGCACCACCCTCAGCCTCGCCCTCGGATGCTGCCTCTGGCTGGCTTCCCTCGCCGCCATGCAACAGCAAGGCAAGCTTCGCGAGGAGGACCGCACCCGCTACGCCGTCCCCCCGCTCTCGGTCGTCACCTTGCTGGCGACCGACTTCGAGAACCTGATCGCCGACTCGTACTGGATGCTCTTCCTCCAGCTCAACGGCGAGAACCTCGTCGAGGAGGACCCCGAAAAGCGCGACTTCCGCCAGGCCTTCCCCACGCTTGAGCTGATCATGGGCCTGGATCCGAAGTTCCACGACGCCGCCCTCTTCGGCTCATGGGCGCTTGCCGACGGCGAACGCCTGGACGAGGCCCGCGCGCTGATCCGCCTCGGCATGGAGCGCCACCCCCAGGACTTCCGCTACCCCTACCAGATGGGCGTCCTCGAATTCCTTTACGCCCGGAACTACCTGGAGGCGGGGCGGTACTTCGAGCAGGCCTCCGAGTTGCCCGACGCGCCACCCGGAGCACGCCGCTTCGCGGCCAGCATGTACGCCAAGGGCAACAAGACCGACCTGGCCATCCAGACCTGGCTGGCCATCTACCACGCCTCCACGGATGCGCAGAACCGGGCGATCGCCGAGCGCGCCCTGAAAAAGCTGGGCGTGACTCCAAAATGATGAGCCGCAGGCGCTAATGTTTGAGCCGCGGGCGCTAACCTTTGTGTTGATCCTCACCGCCCAATCCCTTGGACTTCGCTAGAGTCGATCGCGGTGCCTTTCCGCCTGTCTTGCCCCCCGAACGACCGGAAAACCGTTTCCTGGAGGACGTCACGGCCCGACGGGAGATAGAGCGGCACGCGGGATGGGTACAATCGGTCTGGCACGCCCGAAATCCGCATGGCTGCGCCACGCGGGAGGTTTCGGAAGTTCCCGGCGCCATCGAAACGAGAATGGCTCTTTGACGAGGAAGTCGACGCGCGATGACGATCTTTGACATCTTCATCCCGGCCCCCATGGTTTGGATTGCGGTCCTGGCCTACGGGGCCATCATCGGCAGCTTCCTCAACGTCGTGATCTACCGCTTGCCCCGCGAGGAATCGATCGCCTGGCCGGGCTCGCACTGCCCGAACTGCAACACGGCGCTCACCTGGAAAGACAACCTCCCCCTCCTCAGCTACGCCCTCTTGAAGGGCCGCTGCCGCTATTGCAAGGAGCCCATCTCCTGGCGCTACCCGGCCGTCGAGGCTCTCAACGCGGCCCTCTACGGCGCCTTGCTCTTTGCCTTCGGCCCCAGCGTGCAGTTCCTGGCCCTCGCCGCCCTCGCGTCGCTGTTGATCGTCATCTTCTTCATCGACCTCGACACGATGTACATCCTCAACGTGACGACCTACCCGGGCATCGCGCTGGGCATCCTTTACGGGGGGCTGGTCGAGGGACGCTGGGTTCCCACCTTGGCCGCCGCGGCCGCGGGCTACGGCCTCTTCTGGCTGATCTCCACGGGCTCGCGCCTCTACCTCAAGGCCATCAAGTCCGAGCACGAGGACGGCATGGGCATGGGAGACGCCAAGCTCGCCGCGATGATGGGCGCTTGGCTGGGACCCGGGCCTCTGGTCGTGGCGCTTTTTGCCTCTTTCTTGCTAGGATCGATCATCGGGCTCGCCCTCAAGGCCCGCTCGGGAAAATCCGAACCCTTCCCCTTCGGGCCCGCGCTGGTGATCGGCGCGTTCATGGGCGTTTTCGCGGGGGAGGCGATCTGGCGCTGGTACTTGGGATACCTGGTGGGGTAAGACGATGGATCTGAACGCAATCCTCGATCAGCTCAAAGGGGCCTTCGGCAAGAAGGGCTCGCGGATCGGGCTGGACATCACCTCGGATACCATCGTCGTGGTGGAAGTGAAGAAGACCCGCCAGGGGCTCGAGCTTTCCAACATCGCCGTGGCCAACACCCCGATCAACGCCGTGCAGGACGGCGAGATCCTCGACCCGTCGGCCGTCGCCGAGGTCGTGCGCGCCCTTCTCGACGAGAACGACATCCAGGCCACTCACGCGCTCTGCGCGGTGGCCGGCCAGTCCACGATCGTCCGCCCCGTGCGCTTCCCCCAGATGCCCGAGTCCGAGCTTGGAGAGGTCATCCAGTACGAGGCCGAGCGCTACATCCCCTTCTCGATCGACGACGTCAACATCTCGTTCCAGGCCGTCAACGAGGTCGAGGAGGACGGCGCCCCCAAGATCGAGGTGATCCTGGTCGCCGCCCAGAAGGCCCTCATCAACTCCTACATCCAGGTCGCCGAGGAAGCGGGCCTGAAGCTGGCCTGCGTGGACGTGGCCTCCTTCGCGGTGCTTCGCGCCCTCGAGGACACCGAGCAGCTTCAGGACGACCAGACCGTGGCCCTCGTGCACATCCAGGGCTGGACCACCGACATCAACATCATGGTCTCGGGAATCCCCCGCTTCTCGCGCTCGATTCCCATCGGCTTCTCGTACTTCCTCGACTCGATCATCAACTCCCTGGGCCTCGACGAGGAGACCGCGCGCTCGGTCCTCGACGAGATCGACGTCGACCCGCAGAACTACTCGCCCCAGAGCCCCCAGGTGGAGCAGGCCACCGAGATCATCCGGCCGGCCTTGGCCGAGCTGACCGGTGAAATCGGGCGATCGCTCGACTTCTACCTCTCGCAGGGCCTGGATCCCATCGACCGGGTGATCGTCTCGGGACGCGGCGGCAACCTCGCGAACCTCGAACAGTTCCTCACCACCCGCCTCGGCATGACCGTCGAGCTGGCCAATCCCTTCGAGAAGCTCGAGGTGGATGAGGACGCCTTCGATCCCGATCTCCTCTACCCGCAAGCCCCCACGCTGGCCACCGCCATCGGGCTTGCCATTCGCGGCGTGCAGGGCGTATGAAGACGATCACGATCAACCTGCTGGGAGAATCCAGCTCCGAATCGAAGCTGGGCCTCGGCGGCCTGGACATCGATCCCCAGCTGCTCATCACGGCCGCCCTCGCCCTGGGGCTGGGCCTCCTGACCCCCAACGTGGCCAACTGGGTGCTCCAGACCTTCTTGATCAACCCCGCCGTCGAGCAGGTCGCCCAGCTCGAACAGGAGATCGGAGCCTCGGGCAACAAGGCCACCAAACTCGCCGCCGTCCAAAAGGAGATCGAGTCCCTGGAGTCCGACTACCGGGTGCTCTTGAAGCTGACCCAGGAGTCCGGCCGCTGGAAGGACGTCTTCGAGGAGCTGCGCGACCTCACGCCCACCGACATGTGGTTCACGGGCCTGACCGTCGGCGACAACTCCAAGCTGGTCCTGACCGGCTACGCCCTCGACTATCGGGCCGTCGCCTTCTTCTACACCAACCTCCAGAAGTCCCGCTCGTTCGCGCGCCCGGTTCTCGGCTCGATCGGCTCGTCGGTCATCGACGGACAGCCCGTGATCCAGTTCCAGGTGGACTGCGACCTCAACCCCCTGGGAGGCCGCTAAATGGAGAACATCACGCTCTTCGGCCGAACCCTCACCCCCGACCAGCTCCAGAAGGTCGTGATCGTCGCCGGCGTCGTCATCGGCGGCCTCTTGTTCAGCTCGAGCACGCTTCCGCTGATCCAGGAGTACGTGGCCCAGCGCGACGCGATCGCCGAGCGCGAGCAGCAGCTTCGCGACAAGCAGCTGCTGGTGGGCTCGGAAGCCCAGATCGAGGCCAAGAAGGTCCGCGTGGAGCGGAACCTGGTCACCCTGCGCAACCGCTTCCCTCCTCGCAACCAGATGCTCTCCACCCTGCTGGTGGATCTCTCCAGCCTCTTCCGGGAATCCAACACCACCCTGGTCTCCTTCCGACCGACCCAGTTCCAGCCCCTGGAACAGGCATCCTTGCGAGAATTGGGTAAGATGAGCGTAGAGATTACCGCCCAGGGCTCTTACCCGTCGATGATCCTCTTGTTCGACCTTCTTAGCCGGTACGAACGGGTGCTCACGATCTCGAACCCCAAGATGGTGCCCGGAGGCGCCGCGGGGGTCGCCACGCTGGGCAATGAATTGACGGTGACGTTTACCTTGAATACCTACGCGCTCAATCAGTAACGAGGTCGAGATGAAGACGATCAGCTTCAAACAGGTGATGGTCATCCCCGCGCTCACGACGCTGGGGCTGGGCAGCCTGCTGTACGCCCAGCACTTGTCGCTGGATCGGCCGGTGAATGCCGCCCCGCTGTCGGCGACCGCCGCCACGGCTGAGACCTTCCAGATCGCCCAGGCCGACCCCGTGCAGGTGGCGCAGGCCGACCCCGTCCAGCTCGCGCAGGCACCCGCAGGCGCCACCGCGCAGGGCGTCGAGTTCGGAGGAGAGGCCGTCCACGAGGTCAACCCCAACCAGATCCGGGCCACCAGCCGCAACGACCTCCTCAAGCAGGCCCGCGAGAACTCGGGCCGCGAGGATCCCTTCGTCTCCCTCTTGAACCCGAGCCCGGACCTGATCGTCCCCCTGGCCCCGCCCCCGGCTCCGATCGCCGAGTTGGAGACGCTTCCCGCCATCCCGAACGCGCCCGGCAGGGGCAACGCGGGAACGGGCATCTCGCTGCCGGCCCCCAACGTCTACTACGACGGTGGCGTGGCCTACGAGGTGCCGACCTGGAACGTCTCGGGCATCCTGAACACCGGCCGCGACGCGATCGCCATCCTCGAGCGGGACGGCACCATCCGCGAGGCCCGGCTCAACGAGGTCCTCGAGGACGGCTCGAAGGTCGTGAAGATCGACTCCAGCTCGGTCGTTCTGCAGAAGCAGGGCCGCCGCTACGCCAAGACTATCGGAGGCACTGAGTAACATGGGTGGTTCTTCCAAGGCGCAAGCCCTTTCCCGGCTCTTGGCCGCGGGATTGCTCGTCGGAACGTTGCCTGCGCCTGCCTTGGCTCAGGGCGCCATCATGGCCCCGACCTCGGACACCTACACGCCAGTGACCGACCAGACCACCGCGGGCAGCAAGATCAAGCTGCTCACCAACCCGACGCTCATCACGCTCAACCTCGACAATACCGACGTCCGCACCATCCTCGAGACCATGGCCAAGAAGGGCGGGCTCTCGGTCATCATCGACGACTCGGTCAAGGGTACCGTCCGCGTCGCGCTCAAGGCCATCCCCCTGGACGAGGCCATCTACACCATCCTCAAGCTCAAGAACCTCAGCTACCGCAAGATGGGCCAGACCTTGCTCATCGCCTCCGAGGAATCCTTCCGCACGAAGGGCTTCAGCGGGAACACGACGGCCCTTCTACGCTTCGACAACGCCAAGGCCGAGGACGTCGAGCCCATCCTCAAGGAGATGCTCGGCGGCGGACAGGGCCGTCAGGGCGGCGCCCCGGGCGGAGCGCCCGGCGGGGCTCCCGGTGGCGCTCCCGGCGGACAGGGGGGTCAAGGCGGCGACGGCGGCCCCCGGATCGTCGTGGACAAGCGCACCAACGCCATCCTCGTCACCGGCTCCGAGGAGGTCATCGACCAGGCCAAGCAGCTCAAGGCCCTCCTCGACATCCAGACCCCTCAGGTCTCGATCGAGGTCAAGATGATCGAGGTCGCCGAGCGCGGCGCGCGCGCGCTGGGCATGTCCTACGGCTTCGGCGGCTCCAAGTTCGGCGCCAGCTTCAACAACTCCGATCCCAACTCCACCGCCGGCGGCGCGGGCAACCAGGCAGGCAACCCGGGCACCAACGACACCGCCATCACCTTCCACGCGCTGGGCAACTACACGGCCAACTTCAACGCCCGCCTCGACGCGATGATCCAGGACTCGCTGGCAACGGTCATCGCCAACCCGAAGGTCACCACCCAGGACTCCAAGAAGGCGACCATCAAGATCGTCAACAAGCACCCGGTCCTCAGCACGGTCGTGCAGCCCAACGGCCCCGCGCAGACCTCGGTCACCTTCGAGGACGTCGGTCAGACGCTCAACATCACCCCGCGGGTCGATACCCAGGGCTACGTGACCCTCGAGCTGGCGCCCGAGATCTCGGCGCGCTCGGGTGAGGTCATCGTCAACGGCAACGAGGTGCCCATCATCGACTCGCGCTCGGTCGAGACCACCATGCGGGTCAAGGACGGCGAGAGCATCATCATCGGCGGCCTGAGCCGGGTCGACGAGGTCAACACCGTCAACAAGCTCCCGATCCTCGGAGATATCCCGCTGATCGGCAACTTCTTCCGCCATACCTCCACCAGCAAGATCAAGAACGAGATCATCCTGCTGGTCACTCCCAAGGTTCAGACCAAGTTCTCGAGCTCGGTCGACAACCTGCCGACCCTCAACCAGGGAGCCGGCGGGGCTCCGGGTGGCATGCCGGGTGGAGGGAACGATCTCCCGCCGGGCTACCCGCCGCCCTCGGACGGTCCTCCCAGGTTCTAATCGAAAGTATGACAGGCGCCCTCGTCAGGGCGCCTGTCATACTTTCGACTCCTCTAGTTGTCCCCCCTCGACGGGGGGACTGGCGAAGCCAGGGGGGTGTTACTGCTCCCAGGTTCCTTAGAAACAAGGAATCCCTTGGCTGCGCCGGGAAACACCCCCCTATAGTCCCCCCGTCAAGGGGGGACAATCTTTTAGGGAGCAGTCCCCTCAAGCGCCTTCAGCAACTCCGGGGGCAGGTCGCCCTCTGCCGCCGGGGCGGCTTGCGGGGCGCTGCTCAGGGTCATCCCGAAGAACTGACGCGCCGTCTCGTAGTACCGGTGATACGCCTTCCATGCAACCGGCTGGCCCGATCCCGCGAAGAGCCGCAAGCTGCGCGGCTCCGGCGCCATCAAGTGTAACTGCCGCACCAGGCCCTGAGGATCGTCCTGGGGGCCGGTGAGCATCAACGGAGTCCCGGCCAGTTTCGGCAGGACCTCGGCCAGCGGCTGCGCGGCGCCTCCCGATAGGCGAACCCCCGCCGCCACGCGCCAGGTGAGGCGGCCGATCGGATGCATCGGATCCCTCCAGAAGCCTCCGCCAAGCGAAGGCTCTCCCCACTGCGCGACCGGTGAAGCGAGGACGAGGCTATCGATCAGGCGCGCGCGCGTTCCCTGAGCGCCTCCCTCCGCGGCGGCCAGGACGGCGGCATACGCCCCCTCGCGCTCGGCCAGGACGCCCACGGTCTCGTAGCCCTGGGACTTGAGATACGCCACGCCGGCCAGGATATCGAAGCGCGCGCTCCCACCGGGATGCTGCACACCTCCGGAATCCCCCTGTCCACGCGGATCCAGGACCAGCACGTCGTACTCGGGATGGAACCAAAGCGCCAGCGTCGCGGTGCTGAAGCTTTCTCGGGTCGAGAGCCAGCCGGGCACGATCAAGATGGCCTTGCCCGCGGGCCGCTCGCCCTTCGCGCGCCCCAGGTAGGTCGCCTTCAGCGCCGTGCGATCGCTTGCCGTCAGGTTGACCGTGCGGGCTTCCGGGGCGTAGGCGATCGCCTGCCGCGGCAGCGCGTACCCCTCGAAGCCCCCCAAGGTCCGGGCATAGCCCCACTTGGCCCCGAAGAGAAAGAGCGTCCCCGCCAAGACCAGGCCCGCCAGCCCCCAGAGGGCTTTGCGCGGCACCTGCGGGATCGTCCCGAAGGCCGCCAGCGACACGGCGAGCGCCGTGTTGACCACGGCCAGGCCCAGACCCAGGACGGGATGGCGATCGAAGAGGGTCGTCGCGAACTGCCCGACCCAGCCCAGAAAGAGCCCCACACCGAGCCCCAGCGCCAGGCGCACGGAGGGATCCGCCAAGGGGCCATCCGGAAGGCGCTTGAGGAGCTCCCCGGGACGAAGGCCTGCCGCCGGCTTTCGCGAGGCGCGCGCCTTCGGGAGCCCCCGCGGCTCGACGCCGGGCCGGGCCTCGGGAACGGCGGAGCGCAGCTCGGGGAAACCCGATGGCGGCTCGCCCACTGACGGGCGCAGATCCGGGGCGGGCGGGGGCGTTGAGCGCTTCACCGGGCGCGGATGGCGGCTTTCGGGCGCGTCGGACAAGACAGGCTCCTTGGATCGGCGGAACCCCTTTATGATAGCCCGCTCCGGGGCTCTCAGCAAATGGGCTGAAGCTTACCAAAAGCTTAATCCACGGCTAACCGAGATCGGAGGGCATGAAGCCGATAACTCAGTATCGTCCCAAGACCGTTCCTTCGAGGAACTTCCAGGAGGAAAAGCCATGCCGACCGCGATTCAAGGAAGCGCCATCCGCCAGCCCCAAGGGCGTACTCAGGCGACCTACACCGTGAAGAGCGGCGACTCCCTCAGCGCGATCGCCGGCAAGGTCCTGGGCAATGCCAACCGCTGGAGCGAGATCTACGCGCTGAACCGCGACCTGATCGGCCCCAACCCCGGCCTGATCCGCGTCGGCATGGTCCTCAAGATGCCCGGTGCCGTCGCCTCCCAGCCCGCCCCTTCCGCTCCGGCCGCCCCCGCCAAGCCCGCCACGCCTCCGGCGACTACCCCGGCCCCGTCGACCGGGCGCCAGGACTCGGATCGCGATGGCTTGATCGATCGTTACGACGCGGCTCCGCGCAACGCCCAGGATCGCCGCTGGACCCCGGCCGCCGCCAACGAATTCGCCGCCTTCGTCGACACCCAGACCGCCGCCCTGCGCAAGGCCGGCATCGAGATCGACTGCGCCGACTTCGCCGCCAAGCTCCTCAAGGATTTCTGCGCCGTCAAGGGCATCCCCAACCCCCTCGAGGGCAAGGGCACCTGGCACCAGTACGCTCCCGGCAAGTCCGGCGGCCTTCCCAACGTCAACGGCCCCACCTACCACCTCGCGGGCATCCACGCCGACAACCTCGCCAAGCAGTACACCAAGCGGGTCAACGACGCCGATGGCGACGGCATCCGCGGCTTCGACGCCACCGGCAAGGTCGACGTGGACGATCTTCGCGCCGGCGACATCCTCTTCTACGACTGGGACGACAACGGCGTCGTGAACCACACCGTCAACGTCATCAAGGTTGGCGACGACGGCGCGGTGACCCTCGCTTACGGCACCTACGACAACCTCCGCCCCGGCCAGCCCCTCACCTGGGAGAACCTGGACTTCCTGCCCATCCAGTACCTCGAGCTCAAGCCCGGCACCGAGGACTACGAGAAGTGGCTTGGCGCGAACAACGGCCTCTACGGCGTGCATCGCTACAACTGGATGCCCGATCACGTGGCGTCGCGCCCCACGCCTCCCGCCGCTCCGGCTCAACCCGCTCCCGCCAAGCCGGCCCCCAAGCCCCAGGCTCCGATCCAGACGGCTCCCGCCACCCCCGCGGCTCCCGCCGAGGCCCCGCAGCGCACTCCCGGCCGTTGGGAGAACCTGGTTCGGATCCTCATGAGCGCCTAGCGCCCGCCCTTTCCCCCTCCTCGCCCCCGCTTCTCGCCGTTAAAGGCATGGGAAGCGGGGGTAAGCATGAGGTATGCGAAACCTCGTCATCACGGGCCTCGTCGCCCTCAGCGCCGTCGGACTCTTCTTTGCCGACGCCCGAAACCGAACCTCGCTCACCACCGTGCTGGAAAACGCCGCCGCGGCGAAGCCCGCGATGGACGGCGTGGCCTTCCGCGTCCCCTTCATGCCGGACGCTCCCCAGGCGACTCCCAAGCCGACGCTCTTCCCCAAGGGCTTCGACTGGCTCGACGGCTACATCATGAAGTACTACGAGCTCGGCGAGGGCTACTGGCAGACCCGACCCCTCGATCTGCTCAACGGAGTCGAGATCACCAACGAGGACGTCGAGGAGTACCGGGGACACTTCCGCTTCAAGTACAACCCCCCGCATGACCCGTTGCACCCGGGCCATGCCATGGTCGCCACCAACTCCGACGAGCACGTGATCCGCTTCGCCCACCTGAGGGGCGGGGAGTTCTTCGCGCTCGAGCATATCCCCGAGCATTCCTTCAAGACGCCCTTCGAGGGCGAGCTCGCGGCCGCCTGGGGGCTCGAAGCCGGGGACACGATCGGCATCCGGCTGGATTCCAAGGTCGTCATCACCGAGGAAGCCTCGGGCTCGGAGGACGTCGCGGAAACGGGAACGGTGACGGGCGACGAGTCGAGCGAGACGGCGGCCGGGGAAACGGGCGAGGCCACGGACTCTCCCAAGACCCGCGTCGAGCGGCGCGTGACCTACGCCAAGCTCTACATCCGGAAGCTATCCCACAACGACGTGCAGTTCGACTTCCTCCACCGCACCGACGGAAAACCGACGTTCCCGCGGCCCAACCCGGCCGCCATCCACTAAGGACGGCCGCCATGCTACATCAACTCGGACAGACGCTCATCTCACGGGGAGTCATCACGCAGGCCCAGCTCCATGAGGCCCTGCGGATCCAGGAGCAGCAACCCCAGCTGCGGGTCGGCGAGATCCTCTTCTCGCTGGGGCACCTGAACTTCGGCCAGCTCGACGCGATCCTGGTCGAGGTCCACCAGGACATCCGGATCGGCCAGCTCCTGCTGATGCGGGAATTCATCACCCACAAGGAGCTCGAACAGGCCCTGCTTCGCCAGGAGCAATCCGGAGAGAAGCTGGGCGAGATCCTGATCCAGCTCGGCGCATGCACCCAGAGCCAGATCGCCCGAATCCTCGAAGAGCAGCGGCGCTTCCGCGAGGGCTACGACGAGCTCTGGCGCACGCTCCGGCGGATCAACTGACCCCGAAAAAAACCGAAAGCAACTCGACGATCTCGCGCTTCATCTCGCTGAAGCGCGAGTCGTCGTCTGGAAAGGCCCAGACGCCGTCCAGGGTCGTCGCCTCCAGCAACTGGCGCAGGCGAGCCGTGGCCATGGTCTCCTCGAGGTGGTAGCGCCCGCCGTCCACGTGAAGCGTGCGGATGAGGATCACCTTGCCCCAGAGGGTCTGATCGAAGGTGATGCCCTCGCCCGAAGGCAGGGTGAGCGTATGGGTCTGGACCAGATCGGGGTAGGGATCGAAACTCATGGGCCCTCGTCTCCTCGTGCCAGCCTAGCGTGGAAGCCAGACCCAAAGCAAGAGACCCCCGGGCCGAAGCCCGGGGGTCTCTTGCTTTGGAATCCAAGACGCTACTTGATTTTCTTGTTGTTGTAGCGGGTGTCCCGGTCGTCGTCGTCGTCGTCGTCGTCGTCGTCGTCGTCCCGGCCTTGGCCTTGCTTCTTGAACGTGTAGGTTTCGCTGACCGGAAGTAGGAGGATCCAGCCATCGATCCGAAGGGTGAAGGTCCCGTCGGCGTTATGCTTACCCGTGAAGGTATACGAGCCCTTCTTCTTGGTCCAGGACGTTGCGAAGTCCAGGCTGTTGATCGTCTCGTTGACCCAGAGTCCCGAGAAGGTCACGTTGATCTTCTTGTCGTTGTTATGGGCCGACATGGTGACCTTCCGGTGCTTGGACTTGACGTCGACCCAGGTTCCCACGACCGCATCCCGAGGATTGGCAGCGGGTTCCTTCTCCTTGGGCTTGTCGTTGTCGGCCTGCTCGGTCGCTGCGGCACTGACCGTGACCGCGACGTCGAAGCCCGAGCCCTTGACGTTGTCCCCTTCGTATTCGTCCTCGAAGACGAAGCGAAGCTCCGATCCGGAGTAGGCGCTACCCTGAAGGGTGAGTCCCTGACCCGGAGTGTAGGGAAGGACGGCCTCGACCTTGTCACCCTTGACCACGAGGATCTTGAAGCGTCGGGCGGACGCGTCGTTCGGGGTGAACCAGTGGACGTCGTGCTTCGTCGAGGTGAACTTGGCCGTTCCCTTCGCGGTGATGGCGTAGGCCTTGCCTTTCTCGAGAGTCAGGCCCGCAAGCGAAGCCTTGATGGCTTCCTTCTTGTTGAGCTTGTCCTCGTGAATGACGTTGGCCACCGCATCGACCTTGAAGTTGTAGGTCTTGGGCTTGGCCGCCTCTTCGGCTTCCTTGCGCTCCTGCTCCTCGCGAGCCTCCGCCTCGCGATCAGCCTTACGCTGGGCTTCCTCTTCGGCCTTCCGCTTCTGCTCTTCCTCGAGCTCCCGGCGGGCCTGTTCCTCGGCCTTCCGGCGCGCTTCCTCGATCTGCTGAGGGGTGAGGGGGACGTTGGATACCGTGACCCGGTTCGCGCCCATCTGCTCACGCTGCTTGGCTGCCGTGAGGGCCGCCTTGCCGCTCGAGCCGGAATCGCCCTGGAAGGACGTCGGACGCTCGCCGCTGGCTTCCGCCAGGGTGGTGATCTCGCTGGCGCGGAGATCCTGCATGGGGATGTCGGCGATCTTCTTCTTGTCGTCCTCGAGCGCCGTGTACTCCTTGGTCTGATGGGTCTTGGCAGGAACCCACTTGTAGTTCTTGACCGGCACCTGGAAGGTCATCATCTCGGTACCGCCACCCAGGTTGGCCGCGATCTCGCGGTTCTCGTAGGTGGTGTAGGTCTCGAGCTGCTGGGCCCAGTGCTGGTAGGTCTTCACCAGGGTCTGAGGCGTGAGACGGTAACGGGGATAGGTCCGCTTGATCAGCAGGCCCTCACGCCAGGACGTGATCTCGTTGGGTGCCTCGTACGTGGTCGCCTTGTCAGTATGGGCGACGACCTCTTCCTTGATCAGCTCGCGAGCGGGGTCGACGGGACGATTCGGGATCGGGTTCTCGAAGTCCCCGGGAATCGCCACGAAGAACCGGAAGCGCTGGGTGTTCTCGAGCGCCCAGTCCCCGTTGCCAGACGGATCGTAGTTGGCGGGATCCTTGGACCGGGTCGCGTCCTGCGGAGGGACGTTTCCGGCCATGAAGTTGCGGAAGTTCGCGATGTTGGTCAGGACCCAGTCGTTGGTGACCCCGGCGTCGATCGCGGCCTTCTGATCGGGAGAGGCCTGCTTAGCGTCCTTCGGCGGGGTATCCCCCGGCACGAAGTAGCGGATGAGCTCCGAGTTGGCAAGGAGCCAACCGGCGTTCAGCGGGTTGTTGATGGCATCGCGCTGCTCGGGAGTGGCCGCCACGGAACCCTTCGGAGGCGTGCTGCCCTTGACGAAGTTCCGGATGGTCTCCGCGTTGACCAGCACCCAGTCGGAGTTCGCCCCACCCAGGGCGGGACCGGTGCCCTCGCGAATCTCGTTGCCCTTCGCTTCGGTCGCTTGCTTGGCATCACTCGGGGGAGTGTTGCCCGCGACGAAGGTCCGGAACGTCTCGGTGTCGATCAGCCACCAGCCGGCCTGCATGCCGCCCGGAGGGGTGATCGAGGTACGCTTGGCGACGCGCTGCTCGTCGGGCACCTTGGCGAAGATCAGATCGGGACCCCAGGTCCGCGTGTGGTTGCCAGCGTCGACGCGAATCTGCTTGTTGGTATCCGTCCATGCGGAATACCGGATCTCGTTTCGCGTCTGAGTGGAGTCCGCCACGTTCTGCTGCGTCTGCTTCGTGACGGGATCCGTCCAGGTCTCGACGGTCCGGATCTTGTCGGTCACCTGGAAAGTCTGCGCCGTGCGGGTCTGCTCGACGTAGAGATCGTACTTTTTCTCGGCCTGAGAGTAGAACCGCTCCGTCGCCTTTTCGCGCTTGACGATCTCGTACTCCACCCAGTCGTTGCCGACTTGCTCGGCGGCGCCGGGAACGACCGTGACCTTGTCCTTCGCGGGAGCCGCGACGTCACGGGTGGTCACGGCGCCGACCGGATCCGCTCCCGAGCGGATATGCGCCCCCCGCTGGGTCTGGGTGGCCGTGTTCACGAGCTTCTCCGAGCTCGAGAGCACGGTCGTCTGCTTTTCGATCTGGCCATCCGGCACGAAGTATCGGCGGGTCTTGACGTCGACCTGGTCCCACCGGCCCCCGGCCGCCTCCGCGGTCATGGGGCTGAGCGGGACGGTCAGGGCCAGACCGAGCACGGCCCCGAGTATCGCTCTGCTCTTTTTCATATCCGTCTCCTTTTGCTTACTGGCGCTCGGTCGCAAACCACACGTCCTCGCTCAGCACCTTCTTGCCGTTGCGCACGACGTGGCTCTGCATGAGGTACTCTCCATCCTTGTTGAGAACGTAGTCGTACTTCATCGAGACCTCGGTAATTCCCAGCGCCGGCAGCGTCGAAAGCTCGGCCACCTGGACCAGGCCGTCCTGGTTCTTATCCTGCCAAACCTTCAATCCCTTGAGCTGATCGCCCCGAAGCATCTTGTCCGACGTCTTCGGCACGAGGCCCGAGTTATCGGCCATCATCGCCGGAGTGTCGAACATCATCGCCATCTTCGTGAAGCCGTTGGCATAGCCGCCCGCGTTCCCGAAGAGGAAGCTGCCATCGATCTTGCCGTTCGAACGAGCGGCAGCCGAGACCTTCCCATCGCGATCGTCGACCAGGAAGCCGTCAACGCCGCGATCCAGCCATTCGGTCCGCAAGACCGAGCCCTGGGCCAGGAGATCGAAGTTGACCGCGCCCTTGGGCACGAACTTGTTCTTGGGGTTGCGCATCTTCGCCGTGGACAGGCCGGTGACCGCGATCTTCCCGTCTCCGTTCAGATCGAAGGCAATCGGCGAGGCGGTCCAGATGGCTTCCCGGAAGAGCGCCTTGGCCAGCCCCATCGCGTCGTCGTAGGTGAGCGAGGGAACGTTCAGGTCGAAGTACGAGGAGTACCCGTTCCAGACCGTGTAACCCGTGTTGACAGCGTACTTCTTCAGGTAGGGATCGTTGAAGTTGTAGACGTTGTACGAGATCGTCCCGGCGTACTGAGAGAAGTTACCATCCAGCGGCTGCGTGAAGCCCACCTGCGTCATGCCCAGGGTCTTCATGCTTTCCGCAATTTCCAGGAACCGATAAGCCTGGGAAAGGATCGACTTGGTGTTGTGGTAGAAGTTGTCGTTGTTGGGGTTGTTCTGTTCGGCCAGGATGGCGGCGCGGCGGCCTTCCCAGTCGGTCGAATCGTTGAACTGGGCCTTGAGGGTCTGCCCGAACGTCTTCTCCAGCTCTTGCAGTTGGAAGGCGCGAGCATGGTAGTCGTGGGTCGGCGTGTTGGGGACGTTGTCGTAGGGGTGGATGCCGACCTGGTTGATGTTGGTGACGTGAGGCTTGAGGGCCTGGAGTTCCTTCTTGAGGGCATCCGGCGTGAGCTGGCCCTTGTCGATACGGTCCGCGATCTTCTGGAGATCGGCGGGGCTGGGCTTCACGTTGGGGCCGAGGATCTCCTGGTAGAGCCGCTCAACATCCGCGATCGAGTTGAACCAGCGGAAGGTCGTCTCGTCGACTTGCACCCAGTAGCCGGGCTGACCGGCGTTGGTGCCGCGCTCGACCTTCTGCGAGCGCTCGACCCGGTCGGGGTAATTTTGGGCTCCCACGGAAAGGGGAACCAGTAAAAGGGTCGCAGCGAGGATGCTTCCAGCGGCGAGCCTTTTTTTGTTGAGTAGCATCTCCGGAGCTCCTTTCTACGGTGAAGTAGTGACGCAATCGATTACGAGCATCCGAGGGCTATCGAACGTCTCGTTTGAAACCGAGCGCGCGCCAGGTTGGCGCGCGCTCGTCGAGCGTATTACTTAGCCGCTTCGGGGTTCTCCGCGAACCAGACGTCCTCGGTCAGCTTCTTCTTGCCGTTCTGCACGAAGTAGGACTGGATGAGGAACTCGCCCTTGGCATTCTTGACGGTCTGCGGGGTCGCACCGATCTCGGTGATGCCCAGCGACGCCAGGGTCTTGAGCTCGTTGGCCTGGAGCTTGGCGTCGCCGTTGGCGTCCACCCAGACCTTGAGGCCGTTGAGATCCTTGCCCTTGAGGACGGGCTTGGAGTTGAAGAGCTTCGACCAGTTGGTGGTGTCGTCGATGACCGCGGTGGTCGCGACGGTCACCTTGACCTTCTTGACGGCGAGCTTGTGGTAGCCGTGGGTGTAACCGATCGAGTCACCGAAGAGGAAGGTGCCGTCGAGGGTTCCGCCCGCCACGAGGGCCTTCGAGAGACGGCCGTTCGAGTCGTCCACGAGGAAGCCGTCACCCGAGCGGTCGAGCCACTCGATGTTCTTGACCTTGCCCTCGCCGGCGATATCGAACCAGACCGAGTTCTTGGGAACGAACTTGCTGGCCGCGATACGCTTCTGAGCGGTCGAGGTGCCGGTGACGCCGATCTTGCCGTCGCCGTTGAGGTCCAGCGCGATGGGCGAGTGGGTGCGAATCGAGGTCGAGATCAGGAACGACGCCAGCTGGTTCAGGCGGGCGGTGTTCGGGTTGTCCTCGCGGAAGTCCACCGGGCCGTTCGCCGTGACGATGTTCTGGTCGATGATGTTGAGGGGCAGGAGGTTCTGGCTGTACAGCTCGGCCATCTTGCTGAAGCGGGCCGCCTGAATCAGCGAGTCGACGTACGAGGCGCCTTCGAGGCCCGCGATGGCCGAGGGGCTGGACGTCAAGAGCGCGTCGAGGCTCTTCGCCTTGTTGGCGTTGAAGACGGTCTGGTTGATCCGGGACTCGTCGACGTACGAGACGCCGTGGACCTGCTGAACCGAGCGCTGGTTGACCACGTACTTGTTGCCGGGGTGACCCGCGACGTCGAAGGCCTTGTAGACCTGGTCCAGGGTCGCCTTGGCACCCATCGCCTCCACGATCTGCGACGGCGTGGTGGCATCGGCGAGCTTCTTGGCGTACTTGAGGTCGGCCTCGATCTTGGCCATGTACTTGCTGATGAACTCGTTGTGGTAGAAGTTGTAGTCGCCCTGCATGCCGCTGAAGCCCTTGGGAATGCCGTACTTGGCGTAGAGGGCGTCACGCTGCGCCTTCGAGAGCTGGGCGACCTCGGGGCCGAAGATCTCGACGTAGAGGTTCTGAATCATCTGGTCGTAAGCGCCGACCGGGTCGGTGAACGCGGCGCGCTTCTGGTAGGTCTTCTTCTGGTACTCGACCCAGAACCCGTCCACCCCGTTCACCTTGGCGGGGGTGTAGACCTTGGGGGTTTCGATGACCATCTCTTCGACGGCGAGGGCAGCAAGAGGAAGCGAGAGAATACCAGCCGTGAGTCCGAGCGTCGCTGCGCGCTTGATCCAAGTGTTCTTCATAGGGTGCCTTTTCCTTTCCGAAACATATGCAAGTCTTCCAGCGGATGCCGCGCTCCGTCCCGGAGGTCGTCATCCTATTCCAATGAAATGGAACCTGCGAGCATCTAACAAAACCAGGCATGTTCCGGCCGTTGGCCGCCGTAGGCGGCTCGAAGGAACAGTTTTGTTAGGCGCTCTCACTTGACTATGTGGTTTTCAAGGTTCGGCGGACGCCCCCTCTCCGAACAGTCGAACGACGGATTAGAAGGCTGCCCATATTACCCTCCTACCCACGCAACTCCCATGAGAGAGGGAGTTGATGAAGATTTCACAGAAATTGAATAGATTTAACAATTCCCCTCGTCCAGCCTGCACTAGCAGCCGGGAAGGCGTTGCCGGGCACATGCTTAGGTGCTAGACTGTTCCGGCTTCGATTCCGGCTTCGGATCCGCCCAGCAAAAGCGTCCCTTCCTTCCGGCAAGCGGCTTCAGGACCTTCGTCTCGCGGATCGAACTTTGCGGCAGGCTCCATCGTCTCCACCACGGACCCCCATCCACCTGAGAGGAAGCAAGAGGCATGCAAAAAACCGTCGTCTGGGCTCTCACGGCTGCGATCCTCGCGCTACCCACCAGCGCATGGGCCGCCCCGACGCCCACCGAGCTCGTCAATCGCACCGTCGACGCCCAGGGATCGGTCACGTTCTGGGGCAAGCGCGTGCAGCTGCTCACGCGCCAGCACCTCAACCTCCGTGCCGAGATGAAGGTCTTCGTCCAGGACGGCAAGAACTACCGCGTCACCGTCCAGGCCCCCGAGGCCCTCGCCGGGGTCAACCTCTGGATGAAGGAAAACCGGACCAACGTCTACTTCCCCATGGAAAGCCTGCTCTTCCGCAACGATAACCCCACCGGCTCCAACGAAGCCGCCACCACCATCTTCAGCCAGCTCACCAACCCCCAGCTCTTGATGCGTAACTACGATCTCAAGATCCTGGAAGGCTCCGACACGCTCAACGACATCGTCGCGCTCACCCCCTGCTACATCCTCGAAGCCATCCCCAAGCGCGGCTACTCCGTGCCCGGACACCGCTTCTGGATCAGCCGCGACACCTATCAGGTCCTCAAAGAGGAACGCACCTGGAGCAAGGGCGCCACCCCCTACTTCACCTCCTTCTACGAGGACTACATCCCCTCCAAGTCCGTCGACATCGAGATGAAGGATCTCCCCCAGAAGCTCAGCACCATCGCCCTCGAGCGCAACAAGGACAACTCCTTCGTCGAGTACAAGACGGTCGAAGCCGCCGAGGCCGCCGTCAAGAGCAAGGTTCCCCTGCCCAAGTACGTCCCCAACGGCTTCCAGCTCCATGGCATCCAGTTCGGGAACTTCTTTGGCACCCGCATCACCCAGCTCCACTACACCGACGGCCTCAACTGGATGTTCGTCTCCTACCGGCCCAAGCCCAACATGTTCCTGACCCTGATGGCCGGAGCCTTCGCCCTCTCCCTGGTCGACAAGTTCAGCTCGCTCTCCTACCAAGCACCCTACAACTACGCGGGCACCGAGAAGAACGGCCAGCTGCTTTACTCCTACGGAGACCTCTACCCGGATGATCTCAACCGGGTCCTGGCCTCCATCGACCTTCCTCAGGTGAACTAATGCACGCAGGCTCTCTGGGCGTCTCGCTCGCCCTCCATGTCCTCATGATCGGCGTCTTCGTCCTGCCCATGGGCAAGGGCGGAGCGCGCCCCGCGCCCCCCATGCCCAAGGACGCGCAGGTCATGCTCATGGAGCTGGCCAAGATCCAGGAAGCTGCCCCGAAGGCCGAAGCCCCCAAGCCCGTCGCAAGGACGACGCAGGGCACCGTCGCGTACCCCAAAAAGAAAAAAGAGCCCCCCAAACCCAAGCCCAAGCCCCAGCAGGTCGCAAACCAGCCGAAGCCGACGCCCAAGCCCAGCCCCACGCCCGATCCGCTGGAAGCCAAGCTGGCCGAACTTCGCAAGCATCCCTATTTCAAGGACTGGCCCGAGGAGAAGCTGCGCGACCTCAAGCTCCCGCCCGGCATGACCTCCTGGGACGAGTTGGCCAAGATGACCGCCCAGCTCGACGGCCTCGACTGGAAGGGCGCCCCGCCTCAGCTGGGGCAAAAGGAAGCCTCGGCCGGCCAGGGCGGCGGCTTCGGTCTCGGCGGCCTCTTCGGCACCGCCGACGGCTTCGGCTTCAAGGGCCGCGAGAAGACTCCCGACGGCAACTGGCAGCTGGCCTACCAGGAACTCAACGTCATGTTCGTCGCCCGCTGGGCCGAGGGCGAAACCGTCGCCAAGGTCTTCTACTACCCCTTCGGAGGCAAGGAGGATCCTGAGAAGACCTTCGAGATCTCCGTCGAAGGCGAGGATTCCACCATGGTCGCCTCCATGAACATCAACCACCAGCTGATCATGATGGGCCAGGCCCCAATGCCCGTGACGGCCTCATCCGCGGGCGCCCTGCCCCGCTAACCCCCTTATCCAAGACGAGAGGCTCGGGCCAGATGGCCCGAGCCTCTCGTCTTGGCCTGACCTCGCTGCCTACAAGGTGTAGAGGTAGCGAACCAGGTCCTGCTTCTCTGAATCCGTGAGCTTGGTGCCCAGGACCAGATTGAAGAACTCCACGGTGTCGTCGAGCGTCAGCAGGCGCCCGTCATGCAGGTAAGGCGCCGAGTCCTTGATGCCCCGCAGGGGGAAGGTCTTGATGGGGCCGTCCGCGACGGCCATGCGGCCGTTGATCAGCACGGGGTCGAAGAAGCGCTCCGTCTTGAGGTCGTGCATGAAGTTATTGCTGAAGATCGGAGGCGCATGGCACTCCGCGCAGCGCCCCTTGCCGAAGAAGAGCTGCTCACCGCGAATCTCCTCGGGGGTGGCCTTGGCCTTGTCGAGTCTGCCGAAGACGTCGAGCTTCGGAGCCGGCGGGAAGTCCAAGATCTCCTGGAACTCGGCCATGGCATGCACCTCGCTGCCGCGCTCGAGGAAGTTCACGCCCTTCTTCTGGGCGATCACGATGTCTCCGTCGAAGTAGGCCGCGCGCTGCTCGAACTCGGTGAAGTCCTCGACCGTGCGCAGGGCGCGCTGCGAGCCGAAGAGGCGCTGCTGATTCACGCCGCGCAGGGTGGGGACATCGATGCGCCGGCGGAATTCCTGGGGCCGGATGTCGCCGACCAAGTGCGTGGCGGCATTGGTATGGCCGTTAGTATGGCAATCGAAGCAGGAGACGCCCATGCTCGGCTTCGCGCTGCGGCGATCGCTCGTGAGGTTGAACTGCTGCTGCGGGAACTGCGAGACCAGCAGTCGCAAGCCCTCGAGCTGCTTGGGGTTCAAGACCCCGTTGAAGAGGCGGTAGAAGTTCTGGGTCGTGACGACCTCGCCCTGCGAGACGTCTCCGAGGTCCGGCCGGGTCGTGAGGTAGATCGGCGGCGGGAACTCGGCGAGGAAGTGATCCGGGATGTCGAAGTCCACGTCGAAGCGGGTGAGGTCGCGGCCCTCTTGCTTTTTGATCTCGTCGATATGGAACTTCGGGAAGACCATGCCTCCTTCCTGGTGGAAGGGATGCGGCAGGGGCAGGAAGCCCTTGGGCCAGAGGCCGCGCCGGCGAATCTCGTCGGGGGACATGGCCGCCAATTGCTGCCAGGTGACGCCCTGGGGCAGCTTGACGCGAACACCCGCCTGGATCGGCTTGCCGCGGCTCATCTTGGCATGCGGCGTGGCGCGATCGCCGAGATCGTAGCGGCTTTCCAGCAAGGAGCGCTGCCGCCGCATGACGTCGTTCTTGCCGGCGCTGAACTTCTTGAAGGTGGCGTCGAAGTCCTCCTTCCCAGAGACCGGCATGTAGCTGGACTCCCCTCGCGCGGGGACGGGAAGCTTGGCCGGTTGCTTGGTCGGCCCCTGGTCGGGAAGGTTCTCCTGGGCGATGACGGCAGAGGTCGAGCTCAGGGCGGACGCCGCGACGGCGAGCGCGAGCAGCATTCGATGATAACCGTTCATGGGCATGCGATCCTCCTACGACAGGCACGAAAACGCTCCGTTGTACAATAGTTCATTACTGATTGCAAACTCCGCCTTTTCGAGAGGCCCCGTTTGACAATCCCTCTGTCGGATGGCCTCATGAAAGGGTTTCCGACCTCGCCCCCCCATGATCAAAGGAGGGACTCATGCCCGCGCGCCCCTTATCCGGATCCCGGGTCGTCCTGGTGGACGGCTGCCGGACTCCGTTCTTGCGCTCGCAAACGGACTTCGCCGACGTGCCCTCCTACCAGCTGGGAGCGATGGCCGTCGCCGGCCTCCTCCATCAATCCGGGCTCGATCCCGCCCTTATCGATCGGCTGATCCTGGGAACGGTCGTGGCCGAGCCGCGGACCTCCAACCTGGCCCGCGAGGTCGCCCTCTCGGTCGGCCTTCCCCAGAGCCTTCCCGCGCATACCGTGACGGCGGCGTGCACCTCGTCGAACGTGGCGATCGCCTCGGCCGTCGAAGCCATCGCCGCCGGCACCGCCGACGTCGTGATCGCGGGCGGCGCCGAGACCCTCTCGGACGTGCCCATCCGCTTCAGCCGCGCCATCCGCAAGCGCCTGATCGCCTCTCAAAAGGCCCGCGGCCCCGCCGATTACCTCAAGCTCCTCTCAGGCCTCGGCCTCCGCGATCTCGCGCCTGACATGCCCGCGATCGCCGAGTTCTCGACCGGCCAAACCATGGGCGAATCCGCCGAACGCCTCGCCAAGCGCGTCGGCGTCTCGCGCGAAGACCAGGACGCCTTCGCCCTCAGCTCGCACCGCCGGGCCGCAGCTGCCGCCGAGCGCGGCTACCTCGCCGCCCAGATGGCCCCCGCCCTGGTGCCGCCCCGCTTCACCCCCCTGCGCTTCGACAACGGCATCCGCGGCGACTCCAGCCCTGAGAAGCTCGCGAGCCTGCCTCCGGTCTTCGATCGGCGCTTCGGCACCGTCTCCGCGGGCAACGCCTCCTTCCTGACCGATGGAGCGGCCGTCGTCGTCCTCATGAGCGAGGCGAAGGCCCGCGAGCTCGGCTACGAGCCGCTGGCCGTGATCGACAGCCTCGCGATGGCCGCCACCGATCCGCGCGAGGAGCTCTTGATGGGCCCCGCCTACGCGATTCCCAAGGCCCTCGACGCCTCGGGCATCACGCTCGACCAGGTCGGCGTCTTCGAGCTTCACGAGGCCTTCGCCGCCCAGGTGGTCGCCAACTTGCGCCTCTTGGCCGACAAGTCCTTCGCCCGCGAGAAGCTGGGCCGCGACCGCGAGGTCGGTGAGATCCCGCCCGACAAGCTCAACGCCTGGGGCGGCTCGCTCTCGATCGGGCACCCCTTCGGGGCCACCGGCGCCCGCCTCCTGATGACCGCCGCCCAGCGGATGAAGCATGAGAACGCGGAATGGGGGCTGATCTCGGCTTGCGCGGCGGGCGCCCTCGGGCACGCCATGACCTTGCGTCGGGTTTAAGGGAGGACATCACGATGGAAGCCATCCAGCTGATCAAGCGCAACGACGGAGTCGCCATCATGCGCTTCGATACTCCCGATAGCCCGGTCAACATCCTGTCGAGCCGCTTCTTCGCGGACTTCGCCAGGCACCTCGACACGATCGCCCAGGATACCGATATCAAGGCCTGCGTGCTGTCGAGCGCCAAGCCCGATTCCTTCATCGCGGGAGCCGACCTCGACGAACTGCTGGCCATGACCGAGCCTACCCAGGCCGCGGCCTTCTCGCGCGAAGGCCATGCCCTCCTGGACCGGATCGCCGCCAGCAAGAAGCCCTTTGTCGCCGCCATCCACGGCCCCGCGCTGGGAGGAGGCCTCGAGGTGGCGCTCGCGTGCCATTACCGGCTCGCCAGCGACGATCCCAAGACCGTCCTCGCCCTTCCCGAGGTGCAACTGGGCCTCCTGCCGGCAGGCGGCGGCACCCAACGCCTCATTCCCCTCGTCGGCCTGGAACGCGGGCTTCCCATGCTGCTCACCGGCCAGCGGATCCGGGCCGCCAAGGCCTACAAGATGGGCCTGGTCGACGCCCTGACCTCGCCCTTCGGCATCGAGGAAACCGCCGCCAAGGCCGCCCTCATGCTCGCCTCGGGCAAGCTTTCCCCCAAGGTCCGCAAACGCTCGCTCAAGGACAAGCTCATCGAAGGCCCCCTCCGCGGCATGGTGCTGAAGCAAGCGCACGAGGGCGTGATCGCCAAGACCCGCGGCCTCTACCCCGCCCCTCTGGCCATCCTCGACTGCGTCCGAGTCGGCCTGGCGCAGGGGCTCGCCAAGGGCCAGCAGAGCGCCCGCGGCTATCAGCAGGAAGAACTGGGCTTCGGCGCCCTGGTCGCGAGCCCCGAGGCCAAGAGCCTGATCGGCCTCTTCCATGCCACGACCGGCAAGAAGAAGCTGCCCGAGGGCTACGAGCCCCGAGCGGTCAAAAAGATCGGCGTCCTGGGAGCGGGCCTCATGGGCGAAGGCATCGCCTCGGTCTCGATTTCCCACGTTCCCGTCGTCCTCAAGGACGTCTCGGATGAGACCCTGAGCCGGGCGGCCCGCAACCTCCACGGCAGCCTCGCCAAGCGCGTGAAATCGGGCGCGCTCACCCCCACGCTTCGCGACACGCAATGGCACCGCCTGCGCTTCACCACGGACGCCGCCGACCTCAAGGGCTGCGACCTGGTGGTCGAAGCCGTCTTCGAGGAGCTGGAGCTGAAGCGCCGGGTGCTGGCCGAAACCGAGGCCGTGATCGCTCCGGATGCCGTCTACGCCACCAATACCTCGGCCCTGCCGATCGCCAAGATCGCCGAGACCGCCCAGCACCCCGAGCGGGTCTTGGGCATGCATTACTTCTCTCCGGTGCCCAAGATGCCGCTTCTGGAGATCGTGGTGACGCCTCAAACGGCGGACTGGGCGATCGCCACCGCCATGGCCACCGGCAAGGCCCAAGGCAAGACCGTCATCGTGGTCAAGGACGGACCGGGCTTCTACACCACCCGGATCCTGGCACCTTTCCTCAACGAAGCCGCCGCCCTCCTCTCGGAAGGGGCCTCGGTCGAGTCGATCGACCGCGCCCTCAAGGACTTCGGCTTCCCCGTCGGCCCCATCACCCTGATCGACGAGGTCGGCCTCGACGTCGCCGCCCATGTCTCGCGGGATCTCGGCGAAGCCTTCGCCCATCGCGGCATCATCCCCTCGGAGGCCATGCTTCGCATGGTCGACGCGGGCTACCGCGGGCGCAAGAACGGCAAGGGCTTTTACTGCTACGACCAGCAAGGCAAGTCCTCCAAGAGCAAGCTCGTGAACTCCGAGGTCTACGGCTTCTTCCGGCAGGGCACCCCCGCCGGCATCGGCCCCTCCACGGCCTCACCAAAGGCCGCGGAGCTCGTCGAGCGCCCGGTCCTCATGATGGTCAACGAGGCCGCCTACTGCCTCCAGGAAGGCATCCTCCGGGACGCCACGGACGGCGACCTCGGCGCGGTCATGGGCCTGGGCTTCCCGCCCATCCACGGCGGCCCCTTCCGCTACGCCGATGCCCTGGGGATCGAGACCGTCGTGGCCAAACTCGAAGCCTTGGCCGCAACTCATGGCCCCCGCTTCAAGCCGGCTCCGCTGCTCGTGGAGATGGCCCAGGCCAAGAAGCGCTTCCACGTCAGCCCCGCGCAGGCGGAAATCCAGGACGCCAGCCCCTCGGCGTAGGCGCTTTCAAAGGAGGTCCCCATGACCGGCATGCTTCCCCTGTCCGGCACCGTCGTCCTCGACCTCTCCCGGATGCTTCCCGGCGCCGTGCTCGCCCGGATCCTCGTCGACCTGGGCGCGCGCCTGATCAAGATCGAAGAGCCCGGCACCGGAGACCCCATGCGCCTCGCCCCCCCCTTCGCCGACGGGACGGGAGCGGGTTTCCAGGCCTTCTACCGGGGAGCCGAATCCGTCGTCCTCGATCTGAAGACCCCCGAGGGAGCCGAGGCCCTGCGCCGGCTGTCCGAGCGCGCCGACGTCCTGGTGGAGAGCTTCCGACCCGGCACCATGGCCCGCTGGGGGCTCGCCCCGGAGGCCCTCCAGGAGGCCAACCCCGCGCTCACGATCTGCTCGCTCTCGGGCTTCGGCCAGGACGGAGGCGTGGGACACGACCTCAACCTCCAGGCCTTCTCCGGCTTGCTGAACGCGCTTCCCGGAGAGGGCATCCCCGGCATCCAGATCGCCGATATCACCACCGGCATCCTCGCGAGCAGCTCGATCCTCGCGGCCCTCTTGCTGCGGGCCAAGACCCAGCGCGGCTCGCGACTCGATCAGCCCCTTGCGAGCGCCCCTCTGCCCTTCCTCACGTGGGCATGGGCCAACGCCTCGGCCGGAAGCACGGGAGTTCTCGAGCATATCCTCGCCGGAGAGAGCCCCAGCTACCAGGTTTACCGCTGTGCGGACGGCGAACGCCTCGCCCTGGGCGCAATCGAGCCCAAGTTCTGGAAGGAGCTGATTGCCATCCTGGAGCTTCCCGAGCTCGCGGCCGCGAGCATGCAGACCGGAGCCTCCGGCGCGAAAGCCATCCGCCTCTTGGCAGAGCGCTTCGCCCAAGAGCCGCGGGATCACTGGCTCCGGCTAGCCGCCGAGCGGGACCTGCCGCTCAGTCCCGTCAACGACCTCGCCTCCGCCCGCCAGGAAGCCTATTACCGGTCACGCATGGAGCAGACACCCCTTGCCGGCGGGGGGCAGCTCGAGACTCCCGGCCCCTACCTGGAGGGCTGGCCCCGGCAAAGCCTGACGGCCGCCCCCGTGCTCGGCGCCGATACCGCGAAAGTCTTCGAGGAGTTCGGCCTGGCATCGCAGCCCCGCCCCGAAGCCCGCTAACCCAAGCCACGATGGAGGAAGCCGACCCCGCATGGAGATCTACAAGGACCTGCCCATCCTCACCTTCGAGACCCCGCAAGCCTGCCGTGAGTGGCTGGAGCGCCACCATGCGGACGCGCCGGGCTTCTGGCTGCGCATCTACAAGAAAGGCTCTGGCAAGCCCACGGTGACCTACGCGGAGGCGCTCGACGAGGCCCTCTGCTACGGCTGGATCGACAGCACCAAGAACACGTACGACGCCGAGAGCTTCCTCCAGCGTTTCACGCCCCGCAAGGCGCGCTCGGTCTGGTCCCAGGTGAACCGGGATCACGTCGCGCGGCTGATATCGGAGGGCCGGATGCAAGCGGCGGGCCTCCGCGTGATCGAGGAAGCCAAGCGCAACGGCCAATGGGAGAAGGCGTACGCGCCGTCGAGCCGGATCGAGGTTCCCGAGGACCTGCAGGGTCGCCTCGATGCCGAGCCCGAGGCCAAGGCCTTCTTCGAGACCCTGACCAAGACCAACCGCTACGCGCTACTTTACCGGATCCAGAACGTGAAGAAGGCCGAGACCCGCCTCAAGCGCCTGGACTGGGCCATGGACCTCCTGCGCCGCAAGGAGACGCTTTACTAAACCGCCAAGCGAGAGCGTTTTCCGGGGGCGCGAGAGCGGGTACAAACGGGAATGGCCTTCGAGGCCCGTCCCTAGATTCCGAGGTACCCATGAGCCCGTCTCAAGAGTCCATGTCGCCCCCGACTTCCGCAGGCCGCTTGCTCGCCATCCCGCTGGAAGCCATCGATCCCAACCCCCGTCAGCCGCGCCTCAGCGTCGATCCCGACGAGCTGGCCGAGCTGGCCGCGTCCATCCGGCACGGGGGGCTCGACTACCCGATCATCGTTCGTCCCCATCCCGAGCTGCCGGGCCGCTACCAGGTGAGCGACGGCGAGCGGCGCTTGCGGGCTTACCGCCTCAACCGCGAAGCCGAGCCCGCGGATGCGCGCTGGCATGCCATTCCGGCGGTAAAGAGCGAGATGTCCGACGCCGAGATGGGCCTGATCGCCTTCCGGACGGCCTTTCAGCGCTCCTCGTACGGGCCCGTGGGGATCGCCAAGCAACTCCGGGCGCTGATCGACCTCGACAAGCTCGATCGCGAGGAGGTCGCGCGCGCGATCGGCAAGTCCGTGGACTTCGTGAACCGCAAGATGGCCCTGCTTCACCGCATGCCCGAGAACCTGCTCGACGCGGTGGAACGAGGGCTGATCTCGGAAGGGCATGCCCTCTCGCTGAAGGCCGTCGCGGACGACGCGCTGCGCAAGCGGCTCCTGGACGGCTGCGTGAAGGGAAGCTGGTCACGCCAGGACCTGCGCGACCGGATCGCCATGCTGGATGCCGTGGCGGAGAGCCCGTACCTGACGGACGACGAGCGCGAGCAGTTCGTCATGCAGATCTTCCGGGGAACGATCGGCAAGGCCGAGCTCGATGCCGAGCTGGAGGCCATCCGCCAGGATGAGACAGGGTCCACCTGGGGAGCCATGGAGCCGATCTACCAGCGTCTTAGCGCGAAGCAGCGCCGCGAGCTCGTGCGCTTCCTCTGGGAGAACGCTCCCAAGGAGCTGCGAATCCAGACCGCCCTCCAGCTCGACGAGCTGCGCCGGCGCAAATAACTCCCGCTACTTGCCCGAGTAGGTGATCCGGTAGATCCGGCCTCCGGCGTCGTCGGTCACGAAGAGCGCGCCGTCAGGAGCGGTCAGCACGTCCACCGGGCGCCCCCAGTCGGTTCGGCCGCGCAGCCAGCCTGTCGCGAAGTCCTCGTAGCGCGTGGGCTTGCCGTTCTCGAAGCGGACGCGGACGACCTTGTAGCCGGTGGGCGGGTTGCGATCCCAGGAGCCGTGAAAGGCCACGAAGGCGTCGCCGCGGTACTCGGCGGGGAATTGCTTGCCCGTGTAGAAGGTCATACCCAGGGGCGCGGAATGGGCCTGGAAGCCGAGGGCCATGGGCTCGGTGCGGGCGCAAAAATCGGCCTCGTCATGGGCGGGATCGGGCTGGCGATCGCCATAGCAATAAGGCCAGCCGTAGTGGCTTCCGAACTTCACCTGGTTGAGCTCGTCGGGGGGAACATCGTTGCCGAGGCGATCGCGCGAGTTCTCGGTGGCCCAGAGCTCCTTGGTCGTCGGGTGCCAGGTGAAGCCCACGGC